>Ga0315276_10003929_pt1 | contig 13646 bp, 21 predicted proteins | sample YL17G05_0_MG_FD_204542 | JGI IMG/M metagenome (GOLD analysis project Ga0315276, IMG submission 204542) | Sediment microbial communities from Yellowstone Lake, YNP, Wyoming, USA - YL17G05_0 | ecosystem: Environmental > Aquatic > Freshwater > Lake > Sediment | place: USA: Wyoming | collected...
ATCAGAATAGAATATAAAAGTCAAGCTTTTTTTAAATGCGAATTTGCTCTTCGGAAGGTTTTGGCTCTAACTGACTGAAATTATGATGGACTGCGGCGCTAAGAAAATGTAATTACGGAATCGCTGCACCGAATATTGGGAGGTGAGTCCGCCTACACTTTAGAGAAAGTTCCATTTTTTGTCCTTTCGAGGAAGGGAGTTTGATGGCAAGCCTAGAAATAACGCAATCCAGCTGCCTCGTTTTTTCGACCATTGGCCCGAAAAGAAAAAAAGGATTAGTTGGAGAATGACGTGACCGTGGCCGTGTCGCGTGTCCGTAACATATCGAATCTTCATCTGTCGAGAGTGGCGAACTGAAAGCCGAGCCCCAAGGATTTTAGAAACCCGCTGGAGTTTCTGAAAAGAAACTCAAATCAAAGGAAGGCCAAAAACTCTCCTTTGGGGAAAGCGGGCTTCTAAACGAAAAAAAGAGCTAACTGCAAAGGTTAGCCTTTTTATTTTTGAAAAGACCTTTGAGAAGTAGAAAACATGGTGAGCTATCAAACCGCAGGTGAAAATATAAACTTTTGGGAAGGTATGCTTGAAATCTCCAGCTCAGAAAGGTTCAGAATCTAACTCGCCTTATCCATATCGATCCCCACAAAATTTTTTCCATCCAAGTCCAATAAGGAATGGTTCCCGTCAGTGATTAATAAAAGACCTTTTTCTGAGAGAGTCTGTCCTTTAATAGATCTTCCTGCTCTTTTTCAAGATTCTTCAGGGCTGAAGCGAGATGGGTGCAGACATCCGAAAGGAGAACCATCTGACTGTAGGTGAAGGCCTTCTTCTTCAATGGATTGACGAGTGCAATCAGCCCTATCAGTTCGGTGTTATAAAGCATGGGCGATACAAGCATCGAAAGTCCGGTGTAGAATTTTCCATTCAGGTCCGGCATCTCGGAGATCTCCTTCACCATCACCGGCAACATCTTTTCACGGAGCTCGAGAATCAGCGGGTCATCCATCAGGAGGTGTTCTTCCTTCGGGAGATTCAGTGAGTGATGGATATCGAACTCCTCATTGTATCTGTTCCAAACGGCTATAAAACCTGCCTTTGCCGGCTCGACATCCCTCATTACCTGTTCAAAGACTTTTCCGGTCAGGTCTTCCATGACCCGGGTTGAAGAGATAATCCGACTCACCTCATAGAGGGTTGCAAGTTCCTGGTTGGTCGCCTTCAATCGTGAGATGAGGATGACGATCATCGCCTTGAGCAGTTGAAGCCCGATCTTCGGATCGGTGTTGAGGAGGCTTAGGAAATCCTTAAAATCCATCCTCCAGAGCAAGGAATCCTTGACCGTTACAACGTCGGCAGCCCTTACTTCCTCACCGAAGATACCCATCTCGCCGAAGACATCCCCCTCTTCAAGTATGGCGAGTGTCTTATGTTTACCGGATTCCCTGTCGATGGTCTTTCGCACCTCCATCTCGCCTGACCGGAGGATATAGAGGAAGTCTGCAGGGTCGCCCTCCTTGATGACAAGCTGGCCAGCTGAAAATCTTTCCTCTTTCAGCATCCCTGCGATGGAGGCAAGAGTCTCCTCCGGAATGCCAGAGAATAACGGCAACATCAGGAGCTCTTTAAACCTTTCCATATCTTCCCTCAAGCCCGGATGGTTTTGACGGTGTGGGGGTAGGTGAAGGCCCCGGCATCTGTGTCTGAAACATGATTCTCAGGTCGTTCGGATTATTGCTGACACTCAGGGCACCTTCCTGCGTAATGGTCCCTTCCTTTACAAGCTGGAAAAGGTGCTGGTTCATGGTCTGCATCTTATAGAGCGATGCCGAGTCGTGGATCGCCTTGTCGATAGCCCCTATCTTTCCTTCTTCGATCATCTTTCTAATCGTCGGTGTGTTGATCATCACCTCGATGACCGCTACCCTGCCCGAACCATCCAATTTTTTTATCAACCTCTGAGAGATGATGGCACACAGTGTCATGGCGAGCTGCATCCTCACCTGATGCTGCTGCTCGGGAGGGAATGTATCAATAATTCGATCAATGGACTGTTTCGCATCGTTTGTATGAAGGGTGCTGAAGACCAAGTGCCCCGTCTCTGCTGCGGTCATTGCGATGGAGATGGTCTCAGGATCTCTCATCTCCCCGACGAGTATCACATCGGGGTCCTGTCTCAAGGCACGTTTCAATGCCTCGGAAAAGGAGCGGGTATCAAATCCGACTTCCCTTTGATTGATCACACATTTCTTGTCTCGATGGACGAATTCCACAGGGTCCTCGATCGTGATGATGTGGTCTGAACGGTTCATATTGAGGTAGTCGATCATGGCAGCCAGTGTGGTCGACTTGCCGCTACCGGTTGGCCCTGTGACAAGGATGATGCCTTGATTCCTAAATACAAGCTCCTTAAGTACTGGGGGAAGCTTGAGCTCATCGATGGTCATTATCTGAACCGGGATCACCCTGAAGACCGCTCCGAGGTATCCCATCTGATGAAATATATTACCCCTGAGCCTCGCCAGGCCCTCAACAAGGTAAGAAAAATCGATCTCACGCTCATTTTCGAGTTTTTTTATCTGCATCTCTGTGAGCATTGGAAGGAGGAGTTTCTTCATCTCCTCTTTCCCGATCACTGGATATTCGGTCGGAAGAAGTTCTCCCTTTATCCTCATGAGCGGCGGCCTCCCGACCTTCAGGTGGAGGTCAGATCCCCCTCTTTGTACAAGTGCCGTGAAATAATCATCTATCTTCATATTGTCCTTACCCCCGCTGCAGGCGGCACTCCAGGTGCCCCCACCTTGGTCAACAAAGACTGAGGGTTATTCGCCTTGGTCAGTGCCTCTTGAACTGTAACGAGCCTCTCTTTTACGAGTTCAGCGAGTGATGACTCGAGGGTGACCATGCCGTATTTTCCACCGGTCTCGATGGCGCTGTAAATCTGATGCGTCTTGCCCTCACGGATCAGGTTTGCAATGGCAGGGGTAACGATCATCACCTCTCTTGCAGCGACCCTACCTTTTCCACCCACGACAGGAAGCAATTGTTGGCAGATGACCGCCTTCAGGGTAGCACCGAGTTGAACCCTGATCTGCTGCTGCTGATGCGGCGGGAAGACGTCCACAATCCTGTCAACCGTCTGGGGAGCATCCTGCGTGTGGAGTGTCGCGAATACCAAGTGTCCGGTTTCTGCAGCACTGATGGCTAATGAGATCGTTTCCAGATCTCGCATCTCGCCGACAAGTATCACGTCAGGGTCCTGTCTCAAGGCATGCTTCAGGGCATCCATAAATGAATGGGTTTGGGAACCTACTTCCCTCTGCCTCACAATACAGCTTTTCATCTCGTAAACAAACTCAATAGGATCCTCGACAGTGAGGATATGCTCTTTTCTCTCTTGATTGATGATGTCAATCAGGGATGCGAGGGTGGTGGACTTTCCACAGCCGGTTGGCCCTGTAACCAGAACCAGTCCCCTCGGAAGCTTAGTCAGGGATAGAATCACATTAGAGAGTCTCAGATCCTTTGGGTTAGGTACCTTTGAAGGGATAAGCCTCATCACGGCTTCCACCCCATTTTTCTGGAGGAGGACGTTTACTCTGAATCGGCTAAGACCCGGAACATTATACGATGAATCGAGCTCAAGCTTCTCTTCAAAACGTGCGATCTGGTCCTCATAAAGCATACTGTAGACGAGCCTCTTTGTGTCTTCGGATGTAAGATCCGGAAAACCAGGCAACTTCTCGATCGACCCTCGGATTCGGACCATTGGCGGTTTCCCAATGACAATGTGGATATCAGACGCCCCCCTTTCGCATGCAGCCCTGAAGACATCTATCATTTCCATAGGTTTTAACCTCCTGAGTCCATTTTACTACACCTCCACAAGCTTTTTGTCAAGACATTAAAAAGAGAACTCTGAAAAGCTACTACACACTTTCTTGATTGGAGATTTCTGGATTCTTTCAGAAATTTCAAAAGGACAGGTGATTTTTGGACAGATGAGCAAAAATAAAAACCCGCCTTAGGAAATAGAGACGGGTTCTTTATTTGGAACAGCGAATCTTTGCGCAGCGCCACTAACCAAAAGAAAGCGCGTCATTCCCGCGAAAGCAGGAATCCAGAAAGGCACCGGATTCCCCCGTATCAAGTACGGGGCAGGCTAAGTCAAGCCCGGAATGACAAACTGCATAAGACCTATATGGCGGTGTATTTATTCGCATTGGTTGGTTTAATCTAACTTGATGGACTTCTTCGTTTTGTCCTTTCTTCTGTTTTCTTTCGCATCATATTCTTGCATACACTGATCATTTTTCCCCTTTGTTAAAGAACATTCTAAATATTCAGCAATTTCTATGATACAGGCCCTGATGGCTTTTCCCGTTGGAGTTTTTTCCTGTTTCCCAAGACCTCCAGACACAAAGGGTGCGTGGAATCCTACATCCGCAGCCTTCGATTCGGAAGTTGCCTCTACGGTTCTTGCATCTACAATCTCTCCTGTTGTTGTATTGATGACTTTTAAATCAACAGCCATATAGGCCCTCTCCTTTTTCCCCCCAACCGATATTCCTCCTATCGCGATTCTCCCCGCTTGTCCACTGGTTTCTTCTTCAAAAGCAGAGACCGTTCCTGATACTAAATATTTAGCCCCTTTAATTTTCCCTATTTTTGCTGCGGTATTTTTATCTATCCTGCCGGAGGCCCCTAAGTCTTGTTCCCCTAACACAGCATCAAGTTCTTTTCTCTCTAAGACTTGAAAGGCTTTTGTGCTGACCAATTCGGAAGCCAGCATATCCTGAAGCTCTCGACCTGCTGTACCGGTCCACCATCCAGCTCTCGTATCATTTGTAAATCTTAAAACACCAAGCCGGGGTTTCTCTTGGGCTAACCCCTGAGAGATAGTCAAAATGGCTAAACTCAAAATGATTGTCAAAATGATCTTTTTCATAATCTCCCTCCTCATTGAGTTATTGTTTTAAAATTCTATATAACACATCCAAACGTTCTTGCCAATGACAAAAAAAACAGTACTCCAATTCCTAAGGACAAACTAATAATCCCTTGACAGTAGATTCATATTTGCTATAATTTATTGAGTAACACTAAGTAACAACAGAGGAGCATTATGGCCAGAACAACTAAAACCATAACCCTATCTTTACCTCCCGAGATGGCAGATAAAATTGAGGAGCTGACGAAAGAAGAAGGTAGAACAAGGAGCGAGCTCTTAAGAGAGGCCCTCCGAAGATATGCTGAGGAACAGGAAATGAAAAAGATCTACCGTTACGGAGAGATAAAGGCAAGGCAAAGGGGAATCACCGAAGATCAAATAGAAGATATTATTGATGCCCGCCGAAAGTAAATCAAAACCAAAGGTGGTAATACACCAATGTCTTCGTCTCTGGGTTAACTTTCAAAGGTAAACCCAGAGAGGTTTTAGATTTGGTTTGGAGAGGGGATATAGAAGAGTGTATCTCCTCTTTTATTTTGAAAAAATTAGAAGAAACCCTCAAAAAGGATTTCGGCTGGAACAGAGATCAAATTAAGCACACGATAGAAAAAATTAAGGATAAGACAACTCTGGTCCACCCGAGGAACAAGGTTTCTGTTATTAAAGAAAAGGATGTTGATAACCGGATTTTAGAATGTGCCGTTGAAGGAAGGGTTCAATACCTCATTTCTGGTGACAGAAAGCATCTTCTACCTTTGAAAGAATATCAAAGGACAAAGATACTATCCCCCGCCGAGTTTTTAAGAGTTTTGTTCCTATTGAATTGAAAAGTATCCAGTAAATAGGTATGAAATATGGGAAGCGTCCCTCCAAGCTTTTCATTTCTTCCTCTTCCTGAGCTTTCGTGTTGGCTCGAACTTCACTCCGGCCTCGTCGCACATTTTCTTGATCGCTTTGACCATATCGTCCTCAGACATGTCTCGTCCAAGAATGAAACGAGTCTTTTTACCCACCGATTTAGAGCCTTTTTTAGCTGCCATCTCTTACCTCACACTCCCCCGCTCCAACACACTTTGTCCATCGCCTCCCTGATCTTCACCTCCACCCTTCCATCCCCAACAAGGGGCAGAGAATGATCGTTGGAAGGATATGGAATTTTATAATTTTATGGATGTCCCTCTTGTTCTTTCCCGTCCCTCTTGTTCTTTCCCGTCCCTCTTGTTCTTTCCAGACACCAATTCATTCTATTATTACCTAAATTGAGCGATACTTATGAACAAAATTGCAATAAAGCTTGATATTGCTCGCTTTGCGAAGCATGTTACTAAGGAGTCCATAATTGAGTAGACATATTGTTCAGAAAATCTCCCCTCGCCCCTCTCCTTCGACAAGCTCAGGATGGTGAGTCTCGTCGAACCATTTACCAAAGAGGGGTAATTCCTCCCTTTTGTAAAGGGAGGGGAGGAGGGATTTAGTTTCCGGTGTCTATACAATTATGGACTGACTAATAATTTCACCTATTGGGTGATATGTCATGCCTGCGAAAGCAGGCATCCAGAACTCTTGATTTTACTGGATTCCCGCTTTCGCGGGAATGACGACTTATATGATAAAATCGCTCAATTTAGTCACTAAGTCGTAAAGTTGGCACTTATTTTGGCAAAATATTTTTCATGGTCGCCGCAAACCCTTTACTGCAAAGCGCTTGCGGAGATTATTTTGAAATCCAACTTTGAAAATGTTGTTTCAAAATCATTTTTTGTTCCGGCTTGTCCGGGTTAGGTATTAGTAAAATAAAAAAGAAGGGTCTCCCTACATGTCCTTATTTTTAAGGAATTCAAGAAAGTGGGAGAGTGTGACAATAGATATATTTCTAAAATGCTTCAGAGAGAGAAGATGCTTATCGCCTGTAACAATAAAATCTGCCTCAGCCGCCATAGCACATTCGAGGATACGATTGTCTGGTTCATCGGCCAATAAATGAAGATGGGGACGTGTTTTGGATTATAGTCGCAACTCTTGCAGTAGCCTTCAAAAGGTGAGTGATTTTGTTCTCTTCCCAGCCAAATTTCTCTCTGAGCTTTTGAGCCGTTTCACTAAGAATAGCAACGGATGAGCAAAGGATAAAGTCTCCCGTCAGGCTATGGAGGTAAGCCTCTTCAGCTTTACTACTTGGTATGACGCAGGCAGAGATGAAGATATTGGTACCAAAAACAACCCTCAAGCTCATCGGCCCTCGAACACTATTCTTTCAACATCCTTTTCCGTTAAGATACCCTTCCCCCTTGCCAGTTTGCTCCCATAGCGCTGGAGTTCAAAAAATTCTTGTTCCGCGGCTTCCTTCTTATAAAGGACGAACATGTCACGAAAGAGTTGGCTTTTATTTTTTGCCTCTTTTTGGGCAATCCTCTCATAATCCTCAGCCATTTCTGGAGGGAGGGAAATGGTTATCGCAGCTCGCCTTCTTGCCATGGTTTAACCCCTTTACTAAAATTATTGGTATGACAAAATAATACCCTATATGATTGATATTGTCAATTCATGTGGATGGTGTGATCAACACAAAAAGGGGGGGCTGCTGTGGAAGCAGACTTCATTATTGACAATCGCCTGCAAAAATACACCCGTCCCCTTTACCTCCTGCCGTTCCCGTCTGCCTAGCGCTGAAGGCATGCTTAAGAAAAGACAAGAGGGGGTAAACCAGACATCAACCCCACTTTTCTACTAGAAACCTAATTTGTCTTTAACTACCGAACGTATCCGCTCAGCAGCCTCGAAGACCTTTTGTGCTTCATGATGTGAGAATTTGGTGGGCCAATGAACAGGGTAGCGCGTATCTACATAGAAGGTTGTCAGATATTCACAATCTTCACGCAGCTGTTCGAAGAAGGGGTCTTTCGATAAACATATTTTGAGGAGTAAAGGAAGGTCATGAATCTTTAGGAATTCAAGTTCGTGAGCAATGATGAAAGACTTTAAATACTTCTCGGCCGCTTGTTGGAAATGGAAACAGATTTGAGCAAAAAAAGGTTTACTTTCTTGAAAATTAACCCGAGCGAATTCAAAATCTTCATCTGTCTTGGCAAGCCACTCGTGAATGATTTCGTTATCAACCATAAAGGACTTTGCCTTCTTTCAATACCACTTTCAGAAAAGGGTCGCCCATCTTAAGCCTTTTTTCGAATTCCTCGGGCCGGTAAACAAGGAAGTCCACGGGAATGTTTCGTTCAATGATTCTACTTAGCTCCCTAATTCTGTCGGCTCCGTACAGAGGGGTATCTTTTTTAATGATCAATAGATCCACATCACTGTCTAAACCAGACTTCCCCCGGCTTGCACTACCAAAAAGAATGATCTTCTCAGGCTTATATCTTTCAATAATCTGTGCAGTAATACTTTCAATCTCTTTCTCAAAATCGATATTCATCAGGGACATCCTTTCAAAGTTAGTTAAATGCTAAAGTTTCCACTCAAGAAAGTCAATGGGTAAAGGGGGCGCCTCGCATATTTCCTTTACTCTCCCTTCGTTGGTCACCTTGCCTCCTTTTATTTTAGATTAAAAGTGTAGAGGGCGAACCAGCCTTCAATCCATTCTTCAAACCATAGCTTAGTGTTTTATCAAAATTTCGAAATCGTGCTGACTTATCCTACGTGTCGCTTGGACAAACCATGCCCAAGATTTGTTCGGATCTCTGTCGTGAAAAGCATCCAACTGATTTCTTGCGGCGGGATCAATAACAATGGGTTCGTTTAAATAGAGTTTTGCGTTTTCCAAACCGAATACCCACGGATATATTTCGGGGTGGCGCACTTTCTTGTGGGGTTTTTTCTCAGGCCTGGTAAGCACTTTCGCATGAGCAACCACCCCTTTACCAGTTGCATAGAAGCATATCCAATCTTCTGGTTTAAGATGTTTTCTTCCAGGTGTCCTTTCACCAAAAGCGTAAATTTGCTCCCGACCAACAAGAGTCTGGATCACCTCTTCTGCCGTTTGTTCTTCGTCAGATTTTACAGGCGTAAGCCAGTAAACAACCTCACTTTCCGCTGATGGTTCTTGAGGAATGACTTCTTCTTCTGGCAATACCTCTGCTTGGCGCTGGGCAACTAAACGTGCCATTAGATCAATTATAGGATCAATTGTCGGCCCTGAAGGTCGGATTACAGCCAGGATATCTTGGTGGCTTACATCATATTCATTCATCATCTCAGCGAGTGAAAGAAGCGACTCTACCGAAATGAGTCGAAGTTGATGGGTTCTTTTTTCAGCCAAAATAGCATTTTCAAGCTGACGAATTTCAGGCTCAGGACGTCCGACCACATACAATCCCAAAGCATTATCCCAGTTTGGGATCTTCTTCTCAGAAATCAACTCATCTACATATCCAACAAGAGCAGAGGTCTTGATGGCATAGGCTTCGGTTGTTTTGACCTCAACAACGATATGGAATCCTGTGGGTGACTTCCAATGGCCGTCAAACCCAATTTGACCTTGAACGCCATGATAGCGACCAAAAGTCACATCGAACTCTAAAAAGTGCGCGAGGTAATTGACCAAATCCTGCAGCGCACGATTGTACTGGTCGCCGGATGTTCTCAGACACTCCTCAATGTAATCCCGGACTTGACCAACCTCGTTAACATTTTCTTTTAAAAAACGGCGGAATCGCTCCCGTGGAGTATCATCTCCTGGCGAATCATCCAGCTTTCCAACAAGAGCCAATATTTGATTTAGGGTAATGCTCATGTTTTTCCTCCTCACCCCACCCTTCCATCCCCAACAAGGAGCAGAGAATGATCGTTGGAAGGATATGGAATTTTATAATTTTATGGACGTTATTTCTCAAAATTTATTCTTATATTGCCGCTTTAAAACAAACCTTTATTGAAAGTTGACCAAGCACTGATTAATATTTTCCATTGTTGAAAACGGAGAGATATTTTCGTCTCCGTCCTGTGGAATGTTGATTGGAATATACATACTCTATGAGAATTGGTCAACTGAAACTTTCAGGAAGGAATAGTTAAGAAGGGGTGCTAACCTTTGAAGTTGACGATGACTGATAGAAAGGAAGCATAAAAAAGCCTCAGATAAATCAAGACAGAGCCATTTCTGACCCTGCCTTGGTTCTTTGAGAAATGGTTCTGCTTCAAGATGTTATGTCTTCCAACTTCTCGCAAGTTTGTTTCAAACTTTGTTTACCCGTCAATCTCCGGCCCAGACCGTTTTCCCCCTCCAGGAAAAACGTATCATTATCCATTTCCATTCTCATAATGTATATCTTTCCGGTTGTCTTATCTTTGAACCTGTCCCCTATCTTCATCATAGTACCGTCTCCTTTCTTGACCTCCTGGGAGACCATAACGGTTTGAGGTCAAATATTAGTCTGCGAAATCCGGACCTATCCGTATTGCATTTTTCCCCGGATCAGCGAGGTCGAGCTTAATGATACTTCGGCAATGAGGACATTGTATAAACTCTTTGGCTTCCAGGCCAATCATGCTCGTTTTGAATTTTTTCTCACCATGCGGACACAAGGCGTCAAAATCGAGCATGGGTTTCCCTTTCTTTAAGATTTAAAAATGGGGTGGCGAATTTCTGACTTCATTTATTCTTTGGGTTTTTCTTGACCTCGTCTTCTACGAAAGGCAGGAATACGGATTCGATGCTGTCTGGATTGACAAACATTGATTGGAATCCGTCCTTTGTTCCCAAAATGATGATACGGGGATCAACGCTTTTAACTGTAAAGATTGTCCCACTTTCTATGTTTTTGAACATGTCACCTGCTTTTATCATGGTATCTCCCTTCTTGGGAATAGGTAGGGCTCTGAACTCTTAACTCATCTTTTGCTTCCTTCCGTTCCGCCCGACAAGCCACCCATCTTGCCTAAATCGATGAAGGGGACAGCTCCTCCAGAGACTTGAGGTAAAATCCCATTCCATTTCTCGATACCCTTGTACTGCACGAGGATCGGGCTGATCGACCGTGATAGGGCATCATTGGCTTTGGCCTGTCCCTGAGCTACCACGAGAATGGATTCAGCCTCTCCTTTTGCGGTGGCAACCTTTTGCTGAGCTTCAATCTCGCGTTGGGCCAAAACTTGCCTCTGAGTCTCTACCTGTTGCTGGGCCACTTGCTTCGCCTCGACGGCTCCTTCATACCCAGGAGAGAATCGGATGTTCGCAAAGTAGATGTCATCGACGATGATATGATACCTCGACAGATTATCTCCCAATTTTGTCATCGCCCTCTTCCGTATCTCCTCCCTTTTGGGAAGAATCTCCCCGATCGGGTAGGTAGGCACAACCTCCTTGACGAAGTCGTTGAAAGCCGGGTCGATCACTTTGTCGGCAAAATCGAGCCCCACTTTCTGGTAAAGGTCATTCACAAAGGAAGGATCGATATGAAAGTTCATCATACCCGTCATTCTCACATTCTGGTACTCCTTTGAAGAGGCATCGATCTCTTTGAAGGGATGGGGTTGGACCTTGACGTCCACCTTGATGACTGTTTCGGCAATGGGTACCTTGAAGTTGAGCCCCTCTCCCATGATTCTTTTTTCCACACTCCCCCACCAGAGGACCACTCCTCTGTGGCCTGCCGGGACGAGGGCAAAAGAACCCCATGAAACGATGAAAAGAATCAATAGAACAATCAGGATTAAGATAGTTTGGGGCTTTGGCATTTTAAAATCAAACGTTTCCAACGATCTTTCCGGCATGGTTCACCTCCTCTGGGTGTCTTAACCTTAACGTTGCAATGAATCGGCAGGTGGGTGTGATTCCAAAACTTTATAATACGGTTCTCTCATAAGTCTTATAGGTAACATACGATTTCACCTAAGGTGACCTTTGCAATATGCTTGGAATGTGAGTAGTAAAACCTTCAAAGGAGCCGCTATAAAGTTTTGGCGATAAATCGCCCGGGTCTGTAATTGTCTTTTCATTTTTGGCCGGCCCAGCACACCCACGTGCCTCTGGTAACGTTACTTATGGAACTGTTAGGTTAACATGATAGAATGACAAGAATCACTGCCCCGATCTCGCCAGCCCTGTCCGAATCGCTGCTCCCTCCACCTTTTCACATCAAAACACTCTTGTGCGAGGCCTCCGGGGCTCGGTCTTTTTTGGGCTGCTTTTCTTGAAGGAAAAATAATCAGATTTCTTGTTGGGCATCGATTGTGACTTCTCCTTGTAAAGGCTTTCCAGCTTCTCTTCCTGAGGTTCTGTGAGCGCATGGTTTTTATCGAAGTCCCCCAACGCAGTTTTGAGAAATTGGTTTTCAGCCAGGGTTAATGCATACTGATTTAACCCTGACATAACCCATTCAAGCCTTGCTTTATTCATAACGGTCCTTTCTATCCTGATGACTGTCTTTAAGTTCTTATTGCTATCTTCCCAGGAAGCCACGCCTGACGATCGCCTCTTTTACCAGCAAATTTTTCCCCATGAAATCTGTCCGGTTCAGCATGGAGACAGCTCTCCGGGCTTCCCATTGTGTGGACATCTCCACGAATGCAATACCTCTCGGCTGGCCAGTATGCTTGTCCGCTACAATCTTGACAGACATGACGTCTCCAGCTTTGGAGAAAAGGACTTTGAGTTCAGGTTCGCTGGCCTGGAAAGGGAGGTTGCCTACGTATACCTTCTTATTCATACATTTGCTCCTCAGATATCTCTATTTGCTGAAACACTCCGTACACAATAGTTTTTTGTCATTCGGTGGGGGAACCTGGGTGACAACTTCCTTTCCGCAACCCGAACATAAGACTCTATAGGATTTTGGGCGCCTTAAATGGCTCGGTTTTGGCCCACGATGATTCCCACGCCTTCTCCGCTGTACCATTTGGTTAACCTCTCTTCTGCTATCTGATTGAACTGTTTGAAGGAAACAGGATTAATAACGGTTCCTGTTGCCGCTATAATCCATTCGGCCTCCCTGTTTCCCGGTTTTTCCCTGGTCCGGGCGAGGACGTGCCTCACTTACACTGATCTGCTTGCCCAGGATTTCTTTACCGTTGAGGCTCTTAATCGCCGTTTGAGCCTGAGACTGCCCGGCCATTTCTACAAAGCCGAAACCCCGGGATTGACCATTGTACTTGTCTTTGATAACTTTCGCCGAGGTTACCTCGCCGAAGGATTCAAAAGCCTCCCGAATAGTTTCATCTGTTGCGTCATTGGCTAAGTTTCCTACGTAAATATTCATATCATTCTCCTTATTTTGGATTTATTTCCGTTTCTTGGTGAAATAAGTCTTGTTCCATTCCCTAGAAAAATCGTCATAACTCCACGTTTTCCATTTCGGAGGAACATTTTCGTGGCGAACGGTTACCTCCTTTTCTTTATCCCCTTCAACTTTGATTTTTTTCACATCACCATTCCCTTGACCTTTATATGTAATGACCATACCAACCTCCTGCCTATCTCTGATGCCGGCATAAAAAAAGCCCGCAAAGAAGTCGTTTAGAGTTCTTGCGGGCATATACGGTAAGCCTAAAAGGCTCTTTGCAACTTTTTTGATTTTACTATTTAAATATATACTAATTTACACTTAAAAGCAAGAGAATCTTCAATGCACCTGGAACTCCGATATAAGGATCAAAGATAGTCATGGTGCCACAAATAGATTCGCCGGAGTTATGTGAATGAATTAGGGAGGCGAGAGTCCAGTGTATTTGGTATCAATTGAGGTGCGGGTGA
>Ga0315276_10003930_pt1 | contig 13645 bp, 14 predicted proteins | sample YL17G05_0_MG_FD_204542 | JGI IMG/M metagenome (GOLD analysis project Ga0315276, IMG submission 204542) | Sediment microbial communities from Yellowstone Lake, YNP, Wyoming, USA - YL17G05_0 | ecosystem: Environmental > Aquatic > Freshwater > Lake > Sediment | place: USA: Wyoming | collected...
GGATCTCCTCGCCGAGCGCCATCGCCGCGATGATCTCGACCATCCGCTCGGGCTGCCGCGCTGTCGTCTTGATGAGCCGCACGGCGCAGGTCGGCGCCAGCTCAACAAGCCGCGTCTTGTCGCGTTCGTCGTGGTAGAAGACAAGAGTCTCGCCGGCCAGATCGCCGCTCAGGCCCTCGCTCAGGAAGGCGCCCAAGGCCTGGGCCTGCTGCGGAGCGGTGCCGAGCGTCCCATCCAGGATCGCGGCGAATCTCACAGCTTCTCGATCAGACTCTTGAGATGTGAGTCGTACAGGACCCGCGCCTTCTCGCGCGGCGATGCGCCGCCGATGATGACGCCAGGGCGGGAACGGTCGATCGCCTCGAGCCCCGTCAGGACGCAGGGCTCGCGACTCAGCTCCCCGGCGATGTCGACGCCCAGGTCTGCGGCCTCGACGACGTCGATGCGCTTGTCCCTTCGCGCGAGTCGATCAGTCAGGGTCGGCACCCGCAGTTGCGAAACGACCGCGTTGCCGACGGCGAGCACGCAGGGAAGGCGGAGCGTCACGCGCAGAAGGCCGTCATCGACCATGCAAGCCACGCGCACACGGTCATCAGCCAACGGTTCGACCTCGATCACCTGCGTCAAGCACGGCCACCCCAGCTTCTCAGCGACAAGGAAGGGGACCGTGCCGCTGTCTCCGGGGCCGCTGCGGCAGCCGAGCAGCAGCAGAGCGCTGTGATCCACCTGCCGCGCGTAGCCTGCGATGATGGATGCGGTGACGGCGGGGGCGAAGTCCAGGGCGGCCTCAGGTTCCACGCGGGCCGCCCGCTCGTAGCCCAGCGCGAGCAGCGTCTTCAGGTACGGCGCGGTCTCCCTGCCGCCGACGGAGAATGCGCCGAGGCGCGTCGCGAACCCGCGCTCCGCCCGCGCGTCGGACAGGCGCAGCGCCAGCTCCAACGCGCTCTCGTCGAAGCAGTTGAGGACGCGGCGGACGTAGCGGGTCTCCACGCCGCGCGCCGCGTCGTGCGCCGCTCCCGCGAGCCAATCCGCCTCCCGCAGCGCCTCGAAGTCGGGAGTGACCTTGAAGGAGACCAGGATCCGCAGGGCGCTCACTTGGGGATGATCGTCCCCTTGTTCATGATGCCGTGCGGGTCGAAGGCGTGCTTCAGCGTCTCGAGGATGTAGTACGAGGAGCCGTACTCGTCCTTGACCCACGGCGTCCGCGCCTTGCCGATCCCGTGGTGGTGGACGATGGAGCCACCGCGCTTGAGCGTCTCTTCGCAGATGATGCCGATGATGGGGAGGTAGTACTTCGTGGTTTCCTCCTCCGGCCCGACACCGACGACGTTGAAGAAGTAGTTGAAGTACATGTTGGTGCCGTTGATGTAGCTGTGGGAGGAGTGCCCGCCCATCATCGTGATGTCCGGGATCTCCTCGATGATGCGTGCCCGCGCCGCCTGGTAGATCTCGTTGATGGAGCTCCAGTCGGCGGAGATCTCGGTGGTGCGATTGACGTTGCGGGTCTGACGGATGCGCTCGTCCTCTGCGATGATCTTGCTCGCGTCCCAGCAGAGGTCGTTGAACCAGGTGGAGATGTACTCGCTGTCGACCTTCCGGCACTCCGGATGGCCGGCGACGATGGCCGCGATGCCCTCGGCTGTGGCCTTGGCGATGCCGGGTGCGCCTTCGGCCATGAAGAGGAGGACGCAGTCGTCCGGCGCGACGAAGTGGGAGAAGTGCAGGCCGGCGTCGCCCGGGTCGTAGACGCGCGCCACCGACGCCCGGTAGCCGCTCACCATGACCTCGCGCAGTACCTCGAAGCCGGTCTTCATGTCCTTCAGGGTCCAGCCGAGGAAGGTGTTGTTCTCGGGGAAGTACGGGAAGAGCTTGACCGTCACCTCGGTGATGAAGCACAGGGCGCCCTCGTTGCCGATGACGACGTGGCGGATGTCGGGGCCCGCCGCCCGGCGGGGGACGTTCTTGATCCGCGTCACCTGGCCGCCGGGGAAGACGGCCTCGAGGCCGACGACCATGTCCTCGATGCCGCCGTACAGGGTCGAGAACTGGCCGATACTGCGGGTCGCCACGAGGCCGCCCATGTGGGCCACGGGCTTCGACTGCGGGGAGTGCCCGGTGGTGAGACCCTGCTCCCGGGCGCGATCCTCGAGCACCTGCAGCGGGACGCCACACTGCGCCGTCGCCTGCATGTTGTAGGCGTCGATGCTGAGGATCTGGTTCATGGCCGAGCCGTCGATGATGACCGAGTCGGCGACCGCGCTCTCGAGACCGCCCTCGGTCGCCGTGGCTCCCGTGCGGGGGATCACGTTGACGCCGTGCTCGTCGGCGAAGCTCAGGATCTCGGCTACCTGCCGGGTGCTCCGCGCCATGACGACGGCGGCCGGCACCGGCATGGTGTGCACGTCGAAGATGTTCTGCAGCTTGCGGAAGTTGTCGACGCTGCTCTGCACGAGGACGGCCTCGTCGGTGATGACGTCATCCGGTCCCACGATCTGCTGCAGGCTTTCGACGATGGCTTCTCTGCTCAGGTGCATGGGGGTGATCCCTTTCAGTGGAAGATCGGATAGGACTGTTCGAGGATCCCGTCCGTGGCGCCGCGTATGGTCCGGAAGACGGCCTCGTTCATCCGTCGATACACGCCGGTGTTCGCCGCGTTGGGGACGAACGACTCGCGGCTCCTGGTCATCCTCGCGGCGGCGGTCTCGAAGTCCGGGTAGACGCCCGTTGCCACCGCCGCGCAGATGGCCGCACCGAGGCTCGCTCCGCCGTTGCCCGCGCTTCGCGATGCGGGGATCCCGAACACATCGGCGAAGATGTGCATGAAGAGGGGGCTGTTGGCGCCGCCCCCAGAGACGACGATCTCGCCCAGGGTGATCCCGAGCTCCTCGCACATCGCGTCCACGTTGTCCTTCATGGTCAGGGCGATCGCTTCGAGGATCGACCGGTAGACGTGGGCCCTGGTATGCCGGGCGTCAAAGCCGAGGATCTCGCCCTTGCGGAAGGGCTTGTCGGTCGGGGCGAGCCAGTCCAGGACCGTCATCAGGCCGTCGCTGCCGGCGGCGACCTGTTCGGCCTCGCGCTCAAGATACTGCTCGCGAGAGACGCCCTGCGCCGCCGCGGCGTCGGCGAACTCCGGCCCCAGCAGGTCGAGGAACCAGCTGAGCGTCCACATCCCCCGGCGCACGCCGTCGCTTTCGTAGAGGTACCGCCCCGGGATGCAGGCGAAGTTGGTCCAGAAGTGGCCGGGCGCCTTGAGGTTCTCGCGACCGTGCACCATGGCCGCGATGTACGTCCCTAGCGAAACGAGTGCCGTGCGCTCGTCGAGCGATCCGGATCCGAGGGCCTCGACCGCCTTGTCGTTGGCGGTCGTGACCACGGGGACCCCCACGGGGATGCCGGTCGCCGCCGCGGCCGCCGGCGTCACGTACCCGGCGACGTCCCCCGGCATCTGCAGCTCGAACAGCATCTCGCGGGTGACGTTGAACTGATCCAGGAGCGCCGGGTCCGCGCTCCACTGCCAGGTGTCGGTATCGATCGGCCACTGCAGCGGGATGTTGTTGGCGGCGCTGTCCCTGGACCGGCCCGTGAAGCGATGCGTCATGTACCCCGACGACGTGGTCAGGTAGGAGACGGCCGGGTCGTCGGGCACGTACGGCTGGTACGCGCGCGCATCCATCCAGCTCATGACCGGCGCCGCCAGCGACCCGTCCTCCTTCAGAAAGGCCTTGCAGCAGCGGATCGTGCAGAGGCCGACGCCGACGATGTCCTGAGGGTCGCCCGCGAACGTCGCCATGGCCTCCCGGCTTGCCGCGGCGATGGACTCCCACAGGTCGTCGCCCGGATGTTCCACGATCCCGTTGCGCGGGCGGCTCATAGGACGCAGGACCTGCCTGCCCTCGCAGACGACGTTCCCCTCCAGGTCGTAGACGACGACCTTGGAGCTCTGCGTGCCGCCGTCCACGCCGATGATGAACTTGCCCGACATCGAGACGTCGCTCCGTTTCCGCGATCTACCTGACGAGGTAGCCGCCGTCGACTACTAGGACATGGCCGTTGACATAGTCCGATGCGCGGCTGGCGAGGAAGACGACGGCGCCCATGAGGTCGACAGGTTCGCCCCAGCGGCCCGCCGGAATATGGTCGAGGACGCGCTTGTTCTTCTCCGGGTCGCTGCGCGTCGCCGTGGTGATCTCGGTGGCGTAGTAGCCGGGCGCGATGCCATTGACCTGGACGTTGTACTGGGCGAGCTCGTCGCAGTAGGCCTTGGTGAAGCCGGCCAGGCCGTGTTTGGTGGCCGCGTAGGCCGGCGACCACTGCCCTCCGAGATAGGAGAAGAGCGAACAGATGTTGATGATCTTGCCGCTGCGCTGAGGGATCATCCGTTTCGCCGCCTCGTGGCTCATCTCGAAGGCGGCCGTCAGGTTGACGGCGACCGTGGCGTCCCACTGGGGCCGGCCGAAGTCGAGGACCGAGGCGAGCGGGCAGATGCCCGCGCTGTTGATGAGGATGTCGAGCGCGCCGAACCGCGCGATGCATTCGGCGACGATCTGCGCGGGGACGCCCGGCGCGGTGATGTCGGTCTTCATGAACTCGTAGCGCACGCCCTCGGCCTCGATCATCTGCCTGGTGGAGCCATCGTCGTCGATGATGCTGGGGACGAAGACGTTGGCGCCGCCCTTGGCGAGCGCCAGAGCAAAGGCCTGGCCAAGCCCCGTGTTGCCGCCGGTGACGATGGCGTTCTTGCCCTTGAGGGAGAAGAACTCCATGGCAAAGTCCCTGATGTCCATCGTAGCTGTCTCCATCACTCGGGCTCCAGCTCGGCGGGGAAGCCCGGGGCGCGCAGGTCTGTGCCGACGGCATCCTCGATCAGCTTGACGACCATCGGCGACTGCGCGCCGCCGCCGTACACGGCCCGGGCGCGCGCGAAGATCTGCTCGGTAAGGCCGCCGAGCTCGAGCGGCACGCCGAACTCGCGGCCCATCTGGTGGGCGAAGTAGAGGTCCTTGCGCGCGAGGTCCATGGTGAAGTTGATGTTGTAGCTGCCGTTCAGGATCAGCTGGCCCTCGGTCTCATGGCAGAAGCTGTTGCCCGAGCTGGCCTTGATCACGTCCCAGGCCAGCTTGAGGTCGATGCCGCCCCTCTTGGCCAGCATGAGCGCCTCGCCGTCGGCGACGAGGTGGATGAAGGCCAGCATGTTGGTGATCACCTTGATCACCGAGGCCTGGCCGAGCTCGCCGATGTAGAAGATCCGGCCGCCCATCGCCTCGAAGGCGGGCCGGTGCTTCTCGTAGACCTCTTCTTTGCCGCCGACGAGGACGGTGATCATGCCGGCGGCGGCGCGGTGCACGCCGCCGGTGACCGGCGCCTCGAGCGTCTCGACGCCCTTCGCGGCGGCGAGCGTCGCGAGGCGCTGCAGCTCATGAGAGTCGTTGGTGCTCATGTCGATCCAGGTGCCGCCGGGGGCGAGCGCCTCGAGGACGCCGCCTTCCTCTGCGACCACCGAGGCCACCGCCTCGGGCGACGGCAGGCACGTGATGATGGTGTCGGACGCGCGCGCCGTCTCCGCGATGGAGCCGGCACAGGTGGCGCCCGCCTTGCCGAGATCGACGGAGCAGCTCGCGTCCACATCGTAGACGGTGAGCGGGAAGCCGGCGCGCAGCAGGCTGCCGGCGAGGTGCCTGCCGAGGGCGCCAAGCCCGATGTAGCCGATCCTCATGGTCATGCTGCCTCCGCTTCGTTGGCGAGGGGCGCGCGCGATCTCACGCGCGACGCGCGCGGCACACGCCCTCGGCGTCTACCTTGCAGATCGCGGCCAGATCGTCGATCTGCCCGTCGTTCAGGTAGGGCTCTTTGGTGGCGCGGGCCGCGAGGATGCGCTCGACCTCGGCGTTCGCCACGTCGTTCTCCGTCGTGGCCTCTTCGACCCATTTGTCGTAGGAGAGCCGGTTCGAGACGGTCGGCAGAAGGTGCTCACCGGCGCGGATGCGCCGCGCGGTGTCTTTCTCGCCGAGGTAGCCGCCGCCGGGCCCGACCTTGGCGATGGACTCTGCGGCCAGCGTGGCCGTAGAGATCTCGACCTCGCCCTGGAGGCGCCGCACCATGGCGGCGATCTCGTTGTCGACCACGGACTGCGGGAGAAGCATCGTGTTGTGCGAGTCGATCAGGCCCCAGCCGGAGACGATGTCGGGGTTGGCGCCGCACACGCTCGCGACCTTGAGGGCCTTTTCATAGCCGTTCTGCAGCCCCAGGTGCTTGCTGTCTGTGGAGAGTCCGGGGTTCAGAGTGGGGACGCCGAGGTAGTGACCCACCTCGGTGGCCATGGCGCCCATGAGGGCGCTCTCCGCGCAGCCCATGGAGAAGGTCGTGCGCAGCATGTCGAGGATGCCGGAGCCGAAGCAGAAGACCAGCTTCGCCCCGGGCGCCGCTACCTGCAGGGCGGTGGCGACGCCGAGGAACTCCGCCAGACCCTGGACGACGGTGCCGGCCAGGGTCACCGGCGAGGTCGCACCGGCGATCGCCATCGAGTAGACCTCGATGGGCACGCCGTGAGCGGCCAGCGCGACGTGGACGTCGAGCTTGCCGCCGTCGACCTGCAGCGGCGAAGCCGCAGTGACGACCGTGGAGATACGTGGCCGCACGCGAAAGCTGTCGAGATCGCCCGACAGCACCTCGCAGATGCGGAGGACAGCGTCGACCTCGTGGGGACAGTCCACGAACGTCACGTGCTTCGACGTCTCGGTGAGCATCGTGAAGTACTCGACGAGCTCGCGCCGCTCGAGCGGTACTTCGCTGGCGCTCACCTGCGTCCACATGAGGTCGAGCTCCGACAGCTCGTCGTTGAGAGCGGTGCACTCCCGCAGGTCCTCGAGGGTGCTGGGCCGGCGGAGCCCGGTGCGGAAGTCCAGCGTCTTGGCCACGCACCCGCTGGGCGCGAAATGGAAGGCCTCGCCTTCGCCGAGCAGCACGTCGTCCGCGGGGGTGGCGCCCGCCATCACGAACGACCTAGGGGTCTGGGCGATGGCCCACTCGACGAGCTCGCGCGGGAGGCGCGCGATGCCGGTACTCTCGTCGACCTCGGCGCCGCGCGCGGCCAGAAGCGGCAGCACCCTGGAGCCGGCGAAGCGCATGCCGGTGCTCGCGAGCAGATCGATCGCCTGGTCGGCGATGCGGCTCTTCTCGTGCTCGGTGAGCCACGTCGTTTTCGCTTTCATGCGTGCATACCCCTTCGGGGGCCGAAGCCCTCCGCTCTGCCGCAGTCATGCGGCGGCCCAGCCCGGCGCCCAAGGAACCTTTCGAAGGGCACACTGCCACCCTGCCCGGGCGCTGTCAAGCGGAAGTCGACTCTTTCTGATGCGAAACAAGCGCATCGGCTTGCTTCTCAATGTGAACGCTTGCTTTTCGATGAGGAAACGGAAATGATTGAGCCGTCTATGATGAGTACCAGGCAGGGAGGATCGTCGCCATGATCAGAGCGGGGCAGGCGCCGTTCGGGACCATCGAGATGGACGAGCTTGACCGCCGTATCATGAGGCTGCTGCGCCCGAACGCACGGCGGTCGTACGCCAGCATCGCTCGCGCCATCGGCGTCTCGGAGCCGACGGTACGCAACCGGGTCGACCGCATGATCAAGAACGGCGCCATCTTCCCGATGGCGAGGGTCAATCCGGCGGCCATCGGCTTTCCCGTCGACGCCATGGTCGGCATCCGCGTGAACCGCGGCTACGCCAAGGGGGTCGGCGCGCGACTCGCGGCCATGGAGAACGTCGCTTACGTGGGCTACACGACCGGGTCCTTCGACATGCTCGTCGAGGCGCACCTGCCGGACAACGAGGGCCTGTACAAGTTCCTCAACGAGGACCTCGAGGAGATCGAGGGCATCGCCTACACAGAGACCTGGCACATCCTGCGCACCGACAAGACCAACTTCGAGTGGGAGGGGGAGAACGTCGGCAGAGAGCCGCTCGACGAAGAGGAATGACCGCCAACCTGTGAAACGGGGAGGGACAGCGTGACAAACGAAGCCCGGGTGCCGACCCGCATGGGCGACGGCACCTTCGTGCACCTGACGCGCAGCGAGATCCGCGCGGATCTCGTCGCCGGGTCGGAAGTGGCGGCCAAGCGTGCCAAGGTGCCGCTGCTCACCGACGACGAGATCGACCATCTGCTCGAGATCTATGCGTCGCCGCTGCGCTTCATCGGCGTCGACGTGGGCGACGAGATCGTGCTCAGCTGCGACGGCACCGGCATGAAGACGCACGCCACGCGCATCCAGGACCTGCAGACCTACGAGCAGTGGATGGGCGCCGACCTTCTGGAGCTCTGCGTCGGCGACTACTCGCTCAAGGTCGTGCGCACGATCCTCGCCTACGAGGCCCAGTACATGCACGACGCCCAGCTCTGCACGATCGCGCCGCTGCAGTACGGCGTGATGCCCAACCTCGGCCTGTATTCCAAGCCGGACGGCCCCTGCGACAACTGGAACGAGCTCCTGCCGCTCGGCAGGATCCCCGAGGCGCGCGCCGCCGCGGAGGAGGCCGTCGAGATGGCCGTCGTCGACATGGTCAATCTCGCCGACTCGCAGTGGGAGGCCGGCGCCGACGCCATCGACTGGGACACCACCGGCGCCTCCGGCGACCCGGAGTTCCTCGCGGCTCTCAGAGCCACCAAGATCATCCGCGAGAAGCACCCGGACATGGGCGTGCAGCTCGGCATGGCCGGCGAGTTCGTGCTGGGCATGCACGGCCAGCTCGAGTGGGAGGGCGTGCGCCTCGCCGGCCTCTGGCCCAAGGAGCAGTTGCTCCTGGCGCAGCAGGCCGGCGCCACCATGTTCGGGCCCGTCGTCAACATCAACACGGGCAAGTCACTCGCCTGGAACATGGCCCGCGCCATCGCCCTGATCAAGCCGTGCATGGAAGTGGCCACCATCCCGGTCCACCCCAACGCCGGCATGGGCGTCGGCGGCGTGCCGATGTTCGTCCACCTGCCCTCCGACGCGGTGTGCCGGGCGGCCAAGTCGTTCGTCGAGCTGCTGCACGTCGACGGCTTGTAGGTGGGCTCGGGCGATCCGCACGGCATGCACAACGCCCACGCGCAGGCGGCGAGCATCGGCGGTATTCGGGCAGGCGGAGACCTGGTTGCCCGTATGCAGATGACTCGGGGCATGCGCCTCAAGGAAGCCAAGCAGTACGTCGCCGACAAGCTCGGCGTCACGCCCTTCGACCTCTCGGACCCGGTGGTCATGACCGACGTGCGCAACGAGCACGGCTTCGGCCGCGTGCACAGCTACGCCATCAGCCAGCCCTGGCAGGCCAACCAGATCGAGGCCAAGTTCAACATCGCCCGCGTGCTGGACGTGCCGATCAACTGCGTCGAAAGATTCAAGGAGCGCACCACGCCGAACGGAGGCGGCCGATGAGACGTAACCCGCGCGCGGGGGCGCGCAAGAGCGGCGGTTTCAGGCTCGAGGTGTTCACCGACGACGAGCTCCGCGAGATCCACCTGGCGACGCTCGAAGTGCTGTCGCAGACGGGCGTCTTCGTCGAGGACGACGAGGCTCTGCAGATCTTCGCGGACGCCGGGGCGGCCGTCGATCGCGAGCGCCGGGTAGTGTGCCTGCCGGCGAATATCGTCGAAGACGCCATCCGCTCCGCCCCGCCCAAGGTGGTCATGTGCGGCCGCGACCCGGCCAACGACGTGGTGCTCGAAGACGGCCGCGTCGGGTTCACCAACTTCGGCGAGGGCATCCAGGTCGTCGATCCGTACACCGGCGAGCTGCACGAGTCGCTCAAGAAGGATGTCGCCGACTGCACGAGGATCATCGACGCCCTGCCCGAGATCGACGTCGTGGAGCGGCCGCTGGGCGCCCACGACGTGCCGCCCGACACGGCGGCCCTGCACAACGCCGAGGCGATCTTCAGCAACACGACCAAGCACGCCACCATCGGCCCGCTTTCGGGCTTCTGCGCCCGCAAGATGATCGACATGGCGGCGGCCATCGTCGGCGGGCACGACCAGCTGCGCAAGCGGCCGATCGTCTCGTTCCTCACCTGCCCCGTGAGCCCGCTCAAACTGGTCGCCGACGCCTGCCGCATCATCATCGAGGGCGTGCGCGGCGGCGTGCCGGTCAACGTGCTCTCGATGGCGATGGCCGGAGGCTCCTCGCCGGTCAACCTGGCCGGCACGCTCGTCTCGCACAACGCGGAGGTCCTCGCCGGCATCACCCTGGCGCAGCTCACGGTAAAGGGCGCGCCCGTGATCTATGGGTCGTCGACGACCGCCATGGACCTGCGCTTCGCCAGCGCGTCGGTGGGCAGCCCCGAGTGCGCGATGATCGGCGCCGGCGTCGCCTGCCTGGCGCGCTTCTACCTGCTGCCCAGTTGGGTGGCTGGTGCGTAGGGCGATTCAAAAGTGGCGGACGCCCAATCCGGTCACGAGAAGACACTCACCAGCCTGCTTCCGGCGTTGGCAGGGGCCAACCTGATCTACGGGCTGGGGATGTTGGAATCGGGCGTCACCATCGACTACGCGCAGCTCGTCATGGACGCCGAGTTCGCGCGCATGGTCAAGTTCTGCGTGCCGGGGATCCCGGTCACCGACGAGACGCTCTCGGTGGACGTCATCGCCGAGGTGGGTCCGTTCAGCGACTTCCTCTCGCACGACGACACCTACAAGGGCATGCGCGGGCAGTCGCGTTCGACGCTCATCGACCGGAGGGTCCGGGAGGACTGGGCCGCATCCGGGTCGACGAGCCTCTACGACCGCGCCCTCGTGGAAGCCCGCAGGATCCTCGAGACGCACGTGCCCACGCCGCTGCCCGACGAGGTAGCGGCGAAACTTAAGTCGATAATCCGTGAGGCAGAGGACGAATTAGGCGTGCATTGACTCGCTAGACGCGATACTGTTCAGTTCATACCGCTGAGCTTATCGGCGCCCCCGCGCCCCTGCGAGTCAGGAGACACGATGACAGACGTGAGCAAGCAGATCGGCGTGGGCCGGCCGAGCTTCCTGACTGAGCCGCAGAAGCAGCAGATCTACGACACCGCCCTCGGCATCCTCGCCGACATCGGCATGAAGGTGCATCACGAGGAGGGCGAGGCCGTCATGCTCGCCGGCGGGTGCACGCGCGACGACGCCGGCCTCGTGCACGTGCCGGCGGAGCTGGTGACGAAGGCTCGCGAGACGGTGCCGGCGAGCTTCACGGTCTACGACCGCGCCGGCGCGCCGGCGATGGAGCTGGGCGACCGCAACTCGTACTACGGCAACGGCTCCGACCTCATGCACCTGTACGATCTCGAGACCGGTGAGCGCCGCCTGGCCACGCTGGACGACGTCACCGTGGCGGCGCGCCTCTGCGACGCCCTGCCCGACATCGACTTCGTCATGTCGGGCGCCTACCCGGACGGCATGGAGGCGCAGGAAGCGTACCCGAAGCAGTTCAACGCCATGATCAAGGCCACCACCAAGCCGCTGGTGATGACGTCCGGCGGCGTGGAGACCGTCGCGCCGATGTGGCGCATGGCCTGCGAGGTACGGGGCGGCGCCGACGAGCTTCGCGCGAAGCCATACTTCGTCATGTACAACCAGCCCGTCAGCCCGCTCAAGCACCCCTTCGAGACCGTCGACAAGCTGCTCTTCTGCGCCGATCGCGGCATCCCGTCCACGTACTGCCCGTCCCCCATCGCCGGCGGCACCGCGCCCATCACCACGGCCGGCCAGGTGACGCTCGGCATCGCCGAGGCGCTCTTCGGTCTGGTGATGCACCAGCTGCGCGCTCCGGGAGCGCCCTTCGTCATCGGTCAGGGACCCAACGTCCTCGACATGGCGACCGCGCAGTCCATGTACAACTCGCCGGAGTTCGTGCGCGCCTACGCGTGTGAGGTCGAGATGGCCAAGTGGCTCAATCTGCCCAACTGGGGCTTCAGCGGCCACACCGACGCTCAGGTGATCGATGCGCAGGCGGGCATGGAGGCGGACGAGATCACCAAGCTGTCCATGCAGCTCGGCTCCAACCTCAACCACGATTGCGGCTACCTCGACTTCGGGCTCACGGGCTCGCTCGAGGAGCTCGTGATGGTCGCCGAGTTCATCGCCCGCAACCGCCGCCTGCTGGCCGCCATCGAGGTGTCGCCCGAGACACTGGCCGTGGACGTGCTGGTCAAGGTCGGCCCGGGCGGCGACTTCCTCGGTCAGAAGCACACCTCGCGGCACCTGCGCGACAGCCAGTGGCGGCCCGCGCTGCTCAACCACATGAGCCACGAGCGCTGGCTCGAGAGCGGTGGGCTCGACCTGACGCAGAAGGCGCGGCAGAAGGCCCGCGAGCTGCTCGCGACGCACGAGGTGCCGGCGCTGCCGGCCGACCTGGTCGCGCGCATCGACGCGGTGGTCGCCGGGCTCTGACGGGGCGGCCGAGGTGCGCGGCCAGCCGCGGTCGCGGCCGCGCACGGTGCTATCCTTGCCCTATGGACCCCAAGCCGCGGCCGAACCACCAGCTCTACCTCGAGGCGCTCCGCCGGCTGACGCCGGAGCAACGCCTGCTCAAGGCCTTCGAGCTCACCGAGCTGTCGCGCGAGCTCTTCCGCGCCGGCCTGCGGCGGCGCTTCCCTGAAGCCGATGAGGCGCAACTGCAGCGCATCTATCTGGAGCGGATGGCGGCGTGTCACAACAGACCCTCCTGACGCGCATCGTCGAGGCCCTGGACGGCGCCGGCATCCCGTACATGCTCACGGGGTCGCTGGTCTCGAGTCTCCAGGGCGAGCCGCGGGCGACCCACGATATCGACCTCGTCATCGACATCACGGCGGGCGATGTCGCGCACGTGATTCGGGCGCTGTCTGTCCCTGAGGTCTACCTCGACGAGCACGCCGTCGGCGACGCTACGCGCCGCCGCACGATGTTCAACCTCATCGACTCCTCATCGGGAGACAAGGCCGACTTCTGGCTGCTGACCGACGATCCGTTCGATCGCGAGCGCTTCGCACGCCGCAGTCGCGTTGAGGCCCTCGGCCTGGAGCTCAGCGTCTCGGCGCCGGAGGACACCATCCTCATGAAGCTCCGCTGGTCGGCGCAGGCGGGAGGCAGCGAGAAGCAGCTGGGCGACGCCCTGCGGGTCTATGAGCTGCAGGCCGGGTCGTTGGACGAGGGGTATCTCGACGAATGGGCGGTGCGGCTGGACGTGACGGCCGCTCTGGCGGTGATCCGCGGGCAGGCCCGGGCCGGCTGAAACCGCGCGGCTCAAACCGGAGCGACGAGCGGCCGCATGGCGATGGCCTCGGCGGGGCAGCCGGTGGAGCACAGGCCGCAGCCGCGGCACTGGGCGGCCTCGACCAGCGGCTCGTCGTCGGCGCTCATCGTGAGGGCGTCGAACGGGCAGCGTTCGGCGCAGGTCCCGCACTGGGTGCACTCGTCGTGGTCGACGACGGCAAGGTGGCGGCGGCGCGGCCAGACGCTCTCGGCGTCCAGCAGCGCCGCTGCCCGGTGCGGAAAGCAGCAGTCGGTGCAGCAGTTGCAGATGGCGTGCGTGTCGCCGGCGCTGCGCCCAAGATAGTCGGTGTGCGTGAGGCCGGCGACGTCGGCCATCCGCAGGATCTCCACTGCCCGTTCCCGTGAGATCTCCCGGCCGAGCCCGCGGTCGTTGTCGAAGCGCAGG
>Ga0315276_10003933_pt1 | contig 13642 bp, 9 predicted proteins | sample YL17G05_0_MG_FD_204542 | JGI IMG/M metagenome (GOLD analysis project Ga0315276, IMG submission 204542) | Sediment microbial communities from Yellowstone Lake, YNP, Wyoming, USA - YL17G05_0 | ecosystem: Environmental > Aquatic > Freshwater > Lake > Sediment | place: USA: Wyoming | collected...
CGACGACGGCATCGCGGACGTGTCCGGTCTGGCCGCCGACGTCGGGGTCCAGGTGGTCGACGACGGCGTCGCCCTGCTGCTGGCCGGCCGCGACACCGGGGTCCGCCTGGGCGCCGATGAGGCGGTGGCGGCGATGCTCACCGTCGCCACCCGATTCGCCGAGTCCCGCGGAACCGCCTGGCGAATCAGGGAATTGGATGATCCGGCGCCACTGCTGGCCGGGTTCACCCCAGTGTGCGCACCGATGCCGATCCCGGCGGCGCCCCGGCCGCCGGTCGGCTGGATCGAGCAGGATGACGGTCGCATCGCACTCGGGGCCGCGGTGCCACTGGGAGTGCTCTCGGCACGGCAGGCCCAGTTCGTAGCCGCCATCGAGGCGCCGGTAGTGATCACCCCGTGGCGCTCACTGCTGGTGTGCGACCTCACCGAAGGCGTGGCCGACACCTCGCTGCGGGTGCTGGCACCGCTGGGCCTGGTGTTCGACACCACTTCGCCCTGGCTGGACGTGACCGCATGCGTGGGCAGTCCGGGCTGCGAGCGGTCTCGGGCCGATGTCCGCGCCGAGGCCACGCGGGTGGCCGAGTCGGGTTTTGTTGACGGTGCCGTGCACTACGTGGGCTGCGAACGCGCCTGCGGCCGTCCCGTCGCCGCCGAGGTATTGGTGGCCACCGTCGATGGGTACCAACTGCTGGGCAACGACCAAGACAAGTAAAGAGGTGTCGAACTGGTCAACGCAATTGCTCGGATCAATCCGTCTGGACTGAGCGCGGCTGCGCCCGCGGCAGCTCACCGCGAGCGCTGCCGTTCGGTTGCCCCTGGTGTGGCGTCACGCTCGGCCGCTGCGCGGCGCTGCGTCACCGTCGGACGTGCACGCACCGGTTTAGGACTCGATGCGGCAGTGTCCAGCGCAACGCGTGCGGCTGCCCGGGGGCGCTGCGCTGTCATGGAACCGGCTTGCTGAGCGGGCACGAGCAGGCCGAAGAGTGGCTTCTGCAATTGGGTTTGGACGCCGCTGACTAGAGCCTGGAACACGTCGCCGGGCACTTGTGCCCATTCCTGCGGGGTCAGCGGGCTGACCGACCCGAACGGTGTGGGCGTGGCCGAGGTCTTATACGTCCGGTCATAGGCCTGGTAGCCCACATACGTCGCGGGGTCGGTGGTGATGTCCTCGGGTGTCACCACATCCGAGTACCCGGTGTTGACCAGAATCTTCATCGCCGGTTGCAGCGCGTCGGCAAGAGGAGTGCCCAGAAGGTACGGGCTGCCAACGGCATTGAGTGCCGCGTTGACGATCAACGACGGCACCCGCAACGGCGTCAGGATCGGAAGTTGATTCGGCTCGAGAGTGAGATACCAGGCCTTGCCGTCGTTGACCGGAACCAGGGGCACCAGGCTGAGGACCTGGGCGACGTTGAAACCGACGTCGATCAGGCTGTCGCCCTTGACCTCAATGCCGTCGAACAAGTTGATGGGCACGGCAGCGTTGAGGGTATTGATCAGTGAGAACGGGTTGGCGATTTCCGGAAAGTCGCCGAACGGGTCGTAGGCCCAGGTGACGTCGATGGTGGTGGTGTTTAATGCGGTCTTGGTGTCGCCTGACGTGTACAGGCCGGCGGCTGGGATGACAGTGTCGATCCCGAGCAGTCCGCTCAGCCCGGGGAAGCGGGTGAGCAGTCCGCCGTTGGGCCGCAACGGGTTCTGCAGGAAGACCAGGGCCTGTTCGGTCTTGTTCGGCTTGTTGTTGGTCGATGGAGAAAACGGTATGTAGCCGGCCGGGGTGTTACCGTCGCGCACACTGGAGATCTCGGTCCGATAGGCGTCGATCAAGTTCAGGTTCGCCTCGCCCGAGGCGGCCAGAAGCGCATACCGATAGTTTGCATTGGAAAAGATGCTTGAGTTCTGCGGTTGCGGAATCGACGCCACGGTGTTGTAGAGATTAGGAGGGTCGGCCGCGGTGTTCTCCAGCGCGAGAATCAAATTCAGTTCGCCGACCACTGGGATGTCGCCGACGCTGATCGTGATGGTTTGCGGTGGCCCGGCGTTGTAGATCGAGACTCCGACGCCGGGGAAGGCATTGCCGACCACGTCAATGAGCGCGGCCAGCGTTCCGGCGGTATACGTCGGATCCCAGGTGATGTCGAGTGCACTGGCTGTCGGGAGGGTGGCAGGCGCCGCAAGACCGAGTGTCATCGCTGCGGCGGCGACTCCGGCGACGGTAGCCGTCTTTGCCCGCCGCAGCGTCGAACCCTGGGGGGTGGCCCGCTTAGCCAGTGAATCCGACATGACTGTGACTCCTCTTCGGGACCGGTGTGCCGAGTTCACGGGGTGCCGTTGCTTCCGTTGGTACCGGGGGTGCCCCCGTTGTTGCCCGCCTTGCCGCCGGCACCGCCGGCACCGCCACTGCCCAATGCACCGCCGTCGCCGCCGTTGCCGCCGTTGCCGCCGCTGACCGGCCCGGGCGCGACGGCCCAGGCATTGCCGCCGGTGCCGCCCTTGCCGCCATTGCCCGAGCTGCCTGTGGGCAGGGCACCCGAGGCGCCGGGGGTGGCACCCGTCCCGCCGGTACCGACCGGGCCGGGGGTGCCGCCGGCTCCGCCGTTGCCGCCGTTGCCGCCGTTGCCGTTGTTCTGACCCGCGCCACCGGGGGTTGTTGCGTTGTAGCCGCCGGTGCCGTTGCCGCCGGTGCCACCCTTTCCGGCGGTGCCGCCGGTTCCACCGGTGCCGCCGTTGCCGTCGTCGCCGGAGCCCAGGGCCTTACCGCCGGGTCCACTCGTGCCGCCGGTGCCGCCTTGGCCGCCGGATGCACCGTTGCCGCCATTTCCGCCGTTGGGGTTTGTGCCATTGGTCAATAGGTAGCCGTTGCCGCCGTTGCCTCCGGAACCGCCGGTTCCGCCGGTGCCGCCGGTTCCGCCGGTTCCGCCGTTGCCGGACACGGTGCCACCGTCGCCGCCCACGCCGCCTGGGCCGCCGACGCCTCCGGTGCCGCCGGGCGTGCCGACGCCGCCGTTGGGGGTGGCATAGCCAGACCCGCCGGCACCGGCTGTTCCCGCGTTTCCAGCGGATCCGGTGCCGCCGGTGCCGCCGGTGCCGCCGGTGCCGGCAGCGCCGGCGTTGCCGCCGTTGCCGCCGCCGCTACCGTTCCCGCCACCGGTCCCGCCGTTGCCACCATTGCCCGCCGTCGTGCCGCCTTCACCGCCGTTGCCACCGGTTCCCGAGGTCACGCCGCCGTTGCCGCCGTTACCTCCGTTCCCGATCGAACCGCCGGTGCCGCCGTCACCGCCTCCGCCGGTCGCACCGCCCTTGCCGCCGTTGCCGCCGGTACCGGATGTCGAACCGCCACTGCCGCCGGTTCCACCGCGGCCGGCGCCGTCACCGTCACCGCCGTTTCCGCCATTGCCGATCGGTCCGCCGGGGCCCCCGTTACCGCCATTGCCGCCCGCGCGGCCGCTACCGCCATTGCCGCCGTTGCCCGACGCTCCGGTGGGCAAGGTGCCGTTTGCGCCGTTCTGGCCGCCGGTGCCGCCCTCGCCACCGCTGCCACCGAGTCCGCCGACGCCCGGCGTACCGATTGCGCCGCCCTCGCCGCCGTTGCCCCCGGGGGCGCTTGGGGTGCCTCTGCTGTTGCCGCCATTTCCGCCGGCACCAGCCACCCCGGCAGCGCCACCTTGGCCTCCATTGCCGCCTTGGCCGGCACCGAGTAACCCGCCCGATCCTGACGCACCGCCGTTACCACCGTCGCCGCCGGTACCGCTGACTCCACCGACGGCGCCGCTGCCGCCGATGCCGTTGCCGGACAGGAAGCTGTCGAAGGATGCGCCGTTTCCGCCCGATCCTCCGCCGCCGCCCGCGCCGCCGGAGCCACCGAGGCCGCCGGTGCCGCCTCGGCCGAACAGTGCGCTGCCCCGGCCGCCGTCACCACCGGCGCCACCATCGCCGCCGAGGCCCCCGGCGCCTCCGGGGTTTCCGGCCGAACCGCTTCCCGAGCCCGCTTTGCCGTTCTGGCCGACGACGCCGGGCGCACCGGCGCCGCCCAAGCCACCGGTCCCGCCATCGCCGATAAGTGCCATGGCGTCGGCGTCGCCACCGACGCCGCCAGTCCCGGCGATGCTGCCGGCGACCGTGGCGGCACCACCGGTTCCACCGGTGCCGCCGTGGCCGAAGAACTGTCCGCCGTTGCCGCCGGCACCGCCCGTGCCGGCGATGCTGCTGGCGACCGTGGCGGCACCGCCGGTCCCGCCCGACCCACCCGTCCCGACGAGACGGCCTCCGTCGCCTCCTCTACCGGACGCGCCCGAGGTGCTGCCGCCCGCGCCGCCGTCACCGCCCCGGCCGCCGGCACCCCACAGCGATGCCGAGTCGGAACCGTTCGCACCGGAACCCCCGGTCCCCTTGGCCGACGTGGCCGCCCCGCCGGACCCGCCGTCGCCGCCGGCGCCGAAAAGGAACCCGCTGGTACCCGCCGCGCCGCCGCTGCCGCCATCAGGGCCTGATCCACCGGACCCACCCGCGCCGCCGCTGCCGAACAGGCCCGTTGCGTTGCCGCCGACTCCGCCGGTGCCACCGTCGGTTTTGCCGCCGACGATGGCGTTTCCTCCGGTCCCACCGACCCCGCCGTTGCCGTACAGCGCGCTGCCGTTACCGCCATCGCCCGCGGTGCCGACCGCGCTGCCGCCGTTACCGCCGGCCCCGCCCCGGCCACCGGAACCCACCAATGTCGCTCCGTCGCCGCCGCCCGCACCCGTGCCGCCGACTCCGGAAAGGGAGGTCGCCGCGCCTCCAGATCCGCCGTCGCCGCCACCGCCGACGATCAGTGCGCTGCGACCTGCCGCACCGCCGTTGCCTCCGTTGACGCCCGATCCGCCTGATCCGCCTGCCCCACCGCTGCCGAATAAGGCCGAACTGGCGCCGCCGACGCCTCCGATACCGCCGTCGATCGTGCTCTTGGCGATCGCGCTGCCGCCCGATCCGCCGGCCCCGCCGTTGCCGTAGAGCCGTCCACCGGTGCCGCCGTCACCGGCGGCCCCGACCGCGCTACCACCATTGCCGCCGCCGCCACCGCGACCGCCGCTGCCCCACAGTGACGCAGCACCGGCCCCGTCAGCCCCCGCGCCGCCCGCGCCGGACGTGGAGGTCGCGGCGCCGCCCGATCCGCCCGCGCCACCGTCACCGAAAATCAACGCGCTGCTGCCCGCGGATCCGCCGGCCCCGCCGTTAACGCCGGATCCACCGGACCCGGCGGATCCGCCGCTACCCAGCAGCAATGCGGCATTGCCACCAGATCCGCCGGAGGTACCGCTGGCAGTGCTCTTGTCGACGCCATGTCCACCGGCCCCACCGGCCCCGCCGCTGCCGAAGAGTTGTCCGCCGGCGCCGCCGTTGCCCGCGGTGCCGACACCGCCGTTGCCGCCGCTGCCGGCGTTGCCGCCTCGGCCGCCATTGCCCCACAGCACTGCTCCGTCGGCACCATCGGTGCCGTTGCCACCGCGTCCTGTGGTGGAAGGGGACCGGCCGCCGTTGCCGCCGGCACCGCCGTTTCCGAAGAGCACTCCGCTCCTGCCGGCCACGCCGGCGTCCGCTCCATTTCCCGAGCCAAGGCAGGTATTGCCCTCCTGGAAGCAGCCTGCTCCGCCGTCACCGGCTGCTCCGCCGTCACCCCACAGGCGGGCACCGTCAGCACCAGTGCCGCCGCGCCCGCCGATGCCTGCTGCGGCCATACCAGCGCCGCCCGAACCGCCGGCACCACCGCCGCCGAACAACAACCCGGCGGTCCCTCCGTCGCCACCGTTCCCGCCGCTGGCACCCGCGCCGCCCAAGCCGCCAGCTCCGCCGCCCCACAGGGCGAAAGTGCCTGCGGCGCCTCCATTTCCGCCGCTTCCACCAATGGCGGTGGCTTCGCCGGTGCCGCCTGATCCGCCAGCACCGGCTTTGCCCCACACAGCCAGTGATCCGGAGGCTCCACCGTCGCCCCCGTCACCACCGCCTGCCCCGGTGTAGGTGCTCCAGCCCCCCGCACCGCCTCGACCGCCGTCACCGGCGAGCAGTCCGCCCCGGCCGCCCGTGCCGCCGTCGCCTCCGATGCCACTGTCCACCGCCTGGCCGCCGACACCGCCCAATCCGCCCCGGCCTGTGAAGAATCCGCCGTTGCCACCGTTGCCGCCCGCGCCGCCATTGATGCCGTTACCGCCGGTGCCGCCGTTACCGAACCATCCCGCAGCACCACCGTTGCCGCCATTGAAACCACCGCCGCCGTTACCGACCAGTCCCGCGTTGCCGCCGGTGCACGAACCTGTGGGGCACGTGGTGGCACCCCAGCTGAAGCCGTTGCCCCAGAGCAAGCCGGCATCGGGATGATCAGCGGTGCCATTGCCGATCAGCCGAATGGCCGGCGCTGCGATGGCTGCCGCGCGATCGTTTACGGCGGAGGAGTGTGCCAGCGCTGCCTTAACGCGCAGCGCGAATCCGGGGGAGTCCACCGGGGAGGTAGCCGCCGCACGTTGTGTCGCAGCGCGGGAGGTGGTTGCCGCGGCAGAAGCGCCGGCGGCGGAACGCGTCATCGGATCCCGCCGAACCGCCGGCTTACCGGCGGGAGTGGACCGTGCTGCCGTCGGCCGCGGCGGTCCGCTAGACACAGCCGAACTACTCGAGCCCGCGGCACCGGATGGCTCGGCGTTGGCGATCGCCGAGCCGACAACCGCGCCAATGCCAAGCACTACGGCCAGAGCACCGATCCGGCCGACATAGCGGGCGCCCTCCGCCGCCATGACCGTGTCGACCGAGGACGCGGGAACGTCCTTTGAAAACATGTGACCCTCCGCGCAGAAAATGACCCGCCTTCTCTCCGATAGAAACTAGTGGTGGTTTCCCCGTACCGGAATATGATTGGAGAAAACCATGGTCATGAACGACATACGAGCCCCCGCCGTAGGGTGATGGCGTGCTCGACTACACCCGCGATGCTGGCGAGATCTACCGGCAGTCCTTCGCGACGATCCGGGCCGAGGCGGACCTGAGCCGGTTCCCCGAGGACGTCTCGCGGGTGGTGGTGCGGTTGATCCACACCTGCGGCCAGGTCGACCTCACTGAGCACGTGGCCTTTACCCCTCCCGTGGTGGCCGCCACCCACGCTGCACTGGCGGCGGGAGCTCCGATCCTGTGCGACTCATCGATGGTGGCCGCCGGTATCACTGCGGCACGGTTACCCGCCGGCAATGAAGTGGTGTCGTTGGTCGCCGACCCGAGGGCGGCCGATCTGGCGCAACGCCGCGACACCACCCGCTCGGCGGCTGGCGTGGAATTGTGGGCTGACCGCATGGGCGGCGCGGTCCTGGCGATAGGCAATGCGCCCACCGCGCTGTTTCGGTTGCTCGAACTCATCGACGACGGCATGCCCGCGCCGGTCGCTGTCCTCGGCGGCCCAGTGGGATTCGTCGGGTCGGCCCAGTCCAAACAGGAACTGATCGACAATCCGCGCGGTATGGATTATCTGGTGGTCGAAGGCCGACGCGGCGGCAGCGCCATGGCGGCAGCGGCAGTCAACGCGATCGCGAGTACCCGCGAATGACAAGCGGCACCCTGTACGGCGTCGGCCTGGGCCCGGGTGACCCCGAACTGGTGACCGTGAAAGCCGCCCGCATCATCGGCACGGTCGACGTGGTCGCGTATCACAGTGCGCGCCATGGCAAGAGCATCGCCCGCGGTATCGCCGAGCAGTATCTGCGGCCCGGCCAGATCGAAGAACACCTCGTCTACCCGGTGACCACCGGGGATACCGACCACCCCGGCGGCTACGACGGTGCGATGACGGACTTCTACGCCGAGTCCGCCGATCGGATCGCCGCACATCTCGAGGCCGGCCGCGACGTCGCCCTGCTGGCCGAGGGCGACCCGCTGTTTTACAGCTCCTATATGCACATGCACACGCGCCTGGCAGCACGATTCGATGCAGTGATCGTGCCCGGCGTGACGTCGATGAGCGCGGCCTCGGCAGCGATCGGCACACCCCTGGCAACCGGTGACGAAGTCCTGTCGGTGTTGCCGGGCACCCTGCCGGTCAGCGAACTTGCCCGCCGCCTCGCCGATACCGACGCCGCTGTGATCATGAAACTGGGGCGCACGTATTCACAAGTGCGCGAAGCTCTTTCGCTGTCAGGTCGCCTCGATGAGGCGATCTACGTTGAGCGAGCCAGCGGCGATGGTCAGCGGGTCATGCCCGCCGCCGACGTCGATGAGAGCAATGTCCCGTACTTCTCGGTGGCCGTCATACCGGGTGACGGCCGCACCACCCGGCCCGTCCCACGCACCGGAACCGTGGCGGTCGTCGGACTCGGCCCGGGCATGAGCGAATGGATGACGCCGCAAAGCCTGCGCGAGTTGGCCGCCGCCACCGACCTGATCGGCTATGGCCCGTATCTGGACCGGGTGCCGATCCGTCCTGGACAACGCCGCCACCCGTCCGATAACACCGACGAACCCCAGCGCGCCCGGTTGGCCTGCGAACTGGCCGAGCAAGGTCGCGCGGTGGCCGTCGTTTCCTCCGGTGACCCTGGGGTTTTCGCGATGGCGACCGCCGTACTCGAAGAGGCTAAGCAGTGGCCGACGGTCGCGGTGCGGGTGATTCCGGCGATGACCGCCGCACAGGCGGTAGCAAGCCGGGTGGGCGCGCCACTGGGTCATGACTATGCGGTGCTCTCACTGTCGGACCGGCTCAAGCCGTGGGAGGTCATCGCCGCGCGACTCACCGCGGCGGCCGCTGCGGATCTGGTGCTGGCGATCTACAACCCGGCGTCCAAGAGCCGCACCTGGCAGGTCGCCGCCATGCGGGATCTGCTGCTCGAACACCGCGACGCCGGAACACCGGTGGTGATCGGCCGGGACGTCTCCGGCCCCGGCGAATCGGTGAAGGTGGTTCGACTGGCCGAACTCGACTCGGCCGACGTCGACATGCGCTGTCTGCTGATCATCGGGTCGTCGCAGACCCAGTGGTACACCGCAGCAGCCGGCGACACCGTGTTCACACCCCGGCGTTACCCAGGCTGAACACCCAATCCACGGCTTCCTCCACCGAACTGACGGCCGGTACGCCGCCGGGCAGGGCCGGCCGCTGGATCAGCACTACGTCCACACCCAGCGCCCTTGCCGCGTCGAGTTTCGCCTCGGTTAATCTTCCCCCGCTGTTCTTGGTCACCAGCACCTCGATACCTCTACTGCGCAACAGTTCGCATTCGTCCTCGTAGTGGTACGGCCCGCGGGACAACACCAACTCGTGGTTCGGCGGCAGCGCCGCGACATCGGGTGCGGTGACCACCCGGATCAGAAACCAGGCGTCGCTGTCGGCGAAAGCAGCGACGCCAGAGCGCCCGGTGGTCAGGAAAACCCGCGAATAACCGTTGGCAGCAATGATTGCGGCGGCCTCCGTATCGGTGGCAACCACTGTCGCGCCCGCTGGATCCCAGGGCGGACGGTTGAGCACGACATAGGGCATGTCGAGTTCGGCGCAGGCGGTCGCGGCGTGCGCGGTGATGGTGGCGGCGAACGGGTGGGTGGCGTCGACGACCGCGGTGACGTCATTCTTGGTGAGCCAGGTGCGCAGGCCCTCGACGCCGCCGAAGCCACCGATGCGGACCGGGCCGACCGGCAAAGCCGGGTTGGGTACCCGTCCTGCCAGCGAGCTGATGATGTCGAGACCCGGGTGCAGCCGATCAGCCAGTGCGCGGGCCTCGGCAGTGCCACCAAGGAGCAGCACCCGCATCAGTGCCGATCTCCGCGCGACCGGCCGGCCGAGTACAGGTAACTGTCGGTGAATCCCTCGGCCGCAAGCACATCACCGACGATGATCACCGCGGTGCGAGTGATCGCGGCCGCGTGAATCTGGCCGGCAATATCGGCGAGTGTGCCGCGGAGCACGACCTGCTGAGGCCAACTCGCGAATGCGACGACCGCGGCGGGGGTGTCCGGGCAGTAACCCCCAGCCAGCAGTTGCGGCACGATCGCGTCGATACGGTGGGCGGCCAGGTGGATCACGAGGGTGGCCCCGTGGGCCGCAAGCGTTGTCAGGTCCTCACCCTCGGGCATTGCCGTCGACAGGGTGGAGACCCGAGTCAGGATCACCGTCTGGGACACCCCCGGCACGGTCAATTCCCGCCCCAGTGCGGCCGCAGCGGCGGTATAGGAGGGCACGCCCGGGACGATCTCGTAGCGGATACCGAGGTCGGTAAGCCGTCGGCTTTGTTCGGCCACCGCGCTGTAGATCGACGGGTCGCCGGAGTGCAGCCTGGCCACGTCATGTCCCGCGGCGTCGGCGACGGCGATCTCGTCGATGATCTGATCCAGCGTCAACGGCCCAGTGTCGACGACGCGGGTACCCGGCGGGCAAAACTCAAGAAGAGCGTCGGGCATGATGGAACCTGCGTACAGACACACCGCGCAGCGCTGCAGAATCCTCTGGCCTCGGACGGTGATCAGGTCTGCCGCACCCGGGCCGGCACCGATGAAGTACACCGTCACTGCGGTGTCACGGCCTTTACCGTCAGCAGCCACTGGGTGATCGGCATTTGCGGACGCCAGCCGGTGAAGTCCCCCAATGGCTCGCCCTGATAGTGCTGAAAGCGCCGGAGCTCACCTCCGAGCCGTGAATGCCAACCCACCAGAAGGGCTTCGGACTCCACAGTGACCGCGTTGGCCACCAGCCGACCGCCACTGGGCAACTGCGCCAGGCAGGCCTCGACCATTCCGGGTCCGGTCAGTCCGCCGCCGATGAAGATCGCATCCGGCTGCGCCGCGCCCTCGAAGTGCTCCGGCGCATCGGCGCGAACATCAATATCGGCTCCGAAGTTCCGCGCATTGGCCACGATCCGCTCCCGTCGTTCCGGCTTAGTCTCGAATGCGACTGCACGACAGTTCGATCCGCTTCGGCACCACTCGACGGCGATGCTTCCCGAGCCCGATCCGACATCCCAGAGCAGTTCATCTGGGCGAGGCGCGAGTGCGGCGAGTGTCACCGCGCGCACCGTCTGCTTGGTGATCTGCCCATCGTGGAGCAACGCGTCATCGGGCAGTGTTCCCCCGACTCGCTCATCGGGCAGGTAGTCGATCGCGATGACATTGAGGTCATCGATATCGGAGGGCGGCATGGCCGCCCATGCCTCGGCTGGACCGGTGCGGAATCGTTCCACGGGGCCGCCGAGTTGCTCGAGCACGGTGAACTCCGAAGCGCCCCTTCCGGTTTCGGTGAGCCCCGCAGCCAACTCGGCGGGGGTCGAGGCGTCGCGGCAGAGCACCACCGCCCGCCCACCCCGGCGCACCGCGGTGTGCACCGGCGCGGTAACCAGGCTGATGACCTCGGTGTCGTGTGCGGACCAGCCCATCCGCGCACAGGCCAGGGTCACTGACGACACGTGCGGGAGCACCCGCACCCAGTCGGGTCCGTACAGGCGGATCAGCGTGCCGCCAATGCCATGCAGCAGCGGATCGCCACTGGCTACGACGTGAATGTCTTCATCGACCGGCAGCGCTTCCAGCGCCGGAAGCATTGGCGTGGGCCAGGGGTGCCGCAGCGCGGTGACGGTGTCGTCGAGCAGATCAAGCTGGCGCCGCGACCCGTATATGACGGTGGCCGCGCGCAGTTCGCACCGGGAGTTCTCCGACAGCCCGGCCATCCCGTCAGCGCCGATACCCACGACAACAATCATCGGAGCCATTCTCGATTCTTCACTTCGTTCATCATCGGGGCATCCTCCGCCAGACCGCTTGCGGCAGGAGTCGCATACCAAAGAACAACGGCCGCAAGGCCCACGGCACCCAGACTGTGCGGCGGCCCCGTGCCAACGCTCGCGCCGCAGCCTCGGCCACCTGTGCCGGTGTGCTGGACAGCGGCGCGGGATCCATCCCCTCGGTCATCCGCCCGATCACGAATCCGGGCCGCACGATCAACAGTCGTACTCCGGTGCCGTGGAGCGCATCTGACAGCCCGCTGGCGAACCCATCCAGACCTGCCTTCGCCGAGCCGTAGACGTAGTTGGCCCGGCGCACGCGGACCCCAGCCACCGAGGAGAACACCACGATCGACCCGCGGCCGGCATCGCGCATGGCAGTCGCCAACAGTGTCAACAGGCTGATCTGCGCGACGTAGTCGGTGTGCACGATCGCCGCCGCATGTGCCGGATCGGTTTCGGCACGGGTCTGGTCGCCGAGGATGCCGAACGCCAGCACCGCGGTGCCGATTGCTCCGTATTCCCCAACCAACTTGTCCACTAGGGGGCCGTGCGATGCCAGATCGTCGGCGTCGAACTCGACCGTGTGCACGGTCCGAGCCCCGGCCGCGCGCACCGCCGCAACCTGGTCGTCGAGTCGGTCAGCACCGCGGGCTGCCAGCACGACCGTCGACCCCGGAGGCAGTCGGCTGGCGAGTTCGACGCCGATCTCACTGCGGCCGCCGAAAATCACCACCACCCCGCCGGCCGTGTCGGCCGTGTCTTTCATGGCTGCGATTATTCACTGCGCTAGCGTGATGCCTGATGGCGAATCAAACTACCCGGCTGACCAGCGACGCTCTGGACTTCCTCTCCGAACGTCACCTGGCGATGTTGACGACCCTGCGCGCCGATGGTTCCCCGCACGTGGTGGCGGTCGGGTTCACCTTCGACCCGGTTACCCACATCGCAAGGGTGATCACCAGCGATGGTTCGCAAAAGGCGATCAACGCCGAACGCAGCAGCGTCGGCGTGCTGTCCCAGGTGGACGGCGCGCGCTGGCTCTCACTGGAGGGCATTGCCGGGGTGAACCGCGATCCCGAGGCGGTCCGCGACGCCGAGTTGCGCTACGCCCAGCGTTACCGGACGCCCAAACCCAACCCGAAGCGGGTAGTGATCGAGGTTCTCATCAAGCGAGTGCTCGGATCGTCGACCCTGCTCGACCGTGTCGAGCACTGACTCGCCGCCGCCTGACTTACAGCGGGACCACCGTCAGATCATGCGGTCGGTTGTTGACCGACAGCGCACCCTCGGCCGTAACGATCACGATGTCTTCGATGCGCGCGCCCCATTGCCCGGGTAGATAGATCCCCGGTTCGACGCTAAACGCCATCCCCTCGGCTAGCGGCAAGTCGTTGCCCGCGACGATATAGGGCTCCTCGTGCACCGACAGCCCGATTCCATGGCCGGTGCGGTGAACGAAGTACTCCGCGAGTCCGGCCTCGGCCAGCACATCGCGAGCGGCCGCGTCGACCTGCTCGGCCGTCACTCCGGGACGCACCGACGCCACCGCGGCGGCCTGGGCGCATTGCAGGACCGCATACTGCGCGGCGATTTCGGCTGACGGTTCGCCGAGGCTGTAGGTGCGGGTGGAATCGGAGTTGTAACCGGGTTCGACCGGTCCTCCGATGTCGACGACAACGATGTCACCGGGCTGTAGCACCCGGTCGGAACACTCGTGGTGCGGGTCGGCGCCGTGCGGGCCGGATCCGACAATCACAAATGCCGCTTCCGAATGCCCCTCGGCCACAATGGCTTCGGTGATATCAGCGGCTACGTCGGCCTCGGTGCGCCCGGGCAGAAGAAACTGTGGCACCCGGGCGTGAACTCGGTCAATAGCGGCACCGGCGGTGCGCAGCGCGTCGATCTCAGCGGGGTCCTTGACCATCCGCAGC
>Ga0315276_10003935_pt1 | contig 13639 bp, 14 predicted proteins | sample YL17G05_0_MG_FD_204542 | JGI IMG/M metagenome (GOLD analysis project Ga0315276, IMG submission 204542) | Sediment microbial communities from Yellowstone Lake, YNP, Wyoming, USA - YL17G05_0 | ecosystem: Environmental > Aquatic > Freshwater > Lake > Sediment | place: USA: Wyoming | collected...
CGGCGCCCCCCCCCCCCCGGGGTTCATTACCCCCCCCGCGGGCGGGGGGGCCCGCCCCCATACCCCCCCCGGGGGGGGGCCCCCGGGGCCCCCACCCCCGGGGGGCCCCCCGCCCGCGGCGCGCCTGCTCGACCTCTCGGAAGCCTACTGGACCGCGCTGCGCACCAAGGCGCCCAAGAAACCGGCCCACGTGCTGACACGGGCGAAGGGGGCGCGGCTGGCATCCCCGCCAGACTTTGACGTGGCTGTCGTCGGCGGCACCCTGGGCCTCCTCCTCGCCTCGTCCCTGCAAGCCGCCGGCCACCGCGTCGTCATCGTGGAACGCCGGCTGGCGGTGGGCCGCGACCAAGAGTGGAACGCGTGCGCGGCAGACTTGGGGGCGCTCGTTTCCGCGCGCGCGGTCACCCGCGCCGACGTCGACGCCGCCACCGTCACCGCGTGCGGCCCGCTGCGAGTCGCGTTCCACGGGGACGCGTTTCCGTGCGCCGCCCGCCCTCTGTACCTGGAGGGCGCGCTCGACGTCGGCGTGTCGCCGCGGCTGCTCCTCGCGTCCGCGCGCCGCCGCTTTGAAGCCGCCGGCGGCGTCGTGCTCGAGAGGGCGGCGTTCAAATCGGCCACCATCGCGGACGATGGCGTCGAGCTCACCCTGGCCCCCTCCCCCGCCGGCGCCGCCGACGCCGGCGACGCGTCGCGCCCCGCCGCCGTCGCGGGCGGCGCCCGCCCGCCGCCGCCGCGCACGGTCACCGCCCGCCTCGTCGTCGACGCGGCGGGCCACTGGAGCCCGCTGGCGGCGCAGGCACGCGGGGCAGAGAAGCCCGCGGGGGTTTGCTTGGTCGTCGGCGCCTGCTACCGGCAGAAGAAGGAAGCTGGAGACCCTGCTCACTCTCCTTCCCCTGCCACCGGCGACTTCCTCGCCACCCACGCCGACGCGTCCCTTGCGGGTGGCGGCGTGCAGTGGCTGTGGGAGACGTTCCCGGCCGACGGCGGAAATGCGCGCACGGCGTATCAATTCGCCTATATCGACGCCACGCCCGACCGCCCATCGCTCACAGAAGCGTTGGACACATTTTTTGAGTCGTTCCCCGAGGCGACGGGGGATTCGCTGGCGACGGTCGACATCCAGCGCGTCCTCTTTGGCGCGTTTCCGCAGCGCCACGTCTCCCCGCTCCCGCCAGCCATCGACCGCGTGCTCCACGTGGGCGACGCCGCGGGTGCGGCATCCCCGCTCTCGTTTGGCGGGTTTGGCGCCATGCTGCGCGCGCTGCCGCGGACGGCGGCGGGGGTGTCGACCGCGCTCGCGCGCGACCGGCTCGACACCCGCGCCCTCGCCCCGCTCGCGCCCTACTCGCCCGGCGCGGCCGCGTCCCGCCTGTTTGCGGCGGCGATGCGGCTGCACAGCGGGGGCGGGGCAGCGCCGGTGAGCCACGTCAACCGGTTGCTCGCGTCGACCTTTCGCGTCCTCGCCCTCCTGGGCCCCTGGGCCCTCACCCCGTTCCTCGGCGAGCGCCTGCGCCCCGCCCCGCTGGCCGCGACGATGGGCGGCATGGCGCTGGCGGCGCCGGCGAGCGTCGCGCGTGCGGTGCGGTCGCTCGGCGTCGCCGCGGTCGCGGCGTGGACGGGGCACGCGATGGCGCTGGCCGCGTATGCGGCAGTGGCGTTGTTGTTGACGCCGCTGGCTCCGATTTTGCGCCGCACGCGCACCGGCGCCGCTTTGCTCGCGGCCGTCGCGGCGGGCGCGGGCGCCGACGGCCCGCGCGGGCACCGCATCGCGGCGGCGCCCGCGCCTACGGGGGCGTGAGTTGTCTGCGGTCGCGTGCGTGTAACAACAAAACTGTGGCCGGCGGAGGCGGCCGAGGTTTCGGGCCGCGCTCTCGTTCTTCTCTCTCCTCTCTACCGTCGCCGCGCCGCCGCCTCGGCTTCCGCCCGCGCCCTGGGAAGAATCTCCAGCGCCACCGCCTTCAGCGTCGGCCGCTCCTCGCTCACGTGCACGACCCGGCGCCCGCCGCCGGGGCCGGGTTCGCCTGCGACGACAGTCCACGGCCCGGGAAACGCGCGAAAAAGAGACCCGCCTCCCGCGCCTTTGAAATTGTGCAGGTAGTAGGCCACCTGGAAGCCGGGGTTGACGGCCGGGTTGAGCATCTTCTCGCCCACGTTGGTGACGAGGTCTAATGGAGAACGAAAGAAAATGGGTGCCTGGCGGGTCGCGCGGTTTGCGGCCCTCCTCACGCCTCCCGCCCACGCCTCAGCTCACTGCGATAGAACATTTTGGGGTAGTAGCCGGAAACGATGCGGTCCAGTTCCCCGTTGAAAATCAGCATCGGGGGAACAACCGCGCCGCCCCCTCCCTCCCTCTTCCGGGCCTGCAACGCTTCCCACAGGCGGCCGACGGCCTCCATCTCCTGCACATTGAACGAGGGGAAGGCGGCGACCTGAGCAAGGAGGAGTGGGGAGGGGCGGGTTGGGAAGCGCGGGAGGTCGGTGCCGGCCCTCGACGCGACCGCAACCTGGACGTCGACGCCGCGGTCAACAAATTGGCCCGCTACCTGGCCTGGCGCGCGGACGTGCGCCCGCACGAGCTGACCGCGGACGACGTCGCGGCACACCCTCCCCCCTCACCCGCACCAGCAGTGCGTCGTCCGCCGCCACCGTGGCCCCCATGTCGCGCCGTTTCAGGGTGATGCCAAAATCGTTGAGCGGGGAGGGGGTGTTGAGGTGGTCGACCCGGAACCGGGCGCCGGCAAACGTCGCAGGGACGCCGGTCGACCCGGCGCCGCCCGTCTGCACCGCGGCCTCGGCGGCGTCAGGGAAATAGACGCGCACGCGGTCGGCGACCGATTCAAACGCGCGCAGCAGCGACCGGAGCATCGTCGCCGCCGCGAGCGTCTCCCCCGCGCCGTCGCCGTCGCCCGCCACGCCGTAGAGCGACGGCGGAATGTCCACCTCCAGCACGTCGTAGCCGGCGGCCAGGGCGGCCTTGACCGAGAGGCGGGCGGCTTGGACCGCGGCGTCGCGCGACGACGGGAAGGGCTGGCGAGGCGGGAGGGCGGTCGGCCGTGGCGCCGGCCGCGCCACCACACTTTTGCCTCCTCCTCTCTCTCACCGGCAGCTTGTTGGCGTCAAAGGCGGCGGGCGCCGCGGCAGGCGGCGCCGGCCCGCGGCGCGCGCGCAGCAAGCGTGGCCGCGTCGGCCTGCCGCCGCGGGCGGGGCATGGTGTGGTGAGGACGGGTCGCTGCGCCAGCATCGAGCGTGCGGGGCGCAGCCGAGTGAGGAGCGCGGCGAGGGTCGTGCTCGGCGCACACTGCGCATTGCCGGCCGGCCGCTCGCCCCGGCCACGCACGATGGTGTCCACCAGAGCTCGCGGGCCCGCGGCCGAGTCGTCCGTGGCGCCCGCGTCGGCGCGCCGCCCGGTGGCTGCGGCGCGCCGGGCGGCGCCGGCCGCGGCGTCGGTGCCCTCGTCCGGGCCTGCGGAAGCACCTGCGTCCAAAGCCGAGCGGAGCGCGGAAGCTGGCGCGCCGCCCACCTCCAGCGCCCCGGCCGCCGGCCTGGCCACTCGCATGCTGGCCGCCCTCGACTCGGCGCTCGGTCCGGCGCCCGCAGTCGCCTCCACAACGCCCTCCAAGCCTACTGGCTGGGCGCCACCGCTGCCGCGCCAGCGCGGCCCGCGCGCCGCCGCCGCCGGCACGGTCGACCCTGCGTCCCTCGCCTGGCGCCCGCACCTGCGCCTGCCCGCGCCGGCGCGTGGAGGGGAAGTTGCGGCGGCGGCGGCGGTCGCGGCCGCGCCGTGTGGCTCGCTCGCGCCGCCAGCCTCGTTCCTCACCCTCCCGCTCCGCCCGCCCGGCCCCGGCCAGGGCCGCTCGACCGCCGCGCGAGAAGGCGACGCCTGGTTTGCACTGCCGTCGCCCGCGGTCGACGGCGCGCTGAAAACGGATTTGAGGCTCCTGCACCTGCGCGGCGCGCTCGACCCGACGCGGCACTATCGAAACGCGGACTCGACCAAGCTCCCGTCCCGGTTCCACATCGGCACCGTCGTCGAGGGCGCGACCGAGTTTTTCTCGGCGCGGCTCGCGCGCACGGCGCGCGGCGCGTCGCTCGCGGACGAGCTGTTGAGGGATGCGGGGGCCAACGCGGTGCGCAAGCGGCGGTATGCGGCGCTGCAAGAGGCCGCGGGGTCGGGGCTCAAGCGTGGCGGGAGGAAGACCGCCGCGCGGCGCGAGCGCGCCAAGCCGAAGCGGGTCAAGCGGTGAGGGCGGGAGGGGGTGCGCATGTGTGAAGCAACCAGCCAGGTATCCATCGGGCTGCAGCAGGGAGTCACATGCGCGGGCGCGGGGGGCGCTCGAGAAAAATGGGGTCGACGGGGGGAACGAACGGTCGGGCCCTCGGCATGGCCTCCGGGTGGGAGGCCGCGCCGAGGGGACGTTCGCAAAACAATGCAGGGGCCAGGCCGAAAGAATGGGGCCTTCCAGAAACCGGCGGGCGGGCGCCGAGCGCGCCCGCCCCCCGTCTTCTTCTCCACCCAACCACCACCACTCCCCCACCTCATCACGCTTCCTCCTCCTCGCTGTAGACCAGGCGCTTCTTGACGCTGGCGACGTCGGGCGAGGCGGGCGAGGCGGGCGGCGCGGGGGTGGGGGTGGCCGCGGACGCCGGCGTCGCCGGCGCGGCCGCCGCGGGGCGATCGCAAGAGGTAGACGACGGCGTGCGAGTCAGGGTGCTGGGAGGCGGGGAGGGAGGGCGTGGGCGGCTGCGCGGGCGTGCGCCCCCGGTGCCCATGCCGCCGCCCCCCTTTCTCACCGGCGCAAGCCGTCGACGGTGCCCGCAACGGCGCCGGCACTCATGTAAAGGGTGGCGATGGCGCCCATGATCGAGAAAAATGAGGCAAGGGAGGGGGACGGAGGTGTGCGGCGCGCGCCGGTGGGGCTTCCCACGGCGCGCCCTCTCGTGCTGCCGCCCAACGCCGCTGGCGCCCCATTGCGTTCTCCCTGTGCGGCGCGGCGTGCGCCCACACCGTGGATTGACGAGAACGAGCGACAGAAAGAACGAAAGAGAGTGCCGCTTCGACCCCGCCGCGCCTCACGGCCGCCGCCCGCCGCCACCACCGGAAAACCGCCCGCCGCCCCCCCCCGCCAGCGCGGCCGACGCGGTCGCCGGCAGCGCCACCCCTCTCTCGACGAGGCCCGCCTGCATCGCGGCCTGCACGTGCGCCGGCACCGCGCCCGCCGTCACCTGCCCGGGCACGCCGCCCGGCGACGTGATGTCGTGGATCGAGGCGCGCCGGCGTTCTTTTTTCAGCGCCGCGTTGTTGAGGCGGATGAAATATTTCTGGGCGTGCGACGCGACCTGCGTCGGCGTGCGCGTGGTCACGAACGAGCGCGCGATCGACCGCCAGTCCCCCTTGCCAAACTTGGCGAGCCCCAGCAGAAAGAGCCGGTGCTCCTCTTCCGACCAGGGCATGCCCTTGCGCTTCTCGGCTTCCGGATTCTTCGACAGCGGCGGCGGCGGCGGCGGCGGCGCGCGCGGGGGCGGCGGCGCCGACCGCGCGTAGCGAGGGAGCTCCACCAGGCCGGCCTCGATGGCGGCGACGTCAGCCTGAAGAATTGGAGGGAGGAGAGGTGGGCGGGTAGGTGGGTCGGGCGGAGCGGCGCCCTCCAGCCCCTCCCTTCCTCTCTCCTTCCCACCTCCAACAACGCCACGCGGCGCTGGATGTCGGCCCGGGAGCGGGCGAGGAGGCGGTCCGCGATACGGTCGAGGCTGGGGTCGAGAGAGGATGGGGTCGGGCGAGGCGGCGCGGCGGCGCCCGCGTCCCACCCGCTCCACTCCTCTCTGCCCACCGGTCGGGCGCGCTCCAAAACTCGGCCAGCACCGACTCGAGCGTCTTGTCCTCCTCGACGCTGGGGAGGGTGGGGCGGCGGGCGTGGGCGGCGCGCGTCCCCACGCCCGCCCGCATGCCGCCCCCCCACTCCCCTCCCCCACCTCCAGTCGTCGCCCGCGACGCCGACGTCGGGGTCGGCGTCGAGGGGCAGGGCGGCGTCCGCCATGGCGGGGGGAGTGAGGGGGGCGGCGGCGCGCGCGTGCACTCTCTGCGGTTGGCGGCCGCGGGGCGCTGGGGGCGCCTGGCCCCTCTCCCGGCGGCGTGTCGACACCGCGCAGGGCGCGCGTGGGGCGCTTGGGAGTGTTTGCACAGTTCTCCGGCGCGTCGAGGTTGCCGCGCGGCCCACGCGCGCGCGGCGCACGCGCTCACCCCTCGCCGCCCACCGCGCCCGCCACCACAAACACGGGTACCGCGCACCCCCCGCCCGGAGGCGGCTCGCTGGCGCCTTCCTCGCGAGGCAGGACGGCTTCCACTAGTTCGTACCCTTCAACGCCCGCCACCCACACCCCGTGCCGCCCGTCAGGGGCAAGCAAGACGGGCGCGTCGCCAGCGGCGTCGGCCGAGTCTGCATCGGCCGCGGCGGCGGTCGCTGCGGCCACGACCAGGTCTGCCAGCGCGACGAAGCCGTTCCCCGCCGCTGTCGCCGCCGCCGGCGGCAGCCGGACGCGCAACAGGGGCCGTGGCACCGCGGGCGCCGCGCGGGCGAGCGCGGCGGCCGGCAGCGGCGGAGCAAGAGGCAGGGCAAGAGGGGCGCGCGACACGCCGGTCGGGCCGCGGCCGGCCCACCAGTTGACCAGCAGCGTCGCCCGAACGACGCCCGGGCTCGACGCTAGCACGCTGTGCAGCAGGCGGCCGTCAAACGCGGCCCCCGCCCCCGCCTCGGGCCGCAGCAGCGCGGCCGCGGTCGGCGCCGCGGGCACCGCCCGCGGCGCGCGCGGGTGCAGCCGCTGGTTGAGCACGCAGGTGGCGCCGTGCGTGCCGCCAGAGGAGGGGGCGGCGTCACCGCCGGTGAGGTACAAGATCGACGAGACCTGCGGGTGCCGCGTCCGCCGCCCCGCCTCAGTATCCGCTTCGTCTTTGTCCCAGTGCGGGTCCAGGCCGCGCCCGCCCTCGTACACTTGGCACCAGACTTCGGCGCCGGCGAGAGGAGGAGGAGGAGAGGAGGACGAGGGGGTGGCGGCAGTGGCGTCGGCGTCGGCGCTGCCCAGGAGCCCGGCGGGCAGCAAGCAGCGCGCCGCGAGCGCCACCGCTGCCTGCTCAAAGGCCGTAATGGGGGGCTCGGATCCGTCGATGACCGACTGTGAAGGGAGGAAAAAAGGCGTCGACGTGGCGAGACAGCGAGTGCACCACGCCTCTCCCTCTCTCCCTCCCCAACCACCACATTCTCCCTCATACTGACCCAGGGCACCCAAAAATTGTCGCACGCCGCCAGCGCGCACGCGTCGGCCGCGAGCATCGCGGCGAGCGGCGGCGGCAGCGCGGCCGACCAGTAGTGCGCGATGCGGCATGGGAGAGGAGGCGGGGGCGTGACGGCGGGCGCCGGCATTGGCGTGCTGAGTGCACGCGCCCGGTCGCGCGGTCTGCTCGCACAAACGCGCGCGCTGCCCACCCCACACCGGGCCGCGGAAGACCCTTGCCGCCCGCACCGCGGCAAGCCCACTAGGGCGCTGGCCTCATCGGGGCAGGCCGCCGGCGGTCGCCCTGCCGCACCAAACCGAATGCTCGCCCCCTGCATCGCCCGCGCCGCCGCGCGCGCCCTCGCGCCGCGCGGCCCGCACCGCCCGCCCATGATGAGTTGTCAGGATGCGGTGCCCCGCCACGCGTCGGGCGTGCCTCCTTCGCCAAACGTGACCTGGCAACCTGGCGGCGTCCCTTCTTCCGCCAAAGAGGCCGCCCTCGGCCAGCGCGGCTGCGTCGTGTGGCTCACCGGCCTGTCGGGCGCGGGCAAGTCGGCGGTCGGGGCCGCGGTCGAGGGCGAGCTCGCCGCGCGCGGCGTCGCGACCGCGCTCCTCGACGGCGACAACTTGCGCCACGGCCTGTGCGCCGACCTGGGGTTTTCCGAGAGCGACAGGGCCGAAAACGTGCGGCGTGCGGGCGAGGCGGCGCGTCTGCTGGCCGAGGCGGGGCTGGTGGCCGTCGCCGCCCTTGTCTCGCCCTACGCCGCCCACCGCGCCGCCGCCCGCGCCCGCCTCCCCCCGGGCCGCTTCATCGAGGTACACGTCGACACACCGCTCGCCGTGTGCGCGGCGCGCGACCCCAAGGCGCTCTACGCGGCGGCGCGCGGCGGCGCGCTCGTCGGCCTGACCGGCGTCGACGCGCCGTACGAGGCGCCGGTCGCGCCCGAGGTGCGCCTCGTGGCCGACGGGCGGGAGCCGGTGCCGGTGCTGGCGCGGCGGGTGGTGGCGTTTTTGGAGGGCGCGGGGCTCGTGCCCCACAGCACCGAGCGCGCGGCGAAGGCTGGCTCACGCAAGGCCGCGGGCGCGCCGTCCCGCGCGCCGACGGCTGCAGGGAGGCGGGAGTGAGGTGGTGCAACAATATAAGAGGCAGCGATAGAGGCTCGGGCTTGGGCGCGAACAGGCAGCGCCACCACACCTTCCTCCCGCCCCCCATTCCCGCCCCGCTCCCCCTTTCGACCGCGCCGCCGCGCCCGCGCGGCCGGCCATGGGTGCGCGCCGAGGGCCAGCATGGCGTGGATGCGGCGCGGCGCGCGCCCGTGCCGCACGATGCGGCCGCCCACGCCCTCCTTTCCCCTCCTCCTCCCAGCGTCATCCCCGCCGCGGTCGCCGCCGGTCCGGCCCGCCCCCCTGAAGCGGGCCCGCCGCAGCGAGGAGGAGAGGAGGGGTGGTGCTGCTCCGGGGTCGTCCCCGCTGGGCACGCCGCCCGACGGCCGGCGCAGCGGCAAGCGCCACCTGAGCGAGGTAGGGAAGCGGGAGGTGGTGGCTGGTTGATGGAGGGCTGGCTCGCTCTCTCCGGGTCGCCGACCTTCCCCACTTCCCCCTCCCTCCCTCCTCTCAGCTCATCGCCGACGACATCGCCCGCCTGCGCGTCGCGTCCACCCCGCCCGGCGCAGCGGTCGCCGACCCTGCTTCCTCCTGCTTTGTGTCGCCGTCGCGCGCTGCGTGCTTCGACCCGTTTGCCGCCACGCCCAAGGGTGGCGACTCGCCGTCGTCGTCGAGGCCGTCGACTGGGTCGGCCGGCGTGCGCGCCCCCTTGCCGCGCCGAGGTTCGCGCGCTCGGTCGGCGCGCCGCGTGACGCCGCCCGGCGCCTCGCCCGCCGCCCGCCTGCTGGCCGCCATGGAGCTGGACGGTAGTATTGGTGGCGCTGCCGACGCGCCGCCGTCGCCCAGCGACGGCGCGAGCGTGGGCGGCGACTTGCGGCGGACCGCGCTCGTCCGCGCGGCCCTGCTGCGCACCGGGCGCGGCGGTCCTCCCGCGCCCACTCCCGCGCCACGCGTCGCCCGGGCGCGGTTGGGAGGAGTAGGAGGGAGTGGTGGTGGCCCCGTGGCGTGGCCGCCGCGCGCGCGGTGAGAGGCGCATTTTTGGTCCCAGTGTGTTTTGTTGTTCCAACCACCACCGCCCACATCATCATCACCATTACATCACCGCGTGGCGGGCTTGGCGAGCCCGCGGGCCTGCTGCCGGTGGTGCCCCCCTCCCACTGCAGCTGCGCGCACGCGCTCGCACTCGCCTTCCTTGGCCGCCAGGGCCGCCTCCAGAGCGTTGGCGCGCGCTACGGCCGCCGCCAGCTCGGCCGCCGCGCCGTCGGCGGCGGCGGCGGCCGGCGCGGCGGCAAGAGCGGCTTCGGCCGCCTCCGCCCGCACAACCGCGTCGCGGCGCGCCTTCTCCGCCTTCCCCAACTGGCGCCGCAGCTCGGCCGCAGCAGCGTCGTCTGCAGCATTCGGCGCCGACCTCGCCCCAGCGGCGGCCACCGCCGCGTCGGCGTCGGCGCGCGCCCGCGCCACCTCCGCCGTCGCGTCAGCCAACGATGTGCGGCACGCGTCCAGGCGCGTCTCGGCGGCCGTTGCCCGGCACTCGGCGGCGCCGGCCGCCGCGGCCGCGGCCGCCGCCCTCTCTTCCGCTTCGCGCGCCGCAAACGCGGCCGCCGTGTCGGCCGCCGACAGCGCGGCCAGCCGGTCGCACGCGTCGGCCGCCACCTCTCGTGCGAGCGCGGCGCGGGTCTCGGCTTCTTCCAGCGCCTGCGCCAGCGCCGCGTCGCACCCGTCGGCCGCGACAACCCCCCGCGCAGCCGCCAACGCCCCTTCGGCCTTGGCCACCTTGGCCCGCATGGCATCTGCGTCGCGCCGGGCGGCGTCCGCGTCGGCGGCGGCCGCGTTGCGCTCGCGCTCGGCGGTGGCGGCGTGCGCCGCCGCGTCAGCCGCGCGCAAGAGCGCGCCGGCGACCGCGTCGGCGTCGTGGCGCGCTGCGGCGGCGTCGGCTCGCGCGGTGTCAGCGTCGGCCGCCGCGTCGGCCGCGGCGGCGCGCGCGTCGGCGAGGGCGGCCTGGAGCAGGCGGCACTCGCGTCGCGCCGACGCCGCCTCGGCGGTCGCGCCCCGGAGCCGCGACCGCAGCGCGCGCACTTCCTCCTCGGCCGCGGCCGCAGCCGCGTCCCGGTCGGCGGCGCGGCCGGCCGCCTCGCCCGCGCGGTCGGTCGCGCGCGCAGCGTCGTCGCCGCGCGCGGCGGCCGCCTCGCGCGCCTCGCGCGCGGCGTCGCTCGCGGCGGCCTCTCGGGCGCCCGCGGCGTCGGTTGCGCGGCGGGCCTCGTCCGCGGCGGCCGTGGCGCGCGCGGCCAACGCCTCGGCTGCCGCCGCCCTCTCCCTCTCCTTCTCCGCCGCCGCCTCGCCCCGGTCGGCCCGGCTCCGCTGCGCGGCCGCCTCCAGCTCGGCCGCGTCCGCCCGTGCCCGCTGGGCCGCCGCCCCCCCACCCGCCTCCCTCGCCCGCGCCCGCTCGTCGTCCGCCGCGCCCTCGAGCGCGGCCAGCGTCCCTTCCAGGCGCGCCAGGCTCGCGTCCTTGGACGCGAGCGCGGCATCGAAACCACGGCGCGCGTCGGCGGAGCGTTGGACGAGGCGCAGGTGTTGCTGCCGCAGGTCGAGCGCGGCGAGTTCGGCCGCGTCGAGCGCGGCGCGCAGCGTGGCGACCTCAGCCGCGGTGCCGGGTTGCAGGGCGGCGTGGGCGCGCAGCAGCTGGCCGGCGGAAAGAGGGCGGGCAGGGGAAGACGGCCTGGGGAAGAAAAAGGAGGGCGCAAGATAGGCGCCCGCCCGCCGCGCGCGCCCGCCGCCGCCGCCGCCCCGCGCGGGACGGCATGAGCGCATGTCGGCCACCCTTCGGGGCCGCCATGGTTAAGACCGCGGCCCCCATTCCAACAACCCCCCTCCTGCACTCACTTGACCCCCGCGCGAGACAGCCGGGACGCCGCCCGCGCCACGGGCGGCGTCAGAATGCCCAGCTGGCGCTCTACGGCGTCCAGCGCGTCGTCCACGGCGGCCGCGGGCGAGGGCGGCGCGCGCCGCATCGCGGCGTCGAATGCCGCGCGAGGAAAGGGTTGCGGTTGCGCCTCGGCGCCCGCCCACGGGTCGCGGTGTGTCTCCGTGCTTGAACGCGGGGCGCAGGGACCGGGCGCGGGTGTGGGTCGCGCCATGAGCGCGCGCGCGCCGCCGCCCGCCGCCACTCTCTCCCCCCCTCCTGCGACGCGCCACCGCCGCGCCGTCGCCCCCGCCACCATGCGCGAGATTGTGGCAATCCAAGTGCGTTTGAGAGAGGTCCGAGGCGCGGCCGGCGGCCCTGCGGCCTGGCCGCTGCCCACGCGCTTTTCCCCTTTTCCCCTCTCCCCAGGCCGGCCAATGCGGCAACCAAATCGGCGCCAAGTTCTGGGAGACCGTCGCGGACGAGCATGGCGTGTCGCCGACGGGTGAGAGCGAGGGAGGAGGGGGGAGGTGCGGGATGCGGCTGCGCGAGTGCGGCGCGCCGTGCGCGGCGCCGCGGGGCGCCCGCCGCCCCCTGAGCGCGCGCGGCACACGAGCGCGCGCCCGGCGCGCGGCGGCGGGAGGCGGCCCGGCGGCCGCACGCGGCACCCCTGCGCCGCGCGCATGGAGGCCGACCTCCTCCCCCCCCCACCAGGCACCTACGAGGGCGACTCCGACCTGCAGCTGGAGCGCGTCAACGTGTATGTGGAGCGCGCGGCGGGCGGCGGGGGCGGTGGGGGCGGCCGCCGGGCGCGGGGCCGCGCGCCGCGCGCGGGCGACGCCGACCCCCCCTCCTCCTCCCCACAGCTACTTCAACGAGGCCACGGGCGGGCGCTACGTGCCGCGCGCCGTGCTGATGGACCTGGGTGCGTGAAGAGGGGGAGGGGAGGGGGCGGCGGGTGCGCCCCCCGCGAACCGCCGCGGCGCCAATGCCGGCCCCAGTTCAAACCTGGCGCGCCGCCGCCCGCCGCGGCCACTCCCGTCGCCTTGCCCAGGGCTCTGGCCGGCCTTGCGAGCGGGCGGGAGGCGCGAGAAGCGAGAGGAGGAGGGCGCCGCGCCCGCCCGCGCCGACCACCTCCCTCTCCTCCCTTTTCTCTCAGAGCCCGGCACCATGGACTCGGTCCGCTCCGGCCCCTACGGCCAGATCTTCCGCCCCGACAACTTTGTGTTTGGCCAGGTGGGTGGGAGGCGGGGTGGGGCGGGGCAGGGCGCGAGGCGGCGGAAGGGGCAACGCCGCGCCGCCCGCGCGCGGGGCCGACCCCCTCCCCTCTCCCCTCCTTCTCCCCCTGTAGACGGGCGCGGGCAACAACTGGGCCAAGGGGCACTACACCGAGGGCGCGGAGCTCATCGACTCGGTCATGGACGTCGTGCGCAAGGAGGCGGAGTCGTGCGACTGTCTGCAGGGTATGGGGCAGAGGAGAGAGGAAATAAGAGGGGTGGTGGTGTCGAGGGCGCGCCGCGCGACCGACCCTTTCTCCTCCCTCCTCTCCTCCCCTTTCTCCAGGCTTCCAAATCGCCCACTCGCTCGGCGGCGGCACCGGGTCCGGCATGGGCACCCTGCTCATCTCCAAGATTCGGGAGGAGTACCCCGACCGCATGATGATGACGTTTTCGGTGGTTCCCTCCCCGAAGGTCTCGGACACCGTTGTCGAGCCCTACAACGCGACGCTGTCGGTGCACCAACTGGTGGAAAACGCGGACGAGTGCATGATCCTGGACAACGAGGTAGGAGAAAGGAGAGGGGTGGGAGGGGCGGTGCGCTCAAGCCGTGCCCCCTCTCCCGCACGCCCGCACGCGCCCACACGCCCCTCTCCCCTCCCTCCCTCCATCATCCAGGCGCTGTACGACATCTGCTTCCGCACGCTCAAGGTGGGAGCGTGGAGAGGCGGGCCCGGGCGCGGGCGGGAACGAGGCGCGGCACGCGGCAGCCGACCCCCCTCCCTCTCCCCTCCAGATGACCAACCCCACTTTCGGCGACCTCAACCACCTCATCTCGGCCGTCATGTCGGGCGTCACCTGCTGCCTGCGCTTCCCGGGGCAACTGAACGCCGACCTGCGCAAGCTCGCCGTCAATCTCATCCCGTTTCCCCGCCTCCACTTCTTCATGGTCGGCTTTGCGCCCCTCACCTCGCGCGGGTCGCAGTCCTACCGCCAGCTGTCGGTGCCGGAGCTGACGCAGCAGGTGGGCGGGGGGAGGAGGGCGGAGAGCGGAGGAGAGGAGGGAGGGCGTGGTGGAACGGGTCGCCGCCCGCCGCCCCCCCCCCCCCCCCCCCCCCCCCCCCCCCCCCCCCCACAAGTGGGGGCCCCCCAA
>Ga0315276_10003937_pt1 | contig 13635 bp, 12 predicted proteins | sample YL17G05_0_MG_FD_204542 | JGI IMG/M metagenome (GOLD analysis project Ga0315276, IMG submission 204542) | Sediment microbial communities from Yellowstone Lake, YNP, Wyoming, USA - YL17G05_0 | ecosystem: Environmental > Aquatic > Freshwater > Lake > Sediment | place: USA: Wyoming | collected...
CCTCGAAAAATCCGTTGCTAATATATCACACCCCAAACCCGATTTCTAACAATTTCAGATGCGCTTTCCGTATCTAACAGTCGCCATATAGGTATTCCTCGTCATTCTGAGCACAGCGAAGAATCTCTCCGTTTAGCAGTCGCCGGCCTGTGGTGAGCATAGTCGAACCGCACGGCGACTTTCTGTCATTCCGAGCGCACCTGTGGTGAGCTTATCGAATCCAGTCGAAGGGTTTATCCGGTGGGTTTATTAACTGGGAGTTACCGTTTCCAATCTATCCGCAAAACCCCCGTGCCCTTAAATTAAGCATCCTGCCGAAGTCCTTGTATGGCCGTCGCCGGCCGTGTGGCGATGGGCTTACGAGGACAAGATAGGAATCCAAAATACCATTGGGCACGATTCCTCGTTTATGTTCGACTTTCACCTTGGTTCTGCCACATCCTTTGTTATTGTATGGTTTTTGTAGGGCGGCGCAGCTTTGCTGCCCAAGCGGTCGCTAATGACTATCGACCAGCGACTAATTTCTGCCCCGCTTTGTCATAAACCCAATGTGGTTTAGGGTTATCGGAAGTTTTTGCAGAGCTACAGAGCCGCGCACGTCAGTAAGCGGTCAATTCTGCTTAATCCGAAAGCCCGCCGGCCTGCCCTGAGCGCACCTGTGGTGAGCTTGTCGAATCCAGTCGAAGGGTTTATCCGGCAGGTTACTTTCTCACTTTGTCATTCCTGCGCAAGCAGGAATCCACCTTCCGTCATCTGCCATCTGTCTTCTGCTTTGTCCGAAATGTCCTACAGGTCAGACCGGTCCGACCAATTACTATTTAATTTATCTCACAGGATTCACCCGCCGCTCCGTTTGGCGGGTTTATCCCGCCTCTCGTAGCGCAGCGAAGACCCCAGAAAGTCGTTATCTGGGGACCACTATCTCCGACCACGATTTGACCCCGCAGGTGTCATTCTGAACGACTCGTGGTGAGCAGGGTCGAACCAAGTGAAGAATCTATTTGATTTCCCCCAATGCCAGGCATTGTCCGCATCTTTGCTTTTTTATTTTTGCTCTTTAATATTCTTCCCGTATTGATAATAAATTAAATCTCGTATTGTCTTCGCACCCCTAATCGGCATATCTGAAAATCCTCATCTTCCACAATCGGAAATCCTGATACTTCTTTGCTTACATAGGTTCTCCGGGTAATGTTAGCCAATTTGCTTCGCGAAATAGGAACGGCCTGTAGCCCATCGTGCCGGTGCAAATTGCCTTCCAATTCTTCCACCACTTCCAAAACTTTTCAGCACGGCCAATTTCACCTGGAAGTACAAACTTAAATACACCATCAGACGAACTGAACAATTCCCATGTAGCCGCCTTAAACTCTTCCGGCTTCATCAAAACCCATACCGGATGCACAATCAAGTTCCTCGTAGAATTCAAATCTTCAAGACTCTTCCGCCATTTCTCATCCTTTGTATGTAGACCTAACTCAAACAGAGATTGCGATAAATTTCCCAGATATAAATGCTTAACCAGTTGCTCCTTATCTGGAAAAAATCCAGATATATAAAAGGTTTGCATTTTCTAAAAAATTTATAAGTATTTGATATTACAAACCTTATGAATTTACAATTTTCGCAATTTTCCGCGATATTTAGGCTTTGGGTTGTACTTTGGTTGTATAGATTTTCCTCACTTATCACATCCGTAAAGTCATTACAATTTCAGCGATTGCGGCTGAAAGAAGATTTTGATATTATCGTGGAATTGAAAGGCTTGGTGGTGTGGCCGAGTACTTAATATTGGAAATCTCATAAATAAGGGGTTAACCTATGAAGAAAAATGTTATTTTTTCTGATCTGTGTTTGCTGTGCTTAACTATATTTGTCTTTTCTACTTTTCAATCGGCCTACTCTATGGATAGCAATGACAATTCCTCAATTTCGGAAACTAAAGCTAACAAAGAAAAACGAATGTCCTGGTGGACAGACGCCCGCTTCGGAATGTTTATCCACTGGGGCCTCTATGCTGTTCCTGCAGGCCAATGGAATGGCTCCACCAACCACGCTGAGTGGATTCTAAATTCTGCGAAAATCCCTGTCAATGAATATGAAAAATTCGCTCCCCAGTTCAATCCGACAAAATTTGACCCTGTCCAATGGGTCTCTATGGCCAAAAATGCAGGCATGAAATATATCGTCATAACTTCAAAACACCACGATGGCTTCTGCCTCTGGGACAGCAAATTAACCGATTATGATGTCATGGATGCAACCCCCTTCAAGCGTGACATTCTAAAAGAGATTGCTGACCAATGCCGAAAGCAGGGTTTGAAGATTTGCTTCTACCATTCAATTATGGACTGGCATAATCCGGATTATCTGCCACGAAGAGATTGGGAAACACGCTCCGCCGTAGGCGCCGATTTTAATCGCTATAAACAATATCTAAAAGGCCAAATCGCCGAGCTTATTAAAAATTACGGCCCAGTCGGTGTTCTCTGGTTCGACGGCGAATGGGAAAACACCTGGGCACATCGGGATGGCCTCGACCTGTACAAATATGTCAAAAGCCTTCAGCCAGACATCATCATCAATAATAGGGTCGATAAAGGACGACAGGGGATGGCGGGTATGACAAAGGACCCCAACTTTGCCGGCGACTTTGGCACACCAGAACTGGAAATCCCCCAAACTGGCTTGCCAGGCGTCTATTGGGAATCTTGCATGACTATGACTAACAACAACCACTGGGGCTATAACAAAAATGACGTAAACTTCATATCATCAAAGAACCTCATTAGAAATCTCATCGATACCGCGAGTAAAGGCGGAAATTTACTCCTCAATATTGGCCCAAAACCAGATGGCACTTTCCCACAGCAAAGCATCGACCGACTCGCAGATATAGGAAAGTGGATGAGCGTGAACAGCCAAAGCATTTATGGCACTTCCGCAAGCACTATCCCAAATCTTCCCTGGGGGCGCTGTACTGCAAAAGCCGATAAAATTTATCTCCACATATTTGACTGGCCTGCTGATTCAAAACTAGTTATACAACAGAATATTTCTAATATTGATTCTGCTTATTTACTGGTCGATCTTAGCAAAAAACTTTCCGTTGAATATAAAAATAACTCTACTGTAATTTCCGTACCCGATAAGCCCCTCGACCCCGTTGCGACAGTGATTGTTTTAGAGTTTAAGAGATGATTTCACTGAGAAGAATAATCGAACCGATTCATAAAATAAATGAAGATGCTGAAATTGTTTGTATCTAACGGCTTGCCATTTGCAGATCAGCATGGCCAGGAAGACTTTGAACACGGATATATAAAAGGTTTGTATTTTCAGAGAATTTTATAAGTCCTTGATATTACAAATCTTATGGATTCACAATTTTTGTGATTTTACACGCTATTTGGTTATTTGGTTGTAGAATGGTTGTAGTTGTTTGGTTCTATGTATATAAAGTTTGTAGATCCATATTTTTAATGCTTGCGAACCGCTGGAACATTTGCCAGGACGCTAACAGTGATCTGTGTTTTAGCAATCAAGATTCATCCATAGCTTTTTTGGGGTGCCTTTGCACGACTGCATATCATCATTTCTGCCAACAATTGGGATTCGGCAGATCTCTCCGTATAATCATAGAAAAATCGTCGCTATTGCCAGCGTTCAGCGCCTTATCATTGATACGGCTGATCTGCTTGATCTGCTCAAATGGCATATTCGTATCGATTGCCTTGCGTTCATAAAGAAGCGTGTCCAAATAACCATTCAAAAGAACTTTCCAGCTCATTTTGCCGTGAGTGTACGGCGCGGCATGGCCGCGGATAGCAGTGGTGCAATTCTCGGTCAGGGCATTGTACCACTCCGGATGAACATTCAATTGATTAACGCTCTTTAAGTAATCAAGCAAAACCTCACGGACGAGGGTGGGCTTTGTGGTGAGCCTGTACAGGTACACCGTTTCTTTGCGAAAATTAGTGCGTAATCGTATGAGGTCGCGCTCATCTGCAACGATATAGGTCAGTTCATATTGTTTGAAAAAACCCTTTACAGCAGAATATTCCTCGCCCACTTCTTTTCTCGTTTCAATTGAGATACAAAGATACTTGTCGCCCTCAAAACAAAAACTCATAATGGTATGCGCTATCCGTGGCGACCCCCAAAAACATATAAACAAATCCGCGCCCTGCAATTTTGAAAGATCAAACGTCTTGTCGTAATAGGAGACGGTGTAGTCAGTTCCCTTGCGATAATCACAATTACGAATATTGCGAATAGTTATCATATCGCCGTCAATCTGAGCCGATGGGAGGATGGCCACATCCGGCTGCCAGTTACGATTGTTAGATGGTGGTATCAAAAGCCACCAAATTAATATCACGGCAAAAACCGCAAGAAAAATCAAAACAGCCTTACGAAGCGGTCTAATGCCAAGAAACACCCCCACGCAAGCCATAGGAAATATGATTGCCACCGCTATACGTAAGAAATACCAAGGCAGATTAGAATAGTATATTGCAGCCATCGACCACACTGTTATCAGCACTGCGATAACAGTGAAAAACCCTATTGCCATCAGTTTGAAAATTCGTTTCATTATTTCTGCTCCAGTTGGCCGGCGATACCTCTTGCTCGCCAATGCATGGAGGTTTTGCCCTCTTGATACCAATATTGCGAACAGCCACTAATACAACATAATGCTCCTGATACGATTAATAACAAGCATAGTTTCATTTCAGTTGTCTCCTTTCGTAGAATTAATGTGTTCATGAAGAATTCGCTTAACTTCCGCAATTGCTAGCGGATGCTCATGTGCGCTGTGACCGGACGGCACAAGTTTTTCGGACTGCGTAAAGTCAAGATGCGAACTTTCGTAAGGCACAATCCCATCCGAAGTACCCGGGCCAACGGTTGTTCTTTTTTGAGTAGCAATTATGGAATGGTACGGAATATCCTGTCGTAGCGGCACGGTATTTGTTGCCTGTATGAACACTGACGAAGGCGAAAGCAGCATTAAGCCATTTGGTACCTTTTTGGTGTAGGTTGAAGCGACAGACTGATTAAGAACTCCCCGGCTGAATGCGTTTGTCGTCGCATCGGAAATGGCAGTAGGCACGCCGATCATTCCAGAAAACAGGCGTGAGTACCATTCGTCAGCCATCGCACTGCCGCGGTGCGGCGTAGAAATAAAAATTACCCTCTTAACATAAGGCAAATGTTCAAAGAACAGCGTTTTTTTCAGGAGTTGCTTTACATTAGGGTCGAGATTTATGGTCTCAAACGGCTCTTTGAAATAGTAATCCCAATATTTCGTGCCGCTATCCTGCACCATTTCCCGTGAGAGCAGCCCTCCCATACTGTGACCAACCAGCACCATTTGATTGAAATTTGGATTGGTACCGTTTGGGTCATACATAGCACGTACGTCATTAAGTTGTTCTCTGAGAATCGAAGCGGAATACCCTATGGGCAATCCGGTCGGATACATAAAGAACCAGAACTGATAGCGCTGTCGTAATTCAGGATCGCCCCGTAAATCATTGAACATCCCCGCCCATGTCGCCGGAGAAGACATAAGGCCATGAACCATCACCACCGGGATCTTGTCTGGCCGATAGGGTTCGAGCATATAAAGACCGGCATTTTTAAGTTCGACATCACTGTGGATAAGATTGTAAAGCCCCAATTGGAAAGGATTGGTCTTTCGCAATTGCAGCCCAAGCGGTGTCGTAAAATCCGCTTCCAGGGGAACATTTCGATTCTGGATTTTTATCGAATCAGTTTCCAGAGAATCATAAAAAACAAGGTGAATGTTTCGTGAAGGAGTTTCTGTATTCTGAATCGGCTCAAAAAGCAGTACGGCAGAAACCGGATATGCAGCAAGGCGTATAGGGTAAAACCGCCCGAAGTGCGGATTTTGAGCCGGCTTTTCCACAATGCCCACCAGCGGAGTCCCCAGACCTTTGGTAGTATATTCATTCACAAACCCAGTTACCCTGATCTCATAAGAATTATAGAGATAATCAAATATCGCCGGATCCCATATCCCCTCCCCTGTCTTGGCTACTTCAAAGTGATATCGTATGCCTCCGTAATCAAAATCTTTCGAGTTCCACCTATCTGCCTTGCCAGCTTGCATGTCGATTATTTCGCCAATGGCTATATTATAAATGTCAGCCATAAATCTGAACGACGGCGTCAGCGGGCTGAAACTTACCGAACGTGGATCGAAGAAAATATAGTCGTATGACTGTTGTGCCGCCACAAGATAATAGACTATGGCTTTTTGTGGGTCTGAACGGTGTAGTTTCCGTGCCTCAAGAAGGGACAATTCCGCAATAGCCATTCGCAATTCAGCCGTTGGCTCTTTTTTGACCATCTGCTCAAGCGTAGAAATAACCTGCTCGGGATTTTCCCGATAGTCCTTATCAAGGAACATCAGTCGCAGCGTCTGCCTGGTCTCCCAACCGAGGCCTGTAGAATTGACGGCATTTCTGCCTTTTTCCTGGAATAATTTCAGAGGGTCAAGACTGACCGATTTGTAAGGACTGGCGCATCCACATATTAGACAAACACAGAACACTATTACAAAAACACGCCACAAAAAGATCTGCCTTATTGCCATACGGTCACCTCACTTTCTACATTACATTAGATGTCCACTCGTCTAAGCACGATACTGTACTTATCGGTATTTGCAATCATCTGGTCGCCATTTATCGTAAACCGTGCGTTAATGACATAATCATTCTGATTTATGATAAGCGTTTCACCGACCACTCGATACCGTTCGGTCGCGGTTTTGACGCTGTTATCCGTAAAAGTACGGGTAGTAGCCACCGTGCCATCAGGCTTAAAGTGAATAACAAGCGATTTGACATCTTTTCTGGCCTGAGGCACAATACTGACAAGCTGCCATGTCGTATTAGCAAGCGGCGATGTCTCCCTCGCCGTCACCGCCTCTCGGCTTTTGACATCTTTCTTATCCATCTCATTGCCGATAAGATACCCCACCCCTGTACCGACACCGGCACCGATTAGCGTCCCAGCAGTATTACCCCCAATTGCCTGCCCTAGCAGTGCGCCAACGCCAGCACCCGCAAGAGCCCCGGTCTGTTTCTTAGTCTCGCAGCCTGAATTGACTACCAGCATGAAACACACCATAAGGACAAAAACAACCTCAAAATATTTTCTAATTGCTTGCATACCAACCCTTTCATCAATAGCTCTATATAATTTAAGATACACCTTCGCACTCCGATGCATGAACCGAAGTGCGAAGGTTCAGTTCCTATTCCAATCAGAATAAAATTATCGTTCACTTTGCATTTCATCGCAGCAAAAAAATATTTTATTTGCTGCAACAGATATAGCAAACTTCCGATTTAATGCGTGGTCTCAAGGCGTTTCTGAAATCGGCTGGCCCAGCCATCTATTACACTTTTCGCGGCTGTCCAGTCACCCAGATTTGTGAACGGAATTCTGCCGCCTTTCCCAGAGTCTACAGCCACCCCGATCTGCTGGCCGGTCGTTGAATCGACGACCTCAGCCTCCATCGATGCGCCGCCAATGCCGGCGCCCAGTAAGCTTGCCTGAGGTACAATGTTGATAGCGCTGGTTTTCTGAATGTCAGTCAGAGCTACGCGGATCCTTGCGACCCCTGAACCGGGCTGATAGACAACTTTTTTGCCGGCACCCTGAACGGCTTCAACAATCTTCTCATGCGTATAACCTGTCAAATCAGTGATCTGCTCGTCAGTCAGCTTGCCTTCGGATTTTGCCCCGCTATAGAAACGCACTTGCACAGGGTCAACGATAAAACCAGAATAGCTGGCTACCGCTTTCTCATTGACGTAACGCATGCTTGACTCGGATTCTTTCTGCAATTTGGAATAATCGCTCAGAAAGCCTGTTGTGGCCTGCTCGCCACCACCACAGCCATTGAATAGAACCAACGCGGTTACAATACTCATGGCCAACATCATTTTTGTCTTCATTGTGTTTTTCCTTTCTACTAAATTAATCTTTTTTACCAACTTTTTAAAATCTGCAAAATACACTTCTGCAGTTTATCCGTGTAATTACCCTTTTTCTTCTCTCTCAAAAAAAGAATCCTACTCTGAATTCAATTTCCCAGTCATACAAATCGTAATCATTGACAATCGCCTGTTTGAATCCCACAGAAGCCACCGTGGATTTATTGAGCATTTTGCCAAGGGTCACATCAAATGGCACAAACCACTTGTTGTCGTCTTTCCAGTTCATCTTCATTTCGGGTGCCAGTGTGACAAACCATCGTTCGGGCAGATTGACATTGACCAGCGGCTGAACATACAGCTCATGAATATCATTGCGGTCATCTTTGCCGGCGATGTCAAAACCATCCCGTATCACTACTCCCAGAAAGCTGCCCTTGCTCCAACGCTCAGGGTAATAGACAGTTGCCACCGTAGGAACCAACTGATATTTTCCTGTCCCCATCTGATCCTGGCTACCTGTAGGAAAGATCACCTGTGTGCCGAAGCCGTAAGCCCAGCGCCCCTTCGGTGGAGCAATAAATAAAAACTGTGTAAGAAAATCACCCGCTCCAGCCTCATAATCACCATTAGGATTATCCCGGCTGGGAACATCGCTTCTAACAAGGGGCAAATCAAACCGTGTGGACAACTGCCAGCCGCCGTCCAGCATGAAAGGTTTATCCAGCCGAAGCGTCGTCAGCGATGTATCATAATCACCCGTTGTCTGCTTATATTTATACCGGACATCAAAGCGGCTTAGCGGTTTGGTAATGTCCTGGCCGGTATTGATTTCTTCCTTCGCTTCATCCTGCGCAAAAACAGCCGGGCACACAAAACAAATCATTAACAACAGCCACAACTTTTTCATAATCATTTCCTTTCAAAATTGCTGAAGAAATAAGATTTAACCAACATAATCATTTCATGTAACATTGAATTCCATCAAATTCATTTTGCCGCCTTCTATCCTGTTGGAACTGTTATGACCGGCTGATTGGCACCTCTATCTGATTCCATCAGCGAAAGAAGGGTCATTAAGCCTGAAAAAATCTGTTTAGACTTAAAATCAGTATCCTCGATCCAGAACCATTTATCCCTATACAAGATCGATACAAAAGCATCCTCAGGTTTTTCCCTGCCGCTGCGAACACGTATGCTCATTAGTTCGGCTAAAGGGTCCTCGGTCTTGGCAACCTCATACGCCCGATTCTGCCGAAGATCATCAGCTGGTATATCTATTGAAGAGGCCAGTTGAACCAGAATCTCCATCATCGAACGGCTTAGAATTGCGATCTCGTTTTTATTTTGCGGGATCGCGCCATAAACAACATTGAATTCATGAGTTTGAGGATTCAGTCCAAGTTTTTGTCTGACCCAGGCGCTATCTTCAGCAATTTCCGGAGACATTTCTTCTCTAAAATAAAACACTGAGGTTTGATTATTTACAACCGTCTGAACACGCATCCCGAGCATACCTGACTGTTGAATTCGACGCATCCTCGTCAGTACTTCTACAAAATCAGGACTAATGGGAATACTTCGCATCGGACCGTCATAACGGTTATTGATACCATTGACCGATTGAACGCACAGATAGAAAACTACATCTACGGATTTACCCGATTGAATAAGAAAGAAAATCGCAGAGGGCGGAATCGGGGTCAAGATGGACTTCGTAAATTTTTCTCCTGACAGCGGGGAATACGTTATCGTCGGCCGCTCTGCGTATTTGGTCGCACCACCCACACTGGGAGTTCGCAACGTAGGAGAATATTGCCATGCAAAATTATAGTTAATATCATTCTCAAGTTGATACTGGCTGATTACAGATGACACCTCAACAAAAATAGGTACATCGCCATAACGTATCTTGACCATGTTAAGCAGCACCTGGTTTTTCACCGATTCAGATATTGCTAAGGTATAGTCAAAGCGGTCCCGTGATACAGTAGTAGGACCGATCGACCGACAACCCGCACCAAGGACAGCTACCCCAAATCCAATAATCAAAAATCTTATCATAAAAATCTCCAATATACCTTGTCACCAAACCGAAGCTGCTAATCGCTTTTGCTATCGCTGTTAACGCCTTCTATTGCACCTTTGCCCAGGTTTTGTCCGGGTCAAACAGCTTAATAGCCTGCGATTCTTTTTCAGTATCTTCTTCAAGGTCTTTCTGATAAACCACACCATCATGGTTCACGATAAAGGTCATAACACCCGAGTTCCCGTATTCTGCCGGGTAAGCGACTACAGCGAAGCCTCCAATCATTTTGCCATTCACGATGTAATCAAATGCACCACCTGGGGCATTTGTCCCCTGTGCCGTGAGAATTCTGTAGAAATAACCGTGATATGGCTGAGGTTTTTCGGATGGTTTTTCCCCGAAGTATCCCTCTTCCTTCGCTTTTGCAGCAAAAAGGCCAAGTGGGCTGGGCTCTTCGCCTTCTTTAGTCTCCCAGTAGAGGCCATTCTTCTTTCCGGGATCGCTCTTGAATTTTTGAGCATACTCAAGCAGTCCGTTACTGTCGTGGATCTTCATCGCATATTCACGCTCGGCATCAACGATGGCGAGCATGACCTGAATGGTGTCCAGCTCATTGCGTCCGATGCGACGGTTAAGAATCTCTTCTTTGCCTGCAGCTGTATCGAAAACCCACTGCCCTTCCTGCTTGACGAGGGGAATGGGAAAAGGCCAATCATTTTTCCCAACAATTAGAAAGAGTTTGTCACCTTCAACATCGAGCTTGTGCTGTTCGTCATAAGCCTTTACAAACATTCCCCGCCTCTGCTGGTCAACAACATCGTCACCCGATGAGATCAGCTCATTTGCATCGCTGCCGAAGATTACCAGCAATTCCTCTTTGTTGTCTTCTTTCAGAGCCTTGATAAACGCATTGACGGCTTCTTCACCGTCAGCAAAAGGTTTTTGTTGCGGAGCGGCTAACACTAATCCGCCAAAGACAAAAGCCATAGCAACTACCGCGGTGAAGACAGCCCCGATACGGTACAGCATTGATATCTTTCTATTATTCATTCTTGAAAGCATAATTTTTTTCTCCATTAAATATTTATTTAGTTTTGATTGAAGTCTAACCATGATTATCTCCTCCCCCCGCCACCACCGCCGGATGGACGTGACATGCTTTGACGGCTGGCATTTCCCCGGCTGCTGTAGTTTCTTTCGGAACTGCCTCGATCCATACCCTGAAACGCACTACCTCGGTTGGAGGAACCCGCGCTCCGCGTATCACGAGTTTTCGGCTGGCTTTTTCTTGCGGGGGCTGTTCGCGAGCTTATATCCTTTCGGCTATTAACTCTATCGGCATCACCTTGTGAAAGTGTCTGGGCTTCCCGATTGGTGCGGCCGCGGTAAGCCTCTCGCGATTTGATGGCATCAGGCGTTGATGCACGATTGAACTTCTGTGCAGTCACCTGGTCTCGGTAAGCAACACCCTTGCGGTCTGCTGGATTGTGCTGCCATTTTCCTTGACCGCTTTGGTTAAACTGCCCCATGTTTTGATAATGCTGAGTATACTGACTACGGTTTATGTTTTGGTTTAGATTGAGATTCCGGCTAACGTCGACATTGACGCTGCTTCCATGCCAGTCGGGACTGCCCCATGCATATCCCCATGCAGCACCTGCCACAACACCGACACCAAAAGAATAGGGGGTAACTCCGGCAACATATCCATGCGGGTAGTAATAATATGGCGGATATGCATGATACGGCCAAGTTCCATAAATGACAGCAGGATCGTACGTGGGGACATAAACAACTTGCGGGTCTGCTGGCTGGATAATGATCGTATCTTGATCATTTTTGACGACCTGTTCCTCGGTTGTCTTCAGGTTGCCCTGATCCTCCGCTTTCTTTCGAAGCCCCTGGACCGTATCCATAACATCCTTCTGCTGTGCAAGAAAGGCGTCTCCGAGCTTCTGTGTCCAGTCGAGTTTCTCGCTCATCATCGTAAGAACCTGCGGAAAATTCACAAGCGATTTAACACTCGGATCCCATGTTTCTTTCTCGAGGGCAGCAGCTGCGTCGTCACTAATGTCCTTGTTCTGCTTGGCCCACCGGTCCGCCTGCACAATTTCGAGCGGATAAGTCGAGGCCATCAATACCTGCGAAAGCAGGGAATCCGGATAGAGCGCAATCGGCGCAAGAATCTGGTCAAGTTCCTCCTGCTTGAACACAGGGCTGGTATTCGGTTCTGATGAAACTGCCCAAACAGGGGCGACAGTCAAAAGAACAAGACACCATATAAAAGGATTACTGATACTCTTTTTCATACTATTGTCTCCTTTATAAACATATTCATTACCTTTATACCAAAACGCTTTTAATATTGTTTTTGGAAGATTTTCTTTCTTTAATAATTACATAGACGGTAAAAAGCATGTTTGGAAATATCATCAGCCCACTGAAGGCAACTACGGTGACAATAACGTTTGTATCTGGAAATCCATTAGTCGCGATAAGAAAACACAACGCAGCATTTCTCATGCTCGTAGCTGTGGCAAGAATTCTGCGGGTTTGACTCGATGGTCCGCCGAAGAACCAGCCGATTATCATTGTTGAAATAATGAATCCAATCATCACCGCCAGTTCTGTTTTACTCATAGCGGCCATTGCCTGTTTTCTTTGTGCCAGCATGCGAATTACAACAACTACAAAAAATAATGTACCGATAAGAGCTGCCGGTTTCGACAGCATTCCAGCAACCCGTTTCGATACACGGTGAACAACAAGACCTGCCAGCAGAGGCAAAATAAGATAGAGAAGGATGACCCTGATTACTTTTCCATACGGTAATGTAAGCGGGGTATCAACAGGAAGCATAAAGCCGGCAATTACAGGAGAAAGCAGAACAGACAGTAAAGTAAGAATGAAAAGAAGCGAGGCGGCATAGCAAAGGGCATCTTTTGCCTTGCTGGTGAACTGTATAGCATTAAGCCCTCCCGGTGCCGCGGCCAAAAGAAGTATTCCAACTTCGGCATCCCGGCTCATAGGAAATATTTTTACAAGCAGAAGACCCAGGAGCGGCACAATGATTATGTTGACTACAAGCGAGCGTATCATCAGACTGCGGTCACGGAGTGCTGATACAAGCTCACCCGTTGTTACTTTAAGGCCGATAGCCGCCATAGTAGTAATCAGGAATAACAATGTAAGAGTTTTCGTTAGCGGATCCATTAAAATCTCCTTATGATTTTTTTAGTCCTTACCAGTTATTTCATACAAAAAACAACAATGCCGCATAAGCCGTTGCTCCCGCGCAAAAATACAGAAACCTGCCGTCTTTTTCTCCAGGCAATTCTATTATCATGCTATTCATTACAACACCTCCAGAGATAAGTCCGAGCATTGTGATTACCACAGGTTTTTGAAATTCCGTCAAGGCGCCGCACACCCATGCTGTTAAAACAGCTCCAGCCAAAATCCACTTTCCAAACTTATCATACAAACTGCCATGTTCATTATGCATGGAATGGTCTATTGAGAGAAAATGAAGGCTCATGGCTATGCCGTAAATAAGTATGGGAACCGATTTTTCATCTATACCGCGAACCATCAGATAGCAAATCGGTTCCCATACTTATTTACGGCATA
>Ga0315276_10003938_pt1 | contig 13634 bp, 9 predicted proteins | sample YL17G05_0_MG_FD_204542 | JGI IMG/M metagenome (GOLD analysis project Ga0315276, IMG submission 204542) | Sediment microbial communities from Yellowstone Lake, YNP, Wyoming, USA - YL17G05_0 | ecosystem: Environmental > Aquatic > Freshwater > Lake > Sediment | place: USA: Wyoming | collected...
GAACCAGCCGTTCCTCATGGCCTGGGCGGTACCCTCCGGGTTCTTGTAGTACTCCTTCATTATGTTGGGCCCCTGGTAGACGGCTTCTCCTACCTCGCCCGTTGGTACATCCCGGTCCTCAGCATCGACCACGCGGACCTGGATGAAGGGCAGGGGCCTGCCCACGGAGGCCACTTTCCGCTCGCCCTCCGAGGGCCTGAGCATGCAGACCAAGGCGCCCGTCTCGGTCTGCCCGAAGCAGTCGTAGACCATAAGGCCCGGGAAGCGCTCTATCATCGCCTTGCGGGTCTGGGTGGGCAGGACGGCGGCGCCCGATGCCCAGATCTTCAGCGAGCTGGCGTCGTACTTGTCCAGGCCGGGTAGCTGCAGAAGGAAATTGGCCATGGCAGGTATGAGCATGATGGAGTCGACCTTCTCCCGCTCGATGATCTCCATGATCTCCACTGGGTTGAATACCTGAGTGGGCAGGACCAGCGTCGCCCCGAGGAGCAGATGCGCCTCGCAGTAGCCAAAGGAGGCGAGGTGGAAGAGCGGTGGAGGCGAGCACACCCGGAAGTCCCAAAGGTTGCCTACTCCGGGCTCGGAAAGGAACTGCACAAAGGCCAGCAGCCACATCATCACCTGGCTCTTATGGGTTATCACGGCTCCCTTGGGCCTCCCCGTGGTACCCGCCGTGTACATGATGAAGACAGGGTCATCCTCCCCCACGAGCACCAGGGGCTCCTCGTTCGGGTACTTCCGTATGAGCGTTTCGTAGTGAAACATCCCCTCCACCGGCCCCGCCGTTACAGAGATGTATTGCTTGACCAGCGGCAGGTCTTTCTGGATGCTCCTGACGGTGTCGATGAACTGCTCGCCGACCACGTAGGCGACGGCGTCGGCGTTGTTGACGATGTAGACAATCTCGTCAGGTTGGAGCCGGAAGTTCAAGGGGACGGCGACGCCCCCGATCTTGCTGAGGGCGAAGTAGCACTCCAGGTATTGGTTGCAGTTCGGCATGAGGAGCGCAACCTTGTCATCCTTCCCAACCCCCATGTCTTGGAAGGCATGGGCGAGGCGGTTGATCCGGCCGTTGAATTCCCCATAGGTGAGGCGGGTATCGCCGAAGATGACCGCCTCCTTGTCAGGGAACTTGCGGGCGTTTCGGGCTATCAGCTCTCCCAGAAGCAGCCTCCGGGCGAACTCCTGCTGGATCGCGTGCCTGGACTCCATGGTTCGTGTCCCTCCTTCACTCGATGCTGGACTAGCCTGGCGGGTCGGATCCCCCGGCCGAAGCCGTGCAGGCAAGCGGCACCGCGGCTGCCAGGCTCACCGACAGCATTCTATCCCATTTTGGAGGCGAATAATAAGGGGACGGACACGCTTTTGCCAGATCGGGTCTACTTGGTATTCGAGGCTGGCGGATCTTGACTGGAGGTACGAATAGGTGGCAACGTAGGAAATGCATGGACTACCAGCAACCCACACTGTCAAGAAGAGTGATCCTGTTTGTGTGCACGGGAAACACCTGCCGTAGCCCAATGGCTGAGGCCCTTCTTAACGAAACCGCCTCAGCTCATCAATCAGATATCGCGGCAGAATCCGCGGGACTTCACGCCAGCAACGGTGTACCTGCGACAGACAGTGCGTGCGTAGAGATGAGGAAGTTGGGTCTGGATATCGGCTCCCATCGCAGCCGACGGCTGACCCAAGATCTCATTGATCGGGCTGATCTTGTCCTTGCCATGTCTGCTGTCCAGCGACGACGGGTTGCGGGTTCTTTCCCCGACGCGCGAGGCAAACTCGTCGTTCTGGGCGACTACGCGGGGATAAAGGGTGACGTTGATGACCCGTTCGGCGGCACGCCCGAGGCATACAGTCGCTGCGCCGAACAGCTTTCACGGCTAGTAGCGGCCCTCCACGCTCGCCTAATCCGTGCTGATGATATGTAGAGGAGGCGGGGACGTAGCCTCTTTGGCTCGACCTGCCGCTTCTTTCCCCTTCCGAATCATGCACTTGACAGAGGGGACATCTCGATCTAGGCTTGACACCTTCGACGGAGATTGCTAGACTCGTGCCGCTGTCCTGCAACAAGGTTGTGCTCCCGGCATTTCTTGGGGGCGATGCGCGGAGGGAGACGCGTTGAGCAGCAGAGTATGCATTGTCGGCGTTGGCCAGACCCATCACCGCGGGCCCGGTGGCGACCTCGCCTACTATGAGATCGCTTTCGAGGCGGCAAGGGCCGCCCTGCAGGACACGGGCCTGACGAGGGGCGACATCGACACCGTACTGGCCTCAGGCTGGGATGTCCTCGACGGCCGTACCATCTCCGACATGTACCTTGTCCCCGCCGCCGGCGGCTACCTGAAAGACTCAGCCAAGGTCGCAGACGATGGCGTTCTTGCTTTCGCCTACGCCTACATGCGTATCGCCAGCGGGGCCTTTGACACGGCTCTGGTAATGGGCCACGGGCACGTTGAAGGGCCCACTGAGCTGGTGAGTAATGTGGCCATGGACCCCTTCTTCTATCGTCCTCTAGGCATGAGCGCGACGGCGGCGCTCGCTCTCCAGGCCTCCTGCTATGCGGCTCACTACGGGGTAGGCGAGGACAAGGCAGCCGCGGTAGTTGAGAAAAACCGCCGCCAGGGCGTCAACAACCCCTACGCCCATCTGAGGAGCGCAATCACCCGCGACGAGGTGCTGGCTTCAAAGATGGTCGCCTCGCCCCTCCACGAGCTCGACCGTGGGCCTGAGTCCGTGGGAGCGGTGGCCGTCGTCCTATGCTCTGAGGATAGGGCCAAGCGCATCGCCTCTAGCTGGGCCACTGTCGAGGGCATCGGCTGGGCGACGAGTTCTTACTACATCGGAGCCACCGATCTGTGGCGGATAGACGCCCTGGCCAACGCTGCCCAGCAAGCCTACGCCATGGCTGGCATCGACGACCCGCTGACCGAGCTGGACGTAGCGGAGGTGCACGACGTGACCTCCTACCACGAGCTTATGGCGTATGAGGGGATGGGATGGGCGCAAGAGGGCGGCGGCGTCCGGCTGCTTGAGGAAGGGGCGACGTCGATGGGAGGCACTCTGCCTGTCAACCCTTCCGGCGGGGCACTGAGCACAAACATAGGAGCAGGGACCGGCCTGGTCCGGGTGGCCGAGGCAGCCCTCCAGGTGACAGGGCGAGCGGACGGGCGGCAGGTCGAGGCGCGGACCGCCCTCGCTCACGGCATGAGCGGGCTGGCCGGGTCGATCGGGCAAACGCACGGCGTAGTGATCCTGAGGGGGAGGTAGACAATGCCCCGGCGCGTAGCCATCGTCGGCGTGGGCCTAACCCGCTGCTCTAGCTGGCGGAAAGACGTAGCATACCCCGAGTTGGTGTACGAAGCCACAAGCGCTGCGCTCCAGGACGCTGGCATCACCCCCAACGACGTTAACGCAGTGGTATACGGCTGTATGGATCCGTTCGACGGCGTGAACGCACCGGAGAAGTGGAACGTAGATGCCTGCGCCGCTGCCGGCATGCTTGGCAAGCCGTATCTCAAGATCAGCACGGGTGGAACGACCGGTGGCTCGACCGCTTTGGCCGGCTATTATCATGTGGCCTCCGGCCTGCACGATGTTGTGCTCGCGGTGGCCTCGCAGCGGGTAGGAGAGACGCTGGAGGCGCAGCTTGTCCTCAACACCGCCGTCGACCCGGTCTATGAACGTGGCTTCGGGGCGGGCGCCATCGCCATCGCCGCTATCCAGGCGTGCAGCCACATGCACGCCTATGACACCACCGAGGAGGACCTGGCGCTGATCTCGGTCAGGAATCACGAGAATGCCCTCAACAATCCCTACGCCCACCTGCGCATCAAGTTCGGCGTGCAGGACGCTCTGAGCTCGCCCATGCTCTCCTGGCCTCTGCGTCTCTCCGACTGCTGCCCGTCATCGGATGGGGCCTGCGCCATCGTCCTTGCCTCCGAGGAGAAGGCCCGCAAGCTCGCCCGGCAACCGGCCTGGATCACAGGCGCCGGCCAGATCACGGACAACTACTTTGCTGGTGACCGGTTTTGGTTTGAGGACTGGGATAGTTTGGCCATGTTGGCCCGTCGCGTCTATCGCCTCGCCAAGATCGACGACCCCATGCGGGAGCTCGACGTGGCCGAGCTGTACAACGCCTTCACAATCCAGGAGATCTTGGAGTATGAGGCCCTGGGCTTCTGCGAGCCGGGAAAAGGCGCTGAGATGGTGCGAAAGGGGGTAACCGCCATGGACGGGCAGTTGCCTGTCGACCCCTCAGGCGGAGTGCTGTGTACCAACGCTATCGGCGCCTCCGGTCTCATTCGGGTGGCCGAGGCGGCCCTCCAGGTGATGGGCAAGGCCGACCAGCGACAGGTGCCCAACGTGAAGAAAGCCCTGGCCCACTCCTGGGGCGCTACCATCGGCTTCCATACTCTCATGATCTTAGACCGGGAGGCTCCCTGAGCCTTCGGAGGGTGCTGCCATGACCTCTCAGCAAGAAGAACCCCTAACCATCGACGGCAGGTGGGACATCCCTTACCGGCACACCGCCGGCAAGGCTGCCTCTCGCTTCTTTCGAGAACTGAAGGAGAACAAGCGCATCATGGGTGCGCGCTGCCCGAGCTGCCGGCGTGTTCTGGTGCCCCCCAGAAGCTTCTGTGAGCGGTGCTTCGTGCCCATCGAGGAGTGGGTGGAGGTGGAGGACAAAGGCACTCTGACCACGTTCACCATCGTCTATGCTCAGTTCACCAGCCTGCCCCCTCCCCCGTATTGCATTGGGATCATCAAGCCCGATGGTGCAGACACCGGTCTCATGCACTACGTCGGCGGCGTAGACTTGCAGGACTTGGAGGCAGCCAAGAAAGCACTCACCGTGGGGATGCGCCTGCAGGCTGTCTGGCGCGATGAACGTGAGGGCAAGATCAGCGACATCGAGTACTTCCGGCCGGCCTAGGGTGCCGGTCGACTCCCGGTGGACGAAGTGAGGCCCCAATCATGGCGGTGAAAACCCCTGAAAACCTGCGCGATCTCATCGAGCTGAACCTGGCGGAGCGGCCCGACCAGACATTCATCTACTGGAAAGATGAGGAGATCTCCTACCGCGAACTTGACGAGCGGGCCAACCGCGTAGCCAGTGGCCTGCGCGCGTTGGGAGTGGGCAAGGGAGATGTCGTATCGGTCTATCTGCCCAACTGTCCGGAATTCCTCTATACCTGGTTCGGCATCACCAAACTGGGGGCCGTGTTCGGGCCGGTCAATGCCATGTTCAAGGGCGACGAAGTGCGCCATGTCCTCAGCGACTCCGGCGCGGTCGTGGCGGTGACCAGCCAGGCGCTGCTCGATACGATCAACGCCGTCCGCGGAGGGTGCCCCGACCTGCGTCAGGTGATCTGCCTCGAGGGTGAGGCATCGGGGGTTATGGCCTTCCAGGAGCTGATCGAACATCCTCTGGACCTGGAGCCGGTCGCTCTGGCCCGCGATGACCTGGCGGCGATCGTCTACACCTCCGGCACCACCGGTCGTCCCAAGGGGGCGATGCTCTCCCACTTCAACTATGTCTGGGATACTATGGCGGCGGTGGACGTCATGCCCGTTCAGCCGGGCCAGGACCGTCTGGGACTCATCCTGCCCCTCTTCCATGTCAACGCCCAACTCACCACCCTCTTCCAGATCTACATTGGAGGCGCCGTGGCTATGTGGGAGCGGTTCAGCCCCAGCGACTTCTGGGAGACTGTGCAACACTTCCGTCCTACAACCTTCTCGTCGGTGCCCACGATGCTGAGCATCCTGCTGGCCGCGCCCAGGCCGGAGGGATTGGACACCAGTTCGCTCCGCTATGTCATCTGCGGCGCCGCTCCTCTGCCCCTGGACATCTTCGAGCGGTTCGAGGAGACCTTCAACCTGCGCATCCTAGAGGGCTACGGCCTCACGGAGGCCACGTGTGTCTCGTCCCTGAACCCTTACTGGGGCATCCGAAAGGTGGGGTCGATCGGCCTCCCTCTGCGGGGTCAGCCCATGAAGATCGTGGACGAGAACATGAACGAGCTTCCTCCGACGAAGCTGGGTGAGATCGTGGTCAAGGGGCCCAATGTCATGCAGGGCTACTACAACAACCCGGAAGCGACCGCCGAGACGATTGTCGATGGCTGGGTACGTACAGGCGACATCGGCTACATGGATGAGGACAACTACTTCTTCATCGTCGACCGCAAGAAGGAGATGATCATCCGCGGTGGCGAGAATATCTACCCCCGCGAGATAGAGGAGGTGCTGTTCACTCACCCCAAGATCGCCGAGGCAGCTGTGATAGGACGTCCCGACCCCATCTGGGGCGAAGAGGTGGTGGCTATAATCGTGCCCCAGCCGGGCCAGACCCTGACCCTCGAAGAGGTGCAAGGCTTCTGCAAGGAGCGCCTGGCCAGCTACAAGACACCGCGCGAGGTGAAGTTCCGCGAGGACCTTCCTAAGACTCCCACCGGAAAGGTAGTCAAGAAGGCTCTGAAGGAAGAGCTGATGCAGGCGCGTGGAGAACAGACCAGCACTGCCACCTGATGCCGACGGGTGATCCTTACGGCCCGTTATCTCCTGTCTCGAAAGCAAATAGTCGCCAATTGGCGGTATGAAAAGGTTGCGTGTTTTGCCCAGCCTTCCTTGACGTATGTGTGTTCTGGAGCGAGAAACGAGACTCGAACCCGCGACCCTCTGTCCGGCACGCGCAGGTTCAGAGGCCACTGACCGGGAACCGGTGCTCCGTACTGCTAACCGCGCACGGGAACCGCTGGCGGCCTGAACCCGATAGATACGGATGGAGCTTTGGCACCCGACAGGTAAACGTAAATCCCAAGATTATTCGGCGAAATTGGATGGTAGTCTAGAGGCTTGACGGACGGCTTTGGGAGTTGCTAGGATGCGGCGTGTCAGGCTGGTTTCAAGTGTTTTTCGCAACACCTAGATGCCATGCTCTGACAAACCAGGTGGGAGCCGAAAGGCTTCCGCTTGGTGTCTGTGGGACTCGACGAACTTCACGGGCGGTGCTAGGATTCGGAGTGGGGTCGCTAGTCGCGGGCGGCTGTGACTGTCGTCTAGACGCCTCAAGTAAGGAGTCGGTACCATCAAGGGAGCGGTGAGCACGAGACAGCCCTTTGCCAGCACATCAGACGTTGTACGGGAGACAGACCGATCCGTTCTGCCTGCCCCTGTATTGACTCGACCACTCCCGCCGCTGGCTCAGCGACCGCCGACACCGCCACCGCTGGAGCAGCCGCCACCGCAGCCGCAGCCGCCGCCACCGACGCAGCCACCACCGCAGCCGCAGCCGCCACCGCCAACGCAACCGCCGCCACCGACGCAGCCACCACCGCCGGAATAGCCATCACCGCCAACGCAGCCGCCACCGCCAACTCATACTCTGCTGCATATCTCAGGCCGGACGGGAAGTCGATCTGCCGGAGCCGGACGAGCAGAACCGAGGGTCTTTCTCAGGTGCAAACCCTCTGCCGGGGAAGAATGCCGCTTGTGTTCACAGAGTAGAGTGAAGGCGGGGTAGAAACCACGGCAGGTTGTCGCCCGGCGACGCCCGCTTCTGAGCCTCTGCCAGACCTTCACTCAACGTTCACGGCGCGGCGACAAAACTCACATCGTCTGCACGCGGCGGCGCTACGCTGGAAGGTAGCCGAACAGGAGCCTAGTTCGTGAGCCGCAGAAGGAGGGACACAAGATGGCTATTGCCCTAGTGATAGAGTTTCCTGGCGGTTCCCAGGGGCAGTACGACAAAGTACAGGATACTCTCGGACTGAAGGGCCCGGAGACGTGGCCCCGCGGCATGATTCTTCACATGGCCGGCCCAACCGCGAAAGGTTGGGAGGTAGTGAACGTCTGGGAGTCGCGGGAGCAGTTCGACCGGTTCGTCACCGAGAGGTTGGCGAAGGCCCTGCGAGAGGCAGGTATGCCGGAGCCGCGGCGGCTGGAGTTTCCCGTCTACAACATCGTGCAAGTACGCAACGTTGCCGCACAGCGACGAGGCACTAGGCGGAGAGCTGCCTGACAAGCAGGAGCGATCCGTGACGACTAGGCGCGTTGCACGAGGCGGGGCGCTAGTCTGCTTAGCGGCAAACTACCCACAGCTCCCATCAGGAGCGTCGCCTCATAAGAAGGAGGATAACCATGGCAAGCTACGAGCGGAAAGACCTGAAATCACCCGATGAGACGAGAACCTTCGAGAAGGGAAGGCTGGACCTGATCAACATAGGGGGCGGGACCGTCGGGCGTCTCACCCTGGAGCCGGGCTGGAGGTGGTCCAAGCACGTGAAGCCCATCGCCGGGACCGAATGGTGCGAGGCGCCTCATTTCCAGTACCACTTGTCCGGACGCCTGCACGTCCTCATGATGGATGGCTCCGAGTTCGAGGTTGGCCCGGGGGAGGTGTCCGCCCTTCCATCCGGACACGATGGCTGGGTCGTCGGAGATGAGCCGGTCGTCCTCATCGACTGGGCAGGCGCGAGCAACTACGCGAAATAACAGAGCGCTGGCTAGCTCTCGTCTCGTCCACGGATGAGATTCTTGGGCCCCACAGGCGAACGGGACATAGTCCGCGGAAGTCGGGGAGCATTGCAAATCTCCGGAGCATCTATCCATAACTTAAACTTCCTCAGCCTAACCGGGGCAGGAACTGCTAGCGTGGTGATTCTCCCCATTCTCTGCTACAATCGACAACGAAAATGAAAGCTTTAGTTGTCTACGATTCGCTGTATGGGAATACGGGAAAAGTCGCGAAAGCGATTGCTGATGCTGTCGGTGGTGAAGCAAAGCCGGTAGGCGAAGTTGATCCTTCAGAGCTGAAAGGCCTTGATCTTCTGATAGTCGGTTCTCCCACCCATGGTGGCAACCCTTCACCCAAAATGCAGGAGTTCTTACAGGGAATCCCTGCAAACGCTCTTAACAACGTTAAAGTCGCTGCATTCGACACAAGATTTGAAAAAGCCGGTCGTGCAATTGGTATGAGATTACTGATGGCGGTCATAAACTTCGCTGCTCCTCGCATCGCCAAAGCGCTGGAAAGCAAAAGCGGAAAACTGATCGCAGAACCAGAAGGTTTCATCGTTGTAGGAAAAGAAGGCCCCCTGAAGGAAGGCGAACTTTCTCGTTCCAGCACCTGGGCTAAGGGAATTCTAGAGAGTGAAAAGTAATTTCCTCGGAAAGCAAGTTCGGGAGAGTTACTTATAGACGGATAGGCTTCTAAACTCTGTGCGTCCTTCTTCGATGTTGCTGACCGTTTCGTCTCCCTCCTTCGATTTCTAGAGTTCCCCTTCCCAAGAAGACGATGCTTCTTCGTCTTCCACCCGCGCCTTCCCTGTCCCAAGAAGCTCTACGACGTTGTGGAGGCCAAGAATCCCATCCGCGCCTGGGCGAGCGGCGAGCGGCAAACCAGGACCGCCGAATGCCGGCAGAGGAGCGCAAACCCTCTGCCTATCACGCACAGGGCTGACAGCGATATCCAGCATTTGAGCGGGACTTCTGTGGAGGCCCCTGTTGCCTCAGGGCTGACTCATACAGCTCGGGGTATCAACGTTCCAGATACGGTTGGAATAGTGGAACCCCACAGCATCGGGATGGCTCTAGGAAGAGTTATAAAACGAATGGTGTGGTACCCCCGGCAGGACTCGAACCTGCGACACGCGGTTTAGGAAATCAATCAGATTCGTCCCACGGCGCCACTTCTAGTGTTCTTGCGCCCCATTCCGTATCTGAAATTGATCAACTCTGTCCCGTCTGGTCACTTCACATAACAGGACTTGTCGCCTGGTATGGCGGCAGAATGGCGGCAATTGACAAATCCGATGGCACGGATTATGCGCCTCTCAATGCCACATCTCGACAACGGACGATCAGTAGCCGTCCGGTTTCGATTGTCGCGTTTATGGCGACCCCGAGGGGGTTCGGCCTCTCTAATGCCGAAACTTCCGCAACGACTTCCGGATCAAAAGTCAGAGCCTGTGCCGCGGAGCCTTCAGTTCCGACCGTAGATTCGAATTCCGCCGATTCGGCCGCCTGACACGGCTGAATTCTTGTCGAGTCCAGTGCTCGGGTTCAAGCGCCTTCCGGAGAACCGGACTCGACACGGCAAATTGTACGTGCTCCGTCCCATCATTTCAACGGTGGCCGACGTCTGGAATCGTGACCCGCAGACGGCGGTCCTAGTTTACCATCCGCCGCTCCCCCAGATACGGATAGAGTATTGGCACCCACGGGGTACTGGTAAGAACGTCGCCTGTTATCCCACTAGAGCATGGATGGCGGCCACGGATCTCGTGGCCAAGATATCGTTTCCATGGGCAGGTCAAGGCTGGTCGTCGTCCGCGCGTCTTGAGTGGAGCGAGGCGTTCGTGTTAGATAAAGAGGCCGTCTTCCGACGAGCGGCTGGTGGAGAAGCGAAAGAGCGAGAGCCCGGCCCTTGTAGACGAGACAGGGAGAGCAATGCCCGCAGCCAGCAGGCCGGAGATGAAACCGCGCGAGCGTCTCCTGGCAGCCTTCCACAAAGAACCCTGCGACGCCATTCCGTTCGCGCCGCTGGTGGAAGGGTACTTCCAGGCATCGCACCCCGACCGGGCGACCAAAGACATCGTCGACATTCAGTATGAGCTGACCGGTCACATCCTCGTCCGAACCGCTGTCGCAAGAGTCAACACGCCGATTTATCTGGGGGCGTTCAATGTTCAGAACCCACCCGACGGCGTAACCGAGCGGCTGTACTTCGAGGGAGAGGACATCGTCCACGTCACGGAGACACCGGTGGGGAGCCTCACCTGGCGCCTCCAGTACCGACCGGAGAGCCCTTACATCCCCTGGATCAAGAAGAACCGTATCCTGACAGTGGAGGATATCAAAACCTACCAGTGGCTGCTCGAGAGGACGAAGATGACGCTTGCGCTCGAGCCGTACCTGGAACGGGTCAAGTATGTGGGCGAGCGGGGACTGGTGCTGGCGATGGGCCCGCCGATTTCTCCCATGCAGAACATGATCAACCTCGAGTCGGGGCTGGAGACCTTCGTTTACCTGCTGGCCGACTACCCCGACGAGATGAACGAGATGCTGGAGACAGCCCACGCTGCGCAGAAGGAATCGTGGAAGGTGCACACTGAGGCGCCCGTCGAGTTCTTTTTCGTGCACGACAACCTGTCCTCGACCACAACCTCACGGCCGATGTACCGTCGCTACGACCGCCGCTTCACGAATGACTACGCCGATATCCTTCACGCTGCCGGCAAGAAACTGATCATGCACTGGTGCGGCCGGCTCACGGTCTTCGCCGACGATTTCGCGGAGTCGAAGATCGACGGCATCTCCGATGTCACGCCGCTGCCGACCGGTGATACGAATATCGTGGAGGCCCGTAAGACGTGGGCCAAACGCTGGATCGTAATGGGCGGCATCGACCCGACGCTATTCGCTCGGGGCACGCCTGAAGAGATGACAGCGTACGTTGAGGACCTGCTTGGTAGGATGACGCCGGACCGCCGCGGCTTCATCCTTGGCAGCGGCGACGCTGTCCCCTACGGGACGCCACTGGAGAACCTGAAGGCGGCGGCCGCGGCGGCCATGCGCTTTTCCGCAGATTAGGGCCAGGGTATTCAACCTGACCTACTACCCACCGGACAGGAGGTGACAATGGATGACGCGGTGAAGACCGCCCTTTATCGGGACTCAAATCGACCCGTGTTGGAACGGGTGCGGGATCTGATGTCCCGGATGACGGTCGAGGAGAAGATCGCCCAGCTCGGCGCCGCCTGGAGCACCTCCCTAGTCGACGACGGGCGGCTGTCGGAGGACAAGGCTACCGAGGTCCTCGCTAGAGGGATAGGGCATGTCACGCGGGTTGGGGGGTCGACCGGTCTGGCGCCCCGGGAGAGCGCGCTACTGGCCAACGCCTGTCAGCGCTATCTCATCGAAAAGACGCGCCTCGGGATACCGGCTATCGTGCACGAGGAGAGTTGTGCTGGATACGCCGCTTTTGGCGGGACATGTTTCCCTCAGGCAATCGGCCTGGCAAGTACATGGGAACCCCAATTGATTGAGGCGATGGGGAACGAGATCCGCAGGCAGATAAGAGCCGTGGGCGGCCACCACACCCTAGCTCCTGTCCTGGACGTCGTCCGCGATCCCCGGTGGGGTCGCTGCGAGGAGACGTTCGGTGAAGACCCCTACCTGATATCCCGTATCGGCGTGGCCTACGTGAAAGGGATGCAGGGCGAGGACTGGAAAGCCCGAGTCGTCGCGACCGGCAAGCACTTCGTCGGCCACGGCTCATCGGAGGGAGGGTTGAACTGGGCGCCCGCGCACATTTCCCCACGGGAATTGCTGGAAATCTACGTAACCCCCTTCGCGGCGGCCATACGTGAGGCTAAGCTCGCTTCTATAATGAACGGCTACCACGAGTTAGACGGAATCCCCTGCGGCGCGAACCCGTATCTTTTCGAGGAGCTGTTGCGCGGCCAGGTCGGTTTTGACGGCGTGGTCGTGAGTGACTACTTCACGCTTCCGATGCTGACCCGATACCACAAGCTGGCCGCGGAAGACGACAAGGCGGAAGGGGCAGCGCTGGCGCTAGAGGCAGGAATCGATGTCGAGTTGCCGGCAACCGATTGCTACGGCGAGCCGCTGCGAGAGGCCTTGGAGGCGGGTCGCGTTGATATCTCCCTCATCGACCGGTCCGTGGAGCGAGTGTTGCGGATGAAGTTCGAACTGGGGCTATTCGAGCAGGCCTTCGTTGATGCAGACGCCGCCCCATCCGTATTTGAGACGGCAGAACAGCGACATCTCGCTAGACGGCTGGCGCAGAAGGCTATTGTCCTGCTCAAGAACGACGGCGATTTGCTGCCTCTATCCCGCTCGATAAAGAAACTGGCAGTCATCGGGCCCAACGCGAACAACGCACGTGGCCAGTTGGGTGACTATCACTATCCCGCGCACGGAGAACTGACAATCTTGGGCCGCACGCCGCGAGAGCAGGCATCGCCGGAACAACTGGAACGCCTCAGCGCTCTCGAGCAGTCCGTCAAGATCGTGACAGTCCTCGAGGGGATCCGCAACGCTGCACCGGAGACCGAAGTGCTCTATGCGCAGGGGTGCGATGTGCTCGGCGATTCCAAGGAGGGGTTCGCCGAGGCGGTCGAGGCCGCACGACAGACTGAAGTAGCGATTGTTGTCGTTGGCGACAGGTCAGGAGTGATCAGGGGGAGCACGAGCGGAGAAACGATCGACCGTGCCACGCTGGGCCTCGCCGGCGTGCAGCAGGAGCTCGTCGAGGCTGTGGTTGCGACAGGAACGCCGGTCGTGGTGGTGCTGGCTAACGGCCGCCCGCTGGCCCTTCCCTGGATCTCCGAGAATGTGCCCGCGGTTCTCGAAGCCTGGTACAGCGGAGAAGAGGGCGGGAATGCTATTGCCGATGTACTTTTCGGCGAAGTATCACCGGGAGGGAAGCTACCGATCACACTGCCACACGGAGTCGGGCAAGTGCCGCGGTACTACGGGCATAAGCCTTCCGGAGGTCGCACCTTCTGGCACGTCGACTACATGGACATGCCGGTGAGCCCGCTCTATCCCTTCGGTCACGGTCTGAGCTACACAACGTTCGAATACGGCGAACTTAAGCTGGG
>Ga0315276_10003940_pt1 | contig 13631 bp, 6 predicted proteins | sample YL17G05_0_MG_FD_204542 | JGI IMG/M metagenome (GOLD analysis project Ga0315276, IMG submission 204542) | Sediment microbial communities from Yellowstone Lake, YNP, Wyoming, USA - YL17G05_0 | ecosystem: Environmental > Aquatic > Freshwater > Lake > Sediment | place: USA: Wyoming | collected...
GCGCCGACCGTCGCCTGCGGCGCCTCCGGCCCGCCCACGCACCAGCAGCTGGCGGCCGAGACGCACTGTGCGCGAGTGGCGTGGCGTGGGGACCGTGGGCGGAGCGAGGGCGCCGTCCGAGCCCCAACCCCCGACCCCCTCTTGTTCCGCCAGTCTCTTTGGACGAGGTCTACGCCCTGGCCGAACTCTTTGACACCGTCTCCACCACGCACACGTCCGACGGCGTCATCCACAAATCCGAGTGGGCGGCCGCGATGCTGGGCGGCGACGGGCAAGGGGGCGGCCGCGCGCCGCGCGCCGCGCCGTCCCTCTTCGTCGACCGCGTCTTCGCCGCGTTCGACGCCGCGTCCAACGACATCGTGGATTTCCCCGAGTTTGTGCGCGGCCTGTCGGTCTTCCACCCGGCCGCGCCGCGCGCGGAGAAGGCGGGGTTTGCGTTTCGCGTCTACGACCTCGAGAAAACGGGGACCATCCTCCGCACCGAGCTCCGCGCGCTGCTGGCCGCGGCGACGGCGGACAACCCGGCGCTCGCCCTGTCCGGCGCCGACCTGGACGCCCTCGTCGACGCCGCCTTTGCCGCCGGCGACGCCGCGGGCGACGGCGTCCTCCACCCGTCGGAATTCCAGGCCATCGCCGCCTCCCGCGACGACGCCCTGGCCTTCATGACGCTGCCAGGGCTGCGCGCGCTGACGGCGCGGTACCCGGGGTACGTGTTCCGCAAGCAGGAGGGGTGACCAGGGAGGGGGGAAACGAGGGAGGCGGGGGCGAGTTTTGCGGCCGCCGCCGCCGTGCTTTTTGTTGTTGTCCCTGTATTGCCGTGCGAGATGGCACGTGGTGGCGCGATAGCACGCCCGCGCCCGCCCCGCAAGCGCCACCACCCTCTCTCCCCGCACCGCCCACACCCCGTCCCCTCTTCCTCTCCTCCCCGTCACTCGCATGTCAGCTTGCCGTCGAGCGCCGTCAGCGCGATGACGACGGCTTGCAGGCCGGTGAGCGGGTGCGAGTAGTCGAGCGCGAACGCGTCGTCGCCGCAGCGCCCAAACTGGAGAATGGGGGTCGGCGCAGACCCGCCCTCGCCGCCCTCGTCACCGCCGTCACCGCCGCGTTCGACGAGTTGAAAGTTTTTGACCGACGCGCGCGTGACGCGGCCCCCAAAGTCGAGGACGTACGCACCGGCACGCGGCGCCCACCGCGGCGGAACGTTGGCGAGGCACGCCACGCCCGCGTCCCCTGCCTCCGCCCGGGCGGCCAACGACCCGACACCGGGGCCGCGCGGGAGCAGGACGCGCAGGCGGCGCGGGCCGCGCCCGCCGAGGAGGGAGGCCGCGTACGCGCAGGCCGCCAGCTGGCCGCCGCGGGGGCCCAAGGCGAGGTAGGCCGACCGCGCCCAGTTGGCTTTGACGAGGGCGGCGGGGATTGGGGGAGACGAAGCGGTGGACGGGGCGATGGTGACGACCCGCGCGCGGCGGCCGGCGCGCGCGGCGACCGCCACCTGCCGGCCCGGCGACCCGGGCGCGTCCCCGTCGAGCAGGACGCGGATCAGGGAGGAACAGCCTTTGCCGCGGAGCAGGGTGCAACGGACGGGCGGGGCGCCGAGGGGGGCAGCGCGCAGCATGAACGGGACGAGCGCGTCGGCGGTCGCCGGCGGCGGACGCGGCACCCAGGCCGCCACGTCGCCCGACGCCGGCGTGAAGGGCGGACGCGCCGCGTCGACCGAGTCGCCGGCGAGCGCCGACGGCGGCGGCGGCGGCGGCGGGAGGTGCGCGGGCGGCGCGGCCGCGCGCGGCGTCGCGCCGGCGCCGCCCCACGGCAGGCCCGCGGTCGGCGGCCGGTCCCACACGACGGCCGGCATGTTCCAACCACCCCCAACCGTCGAGTCGGCGGTGCGCGGCGCGCCGGCCTCGGACGGCGGCGCGGTCAGCCGGCCGGGCGACGGCAGGTCCCCAAACCAGGACGGGCGCGCCACCACGGCCCCCGCGTGCGGCGGCAGGCGCAAGGGGGGGACGGGCGGGGGGGCGGGGCGGTCGCCGAAGAGGGGGTTGGCGACGGCGGCGACGGGGGCGCCCGCGGCCGCGGTCGCGGGGCGGGAGGAGACGGGGGCCCACCCCACCGACGCCGCCGTGCCGGGGCGGGAGACCGACCCCCAGCCGACCGACGCCGCGGTGCCGGGGCGGGACGCGGGGCCCCACGGCAGCGCGCGGCCGCCCGCGCTCGGCGGCGGCGCGCCCGCGCTCGGCGGCGGGCCGCCGGCCAACACCGGGCGCCAAGCGGCGCACGCGGACGCGGACGCCGACGGCGGCGGCGCGGGGGCGGGGGGACAGGGGCTGCAGGGCGGGGAGGGGACAGGGGTCTGCAGGTTAATTTTAGCAGGGACCGCGCCGCCGCCTTCCCGCGCCCGCCGGCGCGTGCGCCGCGCCCCACGCAAGCGTGCGACGCGGCCACCACCCGCTCGCCTGTGCGATTGGGGCGCGGCGGCCAGGGGGGTCATCGCGGCGGGGCGGAGAGTGAATGAAGCGCGGTCTGCGGCGCGCGCCGCTGCGCTCGCTCACTCCACCCCACGACCCCGCCCCGGCCCCTACCGGCCCCTGCTCCATGCCGGCCGACGGCGGCGCCCCAGAGGCGGCCGCGCCCGCGGCCGCCTGCGCCCCCGCGGCCGACCCCGGCGCCGCGGACAAGCCGCTCTGCCTGCTCGTCATCGGTGCGTGAGGTGGATGGAGCGCCAACTACGAGGCGCTTGGCGGCCGCGGGCCGGGTTGGCGGCACGCCGCGCCGCCGCCGCCACCCCATTCGCCCGCGCCCACCTCCCCCTCCACCCTTCCAGGCATGGCCGGCTCCGGCAAGACGGCGGTCGTCTCCCGCCTCGCCGCCCACGTGGCGACGGTGGCGCCCGAGGAGGGGCCGGCCTACCTGGTGAACCTCGACCCCGCCGTCGCAGACGTCCCGTACGCCGCCAGCGTCGACATCCGGGACACGGTGCGTGCTGTGGGGACGGGGTGGTGGGGGGGAGGAGAGGGGGGCGAAGCGCGCGCCGCCGACCGCGGTCGACCCACCCCACCCCACCCCACCCCACCCCCTCCCCTCTCCACAGGTCGACTACAAGAACGTCATGCGCGAGTACGGCCTGGGCCCCAACGGCGGCATCCTCACCGCGCTCAACCTGTTTGCGACGCGATTCGACCAAGTCGTCGCCCTGCTCGAAAAGGCGCGCGACCCGCCGCTCCGCCTCGCCGTCCTCGACACGCCCGGCCAGATCGAGATCTTTGCCTGGTCCGCCTCCGGCTCCATCATGACGGATTCGCTGGGCGCGTCGATGCCGACGGCCGTCGTTTTTGTCGTCGACACGCCGCGCTGCGCGTCTGCCCCGGCGTTCGTGGCCAACATCCTGCAAGCCGCCTCCATTCTCTACCGCACTCGCCTGCCTTTGTTGCTGGTCTTTAACAAATCCGACGTGGCGGGCGCCGGCGCCGTCACGTCGTGGCTCACCGACTGGGACGCGCTCGACGCGGCGCTCGCGGGGGAGAAGTCGTACGCGGCCTCCCTCTCCCGCTCCCTCTCCCTCGTGCTGGACGAGTTTGTGGGGGCGATACCGCACGTCACCGTGTCCGCGGCGACGGGGGCGGGGTTTGACGATTTGTTGCGGGCGTGCGGGGCGCTGCGGGAAACCTACGCGGCGACCTACCTCCCCGACCTGCTCGCGCGGCGCGGCGCGGCCGCGGCCGCGGAAGCGGAGCGGCAGGCGGGCGAGCTGGCGCGGATGCGGCTGGACGCGGAGGGGGGGGCCGGCGGCGGGTGAGCGCTGGGTGTGTTGTGTCAGCTCGGCCAGAACAACCGCCGTCCCCCCCCCCACCCCCCTCTCTCACCGCCCCCGCCGCGCCGTCGCCGGCGTGGCCAACCCGTTGGGCCCCGCCACGGCGTCCACGGCAGCCACCAGGTCGGCCTCCCACGCCGCGACCGCGCGCGCGTGCGCGTCGACGGCGGCCGCCGCGCCGCCCGCCGACGCGGGCCCGCCCACGGCCGCCACGGTCGCCGCCACGCCCGCGCCGTCGGCGGCCAGGTCGGCCAGGCGCGCGGCCAGCGAATCCACGTCAGGCAGCAACCCCGCGGCGTCGCCGGGCGAGCCGGCGAGCGCCGACTCGGCCGCGAGCGTGGCGACGACGCCCGCAAGGCGGGAGACGCGGGCGGAGCCGGCGTCGGTGGTGGCGGTTACCTGGGCGAGAGTGGTCCGCAGAGACGCGCGCGCGTCGGCGCCGGGGCCGGGCGGCGAGGCGGGGGCGGCCGCCGCCCTCGACCGCCGCGACGGCGGCGCGCGGGGCAACCCCCGCCGCGGCGTGTCGAACGCGAGCGCGGCCACGACGGGCGTGCCGCGCCCCCCATCGTCGTCGCGGTCGATCACGGGCCCCCGCCCAAAGAGCTTGGCCGCGGCCGACGCCGCGCCGTCGCGCAGCGCGGCGGCGCGCGCCGCCGCCGCCTCGACCTCGCCCGCCCGCCCCTCGAGCGCGTCCGCCGCCGCCGCCAGCTCGCGCGCGCGCGCGTCCACGTCGGATTCGCGCGCCGCGGCGGCTGCGGCGCGCGCGTCGGCGGCGGCGCGGGCGTCGTCGGCGGCGGCCGCCGCAGCGGCCGCCGCCGCCGCGGCGCGGTCGGCCGCCGCGCGGTCGCACGCCGCCGCCGCCGCCAGGCGCGCGCTCTCGGCGTCGGCCGCCAGACGCGCGGCGTCCTCTTGAGCAGCTGCGCGGGCGCATGCAGCTTCCGCATCGGCCAGGGCGACTTCGCGCGCCGCGACGCGCGCTTCCCGGTCGGCGAGGAGCCCGGCCACTTCCGTTTCGGCCGCCGCCGCCGCCCGGGCCGCGGCCGCCACTCTCTCGTCCGCGTCCCGCTCGGCGGCCGCGACGGCGGCCTCGCGGGCGGCCACGGATTCGTACAGGGCGCGCACGGCGTCGGCGTCGTGCGCGCGCGCCTCGACGTCGGCCGCCGCGGCCGTCGCGGCGGCGGCCGCAGCAGCAGCAGCAGCCTCGCGCGCGGCAACGTCCGCCTCGCGCTTGGCCAGGTCCGCGTCCCGGCGCGCGGCGGCGGCGGCGGCCGCGTCGGCCGCAGCGCGCGCGGCGTCGGCGTCGGCACGCGCCCCCCGCGCCGCGTCGCCCGCCGCCGCCGCGTCGCCCGCCGCCGCCTGGGCGCGCGCGTACTCGGCGTCGACCGCGGAGACGCGCGCGGCGGCCGCGGCTTCCGCGGCCTCGCAGCGCGCCTCCCGGCGGGCGAGGTCGGCGTCCTTGGCGGAAAGAGCGTCGCGCGCGGCCGCCGCGTCGGCCGCGCGCGCGTCGGCCGCCGCCGCCTTTTCGTCGGCCGCCTTTTGCGCCGCGTCGGCGCGGGCTTGGGCGGTGGCGGCTGCGGCCGCCGCGGCACCAGCGGACGCGCGCGAGGCCGCGCCGGCTTCCCACTCGGCGCGCGCCGCGTCGAGCGCGGCCTGCTCGCGCGCCGCGCGCGCCGCCGCAGCGGCCGCCGCCGCCTCCTTGTCGCGCGCATCGGCGACCGCGCGTGCCGCGTCGCGAGAAGCGGCGTCGGCCGCGCGCTCGCGCGAGGCGGCCGCGTCGGCCGCCGCGCCGACCGCCGCCAGGCGCGCGTCGGCGTCGCGCACCGTGCGCTCGGCCGCGGCTTCCGCCGCTTTCGCGGCGGCCAGCTTGTCGTCCGCGTCGCGCAGCGCGGCCGCCGCGCGGGAGCGCGCGTCGGCGGCGTCGGCCGAGCCGGCTTCCCGCGCGGCGCGGGCGGCCTCTTCCGCGCGCGCGGCGGCCGCCGCTTCCGCCCCGCGCAACGCGGCGTCCCGGGCGGCCAGTTCCGACCGAGCGGCGTCGATCTCCGACCGTAGCCGGCGCTCCAGGGACGCCAGGTCGTCCTCGGCCGCGCGGCGGCGCTCGGCGAGCGCGGCTTCCCGCGCCTTCAGCCCGGCCTCTTGTTTCGCGAGAACGGTCTCTTGCTCCGCCGCCGCAGCGTCGAGCGCGGCAGCCTTCGCCAGCGCGCGCTCGGCCGCCGCCCGGTCGGCAGCGGCGCGCTGGGCGGCGTCGTCGGCTGCCGCGCGCGCGGCGGCCGCCGCGGCGCGGTCACCGTCGGCCGCACTGCGCGCCGCCGACGCGACCGCGCCCGTCTTTTCCGCGTCGGCCGAGCGAGCGGCGGCGTCGGCTTCGGCGGCGGCCAGGGCGGCCTCGCGCGAACGGAGGCGGTCGGCAGCGGCGGCGGCGGTGACGCGCGCCGCAGCTTCGGCCGCGACCGCCTCTTCGGCCCGCGCGTCCGCCGCCACCTTGGCGCGGCCGGCCGCGTCGCGCGCGGCGCGCGCCTCGGCGTCCAGCTTTTGGGCGGCGTCGACGGCGGCCGCGGCGGTGGCTTTCGCGGTCGCGGCCGCCTTGGTTTCGGCGGCCGCCTCTGCCGCCGCCCTCTTGACCGCCTCGCGCTCGTTGCCCAGCGCGGCGGCGACGCCCGCCAGCTCCGCCTCGCGCGCCCTGCACGCAGCTTTCGCGGCGTCCAGCTCCGCGGCCCCGCGGCGCAGCGTCTCGCGGTCGGCGTCGACCGCCGCCTGCGCCTCGCGCGCACGCACTTCGGCCGCGGCCGCCGCCTCGGTCGCGGCGCGCGCGGCTTCCAGGCGGGCGTCGGCGTCGCCGGTGGCCTTGGAGGCGGCGGCTGCGTCGGCGGCGGCCTTGGCTCCCGCCGCCGCGGCCGCCGCCCCTTTGTCGCCCGCCTCGCGCTCGGCGGCCGCCAACGCGGTTTCCCGAGCTTTGAGGGCGTCGGCCAACGCCGCTCCAGCGGCCGCATCGGCTTGCAGCGAGGCCAGCCGGTCCATTTCGTCGGCGAGGCGCGCCGCGCGGTCGTCGGCGTCGGACCGCGCGGCCTCGGCCGCGGCCCGCGCGGCGTCCGCGTCGGCGCGAGCGGCTTCAGCGGCCGCAATCGCGGCCGCGACTGCCGCCCGGTCGTCAGCCAGCGCGTCGGCCTGCGCGCGCGCTGCGGCAGCCGCCGCCGCGCCTGCCGCGAGCGCGTCGCCAGTCGCAGCTTCCAGCGCCGCCTCCTTGTCGTCCAGCACAGCCGCCCGGTCGTCCAAATCAGCCCCCAGCCGCTCCACGTCGGCCGCCGCCCGCGCGGTCGCGGCCTCGGCATCCGCCAGCGCGTCCGCCCGCGCCTCGACGTCGGCGCGCGCCGCGTCGGCGGCCGCCACCCGCGTCTCCACGTCGGCCACCGCCGCCTCGCGCGCAGCCAGGGCGGCCGCAACTTCGGCGGCCGCGCCGCGGGCGGCGACGAGGTCGGCCTCGCGCGCATCGACTTCGGCGGCGCGCGCGAGCGTCGCCTTTTCGGCGGCCGCGACCGCGGCTTCGCGGGAGAGAGCGTCGGCGGCGGAGGCGGAGGCTTCGCGAGCGGCCGCTTCGGCTGCCGCAGCCGCGCGCGCCCGCGCCTTGAGCGCGCGGTGGGCGGCCGCGCCGCGCGCGGTCGCCGCGTCGAGCGACGCCGCCCACCGGATGAGGGCGGCCTCCCGAGAGGCTAAAATGCCTGCGCGCGTGGCCAGGGTGGCCGCCGCGTCGGTTGTGGGCGCGCCCGCGACGTCGAGAGCGGGCAGGCGCGCGGTGAGGCCGCCCACGGCGCCTTGCGCCACCGCAGCCGCCGCGTCGGCGTCGGCCCAGGCCGCCAACGCGCGCGCGGGCACAGCGGCCGCATCGCGGTCGCCGTCCTCACCGCCAGCGACCGCCGCCGCCTCGTCGGCGGCGGCGACCAGGGCCGCCCGCGCACTCGCGAGCGCCGCGTCGCGCGCGTCGAGCGACACCTTTGCCTCGTCCAGCGCGCCCAGAGCCCGCTCGGCCCTCGCCGCCGCGCCGTCGGCCGCCGCCAGGCGCGCGGTGGCGGCCGCCGCGGCGTCGGCGGCGGCCGCCTCGGCGGCCGCCGCCGCGCGCAGCCGCGCGCCGGCGTCGCGAGCTGCGGCTTCAGCCGCCGCCTCGGCCGCCGCCGCCGCGTCCGCGCGGTCGCCCGCGTCGGCGGCGAGCTCGCGGGCGCCGGCGGAGGCCGCGTCGGCGGCGCCCTCGGCGTCGGCCACTGCGGCTTCCCGCTCGTCGAGCACGGCGGCGCGCGCGGCGGCCTGGGCGGCGGCCGCGTCGCCGGCCATCGCCTTGGCCTCGGCCGCGATCTCGGCGGCATCAACATCCGCCCTGCGCGCATCCGCTGCCGCCCTTTCCGCACCGAGCGCTTCGGCCAGCGCGTCCAGGTCGGCCGCGCGCGCGTCGGCGTCGGCCGCGGCGGCGTCCAGGGCCACCGTGCGCGCGTCCGCATCGGCCAGGCGGGTGGCGGCGGCCGCTTCGGCGTCTTCCGCAGCCGCGAGGCGGGCGGCGGCGTCGGCGTCGGCCGCGCGCGCGGCGTCTTCGCGCGCCGCGACCGCTGCCTCGAGCTCGGCCTTGGCGGCCTCGATCTCGGCCCGCTCGCTGGCCAGAGAGGAAGCGGCGGCGGCCATTTCAGCGTCGCGGGCCGCGGCGCGGGCGGCGGCACGCTGTTTAAAGTCGGCCTTCCATGCAGCCAGCGCGCGCTCGTGGTCGCCCAGAGCGCGCTCTTTGTCGGCCAGGGCGGCGCGGTCGGCGTCCAGGGCGGCCCGGTCGACCGCGAGCGCGGCTTCGGCGTCCTCCAGAGCGGCGGCCTTGGTCATGAGCGACGCGAGGCGCGCAGCTTCGCGCGCCGCGGCCGCTTCGGCCGCCTCGACCGCCGCACGGCGGCCCGCGAGCTCGGCGTCCGCCTCTGCCAGAGCGGCCTCCCATGCTGCAGCCCTGGCGGCGACAGCATCGTCGTCGGCGCGCGCGCGGTCGCGCGCGCGCGCCGCAACAGCCTCGGCCTCGGCCCGCTCGCGGGCCGCGCCCGCGGCCGCCGCGCGCGCGGCAGCCGCCGCCGCGACGGCAGCGTCTGCCTCACGGCGCGCGGCGGCGACGGCGGCCCGGGCGGCGGCCTCGTCGGCGCGCGCGGCGTCGCGCGCGGTCGAGGCGGCGGCGGCCTCGCGCCCGGCCGCGTCGGCGCGGGCAGCGGCCTCCGCCGCGCGAGAACACGATTCATCGGCCTCCTCGCGCGCCGCCACCGCCTGCGCGCGCGCAGCGGCAACGTCGGCCACCGCCGCCGCCCTTTCCCGCGCCGCGTCGTCGCGGGCGCGCTCGGCGTCGGCCGCCGCGTCGGCAGCGCGCGCCGCGGCGGCCGCTTCCACGTCGGCCGCGCGCGCCTCGCGCGACGCGGCGGCGGCGTCGGACCGGGCGGCGGCGTCGTCGGCGGCGCGGCGGGCGGTCGCCGCGGCGCGCGCGTCGGCGTCGGCGCGCGCGACCAGCTCGTCCGCTTCCGCTTTGGCCGCGGCCGCCGCAGCATGAGTAGCGGAAATCACCGCCTCCCGGGCGTCGAGCGCGGCCTCGCGCTCGCCCAGGGCGGCCGCGCGCGGCGCGACAGCCGCCGCGGCCGCGTCGGCGGCGGTGCGCTCGACCTGGGCCTGGGCCAGCAAGTCGGCGGCGCGCGACTCGGCTTCGCCCGCGGCTTGCAGGCGGTCGCGCGCATCGTCGGCCAGCTCCAGGGCGTCGACCGCCGCGCGGTCGGCGGCGGCGCGCGCGTCGGCAACGACCCGCTCCGCGTCCACCTTGGCCGCCTCCAGCGCGGCCGCGGCGCGCGCCCGGATGTCGGCTGCGTCCGCGTCGGCGCGGGCGAGCAGGGCCGAGGCGTCCGCCTCGGCGCGCGCGCGCGCGTCGGCCGCGTCGGCCGCCACGCGCGACGCGGCCGCGGTCGCCTCCTCGGTCGCCCGCTTGGCGGCGGCTAGCGCATTGCTCGATGCGGCCGCGTCTTGGGAAGCCTTGGCGGCGGCCGCAGCGGCCGCCGCCCGCACGCTCTCCAGCTGCGCCCCAGCGTCGGCGAGCGCCCCCCCGAGATCGCCCAGGCGCCGCTTCGCGTCCGCCACCGCGGCGGCTGCCGCGTCCGCGTCGGCCTGTGCGGCGGCCGCGTCGGCGCGCGCCGCGTCGCGCACGCGCGCCCAGTCTTCGGCGTCGACCGCGGCGCGGGAAGGGGACGCGGCCGCGACCGCGCGCAGGTGCGCGGGCGGGCGCTTGCTGGGGCTGCTCAGGACGCGACGGGAGGGCTGGGAAAAGGAAGAGGAGAGAGGGGGTTGGCGAGCGAGCGCGCGCGCGCGCGCCCGCCCCCACCCCATCCCCATCCCACACCACTCACCGAGCCGTCGGGCGACGGGTCGGATGACGCGTCGCCGGCGCGGCCGGCCGCGATGGAGCCCCACTGCGGGAGAGGAGGAGGGAGGCGCACGGTCGGGCAAGATGCGCGCGCGCGCGCCCGCGCGCGCGCCTCCCCGGCTCCGCCTTCCTCCCCACCCTCACCTTGGGCTGCAGCCGTTCAAGCCGCGACAGCGCCTTGAGCGCGGACCGGGCGGGGGACCCGTCCCCGCCGCGTGAGAGGCGCGGCGGCGTCGGCATCGTGCGCGGGGCAAATGGGCGCCGCGCCCGGTTGTGGGAGGTGGTTGGGGCGGTGTGCCGGCTCGCCCGGGGGGGAGAGGCGGGCGCCGGGCGCGGCCGGACGCGGCGGTTGTGGGGCGCGGGGAGGCGAACGAGCGCGCGCAGAGCGGGAGAGGAGAGGCCCACCATCAACACGCCTCCCTCTCTCTCCCTCCCTCTCTCTCTACTCTTCGGCCGCCTCGACGCCGGGCTGGAGCGTGGCGAGGCGGGCCAGGTCGGCGGCTTGGCGCGAGCGGTCGTAGCGATACTCGAACCGGGCCGCGACGCCCCTCGCTCCCGCCGCCACGACCGCCGCGGCCACGGGCGCGACCAACCAGGGCGCGAGGCGGTCGGGCGGCGCGCCAGAGCCGGCCGCGCCGAGGAGGAGGGCGGCCGCGGCCGCGGCGGCCGCGGTCGCGGCCGCGTCCACGCGCCGCGCCACCCCCCACGCGGCGGCGGACGAGGGAACGATGGCGGTGTGTGTGGCGTACCGATCAAGGACGACGGCCCGGGGCGGCAGCAGCGGCGCGCCGCGCGCAAGCCGCACGGCGCGCCCCGGCTGGCTCCCGACCTTGGGCACCCACCACGCTTCCACCGCCGCCAGGAACGCTTCCGTGGGCGATTTGGGGCAAGGAGACCGTGGAGGAGGGGAGCCACAAGCGAGCGCTTCCGCTTCGCGCGCGAGCGCCGTCGCGCTCTGCGTCGCCAGCAGGAACGTGTCCTGGTCCACGAAGCCGTTTAAACCCATGGCCAACAACCAGCGGGGCACGGGGAGCCAGGGCGCGATGGAGCGGGCGTAGCGAACGAAGAGGCGAGAGCGCCCTACGGCGAGAGGGGAAACGTAGAAAGCAGCGACGAATGACGCGTCCTCCTCCCCTTTCGCCCCGCCATGGGTCGACCACCGGGTGTGGATGGGCGGCAGGTAGCGCAGGCGGGCGATGGAAGGGCCGCGGGAGGGTGTCGTCGTCGGGAGGAGCGTGCCACGCGACGCCGTTTCGCCCGCGACCGCGCCCGTCGCCGCATCGGTGCGCACGGTCATGGGGGCATCGGGAGAGGCTGTAAAAGTGTCGAAATTCGAGGTTTGGTGGGCAAAGAGGCCGTGGTCAGGGTCGGCGACGTTGGCAAGGAGGGCCCCCGCGTCGACGCCCGGCGCGTCCCGCACAAAGTCGGACGCGACCCAACCCGGGAGTTCGAGTTCGGGGAGCAAAGGGAGGGCGGAGAGAAGCGGTGGGGGCCCCCCCGGGGCTGGCGCGAGCCACACGATGCCTTGCGCCTCGACGACGGGGACCGCGGACGCCGCCGCCCGCGGCGACCCGACCGCGCGTGGAGCGTATGGAGCTGCGACGCATGCGCCGGTCGCGGAGAATGTGTACCCGTGGTAGGGGCACATCAGTTTCCCGCACGCGGTGACCCGCCCCTCGGACAGCGCCGCCCCGCGGTGCGGGCACGCGTCCGCGAACGCGAGCCACCCCCCGGCCGGCGTGCGGGCCACGGCGAAAGGTTCGTCAAACAGCTCGACGCGGAGGGGGGTGGAGGCGACGTCGGCCGCGTACGCGACGGGGTACCAACACGCGCGCCAGTCAAACCTCGACTCGACAGGGGTTGCCTTTGTGTCTGTGGCCGCCTCCTCGGGCGTTGTGGCGCGGATTGGGGCCGGTTTGGGCGCCCCGGGCCGGGCGGGGAGCGGGGCGCGTGGCCCGGCCGCGCGCCCGGGGCCAGCGCCCGCCGCTCGGGGCGTCGCCGCGCGACGCGGGGTGCGCGCCGACATCGCGCGCATCGGGCCGGGGCGGCGGGCGCTCGATGGAGGGAGAGTGGAGAGCAAACGGCACCGCGCTCTCTCTCTCTCCCCACACACCCCCACCCCACCCCACCCACCCCTCACCGCCTGCCGCCATGGCGGACGGTGCTGCCGGCCCTTCGGCGCCCGCGGACGAGTGAGTGAAGACGAGGGGGGGGATGGCGCGCCATCAAAACTGACGCCCCGGCGTGGGGCGCGCGCCGCGGCCGCCGGGACCGCGTCAGCGCAAATCTGCCCGCCTGTCGCGGGGGGCGCGGGCGCGGGAGCGGCGCGGCGCGCGCCACGGCGCCCCGCCGCGATCCGCGCCCGGGTGTCCCGGCCTGCGGGCGCGCGGCGCGCGCCCGCCCGCCCCCGCCCGCGGCACGAACGGCGCCTCGGCGGCCGCGGGTCGCGCGCGCGGCGGCGGTGGCCCCGCGCGCGGCCGCCCGCGCGCGCATCGGCCGCGCCGCGCGCGCCGCGCCCGGCCGCCGCGCGCCCGCCGCCCGCCGCCCCCCCACTTGGCGCGCGGCAATGCCACCACGGTCCCGGGAGGGCGACCGCAATCCAGGAGCCCCCCCCGCGCCCACCCTCCCCTCCCCCCCTTTCCCCCCCTCCTTCCCAGCTCCAAGGCCGACGTCAAGAAGGATTTCTCGACCGCCATCCTGGAGCGCAAGAAGTCGCCCCACCGCCTGATCGTGGACGAGGCGACCAACGACGACAACAGGTGCAGGGAGGAGGGGGGTTGGGGGGCGCGCGCGCGGCGGGGCGCCGTGGGCGCCTCGGCGATGCGGGCGCGGCGGCCGGCGGGTGGCGGGTGACGCCACCGTGCCCGCCCGGCCGAAAGGGGGGCGGGAGGCGGGCGGCGGGAAGGGGCACCGCGCGCGAGAGAGAGAGAGAGGCCGACCGCACCGCCCCGACCTCGCAGCGTCGTCGCCCTCTCCCCCAAGACCATGGACGCCCTGCAGCTCTTCCGCGGGGACACCGTCCTCCTCAAAGGCACGACGGGAGAGGAGGGGGGGAGGAACGGGAGGCAGGAAGACAAGGCGGCGCGCACACACCGCGCCCACCCCACCCCCACCCCCACGCCAGGCAAGAAGCGCAAGGACACCGTGTGCATCGTGCTGGCCGACGAGGGCACCGAGGAGTCGCGCGTGCGCCTCAACAAGGTGGTGCGCCGCAACCTGCGCGTGCGGCTCGGCGACGTCGTCTCGGTGCACCAGTGCACCGACGTCAAGTACGGGGTCAAGGTGCACGTGCTGCCCATCGACGACACGATCGAGGGCGTGTCGGGCAACCTGGTGCGGGGGCGGGGGGGGGGGGAGGGGGTGCCGCGCGCGCGCGCGGCGCCCCCCGCGCCCCCCCCCCGCGGGGCGGGCGCC
>Ga0315276_10003941_pt1 | contig 13628 bp, 12 predicted proteins | sample YL17G05_0_MG_FD_204542 | JGI IMG/M metagenome (GOLD analysis project Ga0315276, IMG submission 204542) | Sediment microbial communities from Yellowstone Lake, YNP, Wyoming, USA - YL17G05_0 | ecosystem: Environmental > Aquatic > Freshwater > Lake > Sediment | place: USA: Wyoming | collected...
AGCGTCAGGGCCTTCTCCCGCTCGCCCCGGCAGGCGCGGTTGTTGTGCCCATCCCAATAGCTGCGAGCCACGCGGATCCGCCGGCAGACCTCCTTGATCAGGGCCGGGCCGGTGAGCGGATGGTCGCTGTTGGGCCTCTTCGCGGGCACGGTCGTCGTTCCTTTGCTGGCTCAGCCCCGACGTATGACGCGCAGGTGCATCGGCGGCGCGCCGGTCGATCAGCGCCCCGCACGCTGGCACAAGGCGTCGAAGTCTTCTGCCGGCAGCGTGACGAGGCCCAGGCCGTACGCGTGGTGCGACCGGGCGCCGTGGTAGTCAGAGCCGCCAGTCACCGCGAGGCCCCACCCACGCGCAAGATCGCGATAACGGGCCGTGTCCGCGTCCGTGTGATCGACGTGGTAGACCTCCAGGGCGTCGAGGCCGGCGGCCACCAGGTCGGGGATGAGGCCGTCCGCGTTCGTGACGCCTGGATGGGCCAGCGACGACACGCCGCCCGCGTCTCTGACGGCGCGCACCACATCGGCGGGCGTGGCCCCGGCGCGCGGCACGAACGCCGGCCGCCCCTCGGCGATGAAACGGTCGAAGGCCTCCTGCTCGCCCGCCACGTGGCCGGCAGCGACCAGCGCGGCGGCGATCTGGGGACGCAGCACAGGCCGGCCCTTCGTGCGGGCGATGAGCGCCTCCATGTCGATCGGCGCGCCGAGAGTGTCGAGCCGCACCGCGATTGCGCGGGCTCGGCGCACGCGGTCCTCGCGCTGCGCGCCGAGGAACGTGGCGAGGTCCGCCGAGTGCGCATCCAGGAAGTAGCCCAGAATATGGATGTCGCGATCGCTCCACGCCGCAGTAATCTCGATGCCCGCGACGAACCCCAAGCCGGCCGCACGCGCCGCGGATTCCACGTCGGCGACCGCCGCGACCGTGTCGTGGTCGGTGACGCCAATCGTCGTCACACCCGCGGCCCGGCACGCGGCAACCAGTTCGGCCGGCGTGTCGGTGCCGTCGGAGGCCGTCGTGTGGAGGTGGAGGTCGATCATGGAGGGGTTCGGCCCTTCGACTGGCTCAGGGCCGTCCCGAGCAACGTCGAGGGGCGGGATTCGGCACATGCCAGCGACCCACTACGTCTTGCGTCGACGTACAGCGTTGCGCGGCGTCTTAGCGGCGCCCTTGGTGAGCCGGATGTACTCCCGCAGCAGCAGGTCGAGATGCCCGCGCTCCTCGTCGGCGAACTCGAGGAAGATCTGCTTGCCTTCCGAGTCCTCGAACCGTTCGCCATACCGCTTGAAGAACCGGTGCGACGCGCGTTCGCAGCGGATGCCGATCTTGAGCGCCTGCCGGTCGTCGACGCCCCGCGCAATCTCCTCGGCCGCCTCGGCGAACAGGCCGTTGGCGGCGCCTTTGAAGAACAGGAACGTCGGTCGCGACTCGAGCTGCGGGTCCTGCTGGAGCAGGCGCTGGTACCGCCCTTCCAGCGTCGAGAGATGGTCGCGCTCCTCGTCGGCGAGCTTCTGGAAGACGCGCCGGCCGCGCGCGTGCTTCGTCGTGCGCGCCGCGCGCGAGTAGAACTCGAGGCCGCTGCGCTCGGTGGCGATGGCGATGCGCAGCGCGTCGCGGGCGAACACCAGCTCGCTGGTGTTCGGCTCGGGCTGCGGGTCCCGGCCCGCGCGGCACGCCTCGCACGTCCCGTAGATCTGCAACACGCTCTGCCGCGCGGCGAAGTGGCGCGCGGCGGCGACTTCCTCGATCAGCGCCTCGATGTCGGAGCTCAGGAACTCGGACGACCGGTTGCAGGTCTTGCAGATGAGATGGAAGTGCCGCGGGTGCCGGTACGAGTGCTCGAATCGGAACCGCCCTTCGCCGAAATCGACCTTGCGGGCAATCCCGGCGTCCACCATCCACTGGAGCGTGCGGTAGACGGTGGCCCGGCTGATCCGCGCGTCCTCGCGATGGATCAGGTCCACCAGATCGTCGGCGCTCAGATGGCCTTCGTGCGTGAGGAAGACGGCGAGGATCCGCTCGCGCTTGGACGATCGTTTCCCGCCTGCGGGATGCAGGCGGGAAACGTCAGGAACGATGGGCTCGGTGGACGTGGACATCCGTAGTGAGCCCCACGCCTTGGGCTAGGGCGCTGTTAATGAACAAACCTAGCAACTCGATCGTGTGGGCCCGCCATAAGGGCTTGTAAGCGAACAACTGCTGTCCGCTTTGTTCGCTAACAGGCCCTAACCGCTGAACGACGAGCCGCAGCCGCAGGTGGACTTGGCGTTCGGGTTTTTGATCGTAAACCCGCCGCCGGTCACGCTGTCTACGAAGTCGACTTCGGCGCCGTTCAGGTACTGGGCGCTGATGGGATCGACAAAAATCTTCACGCCGTTCGACTCGAGGGCCTCGTCGCCAGGACCGGGGTTCTCCTCGATCATCAGGCCGTACTGGAATCCCGAGCAGCCGCCGCCCTGGACAAACACGCGCAGACCACTCGTCAGCTTCTGTTCTTCGGCCAGCAGCTCGCCGATCTTGGTGGCGGCCGATTCGGACACATTAATCATCGGGGCACTCCTCCGTGACACTCGTTCAACGATACGTTGATTATAGCGCGCCAGGGCCTCCCGTGCCCGGTCCCAGGCGCCACACGGCACGCCAGAATGGCCGTATCGTGTTATCTTACAGCGTCTTAGACGCTGGTCGGCGACGCGAGGATCCCGTCTTTTCTTGCAGAGAGTGGGCGCCATGGCTACCGAGTTTCCAGTCTATCTGGCCGGCCAGTGGGAGCGTTCCAGCCGGCCGCTGCCCGTCACCAACCCGTTCGACGGTTCGTCGGTCGCCGGCACCTGGCTCGCAAGCGACGTCGACGTGGAGCGCGCGATCGCCGCCGCCGCCGGGGCCGCCCCCGTCATGCGGCACCTGCCGGCCTACGAGCGCGCCGCCATCCTGGCGAAGGTGTCGGCCATCCTGACGCGCCGGCGCGACGAGATAGGCCGGACCCTGGCCGGCGAGGCCGGCAAGCCAATCAGGGATGCCCTCACCGAGGTCGATCGCGCCGCCATGACCTTTCACGTCGCATCCGAGGAGGCGCGGCGGATCGGCGGCGAGGTGATCCCCCTCGATCTGGCGGCTCATGGCAAGGGGCGCATCGCCATCGTGCGCCGCTTCCCTATCGGGCCGGTCGCCGCCATCTCGCCCTTCAACTTCCCGCTCAACCTCTCGGCGCACAAACTGGCGCCGGCCGTCGCCGCCGGCAACCCCATCGTCCTCAAGCCGGCGACCAAGACGCCGCTGTCGGCCCTCTTCCTCGCGAGCGCGCTCGACGAAGCCGGCCTGCCGAAGGGCGCGCTGAGCGTGCTGCCGATGTCGCGCGAACTGGGCGACCGCCTGGTGACCGACGATCGCTTCAAGCTGCTTACGTTCACCGGGTCATCGTCGGTCGGCTGGGCGATGAAGGCGCGCGCCGGCAAGAAGAAGGTCATCCTCGAACTGGGCGGCAACGCCGGCGTCATCATCGACGAGACCGCCGATCTGGCCTGGGCCGCGAAGCGCGTCGTCACGGGCGGTTTCGCATACGCGGGGCAAAGCTGCATCTCGGTGCAGCGCGTCTTCGTCCACGACCGCGTGTACGACGCGTTCGCCGCCGATCTGGCCGCGCGGGTCACGGCGCTGGTCGTGGGCGACCCGCTCGATCCGGCGACCGACGTCGGACCGATGATTGACACGGGCGAGGTCGATCGCATCGAGACGTGGGTGCGGGAGGCCGTGGCCGACGGGGCCCGCGTCCTTGCCGGCGGGACCCGGATCAGCCGATCGGTCTTTGCGCCCACCGTGCTGGAAGGCGCGCCAGAAACGGCGAAGGTCTGCGCGCAGGAAGTGTTTGCGCCGCTGGTCGCGCTCTACCGGTTCACCGACTTCAACGAGGCGCTGGCCGCGCTCAACCGATCCCGATACGGCTTGCAGGCCGGCGTGTTCACCAACGACCTGCGGCACACGCTCGATGCCTGGGACGTGATCGACACCGGCGGCGTGATCGTGAACGACGTGCCGACCTGGCGCATCGACCACATGCCGTACGGCGGCGTGAAGGACTCGGGGCTGGGGCGCGAAGGCCCGCGGTACGCCATCGAAGAGATGACCGAACCCAAGCTGCTGGTCATTAACCGGGAGATCTCCTAGGTGTGGCACCGTGCCCGACGTAGGCCGGGCTTCCGCCTACGCGCAAAGCGCTCCGGCGAGACTCGCCGAAGCCCTGGCGAAGGCGGTCAGCCCCGGCGCGACAGGTAGGTCAGTCTCCATGGCAAACGATCCGTCCCACGCCGTCACGTCGCTGCTCGCGCAGATCGGGCGCGGAGATCAACACGCCATGGACGATCTGTTTCCGCTGGTCTACGCGGAACTGCGCCGGATCGCCGCGCGCGAAATGCGGCGAGAGCGCCCGGGGCGCACGCTGCAAGCCACGGCGCTGGTGCACGAGGCCTACCTGCGACTCGTCAAGGATGCGTCGCTGTCGGCCGCGAACCGCGGGCAGTTCCTCGGCATCGCCGCGCACGCGATGCGGGAGATCCTCATCGATCGCGCCAGGGCCCGCGTGGCCAGGAAGCGCGGCGGCGGCGCCGTGCGGGTCACCCTCGACGAGTCGCTGTCGGCCACGCCCGGCGTCTCGATCGACGTGCTCGCCCTCGACGAGGCGCTCCAGCGCCTGGCCCGCCTCGACCCCCGGCACGCACAGGTCATCGAGATGCGCTACTTCGGCGGCCTCTCCGTCGAGGACACCGCAGCCGCACTGGGACTGTCGCCGGCCACGGTCAAGCGCGCGTGGACGCTGGCCCGCGCCTGGCTCTATCGCGAACTGGGCGGCACAGGCGCTGCCGGCGGGGACCCGGGGCGATGAGTTCGCCTGACGCCCGCTTCGCGCGCGTGACGGCGCTGTTCGACGAAGCGCTCGCGCTGGCGCCCGCCGATCGCGCGGCGTTTCTCGACCGCGCATGCGGCGGCGATCCCGGACTGAAGGCTGAGGTGGCGACGCTGCTCGCGGCCGATCGCGAGGCCGGCGGCTTTCTCTCACCCGAAGGCACGGGTGTGGCCGCGCTGCTGCTCGGCGATGCCGGCGACGAGCGGCCGCCGGGCACGATGCTGGGGACGTACCGCATCGAACGCACCCTCGGCTCCGGGGGCATGGGCACCGTCTACCTCGCGCACGACACCACGCTCGGCCGCGAGGTGACCCTGAAGGTGCTGCACGCCGAGGATGGGGTCGATCTCCGGCGGCAGGAGCGCCTGCGCTTCGAGGCGCGCGCCGCGGCGGGCCTCGCCCACCCGAATATCGCCACCGTCTACGCGCTCGAGGAGTTCGACGGCGATCTCTGCATCGTCAGCGAATTCGTGCCTGGTCGCACGGCGAGGGAACTGCTCGAGCAAGGCCCGCTCGATCTCGCGACCGTGCTCCGGGTGGCCACAGACGTGACGCGCGCGCTCGCGGCGGCGCACGCCCGTGGCATCCTGCATCGCGATCTGAAACCCGAGAACATCCTGGTCGGCGACAACGGCGTGACGCGCGTGCTCGACTTCGGCATCGCGCGCGGGATGGTCGCGTCCCTTGATCAACCCAGGCTCACCGCGACCGGAATGATCGTGGGCACGCCGGGGTACATCTCGCCGGAACAGCTCGAGGGCGGGGCGGGCGACGGCCGGAGCGACGTCTTTGCGCTGGGCATCGTGCTCTACGAACTGGCGACGGGCACCAACCCGTTCCAGGGCCGCACGCCCGCGTCCACCGCCGCGCGCATCCTGACGCTCGAGCCGCCCGCGCCAAGCCGCGCGAACCCGATGTTCCCGCCGGCGCTGGATGCAATGGCGGCGCGGTGCCTGCGCAAGGACCCGGCCGCCCGCTACGGGTCGGCTGACGAGGTGATGGCCGACCTCGAGCGGCTGTCGGCGACGCTCGCGTCCGGCGGGTCAGCCGCACTGGCCAAGCCCGCACCGTTCGTCCTGGGATCCTCCGGCGCAAGGTCCTGGTGGCGCACGCACCAGCGAGCCGTCATTGCGGTGGTGGCGCTGCTCGCGATCGGGAACTGGTGGCTGGCGTCGTGGATTGGGGCGCCGCTCCGCTACGCGCTGTTCGCACTGGTACTCGCGCTCGCCGTGGCCGACGGCACCCTGCGCGTCCATCTGCTGTTCGTCGAACGGCAGGGACTTCCGGCGCTGGCGCAGCAACTGGCGCGCACGCGGCCATGGCTCCTGCTGATCGAGCTGCTGATGGGCCTGGGCGTCGCGGGGGCCGCGTCGCTGGTGATCTCGAGCCACCAGGCGATCGGCATCGCCATGCTGGCGGTCAGCACGGGCATGGTCGTCACGGGATGGGCCATCGAGCCGGTGACGACCCAGGCGGCCTTCAGCGGGACGGATAGCGGGCCGTCTCAACCCCGGTCTGCCGATCGATCAGGATGAGCGCGGCCCATCCGCCAAAATGAGACTGATCTGAGAAAATGTACCTGTCCCTATTTTCTCGGGTCGGACATGGAGGGCGGGGCGGAGGCGGCGGAGGTCGCCCACGCGGAATTGGGGTCTGACCCCATTGTCAGGCGCAGGGTGCCGCCGGCGGCGATGTCGGCGTGGGTGAACCAGCACCGGTCGAGCGGTTTGCCGTTGAGCGTCGCCCCGGTGACGTAGAGGTTCGCGGGTGTCAGGCCCTCTGCGACGACGGAGAACGTGCGCTCGCCGCCGAGATCGATGCTCACCTTGTCGACCAGCGGCGAGCCGATCACGTAAGTGCCGTCGGCCGGATTCACCGGATAGAACCCCATCGCGCTGAGCAGGTACCACGCCGACATCTGCCCGCAGTCCTCGTTGCCGCAGAGCCCCTCCGGGCCGGTCGTGTACAGGCTGGTGGCGATGCGGTGCGCCCGTGCAGCCGTCTTCCAGGGCGCGCCCGCGTACGCGTAGAGGTACGCGATGTGATGGCTGGGCTCGTTGCCGTGGGCGTACTGCCCGATCAGACCCGAGATGTCGGGCGACGCGGTGGATCCTTCGATGACCGACGGCTGGTCGAACAACTCGTCCAGCTTCTTCACGAACGCGGCGGGCCCGCCCATCAGCCCCATCAGGCCCTTCACGTCGTGCATCACCGACCACGTGTACTGCCACGCGTTGCCTTCGACATACGCGCCCGTCTTGTGCTCCGCGAACCTCGGCGAAAACGGCGTCTGCCAGGACCCGTCGCCGAGCCTGGGCCGCATGAAGCCGGTGCCCCCGTCGAACAGATTCCGGTAGAACCCGGCGCGCGTCTCGAAGAACCGCTTGTCGGACACGCGCTCGAGCTTCCCCGCCAGCTGCGCGATGCACCAGTCGTCGTACGCGTACTCGAGCGTCTTCGAGACCGATTTGACCTCCTGGTCGGCGGGAATGTACCCGCGGGTCTCGGGCGGCTTCAGCCACTTGAGCCCGCGCCCGTCCTGCATCGCGCTCTGCCGTGCGAAATCCAGCGCCTCGCCGCGGCTCACCGTCGTCAGGCCTTTCATGATCGCGTCCACGATCACCGGCACCGCGTGGTACCCGATCATCGTGTTGGTCTCGTTGCCCCAAAGGGGCCACACGGGCAGCAGGCCGCTCTCGCGCGCGAACGCCATCATCGACTGCACCAGGTCGTCGACGCGGTCCGGCTGCACGATGGTCAGCAAAGGGTGCAGCGCTCGGAACGTGTCCCACAGCGAGAAGACGGTGTGGTTCTGGAACGCGCCGGTCTGGATCTTCCCGTCGGCGCCGCGATAGCTCCGGTCGACGTCGCAGAACACCGTCGGCGCGAGCAGCGCGTGGTAGAGGCCCGTGTAGAACACCGTCTTGCGCGCCGTGTCGGGCGTCTCGATCCGCACGCGCTGGAGCTTCCGCTCCCACGCCGCTTCCGCGTCCTTGCGCGCGTTCTCGAACTCCCAGCCCGGCGCCTCGCGCTCGAGGTTCTTGCGCGCGCCCTCGATGCTGACGGGCGAGATCGCCACCTTCACCAGCAGCGGCTCCCCGGGCCGCAGCACGAACTTGAACAGGCCCCGCGCCTTCTTCGCCTTCACCTCGCGGCGCTCGGCCGACACCTCGTCACCCTCGCCGAGGAGCGATCCCATGATCGGCTTGTTGAAGCGCGCCACGAAGTAGACGCGCTGATCGCTGGCCCACCCTTTGGAGAACCGATACCCCGAAATCGTCGTCGGGCCTTCGATGGTGAGTTGCGTCTCGACGGGCTGATCTCCGTTGATGGCGAAGCCCATATCGAAGACCAGCGCGGGCTGTTTCGCCGCCGACGGGCGGAGGAACGAGTAGCGATGGCAGCCGACGCGTCGGGTGGCCGTCAGTTCGGCCCGGATCTGGTACGCCAGCAGGTCCACGCTGTAGTAGCCCGCCGACGCCTTCTCCCGATCGTGCGAGAAGGGCGACGTCACGTCCGCGGGCATCTCCGCCCCGGCCATCGTCGGCGTCACCAGGATGTCGCACAGGTCTCCGATGCCCGTGCCGCTGAGGTGCGTGTGGCTGAACCCCGCGATGACCGTGTCCGAGTAGTGGTAGCCGGCGCACCAGTCCCAGCCCTGCCTGCCGGAGTCGGGGCTGAGCTGCACCATGCCCGACGGCATGCTGGGACCGGGAAACGTGTGGCCGTGCCCGCCGGTGCCGATGAATGGATCGATGTACTGCGCGAGCCGTTCGCCCGACGACGCCCCGGCCTGCGCGCCAGACCCCATGCCAAGCTGTCCCCACGCGTCCGCCTGGCGGCCACCCGCGATCCACAGGCCGCCCACCGCGGCTCCCTTCAGCACGTCGCGTCTCGAAACCATGCGCACCTCTGCCGCCTACGTTAGGGCCTGCTAGCGAACAAAGATAGTAGCAGTTGTTCGCTTACAAGCCCTTATGGCGGGCCCACACGATCGAAATGCTATGTTGGTCTATTTACAGCTCCTTAGCGTACAAAAACTCGCCCGACGGTACAGCCGGACGCCGAGACTGCGGAACGCGCGGCAGAGCAATTCGCGGGACTTGCCGCGGGACCGATTCCCGCTCAGAATCCGGCCGCACCGCCGGGACGGGCTCGGCGCGCGCGGCTCCCCTTCAGACCAAACACTTGGCGTCGTCACGCGTGCGCGCGGCGCGTTGCTGCCGCCGTTACGCGGGTGATGGCGCCGTCCTTACGCGACGTCTTCTTCGATGCGTGGCACCTCCGGATGTTCGCTAATGTGCATGTCAGGCTCGATCGGCGGAGCCGCGAGTCGCACCGAGAACCAGATGGCGACCGCCAGCACGACGCCTGCCATCAGGCCGAACGCCACGAACAGCCGCCAGAGCTGCGCGCGCACCGGCGCTAGCAGGTCATCCTCGGCTTGCGTGACCGCCACCAGCCACGTGAGGTGCGGGAAGCTCGCCGCCAGTTGGCTGGGCGCCACCCCCACGAGGAACGACCGCCCGCTCTTGTCGCGGGCGGTGAAATCGACGCGGAACTGGGGATCGCCGGGCTGGTAGCCCCTAAGGCGCTCTCGCAGCAGGTCGGCGGCAAAAAACAGGATGCGCTCTCCGCCTGCCTTCTGACTGGATACCAGCGTCCCGTCGTCGCGAATCAGTATCGTCTCACCGTTTGGCCGGGACGTCGGGCCTGCGGCCACCGCAAGCAACTCCCGCACGTCCGCGACGACCCTCATGATCCCGACAAACGGCTCGCCGGCCTTCTCCACGATGGGCACGGCGATCCCCAGTCCAGAGGTCTTCGTACTCTCGTCCCACTGCACGTCGCTCACCGTCGCGCGGCCCCGGACGCCATCGTCGAACGCCTCGCGCCACCAGGCTTCGTCGCCCTGGAAGTAGTCGCTGGTCGGGTTCGACGCGGCCACCAGCCGCCCTGCACGGTCGGTCACGACGATTTCCCGGTAGACCCGGTCGTTGTCGACGATGTCGCGCAGGAATCGCGAGGCGGCGTTGTCGAGCACGCCGAGTTTCGCCGCGGCCGCCGACGGGTTCGACGCCCACGCCTCATCCAGCGCCTTGATGACCGCCCCGTCCGGCTTCAACGTGTTGCCGGTCGAGGCCACGGCCCGCACGTCCGGCACGCGCGCCAGAATCGTGACGTCGATCATCCGCCGGTAGACGTACGAGTCGATGGTGGCCGCCGTCTGCTGGGCGACCTGCATCAGTTGCGTCCCGTACGCATCGCGGAGTTCAGCCTGCCCCATGCCCAGGACGAAGACCGTCGCCAGGGCAAACAGCGGCAGGCTGACGAAGACCAGCACGACGAACACACGCAGATTGATGTGGGGGAGGTGACGACGATGAGACATACCGTCCTCCTTGCAGTCCCTGGCAACGGAAGACGACGAGAACGGGGGGTCCTGTGACAATCTCGGCCTGAGAGGCCGGTGTGTCAAGGCCGATACGGCCGAAAACGGCCGAAACGGCTCTTTACTTCTCGAATTCGATGCTGATGTCCGTGTACCCGAACGCGCGGGCGATCTGGCTCAGGGTCGCTTTCGCCGACGCCTGGATCTCCCCTTCCATCTCGCCCAGAAACGCCTTCGCCTGCAGTTCGGCCTGCTGCCGCGCCGCCTCGAGGGCCCGGGTCTTTTCGTCGGGCGGCGTCTTCTGCGTGAAGCCGAGCCAGGTGCCATCCTGCTCGTCGTAGAAGCGGATCTCACGCGTCGACACCTCGTACTCGTGCCGCGGCAGGTGGATCATGCAGTACCGCGACCCGTCCTCGCGGCTGCCGGCGACGATGCGCGCCTTCTGGAGGTTGTACTTGTACTTGATGTCGAAGTGGCAGATGATGGCGAGCTTTCCGGGCGTCTTGATCCAGTTCGCATCCCCGATCTTCGAGGTCACGATTTCCTTGACCGACGCCCGCAGCACGTGCAGTTCGCCGATCTGCCGGATGAAGTCGACGCTGGTCGACACGGTCGGCACGTTGGCGCCGGGACGGCTCTGCCAGAACAGGTAGGACCCGACCCCCAGCATCACCGTGACGAGCAGGACGAGGATGGACAGTCGTTTCATGCTGCCAGAATAGATGATCCCGGGCCCGGGCGCGAGGGCTGCGCCTGACTTCGGGTAGAATGCGCCCATGGCATACACCTACCATCTCCTCAAGGACAAGACGATCGCCGACCTGCGCGAGGTCGCGAAGGGCGTCCAGCACGACGCCGTTCAGGGTTACACGCAGATGAACAAGAGTCACCTGCTCGTCGCCCTGTGCACCGCGCTGAGCATCCCGTTCCACGAGCACCACGACGTGGTCGGCATCGACAAGCCCGCGCTCAAGGCGAGGATCCGCGCCCTCAAGAAGGACCGCGACGCCGCCATCGAGGCTGGCGACCGCAAGAAGCTGGACGCGGTTCGGGAGCACCTCCACCGCCTCAACCGCCAGATCCGCAAGCACACCGTATAGGGACGGTTTCGCGACCTGCGTGCGCGCCGGGCATCCGGGCGCGAGAACGGGCCGCGGAGCCGGGGATCACGGATGATTTTCCCGCTCAGTGACACGCCCAACCCCGGCGGGCGGCCGTACGTCACCTACGGGCTCATCGCCCTCAACGTGCTGGTGTACCTGCTGGTCTCGCTGCCCCTGAGCGGCACGCCGCCCGATCCCGACGACCCCGCGCTGGTCGCGTACCTCCAGGTGGTGCGCGAGCAGCTGCCGCCGGGCGTCCCGCTGCGCGCCGTTGTCAACAGCCTGTCCGCCTACGACCTCTACGTGTTCGAGCACGGCTACAAGCCCGCCGCCCCGCAGATTCCGGATCTGTTCTACTCGCTGTTCCTGCACGGCGGGTTCATGCACCTGGTCGGGAACATGCTGTTTCTGTGGATCTACGGCGACAACGTCGAGTACCGCCTCGGCCGGCCGGCGTACCTCTTCTGGTATCTGGCCACGGGCGCCGCCGCCACGCTGGTTTTCGCGCTGTTCTCGCAGGGGTCGTCGATTCCGCTGGTCGGCGCGTCGGGTGCCATCTCCGGGGTGCTCGGGTTCTACTTCCTCTGGTTCCCGCGCAACAGGGTGCGGGTGTTCGTGTTCCTGTTCCCGTTCTTCATGAACGTCGTGGCCATCCCGGCCCGCATCGTGCTCGGCCTCTATCTGGTGATCGACAATCTGCTGCCCTTCGTGCTGACCGGCAGCGACGGCGGGGGGGTGGCCCACGGCGCCCACATCGGAGGCTTTGTAGCCGGGCTGGCGGCGGCGTGGCTTATCGATCGACGCCAGGCCTCGGCGGCGAGAGGCGACTTCGACCTGGCCTGACGCCATCACCCGAACAGGTCGCCTGGCGCCCATCCACAACCGCTATTTGCCATCCCGTGGTATGATTCTGGCTTCCGGTTACAGCAGGAGGATTGCCCAGAATGAAGCCCCTGACCCTCTTTGTGCTCGCCCTCGGTTTGTGCTCGGCGGGATGTGATGAAGTGCTGGCCCCGGCGACGCCCACTGGCGTCGTCACCCTGGTCTCCCAGATGTCCGGTGCCCAGGAAGTGCCTGCGGCGACCGCGCCTGAGGCAGCCTCCGCCGGGACCCTGTCGCTCTCGATGACGCCCGCCGGTGGCGGCGCCTATACCGCGAGCTTCACCATCCAGCTCGCCGGCTTCGTCAGGGCGGGCGTGCTGCCGGCACCGCTCGATTCCGGCTCGGTCATCGTCGCGGGACACATCCACACGGGTGCGGCCGGGGTGGTCGGCGCGCCGATCGTGCCGCTGCCGATCTCGCAGGCGGCGCCGATCGTTACGCCGACGGGCGGGGCGTTCCTGACGATTGCAAACGTCGCCGTGCCGGCGGACGTGGCGAGCGCCATTCTCGCCAATCCGTCAGGCTTCTACTTCAACCTGCATTCCGCGCTGAATCCGGGTGGCGTCGTGCGCGGACAGCTCGTCAAGCAGTAGGAGGAGCCCCCTCCTCAGGAGTCTCCTACTTCTGCTTGAATCCGGCGGGGAGTTCGACGTCCGCCGCCGCTACCGACGTCTCGACCGACAGCAGTTCGATCGTGCTCGTCATGATCGTCGCGCGGTTCTTCGGGCCCGCGGTCGTCGCGGCCGCCGGCGGGGCGTCCTTGGGCGGCTCCTCGGTCTTCTTCTTCTTGCCGAACATGCCGCCGAGGCCGCCGGGCAGCGCCGCGCCGATGCCGCCGCCGCCCTGCTTGTCCTGGTCGGCTTTCGCCTGGGCCTGCTCGGGCGTCTGCACGCTCTCCATCTTCACCACGGTGAGCACGGCGGTGCCGTCCATCTTGCCGGCTTCATTCTGCATGCGGGCCATCCCCGCCTTCATCCCGGGGTACATCGCCATCGCCTGCGCCATGTCGCGCGCCATGCCGGCGGCGTCCTTGCCGTAGACCTTCTCGATGTAGCGCCGCTGGAACGCCATCTGCTCGGCCATGGCCGGGATCTTCGGGCCGAGCCAGGCATCGGCCGTGATCACCATGCCCCCGCCGTCCTCGAGCTTCTTGCCCTTCTGGCGCATGGTAATGGTCGTGATGACTTCCTGGCAGTCATACCCGTTGATCGCCTTTGACTGGCCGGTCTTCCTGACGTCGACATCGATCTCGTACTCGGGCTGACCGGAGGTGTCCTTGCCCTTCTCCTTCTCGGCCTGCTCCTTCATCTTCGCCTGCGCGTCTTCCCACTCCTTGCGCAGCTCGGCGAAGGTCTGT
>Ga0315276_10003943_pt1 | contig 13623 bp, 13 predicted proteins | sample YL17G05_0_MG_FD_204542 | JGI IMG/M metagenome (GOLD analysis project Ga0315276, IMG submission 204542) | Sediment microbial communities from Yellowstone Lake, YNP, Wyoming, USA - YL17G05_0 | ecosystem: Environmental > Aquatic > Freshwater > Lake > Sediment | place: USA: Wyoming | collected...
CGGGACAGTCAATGTGCGCGTAGTGGCGGTTGTCGGTCTCGTACTCGACGTGCGCTACCGCGATCGTGACCGTCTTGGTCTCGTCTCGAACAGTGCCGCCCTTGGCGATATCGGCATAGCTCTTTACCGTGGCCTTGCCCTTCTTTGCAAGCGCCGCCAGTATCGACGCGGTGAGGGTCGTCTTGCCATGGTCGATGTGGCCGATGGTGCCTATGTTAACGTGGGGCTTGCTCCTGACAAATGCTTCCTTTGCCATACAGACCTCCGGATTTTTGTTATAACTGCCTTTTCTATTCTGGAGCTGCAGATCGGGATTGAACCGATGACCTCGTCCTTACCAAGGACGTGCTCTACCGACTGAGCTACTGCAGCATTTGCAGCTTTAGCCGCCTTAGCGTCAGCGGCCGTCACCTGGCGGAGCTATGCATCTCCGACGGATCCTGCCTTAGGCAGGTATTAAAAGACAAAAAACACTCCTTAATCAGAGTTATTGTCTTTAAGACTCATGATTATATTTTAATCTAATTATTAGAGTTAAGAAAATAGAGTTGTTCTATTATAGCAAAAAAGCGTCTTCTGTCAAGGATTTTTGTAAAATATTTATACTCATTTTCCTGGATGGGCGGCTTTTCTTGACTATTCACGGCGCATGCTATATAATTAGGCAATTATGGTTAAAAAGACGCTTTTTCTGGCAATGGCAACCATCATCCTCTTTTACACGGCAGGCGCATACGCCGAAAGTTCCAACGTGCCGTCCAAAAAGACCAGGGATCGGGCAAGCAGGGTCATGGATAGCCTCCTCCCCGGCCCACCCGAGATATCGTATATCAAGGGCAGTCCTGAGGCCAGGGGCACCTCGGACGACAGATGCGCTTGCAAGAAAAAAAATAACGAAGTCGAAAAAGCTATCGTGAGCGTGGTCGGAGGGGTGTGGAAGATCGCTACATTCTGGTGTCCTGATACCGGGTGCCAATCTTCAGCACCGTCGGACAATGCGATGAATCAGTAAATCGGCCGCCCTAGACCCCCTCGGCGGCCTCCTTCTTTATCCACCCAGTCTTTCCGTCGAAGCGCCTTATCTGGCGCCATCCTTCCTTGGTCTTAAGTATGATGACGCCGTTGCCCTCGCGGAGGGTGTAGAACGTGGTAGATTTGTCGATCGGCTCATACTTAGCCTCGACCTTACCCTGCACGATCACGCCGTGCTTGACCACCACTTCACCGTAATAACGCACTCCGAATGCCAGCGCATTGGCCGCGAACACCAGCCCCAGGAGCACCGCGACGAAACCGAACCTTCTTGCGAGGATAGGGTTGAAGATGAATAGCGCCAGGACCAGAAGGAGCATGAGGTATGCGGCGATAGCGAAGCCGGCTATCTGCCCCAGATTGAGATCCGAGCACATCTTCCGGACCACCCTTACGATGATATTCTTGTGCCAGTCTTCGGAAGACGCCTCATCTATCAATGACTGCGCGTAAGCGAGGTTTGCTTTAAGGTCGCTGTCATGGGGAATGAGCCGACTCGCCTTTTTGTAACAGAGGATTGCATATCCGACCTTGCCGAGTTTCAGGAAGCCATTACCTATATTGTAGTAGAGGTTCCCGTTATCAATTCCCATATCCAGGAGTTTCACATACTCTTCTACCGCCTTGATATAGTCCTGGGCTTGGTAGTAGTGGTTCCCTGTGTAAAAGAGCTGGTTCGGATCCTCCTGTTTCGCGTCCTGCGCCGAAGATAAACTGGCGCCAAAAGAGGCGGAGAATATAAGAGCCAACACTACAACGGTAGCCGCGTTAATGTATTTCTTCATATCTTCCTGCGCTCGAGATAGCCTATCACTTCTCTGAGCTCCTTTAAGTCGTCGCGCATCTTATACCCGTCGGGCTGCATGAACGCAAACCGCGCCTCGTCGCAGACCATGAACAGATTTCGCACCTTTCTCACCGTATTCCCGTCCACATCCCTGGCTGTCAGCACGGTCTCCGCCACATCGCATGTGATGCCGTGCGACGGGATGCTGAGTTTGTATCCCAGATAATCCTGGAGCGTCATGAATACGGCCTCGTAAAACGCCTTCGCATCGCCCCTCTTCAGCTTGTGCTTCAGGCCTTTCAGTTCGCGCCGGGCGGCCTTGAACGCGATGAGGCGGCCCGCGTAGACGGAGTCGCTGCGTATCCTGTTCTGCCGCCCCTGATAGGCATAGAAAGCTATAAGAAGAAATAGCGGCAGGATGAAGAGGCCGGCGAATAGCGGGCTTTTGTAGAAAACCTTCCCCTTCTTGCGCCATGGGCCCGGCGAATCTTTTATGAATATTATATCCTTTCCGAGATCCTCGCCCTTCTGGCCGCGGAGCGCAGGGCCTGGAGCAGGCCCTATCACCTGGGAAGGCGCTTCCTCTTTCCCTTTTTCGACCTTTATCGCTATCGGGCCCTGGTCGATCGTCTTGAACTGTCTGGTATCCGGGTCGAAGTAGCTGAATACCGCCCTCGGCACCTGCGTGACGCTGTCTGTCTCCGGTATGAGCACCTGCGTAAATGACTTGCGGTTCTCTTCGGTCTTCACCTGCGGCTCGTATATCTTGAAACCTGTAGTGGTATCGAGCTGCGGCATTAACACCGTATTGAAGTTCCCCTTGCCGTTTATATCCATCTTCAGCGTTACCGGGTCTCCGACCTTCAGCTTGGTCGGGTTCGCGCTGTATATGAACTGGTAATCTCCGACGGCACCCGAATAATCCTTCGGCCTGCCCGCAGCCGGTACAGGCTGTATGCCCAGCTGCACGTCCTTAGATTTCAATTCCATCGGGTAGCGCTCATAGCGCGCGAAGAAGTCGTCGGCGCCCGGACCGCGATAGGGATCGTTGAAGAAGTCGTCGGCCATGGTGTTCCGCGGCAGGGCCTTGGGCACCATGACATTGCATTTGATCTTGGCCGGGCCGAGCCGGTAGTCGCCGACCTTGGTGCCGAATATGCTCGTCCTGAATTCGAGGACTTCGTAGAGGAGGCCATTCAACCGCTCCCTGTACTGCTTCGGCTCCCTGAATTCAACCTTCGAGAAGCTCTCCTGTTCGAATGTGGGCAATTGAATATCGCTCACGTTGAGCTTGTTGACATAGAGCTTGACCGTAACGGGTATCAACTCGTTGACAAAGGCGACCGTCTTATCGACCGACAACAAAAGGAATATCCTGTCGCCTAAATTCAGCTGTTCGGCCGTCCCCCTTATCGCCGCCGGCTGCAACGCCGGCATGGCTGTTCTCTCCTCCGCCACCTCGAGGAAGGACATGTTGGAGGTATAGGAATCGCCTTTATATTTGAACGCAAACGGCCCTATCTGGAACTTGCCCACTTTTAAAGGTTGTATCGAATAGAGGTGGGTCACTGACGTCGATATCTGGCCGTTCAGGACGGTCATCATCGTCGACGGCCCCACGTAACGGACGTCGAGGCCGTCTATGTTCGTGATGTCGGGGGCCGGCATCGTCTGGGTGCCGTAGAACGAGATGCCGAGCTGCGCCTTCTCGCCCAGGGCCATCCTGTTCTTGTCGAGGCTTATCTCAAACTTCTTGTCGGCGGCAAGAGCCGTCCCCGCGGCCAAAGCCGCGATGAGACAGACGATCGTAAGGATCCTGCTTATTCTTTTCATTTTACCAATCCTTGGCCGGCTCCGGCATGTCGAGAGGTTTTCTTCTCATCTTGATCACCCTGCCGGTAGCTTCTTCTCCCCTATATCCTTCAAGGAGCATCTTAGCCTCCTCGGCCGTCATCTCCCCTGTACCTGTCTGGGCCTGTTGTTGAGCGCTCTGGTATGCTGCGAGCCCGCCCTGCTCTTCCTGCGGCGCTCTCTGCTCTTCTTCCTGGCCTTCTGCGCCGGCAGACTCAGACTCTTCGCCGGGTTCAGGCTGCGGCGAGGATTGCTCCTCTTCGCCTGGTTTAGCCTTAGGCTCTTCTTCCTTCTCTTCTCCTGCGCCCTTCTCCTGCTCTTTTTCTTCTTCCCCTGGCTTCTTCTGAGGCTCCTCTTCCTTGCCCTCGCCTTTTTGCTTCTGCTTTTCCTGTTCGGACCCTTTCTTCTCTTCTGGCTTCTGCTCTTCCTGCCCCTGGCCGCCCTTAGCCTGGTCCTTCTGCTCAGGCTTCTGCTGCTCTTCCTTCTTTTGTTGTTCCTGGTCTTCGGGCTGCTTTTGTTGCTGCTGTTCCTGCTCTCCGCCGCCCTGCTGCTCCTGGTCTTTCTTCTGCTGATCTTTCTGCTGCTCCTGCCCGCCGCCTCCGCCGCCCTGCTGCTGGTTTTTCTCCTGCTGGTCTTTCTGCTGTTGCTGCTGGTCCTTCTGCTGCTGTTGATCTTTTTGCTGCTGGTCTTTCTGTTGTTGCTGCTGGTCCTTCTGCTGCTGATCTTTTTGCTGCTGGTCTTTCTGTTGTTGGTCCTGCTTCTGCTGCTTGTCTTGCTGCTGGTTCTGCTGCTGTTGTTGATTTTGTTGCTGCTGTTGCTGCTGATCCTGTTGTTGATCCTGCTGTTGTTGGTTTTGTTGTTGCTGTTGTTTATTCTGCTGCTGGTCCTTCTTCTGGTCTTTCTTCTCATCCTCTTTCTTAAAATTGAACGTCTCCCGGAGCTCGTCCAGCTTATTCGATACAAATTCATAATTGAACTTCGCGTCCCTGTCCCTGGGGTCGAGGTCCATCGCCCGCTTGTAAAACTTCAGCGCCGTCTCGTAGAGATCCTTCGTCTTCTTGTACTCCTCCTTCTCCGTCGAGGTTATCTTCGCGCCGAGCCTGTATTGGGAGTTGCCTATATTATAATCCGCCTGCGGCACCAGGGCTTCACCGCCGGAGGCTATCGCCTTGTTGAACGACTCTATCGCCTTGTTGTACGAGCCCGTCCTGTAGAGGGACGCGCCGGTATTGAAGCTGGCGATGCTTGAGTCCGGTTTTTCAGCCAGCGCCTTCTTGTACTCCTTTATGGCTCCGGCATAATCGGCAGTATTATATAATACGTTCCCTTTTTTAACATCCTCTTTTTGGGATGCGAACGCCGTGGCGGCGGCAAAGATCAGTGTCAGGGCGATCACCGCAAGGCTCTTCATCGCGCCGCCGCCTTCCTCTCCGGCAGGAGCGGCTCCAGGAATAAGAGCAATAGGGCAAGCGCGAGAAAGTATTGGAAGCGCTCGTGGTAGTGGCGCCTCATCTTGGCGTCCATCTCCTTCTTCTCGAGCTTCGATATGCTTCTGTCGTAAAGCAGCACGATGCCGAACTCCGCCTGTGTGGCATGGACATAGCTCCCGCCGGTGGAGACCGCTATATTCTTCAGGATCTCCTCGTTCAACTTCGTCTTGACGACCTTTCCGCTCCTGTCCGCAAGGTATCCCCTCTCCCCGCCCTCTCCGATCGCAGGTATCAGCTCCCCATCTGCGGTACCGACTCCCACGCAGTATATCTTTATGCCGAGTTCCGCGGCCTGCTTTGCCGCCGTGAGCGCGTCCCCTTCGAAATCCTCGCCGTCGGTGATTATGGCGAGGACCTTGTATTTCTTCTCCGGGCCCTTGTAGATGCTCATCGCCTCGCGTATGGCGCTCGTTATGGAGGTCCCTCCCCTGGGTATCGACGCCGTGGTGAGGTCGTCGAGCGCCAGCAGGAAACCGTTGTAATCTATCGTGAGCGGGCATTGCAGGAACGCGGTGCCGGCGAACGCTATCAGCCCTATCCTGTCGCCGCCCAGTTTCTTGACGAGGTCTTTCACCGCGAACTTCGACCGCTCGAGCCTGTTCGGCTTGACGTCTGTGGCAAGCATGCTCTTTGAGACGTCGATGGCTATCAGCATGTCTATGCCCGTCTTCTTCGTCTCTTCCCAGATGAATCCCCACTGGGGCCGCGCCAGCGCCACGAGGCTCAAGAATACGGCCAGGACCATCATGGCCATCCTGAATACCTTGCGTCCGGTGCTGGCAGACGCGGCCATATTCCCGACGAGGTCCTTCGCGCTGAAACGCTCCATGAGGACCCTGCGCCTCATGAGCACCAGCGCGTAGAAGATGACGAGCGATGCGGTCGCCAGGTATATGGCCGGAAGATAATTTTGATTTGCGAAATACATATAGTTATGGCACCTTCATAAATACGGTATTAGCCAGCAGCATCTCCAGGCCCAGTATGATAAGGGCCGGGATCAGAAAGAAGTAGAATAGCTCGCTGTATTCGGTGTAACCGAAGTGTTCGATATTCGATTTTTCCAGCCGGTTGATGTCGTCGTAAATCTTCCGCAATGTCTCGGTATCGCTTGCGAGATAATATTTCGCGCCGGTCATCTCCGCGATCTTCTTCAGTACGGTCTCGTCCATCTCGATAGGTATGTTCTTGTAGACGGTCCTGCCGAACTGGTCTTTCAATGGATACGGCGACAATCCTTTAGTGCCGACGCCTATCGTATAGACTTTTATCTTGAGCGCCTTCGCGGCCTCGGCCGCAACGAGAGGCGATATCGTGCCGGCGTTCGAGACGCCGTCAGTCAAAAGGATTATGACCTTGCTCTTCGTCTTCGAGGACCTCAGCCTGTTGACGGAACTGGCTATGGCCGACCCAACGGCGGTCGCATCCTCTATCATGCCGACCCTGATCCGGTCGAGGTTCTCGTTCAGCCATGAGTAGTCGGTCGAGAGCGGGCATGCGGTATAGGCGCGCGCCGCGAACGCGACGAGCGCGATCCGGTCGTCTTTGCGCTTCTGTATGAACTCCTTGACTACCTCCTTGACTATATCGAACCTGTTGACGCGGCTTGCTCCTATCCTGAAGTCCTCGGCAAGCATGCTGGTCGACGTGTCGAGCGTGAGCACTATATCGACGCCCTCGGAGATCGCCTTCGACCCCTCAAGGATCGTCTGCGGCCTGGCGAGCGCAAAGACCAATAGCGCCAAAGCGGCGACCCGGAATAGGACGAGAAATTTGCCGAGCCTGATCCTCATCGTAGGCTTGAGGTCCTTGACAAGCTCTTCCGACGAGAATATGAAGCTGGGCTTGGCCTTCTGCCATAGCACCAGGAAGATGAGCGGCAGTATCAGTATGAGGAGTGGAAATACCCACGGGTCCTTGAACGCAAACATGGCTAAGTTTTGCCTCCCGCTCTTTCCTGCGCCGAAGGCGCGCCTACTCCTGTAGTTTGACTGGAGGGCTGCGCCGGCCCTGAAAACGCGCGGCTCGCTTCCTCTATAAAGCTCTTTGCGGTCGCGTAGACCGCCTCCGCCTCGGCCCTCGACGGCATATATTTAGCGAATTTTACCATGTCACAGGCGCTAAGGAAGCCTTTGAGAAGGTCCTTCTGGCCGTCAGAGAGCGCAGGCGAGTCTTTCAGCGAGCCGAGGAACTCTTCGGTCGTCATCTCAGGAGCCTTCACTTTGAACGCCCTCTCTATATACCGCCTGACGCAATCGGAGACACCGACATAATATTCTTTAATATCTCCTCCCTGAAGATAGCTTGCCCTTATGGCCTCCAGCTCTTCAAGGGCAGTCTCGTGCGCAAGCTTCACCGGCACATACCGCTTCATCCTTCTATAAAAGATAATGGTTATCGCCAGGAACAGGAAGAGCGTGATGGCAAGGGCGGCAATGCCGAAGTAGGCATTCCGATAAGAGATAGGGCCTTTGATATCTTTTATGTCGAGCGCCTTCTTGCCCACCGGCAGGACGCTGCCGATAGACATCTCTATGGCAGGCGTTTTCTGGACCGACCAGTCTTTCTGGGCCTTCTTTTTGTATTTGACGTCGATCTGAGGTATCGTCTGCTTGCCGACCGAATATACCGCGATGTAATACCAACGTTCGAATACCTTCCCGCCGAAGAGGCGGTTGCGCACCCGGGACCCTGAGTCCTTTATCTCGAAATCGCCTATCTTATAGTCGTCGAAACTCGGGAACTGGACATCGACGCCTTTCGGCGCCCTGGCCACTACGGCATATCTGATCCTGTCGCCTATATAGACATTCTTCCTGTCCACCGAGGCTCTGAGGCCGATGGCATCTTTCGGCGCAGGCAAGGCGCTCTGGGCTGTAAGGGCCAGGACGGCGGCTACGAGCGCTATGCGAACAGGCAGTCTCATCATCAACTCCTCACAAACCTTCTGCGCCTCACCTTGAAGAACCTTATCATCTCTTCGACGTAAGGCTTGTCGGTGCGTATGTCTATATGGTCGACGCTTATGGAGCCGAACGTCCTGGAGCGTTCATCTGCCATGGCATGGGATCTTGCTGAGTAGGTCTTGCGGACGCTTGAGTTCGCGGTATCGACCATGAAGAACTTTCCCGTCTCGGCATCGGTCAACTCCACGAGGCCGGCGTTCGGGAGGTCCAGCTCTCTGGGATCCGTGATCGTGATGGCGACGCAGTCATGGCGCTTGTTGGCGATGGAGAGCGGTTTCTTGAAGCCTTTCGAGAAGAAGTCTGAGATGATGAACGTGACGGCCCTGCGCTTAGTCACGTTGTCGAGGTACCTGAGCGCGAGCTCGATATCGGTCCCCTTGCCCTTCGGCTTGAAATAGAGCGCCTCGCGTATTACGCGCAGGACGTGCTGCGGCCCCTTCCGCGGAGGGATGAACTTCTCGATACGGTCGGTGAATATTATAAGGCCGACGCGGTCGTTGTTCTTTATGGCGGCGAAGGCGAGAACCGCCGATATCTCTGCGGCAAGCTCGCTCTTCAGGCGCTTCACAGTCCCGAAGTATGACGAGGCCGAGGCGTCGAGGAGGATCATTACAGTCAACTGCCGCTCCTCGATGTACTTCTTGACGAAGGGATGGCCCATCCTCGCGGTGACGTTCCAGTCTATCGAGCGTATCTCGTCGCCGGGCTGGTATTCGCGGACCTCGTCGAACTCCATGCCGCGGCCCTTGAAGACGCTCTCGTACTGGCCCGAGAGGAAGTCGGTGACGAGCCGCGAGGTGGTTATGTGGATGCGGCGGATCTTTGAGATTATCTCTTTGGGAAGCATGCGTGCTCGCTAAGACCGGTATGCGCTACGGGACCTTGACTTCCTCAAATATCTTCTTCACGACGTCTTCTGATGTCTTGTCCTCGGCTTCCGCTTCATAGCTTACGATGACGCGGTGGCGCAATACGTCCAGGCCTATCGTCTTGATATCCTGCGGAACGACATATCCCCTGCCCTGCAGGAAGGCGTATGCCTTCGAAGCGACCGAAAGGTAGATGCTCGCCCTCGGGGATGCGCCGTACTGAATGAGCGGAGCCAGGTCCCCCAGCCTGTAGGCCTTAGGATCGCGCGTCGCGAATACGACGTCGATGATATAGCGCTCGATACGCTCGTCCATGTAGATCTCATCGACGGTCTTCCTCGCCCTGATGATATCCTCCGGCCCGACGACGTGGCTGGCCGAGATCTTCTTGTCGGTCACGGCCATCCTCTTCATGATCTTGTATTCCTCTTCCTTGGACGGATAGTCGACCTTCAGCTTCAGCATGAACCTGTCGACCTGCGCCTCCGGCAGCGGATAGGTCCCTTCGTGCTCTATGGGGTTCTGCGTTGCCATGACAAGGAACGGGTCGTCGAGCTTGAAAGTGGTTTCGCCTATTGTGACCTGGCGCTCCTGCATAGCCTCGAGGAGCGCGCTCTGGACCTTCGCGGGCGCGCGGTTTATCTCGTCAGCAAGGATGATGTTCGCGAATATAGGGCCTTTTTTGACAGTGAACTCCCCGTCTTTCGGGTTGTAAATCAGCGTTCCGACAAGGTCTGCCGGCAGAAGGTCGGGCGTGAACTGGAGCCTCTGAAACTTGGTATTGATAGACTGGGCGAGCGTCTTGACCGACATCGTCTTCGCAAGGCCCGGCACGCCCTCGACGAGGATGTGGCCGTTGGCGAGCAACCCCACGAGGAGCCTCTCTATAAGGTACTTTTGGCCGACGATGACCTTCTCTATCTCGGCGGTGAGCTTGCCTAAAAAAGCGCTCTCTCTTTTAACTTTTTCGTTTATCGCATCCACCGTCGTGGTTGGCATAATACCCTCCTGTTTTCAATTGGCGAAATCTGGTCCGAAATTGTTGCGCAGCAGAATGGAGCGGGAGATGGGAATCCCCTCCGCTCGGCCTTAGGCCTCGCTCCGGGCCGGCCAATTTGCTGTCGGCCATAGGCCTCTTCCTCCTATTCGTCGGCGCAAATTGGCTTCGATTCCCAACGCGATATAGGAAGACTCAAACACTATGGAGCGGGAGATGGGAATCGAACCCACGCAACGAGCTTGGAAGGCTCGTGTTCTACCATTGAACTACTCCCGCGTCGAAATCTCCGGCAATATCAATATAGTAATTTGCTCAATATATTATCATTGGCGGGCGTTTTTGTCAATGCGGACGGGATTACAGGCAGAATATTATGATATTTGCGAGGAAGTACAGGACCCCTATAGCCAGCTCTTTGGGGCTGCCCGACTGGAAGAATCTCAATAACCCGGAAGCCATGAGAAGCAGAGATCCTGCTATTGCCACGATCTGATATGCGACGAGTTTCATTAGGTCCTCCCTATTGTAAGGAAGCAATGGGGACGGTTCTAATTATATAAAAAAATAGAACCGTCCCCAAATTTTCCCATTAATATGGTGGTGAGAGAAGGATTCGGCGACTTCGTCGTCCAGAGGCCTCCTCCGTCGCCAGCTCGAATCCTTCTGGTGCTACCTTATAAAGCGACGGTCGGACCGAGTTAATATGGTGGTGAGAGAAGGATTCGAACCTTCGAAGGCTTTCGCCGCCAGATTTCAAGTGCCCCCGGGTTACCCCAGGGCTCGGACTATCTCATCACCATGACCGATTTTACTCGGCTTTAGGCGGCGGGCGCTTAGTCTCTGCACCTTCAATGAACCCGATATGCTCGGATCCAAGGCTTGGCTCAGGATTCCCCTTAGAGTTTTTGCTTTAAGGGCTCCCCTGAATTCACCCGCTTTTCCATCCTGAATTTCTTCAGGACGCTGCGTTTTTCACAGTCTGGTCCATTTGGCCGCTATGGTATCTCACCGTAATTCTTCTATATACTCGTTAATCCAACCTCCTATTTTCTCTAAAAGCTTTGTATCATTATACCGTATATGGACTAACCCGTATGGCAATTTTCTTTTACTGACATTTGCGTGCCCCGTTCGTATATATGGCTTGGTGAACCGGCTTAAAGGGATCCCTGTTAATTTATGCCAATATTCTTTTATTTCGTCGATCTTCGAATAAGAATACGCGTAAAGATATACCCTTAACCGCTCTTCCTTAACTCCGCAGATGTCTCTAAGGAATTTCAAAAATATCCTGACCATTCGCGGATCGCTATTGGCAAAGTCGACCGTGCTTCCCTTGCGCGCGCCTTCAGCCCAGTATAACATTATTCCCGCGACTTTCAACTGCTCACCCGCGATATCAAGATCTGTTTTCAGGACAAATCGCGGCTTGTCTTTGTGCAGTAGATAGCTGACCTCGGATTGCGATCTGCGAGGAATGCTATTCTTCTCCATGAGATTATATAAAGACCAAACGGAAATATCCAATCTCTTGGCTACTTCGCGAGCATTAAGGCCTTGATCCCAGTATAATTCGCGAACCCTGCTGATCTCAAGCATTAAGGTTTTTGTTATCACCTTATTTTTACACAATGCTTTACACTCAATACGCAATACTAAAACTGGAGCTGGCAGAGGGAATCGAACCCCCGACAGCCGGTTTACAAAACCGGTACTCTACCAGCTGAGTTATGCCAGCGTTTTTAACGCTTCGGGTAATTTATTTAAAAGATCGGTCGCGAGAAGGCTCAAAGTACCCTTCTCCTTCACCGCTATATCGCCGGCAAGGCCGTGGAAATGCACTCCCAGGACGGCTGCCGTGAACGGCGCGCAACCCTGCCCTATGAAACTCGCGATCATCCCGGTCAGGACATCGCCTGTCCCGCCGGTGGCCATCCCGACATTACCTGTCTCGTTCACATAGATGTCTCCGCCGGGAGCGGCCACGATCGTATTGCGCCCCTTCAAAACCAGGACGGTATTATACTCACTGGCGAACTTCAGCGCAACATCTTTTCGCGCGGTCTCCACCTCAGAGGCATCCTTGCCGATGAGCCGCCCCATCTCGCCTGCGTGCGGCGTCAGGACGAGTTTCGCCTTGGCCTTCTTTATCGCATCCGTATGGCCGACGCATGCGTTGATGCCGTCTGCGTCAAGGACGATCGGCTTATCGAGTCTATCCATGAGGTTACGGACGAGGCCCTGAGTCTCCTTGTTCTGCGAGATGCCGGGCCCGATCGCCAGGACATCACACTTCTCGGCGAACGCCGCGATATCTTTCTCTGCGAGCAGGCTCAAGCTATAGTCCTTCGTCTCGAAGAACGGCCTCACCATCACTTCGGTCAGCTTCTCAGCCATGATCGGGTAGAGACTCTTCCCTATCGCCAGCGTCACGAGGCCGCTTCCTGAAAGCGCGGCTGCCTGGCTCGTTAGATACGGCGCTCCGGTATATCCCGCGGAGCCTGCGATGACGAGGACATGCCCGAAGTCGCCCTTGTGAGCGTCTGCAGACTTGCGCGGAAAAGTCCTTATCGCGTCAGTGATCGTCATCTCTTCCTCAAAAGTATCGCGTTCGCTATAGCGTAGTTCTTCGAATGCGAAAGGCTCACGATGACGTCGCTTACCTTTTTCGCCTTCTTGAGTTTTAACGCAGCATCGTGGAACTCTATGACGGGCTTACCTTCCTTGTCGTTCAGCACCTCTATCTCAGTCCAGTTCAGCGGGTGCTTGCGCGCTTCACCGAACGCCTTGACGACCGCCTCCTTGGCAGCAAAACGCGCCGCGAAGTGCTGGTGTGAAAATCTCCTGGAGTTGGAATATTTTATCTCACGGGCGGTGAATATCTTCGTCAGGAAGGCTTCCCCCCACCTATCTATCGCGTCGCGCATGCGGAATATCTCCACTATATCGACGCCTGTGCCGAATATCATCGGATGATCCTCTTCATGTCAGCCACCGCCTTGCGTATCCCCGTGAAGACGGCGCGCGATACTATCGAATGCCCGATATTCAGTTCGTTCATGCCTTTTATATCGGCCACTGCCTTGACGTTGTCGTAATTCAGCCCATGGCCGGCATTGACTTCAAGCCCTTTCTTCAATGCGTATCTGGCGGAGCGCTCCAATATCTTCAATTGTTTCCGCCGGGCCTTGGGCCCCCTGGCATTGGCATACTCCCCAGTGTGAAACTCTATTATCTCGGCGCCCGTGCGCAGAGAAGCGTCTATCTGTTCCTTTGACGGATTGATGAACAGGCTGACATCGATCCCGCGCGAGCGCAGCCTCGATACGACCGACCTAACCTTCGCCTCGTTGCGCCTGACATCGAGGCCTCCCTCGGTCGTTATCTCTTTCCGGCGCTCAGGGACGAGCGTCGCCTGGTCGGGGCCTATCTTGCAGGCAAAGTCGACTATCTCGGAAGCTACAGACATCTCGAGGTTGAGGCGCGTCTTCACCAACTCGCGCAGCAGGACGACGTCCGTGTCTTTTATGTGGCGCCGGTCCTCGCGCAGATGGCAGACGATCGAATCGCATCCTCCGGCGACGCATTCCTGCGCCGCGTCAAGAGGGCTCGGCTCATAGGTCTTGCG
>Ga0315276_10003945_pt1 | contig 13622 bp, 12 predicted proteins | sample YL17G05_0_MG_FD_204542 | JGI IMG/M metagenome (GOLD analysis project Ga0315276, IMG submission 204542) | Sediment microbial communities from Yellowstone Lake, YNP, Wyoming, USA - YL17G05_0 | ecosystem: Environmental > Aquatic > Freshwater > Lake > Sediment | place: USA: Wyoming | collected...
ACCCTCGCACCTCGCACCTCGCACCTCGCACCTCGCACCTCGCACCTCGCACCTCGCACCTCGCACCTCGCACCTCGCCCCTCGCACCTCGCACCTTCACTTTCCCTTACAATCCCCCCTGTTCATATACCGAGGTTCCTCATGTCGGCAACAAAAACTGCAAGCGGTCTGATGATCGAAGAACTCATCGTGGGCGAAGGCGACTTCGCGGCTTCGGGTCAACATGTCACGGTTCACTACACCGGCTGGCTTACGAACGGCAGCAAGTTCGATTCCAGCAAAGACCGCGACGACCCGTTCAAGTTCGGGCTGGGCCAGGGTCAGGTCATCCGCGGCTGGGATGAAGGCGTGCAGGGCATGAAGGTCGGCGGCAAGCGCAAGCTCACCATTCCGGCGGAACTCGGTTACGGCGCGCGCGGCGCCGGCGGCGTCATTCCGCCGAACGCGACGCTGGTGTTCGAAGTGGAACTGCTCGGGGTAGGTTGAATCCCGAATCCGTTACGCCCGAAGCGGCGTCAGTCCTTCCCTGACCTGCTGCCTCACCAGATTCACATTCTGGCGGAACGCGTAAAGGTTGTCGGTGTAGGCCAGTGGCGTATTGATGCGGTTGACGGCGCGCTCGATCTGGTCGAGCCGCGTGAGTAGATCCGTCAATTTTTCGGCAGTGGAATTTTCATCCAGCTCCAGCTCCACTTCCTTGAGTTTCGCGTACCAGCGGTAGATGCGCCACCGTGCGCGCCACCGATAGACCGCCGGAACGATGCGCCCCAGCGGCACCATCAGGGCAAGCACCGGCAGCAAAGTGATCCACCACCGGTCAACCAGCACAGCCGCCCAGTAGGGGAGATAACGCTGCAGAAATGTCGGGCCTGATTTGTAGTAACGCATCGCCCCGGCGCTGAGTGGAAACTCCGAATTCAGTGGAGCCGGAAATTCGCCGGCCTTGTTCAGCAGCCCGGCGCCGCCGTGGATCTCGCTGGCCGCACGCATGAGCAGGTAGGCGAGCGCGGGATGCAGACGCTCGAGGGCCAGCAGGTTGGCGGTGGGCGAGATCAGCGTGACGTCGCGCGCCGGCACGTTCTTCACGAAGTCGAATACGCCTTGCGGCAACGTCAGTCTGGTCAGCGCGGGAAAGCGCCGCGTATACGCTTCCGCGCGAGCGAGACTCAGCAAGCGGATGCCGGGTGCCGATACCAGTTGCTCGACCAGCGGGGACTCCGGCGGTTCGACCATGAACACGGCATCGATCTTGCCCTGCAGCAGCAGCTCGCTTGCGCGTTGCCCATTGTCAGTCAACAGCACGGTGGGCGGCATAACGGTGGCATTGACGGCCAGCAACTGCAGCGCGAGAGCGCGCGTGCCGCTTTCTTCCGGGCCGATCGCGAGCTTCTTGCCCCGCAACCCGCCGAAGTCGTGGATCTCCGGCCCGCGGTAGAAAACCCAAAGCGGCTCGTAGTAGATACTGCCCAGCGAAACCAGCTCGGGCGCATTCGCAGCGAAGGCCGAGCCGCCCTGCAGGAAGCCCACCTCGACCCCGGATTTTTTGTCCAGCAGCCGGCTTACGTTCTCCTGCGACCCGGCCGAGGGCAGAAGTTCGAGCTTGACCCCATCGCGGGCCAGTATCTCTTTGTAGCGTTGCGCGAACATGTAATAGCCGCTATCGATCGCACCAGTCGAAATCACGAACTTGTCCGGGGGCGCGGGCTCGACAAAGCGGAAAGCGAACACGAAAATCGCCAGCACCAGCAGGAGGACCGTGACCAGAGTCAGCAGGAGATTACGCTGGCTGAGGTCACGGAATTTCATGTTGATCATTTCCCATGCGAATGCGTGAACGAAGCATCATTGATCGGCGCCCGACCCGGCCTTCTTTAGAATGTCCTTGTCTGCAACGCCGCCCCTGCGTTTCCTGCAACATCACCCTGGGTCCAGGCAACGCCCTGCGCTCCCCATTGGGTGTAGCATTCCGGCAGGAGGATCACCATGAAGTCTACACGTCTTGCACGCGATTCCATCGACCGGCGTCGGTTCCTCATCGGTAGCGGCGTTCTGATGGCGGGCGCACTGACTGGTGCCGCCCGCAAGGCGTGGACCGCGCAACTCAGCGCCGATCCCGCATTGATCGAAGACGTCGTTGCCGCCAATCGCATCCTTGCCGCACTGGAGATCGTCGATGGCTACGGACACGTCAGTGCGCGGCACGACAAGGACCCGAACCGCTATCTGATCGCGCGCTCGATCGCGCCCGAACTGGTGACGGCAAACGACATCCTCGAACTCGACCTCGACAGCGCGCCGACCGACGGGGGCAAACCCAGGATGTATCTCGAGCGCTTCATCCACGGCGAAATCTACAAGCTGCGCCCGGATGTGAAGGCAATAGTCCATCACCATGCCGCCTCGATCATCGCGTTCAGCGTAAGCCACGTATCGCTCCGACCGGTCTATCACATGGCGGCATTCGTGGGACAAGGCGTGCCGGTATTCGATATCCGCGAGATCGCGGGCGATACCGACATGCTGGTGCGGACGCCCGAATTGGGCGCCGCGCTGGCTCGCACCCTGGCTGACAAACCCGCGGCGCTGATGCGTGGCCACGGCGCCGTCGTGGTAGGCGACTCTCTGGCACAAGCAGTCGGGCGCAGCTATTACCTGCAGATGGACGCGAAGCTGCAGGCGCAGGCCGCGGCGCTTGGCGGCGATATCCGATACCTGGACGAGGGCGAAGCCAGCAAAGCGGAAGGCTTCGGCGGCTACGAACGCTCCTGGGAACTGTGGAAGCGCAAGGCTATAGGGAAATAGAAAAAGGCAGGGGCGAGGGGCGAGGGGCGAGGGTTAAGTAAGGCCTTAAAGCACTCAAGACCTAGAGCCTCGCACCTCGCACCTCACACCTCGCCCCTAGCCCTATTTCCCCCAGACCTCACCGATCCGTCCATCGCGGCCGCAACGGGTCCGATAGAACTTATACCGGACCGGATTCTTCTTGTAATAGTCCTGGTGATATTCCTCGGCGGGATAGAACGTGCCGGCCGGCGCAATTTCGGTGTAAATGCGCGCAAGGCGAGCGCTTTTTTCGAGCGCCGCCTTGCTGGCTTGCGCCGCGTTACGCTGCACGTCGTCCAGATAGAAGATCGCGGTGCGATACTGATTGCCGATGTCGCAGAACTGCCGGTCTTGCACCGTCGGATCGACGTGACGCCAGAAAAAGTCCAGCAGCCTGTCGTAGGTGACTTGAGCGGGATCGTAGGTTACGCGTACCGCCTCGGCGTGGCCGGTGCCGCCGGCGCTCACCTGTTCGTAAGTGGGGTTGTGCACCTTGCCGCCGGCGTAGCCCGATTCGGTCGCGATCACGCCGGGCACTTTGTCGAAGTCCGCCTCCACGCACCAGAAACATCCGCCCGCGAAAATTGCCGTGGCCGTTTGTCCCGGAGGCCTGGCATCCGCCGCGATGCTGCTGGAAGCGACCAGGAAAATGGCAAGACCATGCGCGAAGCCGGGCAAAAATTTCATGGTTGCAATCCGAGTTCAACAACTTGTCGATGGAGAAATTCCCGGGACGTCGATTGACCGCCAGCCCTCAGGCGCGTTAGAGCAGTATCCGGCTGCCCGAGTTCATCCATGCCGGTTCTTGAAATACATAGCCCGGCTCGGCAACAGCAAACAAACAAGCGCGAAGCGCCAACCCTAGCCCCTATCCCCGCGTCCCTCTTCCCCGCCTTGTTCGTCCACTTGCTCCAGCAAACTGCGCAAGCGCTCGATCAATTGTTCGACGATCCTTTCCGGTTCCTGAGCCCACAGGTTCTCGACTGAAGAGTCATCCCCCGACGCCGCGTCGATTCCGGTCGCCGTGACGTCTTCATCCTCCTGTAGCATATGGCTCAGTGCCGCCATGATCTGCGGGTAGTAGATGGCCGTCGCGTCGCCGGGGCTGGCACCTTCTTGCGTCTCGGACGTGACGAGGGTCGCGACATGTTCGAGCACCGGTCCCGCGCCCGCCACCCTGAGCGCATCGGGATCACTGGCTGCGAGATGCTCCAGCAGATCGAGGATCGCGCGCTCGTGCGCAAAGATCGCGCCGGCGACGAATTCCGAGTAAGTCAGGTCAATCGACGCGATCAGGTGATCGCATTCCCCCGCCAGCAATTCGCAGATCGGACAGCGTCCGCCCGCGGGAACATCGTCGTTCTCTTCTTCATCCTCCGGCTGGTCTTCCGGACGATCGTCTTCGGGGTTCCTTGGAGCGGGCATCGTCAGGTCTCCGTCGGGCGCCGCATGTCGATAATCGAGGCAAGCCAACGCCGGCACGGTGGCGGCCCAAACCTATCCAATATCATTCTACCCGGGAGTTGGCAAGCGCCGCTTCAAACCCTGCATTTTTCTGCTGTCTTGCCCGATCAGATGTTCTTTTTCCGGCCTGGCCATTGCCTTGATCTCGTGTTCCCGCCTGGCCGCGGCGGATCGCGTTTTTGCCGACTCCCTGTACACCAGCGCCACCGGCCGCCGGGCACGGGTGTAGTTGGCGGCCAGCCGGTTATTCGCATTGTGTTCCTCGATGCGCCGCGTGACATCCTTGGCGATGCCGGTGTACAGCGTGTCGTCGGCGCAGCGGACAATGTAGACGAACCACATAAGATGAGGTGCGAGGTATGAGGTATGAGGTATGAGGTGCGAGGTATGAGGTGCGAGGTGTGAGGTTACGCGTCCTAAACGCACTCAAGACCTCGAACCTCGCACCTCATACCTCGCACCTCATACCTCATACCTCATACCTCGCACCTCATACCTAGTGCCTAGAGCCTAGTGCCTCGACCGTCCGCCTCAGTTCCGCCACTTCCTCGCGCAAATTGGCGACTTCGGTCTGCAGCGCCGCGACGCTTGCGCCGGCTGCGGGAGCGGAATGTGGCGAGGAGGCTTCGGCCCCGGCAGCATCGACCGGACCGTTGAGCAAATGCATCCACCGGTGTTCGCGCGAGCCCGGCTGCTTCGCCAGCTTGATGACCAGCGCGCCGCCCGGACGCGCGGCCATCTCGCTCAGGTAAGCATCCACGCTGGACAGATCGGCAAAGCGGTACAGGCGCTCGCAGGCGATCCGCAGTTCACCCGCCGTTTGCGCGCCGCGCAACATCAGCGTCGCGATGAGCGCGGTCGTGCCGGCGTCCGACCCGAGGACTTGGGGGAGAGTGTGGGAGTAGCGCACCACCCGTCGCGAAGCGCCCCAGCTATGGGTCACCAGCTTGCGCTCCTTGAGCTCATCGAGCGCGCCCTGCACCTCTTCTTCGGTCACCTCCATCACCGGATCGCGGCTGGTCTTCTGATTGCAGCCGGCAACCATGCCATTGAGCGACAGCGGGTAGTGGTCGGGCGTGGTGAGCTGCTTTTCCACCAGGACGCCGAGTACGCGCGTTTCCAGCGCAGACAGCAGCGGTAACGAGGATGAAGTCATGAATTCGGGATGAGGAATAGGGGGCGTGATTCTACAGGTGCGAGGTGCGAGGTGCGAGGTCCTTCAAGGCTTTAACCCTCACACCTCGCACCTCACACCTCGCGCCTAGTCCCTTATTTCCCGTATCATCCGAACCACTCCCGGACCCAAAGATAACGCTCGTGCTCCGCCGCCGCTTCCTTCAGTTCCTCGCTGCCGCTACCTCACTCCCTTTGGGTTGTCCGGCGATCGCGGCTTCGTTGCCGAAGGCGGCGGCGGTGCCGGGCGGGGTTGCGCTCGTAAAGCTCGGACCCGATCCGACCCAGCCGGTCGCGCGTTTCAGTGGCAACAGGGTGTTAATCGCGGGCAACGAAAGCGAATGGCTCGCCGTCGTGGGCATTCCGCTCGAAGCCAAAGCAGGCAGCAAGCTTCCGCTCGTGATCGAACATGCCGGCCACGAACCGTCGACCCTCAGGTTCGCCATCGGTCCGAAGCAATACGCGACACAGCGCCTGACGGTCAAACCGGGTCAGGTCGAACTCTCGCCGGAGGATCTGGCCCGCTACGAGATCGAGCGTGCGCATCTTTCCGAGAAGCGCAAGACCTTTACCGGTGCGGCACCGGAATCCTTGACGCTGGTGCAACCCTGCGAAGGAGCGCGGTCCAATACGTTCGGGCAGCGACGCTTCTTCAACGGACAGTCGCGCAGTCCTCATAACGGCATGGACATTCCCGCCGCGGATGGAGCGCCGATCGTCGCCGCGGGCGAAGCAAAAGTGATCGACATCGGCGACTACTTTTTTTCCGGAAACACCGTGATCCTCGACCATGGCCAGGGTTTTCTGACGCTGTACGCGCATCTCAGTGCGGTCGAAATTGCAGTCGGAGACAAGGTAGCGGCGGGTGCGCGGATCGGCAAGGTCGGAGCGACCGGTCGCGTTACCGGACCGCATTTGCATTTCAGCGTTTTCCTCAACTCGGTGGCGGTCGATCCGGGACTTTTCCTGCCGGACCAGTAGGGAAACTTGGGGTCCTCGGGGTCGCACCCCCGGGTGAGCCAGCCGTCGATTTTCTCCTGCCTCTCTTTCCGAGTGCTAACGTATTCAGCGCTTCCCTAAGAGCGTTCGTCGCCGGATCGTTGCGGGGCGTTTTCGTCGGCAGCACCCGGAGACAGCCACTCAGCCAACTCCTGCATTTCTTCCAGTGCCAGCACGATCCTTTCGAGGGGAAGTGCCGCCCAGCGCCGCAACTGCTCGCGCCTGGCACCTTCCCAGGTGGTGAGGCTCCAGTCAATGCCGTCCGCGCTCGTTTCAGGCATCGCAGTCCTCGTCCAGCCGCATTCGCAACTGCTCGATATCGGCGAGATCCTGCGGCCGCCCAGCCTGCCGTTTCATCTCGATCAAGGTGCGCAGCGAGACGAAACGTACCGGGATTGCAGCGTGCAGAGGCTTGACCAGGGCCCGCTCGTACTCCTCCTCGAACGAGAAAAGGGCGCGCACGAACATGTCGATGGGCGTCTCACGGTGTGCATCGCTCCAGAACTGCAGCACTTGCATGCCCTTTTCCTTGACCCAGCCTTCCCTATTGGCCTTGTCCGAGAATTGAGCCGCCGTAATCGGCACCGACGGGCGGTAACCGAGTGACTCCAGCGCATCGAAGGCCCGCACAATATTATCGGGGATGAGTTCGACGACCAGATCGATATCCTTCGTGAAGCGCAGGATGCCATGGGCATTCACGGCCAGGCCGCCCGCCACGAGGTAGCGCACATCGGCTGATTCCAGGGCTTTCGCGATCGTTTCAAAACTGGCAAGACGCATGTGCATATGGTACCGGGATGCGGATCGTGCCGCCCGTTGGCCGTGATCTCTTGTGGGGAGTAAGTTGGTTGGCCATGATCTCCCTTGCGCCACGCTGGCCGGCGCAAGCGCGAGAAGATGGTCCATGTGCCTCGGATCCGTGGCGCGCGAGTTCAGTACCTTCGAACGCCGCGGCGTACTGGGACAGCCCCAGCGATTCCAGCCACTCGCGGATACCTGAGGTCATGCGGTCAATACCTCGAGGAGTGACTTGGCTTCAATCAGATCAGTGGAGCGGATGCGGGCGATGGCGCATGGATTCGGGGCACCGATGCAGGCGTGTCCGCTTCTGACCCGCGCGTCCCGGTGATGGCTTTGAGGAGCTGCTTGCGATGCCCCAACGACTGGACACCGAGGTCGCGCAGATCCTGATCGGTCAGACTCTCAAGAAGGTCGGGCCCAATATCGTTGGCCTGGAAAACTTCGGTATACTGAGAAAGGCCGAGCGCTGAGAGCCACGCTGTGATGGTGTCCACGAAATCTCCAGGCTCCTAAATTCCCGCGGGCATCATTGTAGTCTATCGCCTTGGGGCCGATCTCAAGCACTCGCCGCTTCTGCACCCAAAAGACAAACCGGTTTCACCTTTACCGGTACCGGTTTAATGTTCTGTTCGCTGTTCACTGCTCACCTTATTGATCTTTTCGTAATTCATGACACATTCTTCCCTCACCCTCGTTCCCTCTCCCGGAGGGAGAGGGAGGCAAAAGCCCTTCTCCCTCCGGGAGAAGGGTGGGGATGAGGGAAGCGACTTTGAATTAAAGTTCTGTCATGTATTTTGGAAGGCTCAATAAATCCCTCGCCCCTCTCCCCTCGTCCCTCGCCCCTGTAACTCAATCACGCCGCCTCGACCGACTCCGCCGCACGCACACGTTTGGTTTCCGTGATTCTTCTGCGTCCCCAGCCGCCGCGCCCGATCGGCTCGATGCCTCGCGCCGAGAGCGTCTGGCGCAAATCATCGAGAACCGCTTCGCGCCGGCGCCGCAAGGCGGACGCAAAGCAGCGCCAGAATACCCAACCCACGCGTTCGAGCGATCGCTGCCGGCGCATGTCCTCGATCCATTGCTGCGGCCCGTGGTACTTGTCGCCGTCGCATTCGACCGCAAGACGCGCATCGCCGCGGCCTTCGACCACGAGATCGACGCGATAGGCGCCGACGGCCACTTGCGGCGTGACCTGGTAGCCCTCCCCGTTCAGCCAGTCGAACAATTCGCGCTCGAGCGGGGATTCGCAGATTTCGCGCAAATCCGTCACGCGCACCGGTTCCTCGCTGAAGGGCCGCGCGAAGTGCGTGATCAGGCTGCGGCGCAGCCGGTCGGACTCGGAAAGATGATGCAACTCGACCGAGCGCACCAGGATCATCCGGTCGCGCGCGCGCGAGGCCGCGACATTGAAGCGCTGCGCAAACGTATCCCGGGAAAGCGGTGCCCCGACCTCGTTCGGCGCGGAGACCATCGACAGGTAGATGATGTCGCGCTCGCGGCCCTGGAACAGACGGGCATCCCCACAGGTAACGGCATGCCGGCGCATCGCATCAGGTCCCACTTCTTGCGTGAGCCTTTCCCAAATCCGCAGGGCCTGTTCTTCGCCCAACAGCGAAACCACGCCGATCGAGCGGCTATGCATCTTCGGATCAGCGGTCAGCGCCTTGATTTCGCCGACGATGAATTCGACTTCCGCGCGATTGACGCCGTTCTCACGCCGGGCCTCGCTGATCAGGTAGTCCAGCAGCGGGGGATCGAGGCGCTCCGAACTGCGGGCGAGCCGCAGCGGACGCAGCTCGTGGGCGTAGAACTCCCGCTTCGAGTATTCGATGATCGGCGCCACGCAACGGAAATGCTCCTTCAGCATCACGCCGCTGCGCGCGAACACCACCTTCGCCAGGTCGTAGATCGAACGATCCGGCGACATTTGCGCGCGGTAGAGCGGCACCTGTTCCGGGAGATAGCGCTGCATCAGCGCCTTGATGCGTTCTTCTTCGAGGCCGATCGCCTGCGGCGACACCTGCCGATCGTCGCCGACGATCAGGAGCTTGCGCGCGCGCAACAGCACCGGCAGCGCGGAAAGATCGGACTGGGACGCCTCGTCGATGACCACCAGGTCGAAGCAGCCCAGTTGCGCCGGCAGCGATTCGGAGACGCGATGGTGCGGCATGATCCAGCAGGGCACCGCGCGGTGCGCCTCGGCCGCCGCGAAGCGCGCATCGCGCCGGTAGCGAAACGCGCGCTTGCCGGTGCCCTTGCCGATGCGTTGGATGGCATTGAGATAGGCTTGCAGCGCCGCGCGCACGTTGGGGGTGACATTCTCCGCGAGCTTCAGCCAGGTGCGCTTGACGACCAGATCGTCGTAGGCCCGCGCGAGGTCGTGTTCGATGCCGGCTCGCGCGGCGGAGAGCCTCTTGAACTCCTCCTGCGCATCGATCGCCTGCAGATGGGTGGCGAGACGGCGCAGACGCCAGTCGCGCAGCAGCGTCTCGGGAAGCGCCTTGTCTTCGTCGACCTCGGCAGCCTGCCTCAGCTTCCGCGCCAGTTTAGGCGCACCGGATTCGGCGATGCTGGCGGTGACCTCGTTGACGATTCCCAGCGGCCCGGCCAGTGCGTGCAGGCGCGCCAGCTCCGCCATGAGCACGCTCCATTGCGCGAGCAGCGCGGATTCGTCCAGTGCCGGGTTGCCGAGCGTGCGCGCCAGGAAATCGCGCAGGCTGTCGACGATCTTGCCGCGCTTGCCTTCCAGCGCGCGATGCAGGCCCTCCAGCACACCGGAGATCTGGGCCAGCTGGTACTTGTTCAAATGGTGGGACAGCGCATGCTCCACTTCGGCAAGCGCTTGCGCATCCACTCCGGCAAGAGCCGCGCGCGGCCACGCTGGGAACAGGTTCATCGCGTTGGCGCAAAGCCCGGCTTCTTCCCGCGCAAGCTGCTTCACCTTCGCATACAGGGCAAGCTGCGATTGCGCCGACAGCCATCCTCTCGCATCGGCGAGGAGAACGCTGTGGATTCCCAACTCGGGGGCGATCGCGTTCCAGCGTGCCGTGAGCTCGCGCCTTTTTCGCAAATGCGCCAGATGCGCGAGCACGATCTGCCAGTCGGCGGCGATGATGGGCGGCGCGCCGGCGACGCGAACCAGGCCGAGGAGTTTCTGCGCGTCGGATTTGCCGAACAGGGACGACAGGCCGAAGGCGCGCCGGCCACCGGCCAGATTGGCCACCGCCTGCAGGAATTGCGCGTCGGTTTCCGCCGCGTCGGGCACGAGGATCGGCCGCATGAGCGCCTGCACGCGCTGGGTGCCGGCCTGCTCGATTTCGACTGCCAGCGCGTCGAACACGTCGAACAGTTGTTCGGGCTCGCCGCGCTTCATGCGCGCGATGACGCCATCGGGCCACGGCAGGCGCAGCCCGGCAATCTCCTCGCGCAGCGCCTTGACGCGCGTGATGTGTTCGCTCAGCGCCCGTGCCTGCGCGATTGCCTGCGTGCCGGAGCCCGCGAGCGCGGGCAGTTCGCTGGCTCGCGCCTGCGCGATGAGCCGGGTGAAACGCTGCAGCTCGTCATGCGCTTTCACCAACTGCAAGGTGTCGGGAAAGTCGGCGGGCACCGGAAGCACGTTGCCGGCATGGGCGATCTCGTCCCCGAGCTGCCTGCGCGCCTCACGCAAGCGCGCGATGTCGTCGCCGGTGAAGCGCGGCGCATACTGCGGCCCGACCCCGAGCGCATCCGCAATCCACTCGAACTCTCCGGTTTTCTGCACCACTTCGGCGGCGGCATCCTGTGGGTCGATGCTCTCGCCTCCCAGAGCGATGCGTGACAGATTGAGTTTTGCCCAGCGCCCGAGGTCGGTATCGATGCGCTTCAGGCGGCCATGAAACGCATCAATGGTTTCTTCCAGCCGCGCAATGTCGCGGCCGAACGCAAGCGCATCGAGGCTTTGCACTTCGGTGGCGATTTTCTGGATCGAATGCTCGAAGCGGTTCACGCCGTCCTGCTCGGCGGCGAGCAGCGCGATCGCCAGCGGCCGGATCGCTTCGGGCAGCTGGTCCCGCAGCACCGCAAGCGCCGGATCACGCATCGAAGTCACCAGCACGCGGCGGCCGTTGGCCAGCCAGTGACAGATGATGTTGGCGATGGTGTGGGTCTTGCCCGTGCCCGGCGGCCCCTGCACCACCACGCCATCGGAAGTCTCGAGCAACTGAACGATGCGCGCCTGCTCGTCGTTGAACGGCTTCGGAAAAAACAGGTCCCTTTTCTCCGCGGATGCGGGTACGGCGCTGTCGTGATACGTCGCGCTCAGGCCGCGATACGCGGGCAGCTGAAGCGGACTGTTTTCGGTTGCGGATTCGGTCACCAGCGCGGCGACCGCCCCGGGAAGCTGGGCATCCTCGTCGAGCCCGTTCAGCAGCTCGCGGAAACGCTCCAGGTCCTGCATCGCCACGTTGGTGCTGCGCGGCCGGGCAAACAATACCCAGGCGCTGGTGATCTTCAGGTCCTCATCGACGCTTGCCGCGGCAGGCTCCGGCGCGTTTGGCGCATCGGCCGCGGCCGCGGATACGCCGAGGCAACGCCTGGCGATGGCGAGCAGCGGTTCGTAGGTCGAGGGGTCGAACGGCGACAGCGGCTCAGCCGCGATCGCCAGAAAATCCTCTGCGGCTTTCTCCGCGTCCCCCATGGCGGGACCTTCGGCCTGCGCGAATAGTTCGAGTTCCAGCCGCGGGTCGAGGTCGCGCGGGCGCACTTCGGCCGCCTGCGACCCGGCATCGAAGCTCAGATCGACCAGTCGCGTCACCAGCGGATAGGCGAACGCCGTACCCGATTTCCCGGCGACACCGAGTCCCATGCCCCACACCAGTTCGAGCTGGCCCTCGATCAGCGCGCCGGCGAGTTCCTGCTGCAGCGTAAAGAGTTTGACGTAGAGATGGGAGAGCCGCCGGCGCTTGCGCTCGGCTTCGGCCCAGCGTGTCCAGACGGTTTCGAGATAGCGCGCGTGCTGGGCCTCGACTTGCGCGCGAAACCCGTAATCCACCAGGCGCACGCGCGCATGCGGATCCACGGTGGGATCGGCCGCCTCGGCCAGGCTCGCAGCCGGCTTGCCAACGTCCCGATGCGTACCGGCGGCGATGAGCGCGGCGCCCTCGATCTCGGTGGCGAGCTGGGGCGCGACCAACATCGCCGCGCCGACGTTGAGCCAGGGCGCCAGCCAGGCACTGTCGGCTTGCGGGGGAACTTCCGGTCCCGGGGGATGAGGAACCGACAGCCAGATTTCGTCGTCGCCGTCCGCGCCGCCGTCATTCAGCCGGACGCCTTCGATGGCGCCGGCCTGGTGGTCGAACAGCAGAAAACTACCGTGATCGGCGACATTCGACACCACCCGGCTGCGCGTGCGCATCGATTGCTGTGCGTAGTCGACGAGCGCAACAAGGCGCCTCTGCTGGAGGGTCACGGCCGTTGAAACGGTACTTGTCGTTATGACTGTGTGGTTCTAATTGTGCCGCTATCGTACCTGCATCTTGATCGGCAATCGACTGATTCGACGCGCCGGAGGCGCGCAGGTGCGAGGTGCGAGGGGCGAGGGGCGAGGGGCGAGGCGGGAGGTACGAGGTACGAGGTACGAGGGGCGAGGTGCGAGGCTCTAGGCCCTAGACCTTGAGTGCTTCAAGGCTTTACTCAAGCCTCGCACCTCGTACCTCGCCCCTCGCACCTCGCCCCTCGTACCTCGTACCTCGCACCTCGCACCTCGCACCTCGTGCCTAGAGCCTCGCGCCTGCCTACGCCGCCTTGTTGTCCTTCGGCGTAAACAACTGCCCGACTTCCACGCCCATCGCGCAGCGCACGGCGTCCTCGACCGTCTCCAGCCATACGAATTCGAGCTTCTCGCGCGCGGCCGCAGGCACGTCCTCGAGGTCTTTCTCATTGCGCTTCGGCAGCATCACCGTCCTGATGCCGGCGCGCAGCGCGGCGAGCACCTTTTCCTTCACGCCGCCGATGGGCAGCACCAAGCCACGCAGCGAAATCTCGCCGGTCATCGCGACGTCGGCGCGTACCGGCTTGCCGGCGAGCAGCGAGGCCAACGCCAGGAACATCGCCACGCCCGCGCTCGGACCGTCCTTCGGCGTTGCGCCCGCGGGCACGTGCACGTGCAAGTCGAACTTGTCGAGCGACTCGCCGATGTAGATCTTGGCCAGCGTCAACGCCGCCTGCGCCGACTCCTTCATCACGTCGCCGAGTTGCCCGGTGAGGATGAGCTTGCCGGAACCCGGCACCCGCGTCGCCTCGATGAACAGGATGTCGCCGCCCACCGGCGTCCACGCCAGTCCGGTCGCCACGCCCGGCATCGCCGTGCGCAGCGCCAGTTC
>Ga0315276_10003950_pt1 | contig 13617 bp, 6 predicted proteins | sample YL17G05_0_MG_FD_204542 | JGI IMG/M metagenome (GOLD analysis project Ga0315276, IMG submission 204542) | Sediment microbial communities from Yellowstone Lake, YNP, Wyoming, USA - YL17G05_0 | ecosystem: Environmental > Aquatic > Freshwater > Lake > Sediment | place: USA: Wyoming | collected...
CTTGTCCTCTGGCGTGGCTTGCGCGAGAAAGTCGTCCACGCCGGCTTCGGCGGCAATCGCCGCGGCCGTCAAGGGGTTGTCGCCCGTGATCATGACGGTGCGGATGCCCATCGCCCGCAACTGCGCGAAGCGATCCCTGATGCCGCCCTTCACGATGTCCTTCAGGTGAATCACGCCGAGCGGCCGGCCGTTCTCCGCGACCACCAGCGGCGTGCCTCCCGAGCGGGCGATGCGCTGCATGATGGGCGCCAACTCCGGCGGGACGGTGCCGCCACGGGACGCGACGTACCCCGCGATCGCGTCGCCGGCGCCCTTCCGGATCTCCCGCCCTTCCAGGTCGACCCCTGACATGCGCGTCTGCGCGGTGAACGGCACGAATACCGCCCCCGTGTCCGCCAGCTCACGCCCGCGGATGCCATACGTCTCTTTCGCCAGGACGACAATCGACCGGCCCTCGGGCGTCTCGTCAGCGAGTGATGCCAGTTGCGCCGCGTCGGCGAGCGCTGCCGGGGACACGCCGGGCAGCGGCAGGAACTCGGTCGCCTGGCGGTTTCCAAACGTGATGGTCCCGGTCTTGTCCAGGAGCAGGGTGTCGACGTCACCCGCCGCCTCGACGGCACGGCCGGACATCGCCAGCACGTTGCGCTGCACGAGGCGGTCCATGCCCGCGATCCCGATGGCCGAGATGAGCGCGCCGATCGTCGTGGGAATCAGGCAGACGAGGAGCGAGATCAACACTGGCACGGAGACGGTCGCCTTCGCATACTCGGCGAACGGCTGCAGCGTCACGACGACGAGCAGGAAGATCAGGGTCAGGACGGCAAGCAGGATGTTGAGGGCAATCTCGTTCGGCGTCTTCTGGCGCTCGGCTCCCTCGACCAGCGCAATCATCCGGTCGAGGAACGTCTCACCCGGGTTGGACGTAATGCGGACGATGATCCAGTCGGAGAGCACGCGCGTGCCGCCGGTGACGGCGGATCGATCGCCCCCGGACTCGCGAATGACAGGCGCCGACTCCCCGGTGATGGCTGACTCGTCGACGCTCGCCACGCCGTCGATGATCTCGCCGTCGCCCGGGATGAGCTCGCCCGCGACCACACGCACCACGTCGCCGGCGCGCAGCGAAGAGGCCGCGACGACGTCGGGATGCCCCTCACGAATCCTCGTGGCCATCGTGTCCGCCTTCGCCTGACGCAGTGTCGCCGCCTGCGCCTTGCCGCGGCCCTCGGCCATGGCTTCGGCAAAATTGGCGAAGATCACCGTGAACCAGAGCCAGAAGGCCACCTGTCCCGTGAACAACGGGTGGCCCGCGCTGGTCACCAGTTCCTGGATCCAGACGGCGGTCGTGACGACGCTCCCGAGTTCAACAATGAACATCACCGGGTTCTTGAGCTGGATGCGCGGATCGAGCTTCTTCAGCGCATCGGCGGCCGCCCGACCCGTGATCGTCGGATCCCAGAGCGAAATACTGCGCGCGCGATCGGACATGGCACCCTGCTCTCCTGCTCTCTTACTTTCGAACGCCGAATGTGTCGTCGAGCGACACGTTCAACTCGAGCACGTTGACGCGCGCCCGGCCGAGGAAGCCCAGAGTCGGCGCTTCGGTGTGCGCCAGAATCAGGTCGCGCACCCGGGCCACCTCAACGCCGCGAGCCCGCGCGACTCGTGGCGCCTGCAGGTCGGCGGCGTCGGGCGGGATGTGCGGATCCAGCCCGCCGCCGCTGGTCGTGACCATCTCGGAGGGAACCTGGGCGGCGCTCACGCCCTCCCGCTTCATGACGTCGGCCAGTCGCTCACCGACAGCGTTGAGGTGATCGGGATTCGACGGTCCGAAGTTGCTGCCGCCGGTGGACGCCGCGTTGTAATCGACGGCCGACGGTCGCGGCTGGAAATACTCGTCCCGGACGAACTTCTGCGCGATGAGCCGCGAGCCGACGACGGTGCCATCGGTGCGGCGGATCAGGCTGCCTTCCGCCTGGTCGCGGAATGCGATCTGGCCGATGCCCCAGAGCAGTCCGTGATAGCCGACGCCGACAAGCGCCATCATCACGACCGTGAAGAGGAGACTCCGCTTGAGTTCGGTGAACATGGTGACGCCTAGACTGAAGCTCACGTGAGCTGAGTATCACTTACGTGGGGTCCGGCTTCAGCCGGACCCTCATCGGCGCTGGCTGACAGCCTCCGCCAAGGCTACGGCGAGTCCGCCGAAGCGCTCGCGAAGGCGGAAGCCAGCGCCCACGATGTGCTTGTGACTCCATGGAAATGATCTCTGGGGTTAGTGCATGGCCAGTTGTTCGGCAATCGGGCCGAGGACGGCGACCGGCAGGAACATGAGCAGGCCGAGGATGACGATCACGGCCCACAGGGTGAAGCCGAAAGTGCCGCTGTCCACGCGCAGGGAACCGGCGGTCTCAGGGGCCGCCGGCTTGGCGGCGAGATGCCCAGCCAGGGCGAGCGGCGCGAGGATGGGGACGAACCGGCTGAGGAGCATCACGAGCCCGCACGAGAGGTTCCAGAACGGCGTGTTGTCGCCGAGGCCCTCGAACCCAGATCCGTTGTTGGCGGCCGCCGACGTGAACTCGTACAGCATCTCGGAAAAGCCGTGGGGGCCTGGGTTCTTGAGCCAGGCCAGCGCCGTATCGGGGCTGGCCGTGTGCACCCAGACGTACGACGCGACGGCCGTGCCGACGAGGATGGCGAGGGGGTGCCACAGGAGCGCCAGGCTGGCGAGCTTCATCTCCTTACCCTCGACCTTCTTGCCGAGGAACTCCGGCGTGCGGCCGATCATCATGCCGGCGACGAAGACCGTCACGATGACGAAGATGAGCATGGTGATGAAGCCGACGCCGACGCCGCCGAAGACGTTGTTGAGCCACATCCCCGCCATGAGCACGAGGCCGCCCAGGGGCGTCAGCGAGTCGTGCATGGCGTTGACCGACCCGTTCGACGTCACCGTCGTCGTGACCGCCCACAGCGCCGACAGTGAGGCGCCGACACGGACTTCCTTGCCCTCCATCGAGCCTGTGGTCTGGTTGACTCCCATCGACGAGATGGCCGGGATGCCGCGGGCCTCCTGGGCGACGCCGAACGCCACCATCGGCAGGTAGAGCGCCAGCATCGTCGCGAAGAGCACGACAGCCAGGCGCCGGCGCCCGAGCATGTGGCCGAACGCCCAGACCATCGCCATGGGGATGACGGCGATCGACCACGTTTCCACCAGGTTCGAGATCGGCGTCGGGTTCTCGAAGGGGTGGGCGGCGTTCGGGCCGAAGTAGCCGCCGCCGTTGGTGCCAAGCTGCTTGATGGCGACTTCCGGCGCCACCACCCCGCGCGCGATCACCTGCTCGGCGCCCTCGAGGGTCTTCGCCTTGACGGCCGCGCCGACAGTCATCGGCACGCCCTGCCACATGACCACGACTGCCACGAGCAGCGAGAGCGGAAGGAAGACGCGCAGCGTGGCACGCGTCACGTCCACGTAGAAGCTGCCGACCGTCGTCAACCGGTTGCCGCAAAGGCCCCGGATGATCGCGACGCAGGCGGCCACGCCCGTCGCCGCCGTCACGAACTGCAGGAACGTGATGACCATCATCTGCGAGAGGTACGAGAGACTCGTCTCGCCGCTGTAGTGCTGCAGGTTCGTGTTGGTCACGAAGCTCGAGATCGTGTTGAACGCGAGCGTCGGCTCCATATTGCCGATGCCGTCAGGATTGAGCGGCAGGACCTTCTGCCACGACACCACGGCGAAGGTCGCGAGCCACATGACGAGGTTCGACACGAGCAGCGAGACCCCGTACTGCTTCCAGTCCTGCTGTTCGGTGGAATCGACGCCCAGCAGACGCAGGACGCCCCGCTCGATGGGTCCGAGGATCGGGTCGAGCCACGTGCGCTGGCCGGTGAACACTCGGGCCATGTAGCGGCCCAGGGGCATGCTGGTCGCGATCGTGAACAGAATCGTGAACGCGACGGCGAAGAACTCCATCGTCACAGCGACGCCTCAGAAGCGTTCAGGCCGCAGCATCGCGTACAGCAAGTACAAGCCGACCAGGACGCTCAACGCCAACATCAGCGTGCCCATATCGCACCTATACCCGGTCGCACAGTTCGTTGAACGCGAACATGGCGGCGAACGTGACGAGTCCCAGGACGATCATGCCGAGCCGCATGTGTTGCTCCGTGGCCGACTAGCTCTGGAAACGGGCCGGGCGCAGCGTTGCGAGGAATCGCCACCACCGCAGCCGTGGCGCAGGAAGCCGGCGGCCCTCCCGCCGCACCAGCTCCTCCGGGGGTGGTGCGGTGTCGTCAATCAGGTAACGGAGGGCGAGGAGCCCGATAATCGCCTGATCGATGTCCTCGACCATGTCCCGTTTCGACCCGCGCAGGGTGCGGGAGGGAATGACGAAGGACTCGCCGTCGTGTGCCGTGTTGTTGGTCGTCATCACGTCCTCTCCTCCCCACGATAGGCAGTCCGGCGTGAGAATGGGCTAAAAGGGCCGTAAAAAGTCCATAAAGAGCCGGTTTGCCGCATGCTCCACTCCTACAATGGAACGATGTCCACAGTGCCTCCGGCCACGGTAGCGGACCGATTGCTGGCCCGCCTCCAGGACCGGACCCATGCACGCCTGCGCATCTACATCGGGGCGGCGCCCGGCGTCGGCAAGACCTACCTGATGCTGCGCGACGCCCACTTGCTGCGGGAACAGGGCCTGGATGTCGTGGTGGGGTTCGTCGAGACCTACGGCCGCGCCGATACCGAGGCGCAGGTCGGCCCACTGGAGGTCATTCCCCGCCGGCGCGTGCCGCACCGCGGCGTCGAGGTGGAGGAAATGGACCTGGACGCCGTGCTGGCGCGTCGCCCCGCCGTCGCCCTTGTCGATGAACTGGCCCACACGAACGCTCCGGGATGCCGGCACGCGAAGCGCTTCGAGGATGTGCTCGCGCTGCTCGAGGCGGGCATCCACGTGATGACCGCGGTCAACATCCAGCACATCGAGACGCTGAACGACGCCGTCGCCCGCATGACCGGCGTGCGCGTGCGTGAGACGGTGCCGGACACATTTCTCGATCGCGCGGACGAGGTGATCAACGTCGACGTGACCACCGAGGAGCTCCGGAACCGGCTTCGTCAGGGCAAGGTCTATCAGCCCGACAAGGTCGAGCAGGCGCTCTCCAACTTCTTCCGCAAGGGCAATCTCACGGCCCTGCGGGAGCTGGCCCTCCGGCTGGTGGCGGACGAGGTGGGCGCGAAGGCGGCGTCGTACAGGGTTCGCGAAGGGCTCGAGCCCGCGCTCATCCCGGAGCGGGTCATGGTGTGCATGAGCTCGAACCCCGACGCGGCACGGGTCGTCCGGACCGGCGTGCGCATCGCAGGGCGGCTTGGCTCCCACTGGTACGCGGTGTACGTCGAGACGCCGCGGGAGCGCGTCGACCGGATCTCCCCGAAGGACCGCGAGGCCCTGGCCCGCAACATCGCACTCGCCGAGACACTGGGCGCCACGGTGGTCCGGGTGAAAGCCAACGAGGCGGCAGAAGGCCTGATTGCCTTCGCTCGCCGGGAGGGCGTCACGCATGTCGTGTTCGGGCAGAGCCAGCAATCGCGCTGGCAGATGCTCCTGCACGGGGCCGTCATCGACCGGTTTCTGACGGATGTGCCCGACGCGACCGTGCAGGTCGTTCCCGTTCGATCCTAGGCAGCGCGCCAGGGCTCGCGCCAGGCGCAGGTAGAGGACAGAGACACAGCGATGACATCAGACAGGCAGTCCCCGGCCGTTCAACCCACGCGGGTCGTGGTGGCCACCACCGTTCTGCTCTCGTTCATCTCCTTCTGGCGAGCCGCCGCCATTGTCCTCGGCGACATGGGGTCGTCCGCGTTCTACGCCGGCGGCATCGCCGAACAGGCCGTCGGCAAGGCCGCCCCGTGGTTCATCCTCGGCGTGATGCTCTTCGCGTGGGTCGTCCGGGCGATCTACATCGAGAGCTCCGTGATGTTCGTCCGCGGCGGCGTGTACCGCGTCGTCAAGGAAGCCATGGGCGGTACGCTGGCGAAGCTGTCCGTGTCGGCGCTGCTGTTCGATTACGTCCTGACGGGTCCGATTAGCGCCGTGTCGGCCGGGCTCTACATCGCCGGCCTCATCGGCGACGTGCTGGCGCACTACCACATGGCGCTGCCCGTGCCGCGCGACCTCCTCGCGGCGGGGTTCGCAATCGTCGTCATCGTGTACTTCTGGTGGCGCAACACGCAGGGGATGCACGAATCCAGCTCCGACGCCCTGCACATCATCCAGATCACCACGGTAATGGTGGTCATCCTGTTCGCGTGGGCGTTCGTCACGCTGCTCCTGCGCCAAGGCGCGCCGCTGCCGCCGCTGCCAAGCGTCGAGAACCTGAGCTTCTCGGAAGATGCGCTGGGGTGGCTGAAGGACACGCGGTTCCCGACCTTCACCGCCATCGCCCTCGTCATCGGGTTCGGCCACTCGTTCCTGGCCATGAGCGGGTACGAGTCGCTGGCGCAGGTGTACCGCGAGATCGAATCGCCGAAAGCGCTCAACCTCCGGCGAACGGCCCTCGTCGTGTTCGTCTACAGCGTACTGTTCACCGGCGCGGTGAGCTTCCTCGCGACGGCCTTCATCCCCGACAACGTCCGGCCGCACTTCTACGACAACATGATCTCCGGGATCGCCATGCACCTGGCCGGCCCCCAGGTCCTGCGCCTCGGGTTCCAGGCCTTCGTGGTCGTGGTCGGCTTCCTGATCCTGGCGAGCGCGGTCAACACGGCGATCGTCGGATCCAACGCCGTGCTGAACCGCGTGTCCGAGGACGGCGTGCTGCCGGAGTGGTTCCGCGAGCCCCACCGGAAGTACGGGACGACGTATCGCTTCCTCAACCTGATCGTCGTCCTGCAGCTGCTGACCGTCGTGCTGAGCGGCGGGCACATCTACATCCTCGGCGAGGCGTACGCGTTCGGCGTCGTGTGGAGCTTTGCGCTGAAAGCGCTGGCGGTGCTCGTGCTGCGATTCAAGTCGCCTGGGCCGCGCGAGTGGCGCGTGCCGGGCAACTTGAAGATCGGAACGATCGAGCTGCCGATCGGCCTGGCCGGCATCACGCTGGCACTGTTCACCGTGGCCATTGTCAACCTGTTCACGAAGGAGGTGGCGACGATCTCGGGTTCGATCTTCACCGTCGTGATCTACACGGCGTTCGTCATCTCCGAGCGCGCCACCCACCGGCGGCGGCTGGCCGAGGCCGCCGGCGAGCACGTCCTCGATCGCTTTCACCTCCTGCCGTCCGACGATGTGGGGCTGGCGCAGGTGGCGGCCCGCCCGGGCGCGGTCCTCGTGCCCGTGCGCGACCCGAACACGCTGGCGCATCTGAAGTGGGCGCTCAACCGCACCGACACCGACAAGCAGGACATCGTCGTGATGACGGTCCGCCTGCTGCAGGGGCCGGACACCGGGTTCCGCGATTTCTCGAGCGAACGCGTGTTCCGCGACTACGAGCAAGGACTGTTCACGCGGGTGGTCTCGGTCGCGGAGCGCGAGGGCCGGCCGGTCAAGCTGCTGGTCGTGCCGTCGAGCAGCGTGGCGGACGCGATTGCGCAGGCGGCCATCAGCCTGCAGGCCTCCGACATCGTCGTCGGCGAGTCGGCCACGATGAGCGGGGCCCAGATGGCGCACGGCCTCGGTGCTGCCTGGGATCGCATCGGCAAGGACCGGCACGTGCGGTCGCGCCTGGTGGCCTACAGGCTGACAGGAGAGGTCGAGACGTTCCTTCTCGGCCCGCACGCCCCGCCCCTCAATGAAGACGACCTCGACCTGATCCACCGGCTGTGGCTGGATGCCGTCGGGCGCTTCGGACTGGAAGTGCACCACCGCGACGTGGTGCGCGCGGCCCTCGAGGAACTCGAGCGGGACCTGCGCAGCGGCGACCGCGATCACGCGCTGTCACTCATCGGCGCGCAGGTCCGGCAAGACATGAAATCACCGGAGCCGACCGCGCCTCCGGGGCCACCAGCGCCTCCGGGACCGTGACCGCGGTTCAGTGGTCAGACAACTTCTGTCCCCGCCCGCCTGCTGACACTGCTAGGATGGCTGGAGCCTTCCCGCCAAGGCCCTGTCACTGAATGAGGTTCACACGGTGTGCGTGTGGGCCGGCCATAAGAGCCTGTAGGAAAACAAACACTGACAACTTTGTTTTCTGACAGGCTCTAACCTGACTGGATTCGTGCAACCGGCGGGATCGCTCGCGCCGGAAGACTCCGATGACATCAGACTCAACCCCCGCACGCCCGCACCAGCCGACGCGCGTCGTCGTCGCCACCACGGCGATGCTCTCCTTCATCTCGCTGTGGCGTGCCGCCGCCATCGTGCTCGGTGACCTTGGGTCGTCGGCCTTCTACGCCGGCGGCATCGCCGAACAGGCCGTGGGGAAGGCCGCGCCGTGGTTTGTCCTGGGCGTGATGCTGTTCTCCTGGTGCGTCCGCGCGATCTATCTCGAGAGCTCGATCATGTTCGTCCGGGGCGGCGTGTATCGCGTCGTCAAGGAGGCCATGGGCGGCACTATGGCTAAGCTCTCGGTGTCGGCGCTGCTGTTCGACTACGTGCTGACGGGGCCGATTAGCGCCGTGTCGGCGGGGCTCTACATCATCGGCCTGTTGGGCGCGGTGCTGGGCCACTACGGGATGACGCTGCCGATGCAGCGCGACCAGTTGGCGGCCGGCTTCGCCGTGTTCGTGATCCTGTACTTCTGGTGGCGCAACACGCAGGGGTTGCACGAGTCCAGTTCAGACGCGCTGCGCATCATCCAGATCACGAGCGTGATGGTTGTCATGTTGCTGCTCTGGTCGGCGGTGACGCTGCTCATGCGGGGCGGGCAACTGGCGCCCCCGCCGGTAGCGGAGAACCTGAGCTTCACCGAGGAGGCGCTCGGCTGGCTGAGGCACACGCGGTTCCCCGCCATCACGGCCATCGCCCTGCTCATCGGGTTCGGGCACTCGTTCCTGGCCATGAGCGGCTACGAGTCGCTCGGACAGGTGTACCGCGAGATCGAATCGCCGAAGGCAAAAAACCTGCAGAAGGCCGCCTTCGTCGTCTTCGTCTACAGCGTCGTGTTCACCGTGTCGGTCAGCTTCCTGGCCTCGGCGCTGATCCCCGACGATGTCCGGCCGCATTTCTACGACAACCTGATCTCCGGCATCGCGATGCACCTGGTCGGCCCGCTGGGGCTGCGCCTGGCGTTCCAGGCGTTTGTGGTCGTGGTGGGATTTCTGATTCTCGCGGCCGGCGTGAACACGGCCATCGTGGGCTCGAACGCGGTGCTCAACCGCGTGTCCGAAGATGGCGTCCTGCCTCAGTGGTTCCGCCATCCCCACAAGAAGTACGGCACCACGCACCGGTTCCTCAACATGGTGGTCTGCTTCCAATTGGTCACCGTGCTCCTGAGCGGCGGGCATATCTACATCCTGGGCGAGGCGTACGCATTCGGCGTGATCTGGAGCTTCACGCTCCAGGCGATCGCCCTGCTGGTGCTCCGCCGGACGTCTCCCGGCCACCGCGAGTGGCGGGTGCCGTTCAACCTGAAGATCGGATCGAGAGAGATCCCCGTCGGGCTGGCGGCCATTACGCTGGCGCTGTTCTCGGTGGCCATGGTCAATCTGTTCACCAAGCAGGTCGCCACGATCTCGGGCATCGTGTTCACCACCCTGCTCTTCGGGGCCTTCGCGGTCTCGGAGCGCGCCACGGCGAGGCGCCGCCAGGGCGACGACCACAAACTCGACCAGTTCCAGCTCCAGCCGTCTGCCGACGTGACCGAGGAGGACCTGGCCGTGCGGCCCGGCAGCGTGCTGGTGCCCGTGCGCGACCCCAACACGCTGACGCACCTGAAGTGGGTGCTCCAGGGCAAGGACGCGGCTGATCGCGACATCATCGTGATGACGGTCCGGCTGCTGCAGGGGCCGAACACGGGGTTCCGCGACTTCGACAGCGCAAGGCTGTTCCGCGAGTACGAGCAGGAGCTCTTCACCAGGGTCGTGTCGGTCGCGGAGCGCGACGGCCGGCACGTGAAGCTGCTGGTCGTGCCGTCGACCAATCCCAATGACGCGATCGCCCAGACTGCTATCAGGCTAAGGTCGACCGAGATCGTGGTCGGGGAATCCGCGAAGTTCACGGGCGCCCAGGTAGCGATGATGCTGGGGGAGGCCTGGGATCACATCGACAAGGACCCGAACGTCCGATCGCGGCTGGTCGTCTGCAAACGCGACGGGACGATCGAGAACTACCAACTGGGCCCGCACGTGCCGCCCCTGACGCCCGAGGACGTGGAGCTCATCCACCAGTTGTGGCTTGAAGCGGTGTCGCAGTACGGCCTCGACGTGCACCACCGTGACGTGGTCCGCACGGCCATCGAGGACCTGGCCGGCGACATGTCGCCCGAGGCCCGCCAGCGCGCCGTCGAGCGCGTCGGCGAACACCTGGGCCGACGCCGCCCTCCCCTCGCCGACCCGGCCGCCGTCAACCCGCCGTCCCGCTGAACACCCCCTTTGGGGTCAGGTCTGAAATGCGACATTGATGTCTCATCTCAGACCTGACCCCAGGGGAAAAAGGCATCACCTCAGACCTGACCCCACAGGGGTATTTCACCGGGGGGCGGGAAGGTCGGCGACCCGCAGACGTATCGTCTGCGTCGCGCGGGGGCGCACGGTCAGCGTGCCGCTGGTCAACTCGACGGGCACCCCGTCCGCGCCGACCGTCATCACTCGTGTCCCGGCGATCGCCGGCCGAATCGTCACGCCGGCGGGTTCGTCCGTCGGGTTGTACAGGCGGACGAGCAGCGCACGTCCGTCGTCGGCCGGCACCAGGCCGGAAACCAGGACCGACGCGCTCTCCACGGTGAACGGGCTTTGCAGCGGCGGCGCTGCCGGATCGGACGCGAAGACGAGCAACGGCGAATCCTGTTCCGCGCTGAAGCGGCGCAGCGCCACCGGGTCGAACGCGCCGTGGGGCCGCAACACGAAGCGGTACGAGAGCGGCCCCTGCTGATCGGCCTTGTAGTTGGTGTGCCAGTAGTTGTTGAGCAGGTACGCGTAGAGCGTCGTGCCAGGCGCGGTGCGGTCCCGCCAGTTGCGCGTTCCTCGATCGTTCTGGCGTTCGTCGGTGATCGCACCGATCTGGATCAGCGGCGCGTCGAGCGTGACCAGCGACACCCCGTATGTCTGTCCGGACGCATCGACCGCGCTGTGGGCGCCGATGAAGTCGCGGCACGACCCAGGGAGCTGTGTCTCGTCCGGGCGCACGATGGCCTCGCCCAGATCGACGCGCACGACTCCGCCGGGAATGCTCAGCGGAAACGCCACGTGCGCGCTCTCCTTCGCGCGGACGAGGGTCTTGTCCACGTCGACCGTCAGTTGCAGCGCATCCGATCCGGCCACCAGTTGCACCGTGTGCCGCACGCGCCCGGCTCCCGGCGCGGGACCTTCCACGCGAAGCACGGTCACGAGGGGACCGCTGTCGACTATCGTCATGCGGCCGCCGGTGCGGCCGGTCACGGCGGCGGGGTCTCGGCCCGGGACGTAGAGATACTGCCCGAGCGGTCCGCTGTTGAGCGCCGTCTCGCCAGAGCCTGGGCTCCGGCGCCACGTCGCGCCAACGATGGGGGTGGACGGCGGACGAGGGCCAGAACCCGGCGTCGACACCGGGGCGCGCGGTTCCGTTTTCGGCGCCGCCGGGGTGCCCGAGAAATTCTTCGATCCGGGCTCCCGCCATGCGAGCTGCGCAATCGCGCCGGTCGACCCGTCGACCTGCACGCGCAGCGGACCGGTGTCGGCGGTCGGCCCGTCGAACCGGATGGGATCCTTCGGCGCCTGCGCGCGTCCCTGCTCCATGCGCAGCCGCGTCGCTCCGAGAGCCGGCACCGCGTCCACCCACACCGCGAGCCGGCCGTCGTTGAGGCGCTGCGAGGCCAGCGTGCGGCCGTCGCCCGTGCGCACGCGATCGCCGGCCTCCGACTGTTCCGCCGAGAGCATCACCAGCCCAGACCTCGGCCATCCGAGCGTGTTGACGATGTCGATCCCCGGCGCCGAACCAGCTCCCGGTGCGGGCACCACGCCGGCGAGCAGCGCCTTCGACATCGCATCCGCGTTGACGGCAAACGCCCGCTTGTAGGTCCACTGGCCGACCACGTCCGCGCGATCCGGCTGGCTGATCGAATCCGCGGCGCCCCACGTGTGCTCGTGCCACAGGATGACGTTGCGCCACGCGTCGGCGGCCTGCGCCGCCGGGTACGCTGCCGGGTTGCGCATCGCCCACAGCGCGTCGGCTTGCGCGAGACGCCGCGCCGCCGCGCGGGTCATGATCTCTTCCGCGGCACTCGAGATCGCGCCGTCTTCCCAGTACGGCGTCATGTCGCCCGTGCGCACGGGCAGACCGGCGCCGTGCTTGCGCTCGAACTCGGCGAACATCGCCTCGGCGGTGTTGATCGTCAGCCGCGGCGTCGCGAACATCTCGTTCCACGCCTTGACGGCGTCGGGCAGGGACGGATCGACGGGCCCGTTGTCGCCGCCAATCGTGTACCGCACCTGCACCATGTCGTACGGATAGCCGTCTTCGGCGAGCGTCTTCACATACGCGAGCACATCGTCGCGGCTGCGGTCCGTCATGCGACCCATGTTGAGGCCGTGGAACCAGGAGTAGCCGCGGCCGGCCATCCAGAACAGCAGGCGATCGTCGCCAGACGGGGAGGTCCACCAGAACGGCTTGTCACCGAGCGCCTTCAGCGTCCGCCCGATGCGATCGCCGGCGTCGGGCAGACCCGGCATGTAATTCGGCCCGCTGCTGAAATAGCGGACGCCGGACTGCGCGAGGGCTGCCACCACGGGCCAGCTCAGCCCCGGGATGTCAGTGTGCATCGCGGAGAGCATCGGGCCGAAGCCGTACACCGTACGAAGGCGGCGGGCGCCATCGGTCCAGTGGCGCAGTTCTTCGGGCGTCGCGAGGCCGGTCAGGATATTCGTGTAGTTGGCCTGCAGGCCGATCGTGCCCTGGCGGACCGCATCGATGAACGCCTCACGTTCGGCGGGACTCGCCTGCGCGAGGTAGCTCTCCACGGACCAGAGGCCTTCAACGTTCCAGCGGAAGCGCGCCTCGACCGGATACGCTGCGGTCTTGCGTCCCAGTTCGACCGCGTCGCGGAGGTTCTTCCACTGCTTGCGCTCGACCTCAGGCTGCGGGTCCGAGTAGCCGATGTCGACGTGCGAGTGCGGAAGCAAATGCAGCGTGCGCGGCTTCACCTCGCTCAGGCTGAGCGCCTGCGACAGCACCTCGGTGCCGCCAGTAGCCACGCGGATCGTCAGATTGCGTGCGGAGTTCGGCCCGGCCTGCAAGAGGATGGTGTGGTAGCCGGTATCGGTTCGCGTGACGAGCGGCGCGCCGCCGGCGTCGACCCGCACCTCGTCGCCTCCGCGCACGCGGCTCAACTCGAGGCGGATTGCGCGCTCGCCGCTCGCGAAGACGGCCTCCTCCGGTCGCACGCGAACGAACTCCTCGACCCGCTCCTGCGGGCCCAGGTAGTAGTCCTGATTGCCGGCCGCCTCGCCCGCGACCGAGAACTCGGGAGCGCCGCTGCCGAACA
>Ga0315276_10003953_pt1 | contig 13614 bp, 13 predicted proteins | sample YL17G05_0_MG_FD_204542 | JGI IMG/M metagenome (GOLD analysis project Ga0315276, IMG submission 204542) | Sediment microbial communities from Yellowstone Lake, YNP, Wyoming, USA - YL17G05_0 | ecosystem: Environmental > Aquatic > Freshwater > Lake > Sediment | place: USA: Wyoming | collected...
ATGGCTTTGCTGCGCCGCCGGCGTGCTTGGAGGACTATCGATATGGGCGGTCATGGATTCGATATTAGTTGTTTTTGCGATAGCGGCGATACTCGGTTTGCTGTGGATTTGGGAGAACGGCGATTTCGCGAGAAAGAGCGCATATTACAGTATCTGGCTTTTTGTCGCGGTGGGGATTGGTCTGCTGGCAGAGCGTCCGTTGAATAATCTGGCTGCCAAGGAATTTGACCGGCTGTCTATATTCCACTGGAGCGCGTGCGGTTTCCTTGCGGCCTTTTGGATTATTGTCGGTTTGATAAGCCGTTTTTCGGAATTTTTTGGACGTCGCAGCACACGGCTGATATTCGCGGCGGCAGGAGCAGGGCTGACCGTAATTTGTGTATTGCTTTTGTTTCCAGAGATAAGTCATAGTGTCGCATTAAGCTTTCTGTTTCCGAGGTTTTTTGGCGGGCAGGTCTGTGATGTTAACCCGCGCGTAATGGAGATATGGTACGAGAAAATAAGCGAGCTGCAGCATATGTTTTCGAAAGGGGCGCCGATTGGGATGTCGGTTCAGTTTGCAGGGACGGCCCTTGTAAGCGCTGGTTTCCTTGCGTATCTGCTTTGGAGCAGGGGCTGCCGGAATAAAAGAGGATGGGGTTACGTATTAGTTTTATCGCTTATTTATATTCCGCTTTCGATTTACCGAATAAGATGGACGCCTTACGCTCAGATTCTTCTTATGCTCCCTATGGCCGAGATGATGGACAGGGCGTTAAAAACAATAGAAGGGCAGAAACGCGGGGCGATGAGAGTGCTGAAGAATGTTTCGGTCGTAACGGCATTTTCCGCAACGTTTTTTGTTCTGGGCCTGGCGGCGGAATGGGCTGCCGGAAACAACCAGACAAAGGAACAGGACAAAAAAGTTTCAATAGTGAAAATATGCCGGTACTTAAATGAGGGCGGGAAATGGCGAGGCAGAAGCGTGCGAATACTGACGGATACTAATTGGGGTCCTGAAATGCTCTATCGCACGAGACACGAAACGATCGGCTCGCCTAATCAGCGTAACTGGAGAGGAATACTTGATACTTACGATATTATGAAAGCCGGTAACGATGATGCGGCACACGAACTGATAAACAATCGCGGGATTGAATTGATTCTGCTGTGTTTTAATTCACCTGAATTCGGCGATTCCTCAAAATCGGCGGGGGAAACGAAATTCTATCAGAGATTGTTTCGCGATGAATGTCCAAACTGGCTAAAGGCGGTGGAACTGCCGGCTGAACTGTCAGCTTCTTTTAAGTTATTTGAGGTAACAAGATGCGGCGAGGGCAGTGATTGAACATTGACCCGCCGTCGCTTCCTCCTTCGCCATTCTTCTTCGCTGAAGCTATGAAGAAACCGGCTATGGAGGACAGGAAAGCTTCCGACTACCATCCTTCGCCCTGAGGGGCTTCGGAGGACCCCCGCCAAAGAGGTGCGAGGGCAGGCAGGTCGCTAAAGCTACGACGGACAAGCTGGCGGGCAAGATCATTCGACAAGATAAGCGTGGCCGGCCGGCGTTCGATTACGCCCGTCGTAGCTTATTAAAAGTTTTTTGTTACCCGGCCCTGTTCCATCAATGGTCATTGTCCAGGCGACGACCTCGATACCCAAACTACCGGAACCTCCGCTTAATTTTACATGATTCTTAGGAAAATAAATGGTTCCTTGTATATTTAATCCGTTGCCGCCGCCAACGTCTGCGTCGTTGTAGTTTGACCGACTCTGGAAGATAGACATTCCCTTGTATGGGGTGACATAAGCAAACCCCTGAGAATAGGTAATGGTATTGCCGTCACAGCCGATGCCGGGATCCACATCATTAATTTCGGTGATTGTGATATTTGGATCGTTGCCTCCGCCGGTAATTTTTACGGCCGCACCAGGAGCGATATAGAACATCACTCGCTTTGCGCAGACATGGCCGCCAACAATTTCCAATCCAACGTTCTGGTTATTATGTCCGACCCAGTATATTCCAGGCTTGAATGTTACATTGTCTCCGGTGCTTATTTTTTTAAACCCAGTTTGATAATATCCCGGCTCAAACGTAACCGGCACGCCGCCATTGGGAATATCACCAACCTTTGGATTGGCCAGATCTGGCACCGGAGCTGGCACGTTGCGGTATGGGTCCGGAATCGTTGGCTGTCCCGTGGTTAACGTCAGGCCGGTCGCTTGGTCAAAAACATATGGGCCTGTGTGACCGATTGTTGAATCGGTTTTGCTTACAGCATTAAACTCATCAGCTGAAACCTTCACTCCACTGCCCCCGAGGCCTACCGGATCAGAAGGATTAATCATATTTACCTGAATCGACCCGTCGATTACATCGACTTCCGGGCCGCCATTGAAATTCAATGACGGAGCATCAGCGGGGACATCCGAAAGCACAAGCAAACCCGCCCCGAGGCCGCCCTGTGCTTGTGCGATTGCGTAGCGTTTGATGTTAGCGGTATCAATGTGTGCGATAGCACCAAAGATTAGAGGAAGCGGCTGGTGACCGAACTCATCCTTTCGTCTTGCAACGACCTTCATCGCGTTAGGTTTAGGGTTGCCGTCACTCTTCGTATACGTGAACCCTGTGGTAAAGGAATATCTGCCGATAACGATGTCATCGCAGGGGTCATTACCTGTGTTGAGGTTCAGAGATACGAAGTCCCCCATAGCTTTATTTTTTCCGCCGATATACTGGGCCTGGTATCGCGAATCATAATAGTTTACGCTGTTATCGACTCGCACAGTTCTTGCGCCTGCTAATGCTGCCGCATCTGCCGCGTTATGAAGCTGATTGGCAGCCAGGTAAACTCGCGCGCCATCAATAGAGAGGCCCGTAATCAGTAACAGCACTATCAGCATTATCGCCGACCACACAAGGGCAATGCCCTTTGTTCTTCGGTTTTTAAGAAACGCCTCTTTGGTTTTGTGACGCATAATAATCCCTCACATCTATATATCCCATAGCCGTTAATAAAACGGCAGGTTCAACCAATACTCCGACAGATATAAGGCATTATACCAAACTATTCTAAAACTCAACATAAAATTTTTTAGCCACCCCCGCCGTTTTGGCCCCCGTTGCTTTCTGGTGAAAGCAGGACACGGGGGTTGGGCAAGGCCCAACAAAACGAGACGCGGGGGCTACGCAGGGCTTCGCTGATTTACACTGTTTTTTTAATTAAAATCTCTGTGACCTCTGTGTCCTCTGTGGCTGAAACTTGTTTTTGTTAGTAACTCTCTGTGGCCAGCGTAGTTATAGGACCTTGAAAACAAAGGACTTATGATAAAAAAATTTTAATTTTATAGTTGACAATACCAATCCTATGTGTTAAACTGCTTACTAAGTAGCAGGATATACGGGAAGGGAGCCCCGGTGTTAAATAGTGCAGGGATTGCTTCGGAGGTGCTGTAGATATTAGACACCCCCGCCGTTTTGCGAAGCAAAACGAGACGCGGGGGCTTCGCGGTTTAACACTAATTATCTGTGGAATCTGTGGTTAAAACTTGTTTTTGAGTGTATAAACGGTCAGAAAAGGAATTTTCCGTTAAAAAATATTAAAGGATTGTTAAAAATTTTAGTTTTTCTGGAGGTGTGGAAATGGAACTGGTAAAAAGATTCATTAGAGACGAGCAGGGCCTTGAGACAGTCGAATATGCGATTATCCTCGGGCTTATCGTCGCGGGCACAATCGCTCTGGTTATTTTGATAGGAAACTGGGTCCACGAGAAATTCCAAAATACTGTGACAGAGTTAGGTGCTTAGTAGTAATTTCACTGAGTAGAAGTGGTTTTTTGTGACAGGTGGATGGAACAAACCGCAAAAGACATAATCCAGTGGGGCGTCGTAATCGGCGCCTCACTGGTGTCTGCTGTGATGGATGTGCGGACGAGGCGAATACCTAATTGGCTATGCGGGCCATTGTTTTTAGGCGGTTTAATGTGGTCCGCCTGGCATGGAGGCGCCAACGGGTTTGTAGAAGCATTGGAAGCAGCCGTGTTGCTGGCGTTTCCGTTTGTTCTTTTGTTCATACTGGCAGGCGGAGGGGCCGGTGATGCGAAGCTGGCTGGCGCTATAGGCGCCTGGCTCAGTATAAGAGAGGCCGGTATTGCCCTTGCGTGTATAAGCATAGCGGGCGGAATTCTCGCAATTTTTGTTGCTATTTACAAAAGACGCGTTAAAATTGTTTTTGCCAGATTGACGCTGCCTGTATGGGATTGGATGATGGCGTTGTTATACCGTGCGGGTTTTAAACAGGCGATAGAATCCACACGGGCGATAGATGGCGAGAAATTGACGGTGCCTTATGGTGTGGCCATATTTGTTGGAATATGCGTTGCCGGGGGGATAGTCCTGCTATGGTAACTTTAATAACTTCAAAAAGAACAAGTCAAAAAGCCGCTCGATACCGGGGGACAGCCCTTGTCGAAACAGCCATTGCGGTAATTCTTTTGTTAATGTTTTTATTAGGAATTATGGCCTTCGGTTACCTCTTCTGGCGTGCTCAGCAGATAACATATGTAACGAGACACGGTGCAAGATTAGCGTGTGTAGAGGGGGCTGACCCTGGAAAAGTGGCAACTATTATTAATGCCTATCTGGATGCCCAGGGTGTAACTCACGACCCGCCTGTAATCATAATCCCGACTGTAGTCGGCGACCCGGTTACGGTCACTGTTAAAGGTAAAAACCTCGATATCCTGAATCTTAGGGATGCTCCCCTTTTTGGAACTGGGTTGTTTCCGGATACTTTTACCGCTTCGGTTACAATGGCCAAAGAAGGCCCTTCAGAATAGAATAATGAAATAAAACACTCTGCCGAAAGGACAAGTAATATGAGATGGGCAATTGTGGTTCTGGTTATCTTTGGGCTTCTTGCGGCGTTATCGGCCGTATTACTGGTTAACGCCCTGCGGTCAGAAGACCCGGCTGGAACGAGGTTGCGCGGCAAAGGAGAAGTCGAAGCCGTCGTCGCGGTCAAGTCGCTTCCGGCTATGTCATTGATAACTCCGCAGGATATTACCGTTAAGAATGTGCCCAGAAAGAACTTGGATGCCAGTTACTTTTCCAAGACGGACAAGGTAGTCGGAAAGGTATTAGCTTTTCCGGTGGTAGAAGGCCAGGTCTTGACAGGGAAATATCTTCTTACCGGGGGCACAGGCGCCCAGTTGGCGGCGGTTTTGCAGCCCGGTATGAGGGCGGTTAGTGTTCCTGTTTCAAAACATTCCGTAATGGGCGGCATGCTGTATTCCGGCTGCATCGTAGATGTTATCGCCACCTTCAGATTACGCTCTCAGGATGACAGAGGGCAGGCAATGTCCACGACTCTCCTTCGCGGCATCCAGGTCCTGGCAATCCAGGATGAATCCGTCGTTTCTACTCCCGCCGTCAAGAGCGACTCCCGCGGTTCGGAGGGCCAGTTGACTGTTACGCTTATGGTCGATACGAGGCAGGCCGAGGCACTGCAATTAGCGATGGATAGCGGCAAAATATCCTTAGCTATGCGAAATCCGACGGACCAGAAAACGGTGGACACCGAAGGTATGATTTTAAACCAGGGACGGCTCGGCAGGTTCGGCGAGCTTTTGGGCTCGTCGGTGGACAAAACTCCGACTGCCGATTCCAACGGCGCATCTGAACCATCTGCTGAGACAGACGCTACGGAACAGCTTCGGCGCCTCCTTGGCGGCGAATCCGGCGGCAGGGCTTCGCCGCAATGGCAAATAACTGTAATAAGAGGAAAAGAGGTCAAAGAGGAAGTCGTTGAGTCGCCGGGGGCCGCTGTTACGGCCCAGGAAGAAGGTAAATAAACCGTCGCCCGTCGAAATGGACGAGGATTTGAAGGTTAAAATGATTAGAGGATTGACCATGAAGACAGATAAAAAGAAAAGTCACTCGGTTATTTTTAAATGTCTCGGCGTTCTTGTGCTATGTGTCCTGGTTTGTTCACAGTTGTCCGCGCAAGTCGTTTCCGGCGGAGAAGAACAAATTACGATAGTAGTCGGACAGTCCCAGGTGATAAAAGCGCCCTGGCCTACCGTTCGTGTCGCGGTGACAGACCCCAAAATAGCCGACGTGCAGATATTGACGGCCGACCAGGTCCTTATGCAGGGCCTGAAAATCGGTTCGACCGATTTGATTGTGTGGAGCAAAGATGAAACCAGGATAATGCGGATGACCATTCGCGTAACTCTCGACAAACAGCAGCTTCTTGACCTTTTCCCCAACTGCGTCCTCGACGTGAACCAGTCCGGGGACATTCTGGTTGTTAGAGGGCTTTTACGAAGCGCAGACCAGTCGGTACAGCTTAAAGAATACCTCGACAAGGCCCAGGTCAAATACGTGAATATGACCAGTTTGGCGGGCATCCAGCAGGTTCAGCTTCAGGTTCGTGTCGCGGAGGTCAGCCGCTCGGCTGTACGCGCCTTGGGCATAAACGCGATGCAGAGAGGCGACGATTTTGTTTGGGCCTCAAGACCCGGCTCTGACGGCGGCGGAGCGATCGTTCCCGGCGCGGGATTTGTTCCTGTTGCCGGTCAATCCTTCATGAACAAGCTGGATTTTGCCACAACTGATATTACTTTGCCGAGTTCACTGACTGCGGTGATAGGCATTCCGAGGGCAGACCTTGCGGTGTTCATCCAGGCCCTTGCCGAGAATCAATACCTTAGAATCCTGGCCAATCCCACGCTTGTGGCCCTTAGCGGCGAAGAAGCCAGTTTCCTCGCCGGTGGTGAGTTCCCGATACCGGTACCTCAAAGCGGTTCCGGCGGCGCAGGCAGCACTTCAATTACGATAGAATACAAACAATTTGGCGTTCGTCTGACGTTCCGCCCGACCGTTCTGGGCGACGGGACAATCAGATTATATGCCGCTCCGGAGGTCAGTGAGCTGACTTCTGTCGGCTCAGTAACCATTGGGGGCTTCCAGGTCCCGGCCCTTACCACTCGCAGGGCCGAGACCACGATTGAACTGAAAAGCGGCCAGACCTTTGCTATGGCGGGCCTTATGCGAAGTAAAGTTAACGCTATTAAATCCAGATTACCCGGTTTGGGTGATTTGCCCGTAATCGGGCCTCTTTTCAGCTCGATCCGCTACGCAAAAGACGAAACGGAAATGGTCGTGATGGTTACTGCCGTGCTTGTCGAGCCTATGTCCATCGCACAGGCGCCGCCGCTTCCCGGGTTCCTGCACAAAGAGCCGAGCGACTGGGAGATTTACATAGGGGGTCGAATTGAGGGGGAAGAACCTGCCAGGATTAACTCCGCCGACGCCGAATGGCTTCACCAGATGGGTCTCGATAAGATGATGGGACCCGGCGCCTGGGATTCCTACGGCAAGTCCAGCGCCCCAAGCCAGGCGGAAATGGTCCCCGCCGGCGGCAATTCCGGGCAACAGGGACGTCTCGAAAATCAAAACGATTCACAGAATATGGCTCTTTAACAGCAGATTGGTTTACAGATATAATTAACTAACGTGAAAAGAAAGTGAGAGAGACTTTCGATGAAATCATTGCCGCAAATAGTGCTTACAACCGAAGAGGCCGGCTTTGCCGAAAAGTTCAAGCAGGTCTTGTGTGCAAATCACAGCGATTCGTCTCTGGGCACCTGCCGGGGCCTGTCGGAGCTGAAGAGGTGTCTCGAAAACGCCAAAACTCCCGTTGCCGTTGTAGATATCGACTCCGATCCTCATAGAATGCTTCATGAGCTTGACCTTCTGGTGCCTATGTTTCCCTCAACAAGGTTTGCCGTGGCGTCAAGTGATTCCAGCCATGAGCTTATGCTCGAAGCTATGCAGGCCGGCGCCAGGCACTTTATGAACAAGAAGTCCTTCGGATTGGAGCTCGACAGTATTCTGGAACGATTGCTTGTCGATGACGCAAAGGTCACGTCAGACCTTGGTCATATAGTGACGGTTTTTTCCGCGAGCGGCGGCTGCGGCGCGACCACCGTATGCCTGAATCTGGCCAACGAGCTTCGGCTGGAATCAATGCAGCCGGTCCTGACCATTGATATGGATAGCTGTTACGGCGCCGTATCCAGCTATCTCGGCATAACCGGCGGGTATAGTATCGCCGACGTGCTCATGCAGAATGATAAAATTGACAGTGCGCTTATCATGACAAGCGCCACAAAGTATAAAGACAACTTTGACGTATTGGTCAGCGTCACGGGCACCTCCGAAAACGGAAACGACCGGTATCCGCATCTTGATGAGGCCCTTGAAGCATGCAGAGGGGCATACAAATATACAATAATAGATGCGCCGAGATTGCCGAGCCAGACGATGAGATTGCTCGTCACCGCAAGTAAAGCCGTTCTATTGGTTTTTCAGGCCAACATAAAAGACATCAAAATCGCCAAAACCATGCTTTCTGCGCTGGGGGAATTTCACGTCAGTCCCGACAAAATCTTTCCGGTTGTAAACAGGTTCGATAAATGGTGGGGGCCGCTGGTGCCGCTCGAAGAGGTGAAAAAGGCGGTCGGAACAGAACGTTTATACACGGTGCGCAATAACTTCAAAACGGTAGTTAACTGCGTGAATCGCGGAGAGCCGCTGTCCGAATTGGCGCCGCGTTCGGGTATCCGCAGGGATTTCCAGAGATTAGCGAATAACTTTTACAGCCACAACGGCAACGGTAAAAAATAGAGATGAAGCAAAATGACAGATGAACGTAAGCAGCCGGTCGGTAATGACGTTGGCGACAGCAAGCACAACGTTACCTGGCACCGCATAAAGGAATCTGTTCACAGGAAATTGCTCACCATACTGGATTTGCGTGAAGCCGGACAAGTCCCTATGGAGCAATTGCGCAGGGAATGCTCAAATAAAATAGACGTCTTGCTTGGCGAACAGGGTTTCCCGCTGTCTGCGCCGGAGAAAGACCAGTTGCTCCACGAGGTAATGAACGAAGTATTCGGATTTGGGCCGCTGGAGCAGTTTCTGGCTGATCCGGAAATAAGCGATATTCTTGTTAATGGGCCGCATCAAATATATATAGAAAAACACGGCCGGCTTGAGCTGACCGACGCGACTTTTGCTGCTAATGACCACCTGATGCGGGTGATATCGCGAATCGGCTCAAATATTGGTCGGCGAATCGACGAAAGCTCACCAATGCTCGATGCACGTCTGCCGGATGGCTCCCGTGTCAATGCTATTATTCCCCCCCTGTCGCTGGATGGTCCTATGTTGAGTATCCGCAGGTTCGGAGCCGATCTGGTTGACATCAACAAGATGATACAAATTAATTCGCTGACCAAGGAAATGGCATTTTTCCTCGATGCCTGTGTCCGCTGCAAAATGAACATTCTCATTTCAGGCGGCACCGGAACAGGCAAGACCACAATGCTGAACGCCTTGTCGCGATGGATACCGGCAGGTGAGCGCGTCGTAACCATTGAAGACGCGGCCGAACTCAAACTCCAGAGAGAGCACGTGGTCCGGCTCGAAACCCGACCGGCAAATATCGAAGGCAAGGGACAGATTACCCAGCGAGACCTGCTCCGTAACAGCTTGAGAATGCGCCCCGACAGAATCATTATTGGCGAAGTCCGCGGAGAGGAAACGATGGATATGCTCCAGGCGATGAACACCGGGCACGAAGGGTCGATGACGACCGTGCACGCCAACAGCCCGCGAGACGCTCTGCGGCGGCTTGAGAACATGCTGAGTATGGCGGGAATAAACTATCCGATCCACGCGATGCGTGAGCAGATAAGCTCGGCTCTGGATGTTTTAATCCACCTTGACCGTATCACCGGCGGACCGAGAAAGATCACAAACATAGCGGAAATCACCGGCACCGAAGGAGAAGTGATTTGCCTGCACGATATATTCCGCTTCAATCAGCTTGGCGTTGACGCCCAGGGCAACGCTTACGGGCAGTTTGAAACCTGCGGCGTGCGTCCCAACCTCGTGAATCGGCTCAAGGCCGAAGGAATTGACATACCGGCTGCTCTGTTTCAACGTCGGGTGCTTGCCGATGCCGACAACAAGGGTTCTGAAACTACGACCAAAGTAAAACAGGAAAGGCAATGAAGGAGTAAAACCGCATAAGGATTTTAAGCGGGTTTTAATAAATAATGAAAGCGGCGCTAATACTAAACATAATCATCCTGGTTACGGTTTTCGCTTTGGTTTTTTCGTTGTGGTGCTTTTGTGTTTTTGTCTGGCTGGGGCAGTACCTTTCCAGGCTGAAAAATATTCAGCAGCGGCTCGGGCTTATAAAGAGTGAAACTGCTGATGAATCGAAGATGCTTCGGCTGTGGCTCGATACGCAAGAAGGCGAGCAGGCAGGTCAAGTCGAAGCGGTCTCAACACTTCAAAAAAAGCTCAAGAGGATTGCCAATGACGCCGGATGGCGTGTTTCCATTCATACGGTCCTTCTCGGATTAAGTGGCGCGTGTCTTTTAACAGGCATTATCGCATTTGTCCTTACGAACAGCATACTGGTAGCATTTGCCTGTGCGCTGGTCGTCATTTTCGGTTTTTCAGCTTATACGCAAAAAAGAATCGATAAACGGGCGGATTTGTTCGAAAGTCAGCTTACCGATGCACTGGGAATTGCAGCACGTTCTCTGAGGGCCGGACATCCCCTTGCCGGCTCATTTCAGCTAATAGCTGACGAAATAGGCCCGCCGCTGGGAGATGTCTTCTACCGTATGTGCAAAGAGCAGGAGCTGGGAGTGGATATGAAAAACTCCATCAGGTCCGCGGCCGAAGATACGTCTAACTCGGAAATGAAGTTTTTCGCTTCCGCGGTGGCCATCCAGCTGCAAAGCGGCGGCAATCTCGCCGATTTGATGGACAGTCTCTCGTCGGTAATCCGAGCCAGAGTAAGACTCACCAAAAGAGTTCGAGTGCTTACCGCCCAGACGAATTTCAGCGCCAGAATATTGATTGCGATGCCTGTAATCCTGTTCTTGTTGCTGAATATAATAAGCCCCACGTATATGACGCCTATGTACACAACAACAACGGGACAATACATTCTTACGGCAACAATCATCAGCGTTCTGCTGGGCTGGTGGATGATGAAAAAAATATCGGTGCTGCGCTTTTAATAACAGTCAAGGAGATGAGTTTCGTATAATATGGCGGAAATGGCGATACCTATTCTGGTTTTTCTTTCTGTCTTGGCCATTGGCATTTCATTACTTCTTGCTCGCAACCAAAGGCAAGTAATGGTAGGGATAAAATTGCAGGACAGCCGATTTGTGGAGCTGCCTGGAAAAGAAAAATCGAAACAGTTCGGTTTTTTGAGATTGCTGGCGCGGATTGGCAACATGGTTTCTCACGGAAACGCCAGCAAAACCCTCAGCGAGCAATTAGTTCGCGCGGGGCACATCGGCTCAGCCGCACCTGCCGTTTACACCGGCATCAAAATATTGCTGTTCCTTCTCGGTCTTGTAGTAATGACAGTGTTGCTGATACCGACGACGTTTTCAGGTACTCAAAAAATCGTTCTTGTCGCCCTTGTGGCCTCTATTTTGTTCTTTATTCCGAATTTTATCGTTGTGGCTCAGTTGGCAAGACGCAAAGAAGAAATCCGGCTGCATCTGCCTCAGGCCGTGGATTTGCTGGAGATATGCGTTTCATCGGGTTTGGGACTCGATATGGCCTGGCACGTTGTTTCCGGGGAAATCCGACAGGTGAGTCCCATTCTTGCCAATGCCATGTCGCTGACAAACTTTGAGATGAACCTTGGCGCAGGCCGTGTCGATGCAATGCGTCACATGGCCGAAAGGACCGGAGCCAATGAATTGTCTTCTTTGGCCACAATACTGATTCAGACAGAACGCTTTGGAACCAGTATTGCCGAAACCCTGAAAATCTTTGCCAATTCGATGCGTGAAGCGAGAACGCACATTGTCGAAGAAAGCGCGGAAAAAATGACGGTGAAGATGATTTTTCCAATGGTTTTGTTTATCTTTCCAGCTGTGCTGGTGATAGTGGCGGGACCCGCCCTTATTATCCTGTTAAGTTCGAAAATTTTTGGGAGTGGCTAAAAATGATTTCAAGTAAAAACAATTGTGTTATGAAAACAGTTTTTGTTGTTGAGTTGGCCTTTTTATGTGTGTTTCTATGCAGTTGTAATAATACACACAGGGAACCTGTTAACGAGGGCCGGATGAATGCCGGGCTGATAACCGCCTACAACGACACGGCAATGGAAAATGCAATTATTACCCAGCATTCCTTGTATCCGTATCACTTCGTAAACAACAGCGAACAATTAAACGAACTGGGCCGGCGAGACCTTTCAGTCCTCGCTAAACACTTTAAGGAATATCCCGGTCAGCTTGACATAAGCCGCGACGGCACAAGCGAAAATCTCTATAAGGCACGATTGGCCTATGTTACCGGACAGCTTAAGAAAGACGGCGTCGATATTTCCAAACTCACTATATCCGATGGTTTGCCGGGCGGAAGCGGAATGGCTTCCAACGACGTGGTCCAAATCAAGGAAGCCGACCAGAAAGCTCGTAACGAACGTCGAGAAAGCCGTCCCGTGATTCAAAATGGGAGCAGCAGCAGTCAAGGGAGCAGCGGCAGGTAATGACTTGTAGAAAGCAACCTGTTGTATTGCTGTTTCCAATGGTCATGATTTGCGTTGTCGCGCTTGTCTGTGGCTGCAGCCAGGAAGGCGCCGCACCAAAATTCAAACCAGATTATTCTCAATCTGAAGCAGATTCGGCGTTCGATAAAGGCGCCGACCAGCCGCCGAGCATCCGGACCCTTTATGTGATGGCTGACATTATGGTCAAGCAGGGTCGCGACGACCAGGCCGAAGCCGTGTTAACGAGACTTATCCATGAACACCCGCGGTTTACACCCGCCTATAATAGTTTTGCGGAACTCAGAATGAGACAGCGTCGAACCGATGAGGCCGTAAAAATACTGTCCAAGGGGCTTGAAGTTGACTCTAAAGACCCTGTGCTGCTTAATAACCTTGGTATGTGCTGGATGATAAAACAAAAATATGATAAGGCGTTAAAGTATTTCACTGAAGCCGCCGGAGTAAATCCTGAAAGCACGAGGTATCGTGCCAACATGGCTGTCGCGTTGGGCTTCATGGGCCGGGATGACGAGGCCCTGGCGCTTTACCGCCAGATATTACCGGAGAATCAGGCAGCACACAATCTTGAAATAATACAGTCCGCCAGGGGGACACATCCCGGCAATATACCTGCCTCAGCAGAACATTTGAATAGCCAGTGAATTCAAGTGTGACTTGGCATAGGCGGTTTATGTCCGCTTTGCCTAAATATTCAAACTTGTTTGTCGGTCTTATCTGCGATTTTCTCGACGGCCCGGACAAAACGCCCGGCCAGCAGAACTATGCGAATCAGAATAACCACGCAGACAACTACTACCAACGCCGTGAACATCGCACCAAAATTTGCCGTCAGCAACATGACAGTCCCTTTCAAACTTAATTATTAACCATAAAACGTATTAAGCTCCTTGAATTATTATCGGGCAATTGTCCCTTCCGGCTTGAATTAAGCATTTTAGTCAATGGCCCGCTCATGGATGGGAAACGTGTATTTTGACCGTAGAATCGGGATTGAACTCTGGAAACA
>Ga0315276_10003954_pt1 | contig 13608 bp, 12 predicted proteins | sample YL17G05_0_MG_FD_204542 | JGI IMG/M metagenome (GOLD analysis project Ga0315276, IMG submission 204542) | Sediment microbial communities from Yellowstone Lake, YNP, Wyoming, USA - YL17G05_0 | ecosystem: Environmental > Aquatic > Freshwater > Lake > Sediment | place: USA: Wyoming | collected...
ACCAGCGGAAATTGTGATTTCTTGGTCATCGCGTAAGGGCTGGTCGGTGTCTCGATTGCGCGAAAGTTGCGCCGTCCCCATTGCGCGCAGGTCAGAGTAACCAGACGAACCAAACAGACCAAATTGATCCGATTGCCCGTTTCGCATTTTGCTCCCGAGCCGCGACCCCAAACGAGCGAGCCACGGCGCCGGTAGAGTCGCAATAGACGTATCCGTCGCCTGTCGCTCATGTCGCAGCAACGTCGAACCTCGAACATTCTGATCGACAGCCTCAACCTGAACCTCTATCTTTGAACCTCGAACCATTTCTCCGCACCTCCAACACGAGTCTAGGAAAATAGTCATGCAGACCACAATTTGCGAGAACTCTGTTGGTTTCTGCCATGTATGTTAGGGATATCGAATGATTCTAGTAACAGGCGGCGCCGGATTCATTGGTGCAAATTTTGTGTTGGATTGGCTGGCACAATCCGACGAAGCGATTATTAATCTCGACGCGCTCACCTACGCGGGCAATTTGCAGAACCTCGCTTCGCTGGCAGCGGATAAGCGGCACATCTTCGTACAGGGCGACATCGGTGATTCCTCCCTGGTAGCCGGCCTGCTTGCGCAGTACCAGCCGCGCAGTATTATTAACTTCGCAGCTGAAAGCCATGTGGATCGTTCCATCCACGGCCCGGTGGTTGATCTGGCCAAAAATCTCAAGCCCTCACCGCGCGGCGAACTTGAAATCACCGACCTGAACCGCATGTATCTTGAGCAAGGCGCGCTCACAGTCGAAATCATGGGGCGTGGTTATGCCTGGCTGGACACCGGCACCCACGAATCGCTGCTCGACGCCAGCCAGTTCATTGCCACGCTGGAAAATCGCCAAGGGCTTAAAGTGGCCTGCCCGGAGGAGATTGCCTACCGGCGGCAATGGATTGATGCCGCCCAACTTGAAAGGCTCGCGCAGCCCCTGACGAAAAACGGTTATGGGCAGTACCTGCTGCGTGTGCTCAAGGGAAAAGTATTCTGATGGTAACGAACCAGGTGTTCAGGCTGAAGGTCGAAGTTCCGAACACTTCAGCCTATCTACATGAGATAGTTACGCGAACCCAAGGTATTCGGAGACGATCGAGGCTTCTTCTTCGAAAGCTTCAATTAGGCAAAATATGACCTTGCTGGCTACTATGTGCCGCGACACGAACGTTGCATCGTCTGGAACGATCCGGCTACATCCAGGGGCTCATCATTGACACCTGCGCGAAGCAGCAGATCGAGACGGGGCAGTTGACCCTGCATGCGGATCGAGACTTCTCCATGCCATCCAAACCGATGGCGTGGCTGCTTGCCGACCTGGGGGGCACCAACACACACAGCCGGCCCTATACCAGCGACGATAACCCGTTCTCCGAGGCCCAGTTCAACACGCTGAAGTACCGCCCTGACTTTCCGGATCGCTTCGGTAGCCTCAAGGACGCCCGCGCTTTCTGCCAGACGTTCTTCTCCTGGTACAACGGCGAGCATCGCCACGCAGGAATCGGACTGATGACGCCGGTCGCCGTACACGACGGGCGGACCGAAACGATGCGTGACGCCCGGCAGCGGGTGCTTCTGACTGCCTATGCCGCGCACCTGGAGCGCTTCGTGAGGAAGCCACCCCAACCACCCATCCTGCCTCACGCGGTTTGGATTAACCCGCCGAAGGAACCATCGGCCTCGCAGGATGGCGCAGGACCCACGATCTCGACCGCGGACGACCAACGGGTCGCACTGAACGTTGCGGGGTTCGGGGTTTTATCGGAGACTATGGTCGTCTCGCCTCACGCGATCACGACTTCAACAGACGAGGTTCTACACCAAATGCCACCGGCAAGTGTCCCAAGTTCATTGATACGTTCCGGAAGTTCGCAAGATCTCATCTCACCCGAAACTGTCGTGATGCACACGAGACTAAACCCGCGCGTGGTATTCTCCGCAACACGCCCTCTTGATAAGGACCCGTGATGTTTCGTTGGCTGGAAGCCGTGAAGTCCCCGTCAATCTTCGTTAAACGAACCGGCGACGCTGTGTGGACTATTCAAGGGTATGGACTGGTGTTGTTCACCTTCGCTAGCTTCTTTCCTCGGCTGTCTCATGTCCAAGAATATGCATTCTTGTGCTTGCTGCTTCTTGCTGTGATCTATGCTGGGCATGAAGGTAAACCTTTTTGGATCCGTTCTCCTATCGACCTTCCGCTAATGTTGTTCATCGGGTGGGTCCTCCTGACGACGCCGTTTGCGACGGATCCTGCATACAGCTTTGCCGAGTGGCGTAAGCTGGTGGCGCATGTGTTGGTGCTCTATTCGGCCGCGCTTGTATTTCGGATGCATGCGAATGAGGTCCTCACGCGGAGGGTTATGGGTGCGCTGATGATAGGAACGATAGTGTTGTGTGGGTATGCAATAGCCGATTTTGTTGCACGCGGCGGATCATGGGAAGATCGTTCTGTTCGCGCTGGAGCTCCGTCCTCGGATTACAACTGGCTCACAACCTATTTAGTCATTACAATTCCGATACTAATTACTGTCGGTTTTACGTATCGAGCACGGTGGAAACGAGTCGCGTTTGCATGTGCAGGTGTGCTCGGGATGCTTGCGCAGACAATTTCCTATACTCGAGCTGGGTGGTTAGGGCTTATGGCTGAAGCAATCGCCTTCGGGCTTTTTACCGGTCGACGTAGGCTAATAATGTGGATGTTTGGGGCCGCTGTTGTGATCGTGATTGGCCTCATCACCGTGTCCCAATTCGGCTATCAGCGGCAGACGGTTAGTACCGATAATGTGCAGTTCCGGTTAATAATTTGGGAAAATGCAATTCACGACATTGCGCTTCATCCTTTTGTTGGCGTGGGATACGGAAACGATACGTTTCCAAAACGCTATGGAGTACATCCCAATACGGGAGTGCCTGCAGGGATGCATAGTTTATTTCTCATGGTGGCATTTGGCAGTGGTCTGCCAGCGTTGGGATTGTTGATGTGGACTCTTATGCGACTTGTTAGAGTCCTAGTTTGCGCTCAATCGAGTCAGTCTGGTCAGGGAAACCGCTTGACGATGCTGGGAGTGGCTGCCATGGTGGTAGGGGTTTTCGGTGCGAAATCTTTTGGATTACATGTTTGCTGGTAGCCTTGCTGTTTTGTTCTGGATTCTTGTGGCGGTTGGGTTAGCTCAACTTCAGAGCGCGTCTGATTCAGAAGACATCACAACAATTCGATAGCTCAGACTCCATGAACGATTCTCACTTCGCAGTGACCCGCTCTTTTGTGATCATGGCCTCGACGACCCTTGTCGTGGCTATCGTGGCGATTGTGAAGGAAGCCGTCGTCGCGCAAAATTTTGGAGCGAGTGAGGATCTTGATGCATTCGTCTTTAGCTCTTCCGTAGCGTATTTTGTTCCGACCCTCCTAGCTATAACCCTTCAAGGGACCTTTGTCCCGATCTTCTATGAGGCCCTCAAAGTCGATGCGCGTCGAGGATGGCTGTTTGCCAGTGTTACCTTGACCATTTTATGGATGGTCATGGTGGCCTGCACGATTCTCCTCTGGCTAGGAGGCCATTTTCTCATCGCTGTAATGGTTCCCGGTTTTCAAAAATCAGGGCAGACTCTGGCACTACTCCTTCTATGGACGTTGTTGCCAACGGTGATTCTCTCAGGAGTGAATGAGCAATTAAAGAACACGTTGAACGCGCTGAAAGTGTTTGGTCTCCCTTCTTTTGTGCAGATAATCCCGTCAATAACATCGATCGTGACAATCGTGCTTTGGAAAGGACCATGGGGAATCTATGCCTTTGCCATCGGGTGGAACGTTGGCCTGTTTGCCCAGACGGTAATCCTAGCCTGGGGTCTCAAGGTTAAAGGGGGCGTCTATGTTCCGCGCGTCGATTGTTCTCAGCGGGAATTTGCAAGACTCATCACTCAAGGCGCACCCTACTTGATTGTGCCGCTGAGCAGCCTCGGGATTCTGTTCGTTGATAAGTACTTTGCGTCCTATCTGGGAACAGGTGCGATCTCGTATTTTAACTATGCGGAAAAGCTCTTTCGCGTGCCCTGGATGATCATCGCTGCAGCCCTGTTTACCACCGCTCTGCCATATTTTTCGGAACAACTGGCTCGAAGCAGGGTAGAGTTAAGGGAGGCGATCTCGCTCACAGTTCGACTTGCCGCTTTCTTGACCATTCCTGTCGTGGTTGTTATGAGTGTTTTAAGTCAGCCCCTGACCGCGGTGCTTTTTGAACGGGGTTCATTTACCAGTCAGGACACGTCTGGCACGGCCATTGTCCTGGTGGGATTTATGGCGAGCCTGTTTCTCTATACTGTGACGTTCATTTTGGACCGAGGCCTGTGTGTCCTAGGTGCCACGACCATGTTAATGAATCTAGCCCTTGCTACGTTTGTCCTGAAGGTGCTATGTGCCTGGGTGATGACTCAAGTGTGGGGCCTCCAAGGTCTTGCACTTTCTACCGCGCCAGTGCTAGCTCTTCAAGGTCTAGGGATGTACTTGATGCTCACAAGGTTATTGGGACGTTTTGACTTATCTGGCTTGATCGGGTGCTTGGGTAAAACCATCTTCGCGTCTGCGGCGATGGCTGTGCCGCTCCTAGCTATCTGGCATCACGGCAGCGTGTTCGCCGGCCTCATGCGCGACAATGTTCCCAATACAATTGTCCTTGTTTTGGCGATTACTGTGGGAGCCTTAGCCTACTGGCTGACTGCTATCGGCATGAAGTCTGCCGAAGCCTCAGCGCTTTTGAAGGTTCTGTGGGGGCGTGGTCAAGTGAAGGGAGTATTGAAATGATCTCAGAGGAGCTGATGCTTTGGAATGCCTTCAAGAGGCGGTATCCGACTGGGGAAACGGCAACGGATGTTTGCGAGAATGAGTGTCTAAATGTGTATGTGTTCTTCCATGCTCGAGAGTGTGCGCGAGAAGCTCGCTCGTCGATAGGACTACAACGTGCATGATCGCATGGCGCATTTTAGGATCAAGCATAGCTGACCAGTTGGTGACGACAAAGATATCCTTGGTGTCACACGAATTGGTCGCGGCATTTACCTGAGCAATGGGAGATTCGCATCGCTGGACAGGAGGCCTCTCTGATCACGTGCAGGCAGATTCATCAGATCTCACTCGGCCTAGATTTGCTGGGCAGGTCACAATAAAATTGCATTAAAGCAATAAACACAACCATGCTCTTTTTCAGAAACGACTAGTCAGAGAATAATTCTCTTCAGACAATACAAATATGTCTTTCGCAAAGGAATCCGAGTTGTGAAAGTTGGGATACTTGCTTGGGATTTGAATATCAGTGGAGGCACACAGCGGCAAGCTCTCGAGTTAGCAGCATATTTGCAGAAACAGCCTGGCCAAAAGGTGATTGTATATACCTACTTCTACGATCCAGAACGGTGCTATCCCCATCTCTGCGAAAAACTTGATATTCGCTATGTTTGCAAGAGAAGTTTGGGCGCCTATCCAGGCAGAATGAAAGATGTTTGTTTGACGTTCAAGAAATATCTGAAATTCTATTTCGAAGTTGATCAAAAAAAGTTATTGAATCTCCTGGATAACGACATAGATGTACTGAATGTTCATGACTATCATGTATATCCAACCGCAGGTTTATGGAAAGCGAAAACCAATAAATCAGTAGTGTGGATGATGAATGATATACCAATGTATCGGTGGAATCCCGCAAAACTGATGAAAACAGCCTTGTTTCACATAAAGCCACAATTCAAAAAATATATCGAATCCTTCGATAAAATTGTGGTGCTTGACTATTTAAATAAGAAACAAGTGCTGGCTAATTTCCATCGCGATGCTGAAGTTGTTAGAAGTGGAGTTGATATTCACAGGTTTCCATTCTTACGTCGTAATTTCAAAACTAATACCATTTCCTTGTTATCCATAGGCATATTTCTTGAACACAGGAGAATTGAAGATACAGTTAATGCGGTAAGCATTCTTGCGAAAAATGGTTGGTCAGTTGTTTGGAATCACATTGGGAGTGATGACCGCGGAATGGGTTACGCAAGAAGGATCTACTCTATGGTAAAAAGGATTGGCTTAAGCGACAAGGTTGTTTTCCATAGAAGAGTGTCAGAGCAAGAACTGCTTCAACTTTTCCATGATGCGAATATATTTATTTTCCCCAACTCACCCCAGACATGGGGGCTTTCTGTTTTCGAGGCAATGGCTTGCGGTTTGCCTGTAATTGCAACTACGGGCTGTGGCGCCTCAGAAATTCTTACAGATGGCGAAAACGCAATGATAGTTGAGCCAAAAAATCCTGTGCGAATCGCTCAGGCGATTGAACGCCTATATAAGAATCAAGATCTCTATAGTCGAATATCGCGAGAAGGTAGGAGACTTGTTGAGACTGCATTAAGTTGGGACATGTATGGCGAATCAATGCTTCGGGTGTTCCAGTCGTGTCGTTACTAAGACTTAATTTTGAGGAAGACCGGCATGGTGAAAATCCTCATAATTGGCGTTTCGGGTTTTACCGGGCGTCATCTGTATGACTGTCTTAAAAATAATGCCGAAAATGAAATTTATGGCACTTTTTGTCATGGTGACGCACTCAGGCACTTCGGTGCCGGAATCAGGCTTCAGCAATGCGATGTGAGTAAATATGATGAAGTGACCGATCTGTTGACTTCCTTACTTCCTGACCAGATTTACTTTCTGGCGAGCCTTGTAACCGTTGCGAAATCGAGTCTTTTTGCGTCGGAAATGTTAGAAACGAATATTGCAGGAACAGCTTTTTTCTTTGACGCGGTTAAGAACATATGTCCGAAGTCAAGAATCCTTGTTGTTGGTTCAGCAGAGCAATACGGACCTGTTGAGCCGTCGAGTCTGCCCATTTCAGAAAAGACGCCATTATCTCCAGTGAGTGTTTACGGAATCAGTAAAGCTGCCGCTGAGCATATTGGGCGCTATTATCAGAAGGCATTTGGGCTGAATGTCTGTTTTACGCGTACTTTTCATGTATGTGGGCCTTTCCAGCCGTCCAGTTTTGTTTTCTCCGATTTTGGCCGGCAAATTATAGAGATTGAAAGTGGTACTAGGGATAAAATTACCGTTGGCAATTTAAGCGCCAAAAGAGATTTCACTGATATCCGTGATGTAGTACGTGCATATGTGTCCCTAATGCAATTTGGAATTAGTGGATGTGTTTATAATGTTTGCAGTAACGCGTCAGTGTCGATACAAATCGTGCTTGATAAAATGTGTTTTTATAGTCGTAAGAAAATTGTAGTTGAAACAGATTCCAGTAAACTGAGGCCCAATGATGTTCCTGAATATCGCGGTGACAACAATTTATTAATACAGACTACCGATTGGAGCCCCGCGCATAGCATAGATGACACTGTAAGAGATGTGCTGGACTATTGGAGGAGAATTTTGTAAGTAATTAAAATTATGTTTGTCTTAAGTCCGTGCATTGAATTATCTGTATTAGAAATAAGTTTATTGGAAATATTTATTTAAAATGAACAAGTATCCATATCAAATTGGTGTTGGAGGGCTAGTGCTGACTAGCTATGAAAAACAACTTGTTAATCAGGTGCTTGACTCTAACCGCCTTACCTATGGTGACATGACTAAACGATTTGAAGGAGAGTTTGCTGTTAGCCACGGTGCCCGTCATGGATTGTTTATGAATAGCGGAACCTCCGCGTTGCACGTGGCTTTGGCGGCGCTGAAAAACCGCCATGGATGGTCTGATGGGGATGAAGTAATTGTCCCTGCCGTGACCTTTGTTGCAACTTCCAACATTGTCCTTCACAATAACCTTGTACCTGTGTTTGTAGATGTTGAACGAGATACATACAACATTGATCCGGAAAAAATTGAAGAGAAAATCACTAAGCGCACGCGGGCCATAATTCCAGTGCATTTGTTAGGGTTGCCCGCAAGTATGGGGCCGATTATGGAACTTGCCTCTACATATCGTTTATCAGTGATAGAGGATTCCTGCGAAACGATGTTTGCTCGCTACAAAGGGCAAATGGTTGGCAGTATTGGGGATATCGGTTGTTTTTCGACATATGTAGCGCACTTTCTTGTGACGGGGGTAGGGGGGCTTGCAATCACTAATGATTCGGAATTAGCTGTAGACATGAGAAGCCTTATGAACCACGGACGGGATAGTATTTATATTGGATGTATGGATGACCATGATGTTGAGGATGGTAAATTTTTTGAAATAGTAGAGCGCCGCTTTTCCTTTATCCATGTGGGACACTCATTTAGGTGCACGGAAATGGAGGCTGCCATAGGAGTGGGCCAGCTTGCTAAATCCGCAGAGATCATAGCTCGTCGGAAGGAAATAGCTCTACGGCTTACTGCTGGGCTGAGCAAATATTCCGAGCACATTCAGTTGCCATCCTGTCCATCTGACCGAACGCATTCATATATGCTGTACGGAATTGTAGTGAAGAAGAGTGATAAAAAAGAAATTGTGCATTTCCTCGAAGGGTTGAATATAGAAACGAGGGATATGCTCCCCTTGATAAATCAGCCAATTTTAAAACGGCTCTATGGAAATTTAGAGGATAAATTTCCGGTGGCTAAATGGATTAACCAATCAGGGTTCTATATTGGTTGTCATTCATATATGAAGGATGAAGAAATTGACTTTATTCTTGAAGCTTTCCAGTATTATTTCAATAGATGATGCTGGTTTCGTAAGCTCCCCGAAAAAGCAGACAGGACATAAGGAAAACATTTTGGCACTGACGTTGGTCCCGTTCCGAGACAGATCTTAACTAGAACAGACGGCTTCTTCGGCGGCCTGAATCACCTGACGTTGTGCAATAAACTCATTCGGCGTTAGGTGGCCGAGTGAACTGTGTGGGCAGTGCTGATTATAGTCGAGCCGCCAGGCTTCAATGATGTGCTGGGCCTCAGCGAGCGAGCTAAACTTGTACACGCTCAAACACTCGTCTCATAATCTGCCGTTAAACGATTCAATGAAGGCATTTTCCACTGGTTTACCGGGCCGAAGAAAGTCGAGCTGCACGCCCCAACGATACACCCAATCTTGGAGCGCACACGATTGAAACTCGGTGCCATGATCCACCGTAATGGACCGTGGGTCTGGCGTCCCGTTCAGGGTTCAGGTCGAGGACCTGGCCAACCACCTCTCCCAACATCCGAAAACCGGCCTCCAGCTGAGTACGTTGGCGACTCCAGTTATCGATGACCGTCAAGATCCCAAAGGGCCGTCAATCGGCTAGGGTATCATGCATGAAATCCATACTCCACCTGAGGGATTGCTCTGCGGTATATTCAGCTCGGCCAACCGAATCAGTATGCCTTTGTGGGATGATTCAATCGAATGTTCAGCCATGAGGAGCTCGCGCCTAAGTGTTCGAGTCTCTGGATCAGGTGCGCGAGACCAGTGCGGAGTGGATGTGGGAGTACAACGAAGAGCGGCCCCATAACACGTTGGACGGGATGCCCCCGGCCAGTTTCCGGGTCCGCACGACTCCTAGAAGATCTCCTTTGATACCGTCTCATTGACGGGGAAGCTTACGGATTTCCTGTGGAACTCGTCAACATTCTTGGTGTGAACGTATCGCCGGTGCCATTTACTGGCGTTCTCGAAATGATTGAATCTTGGATTGAGGCAGGAACCAAGAAATATATCTGTTGCACACCTGTGAGCAGTGTGATGGCTGCTCACGATGACAAAAAAGTCATGGATGCAATCAATGGGGCAGGCTTGGCCGTCCCGGATGGGATGCCTATCGTCTGGATCGTCCAATTGGCAGGGTTCCCCAATCAGGATCGCGTCTATGGTCCCGATTTGCTCACCTCGGTATGTGGTCTTTCGGAAAAGAAAGGGTACTCGCACTTTTTTTACGGAGGTCAGCCGGGAATCCCTGAGCGCCTGGTCGGAAATCTCAAGCACCAATTTCCATGTCTAAAGGTTGCTGGCACCTATTGCCCCCCGTTTCGTCCTTTGACGGCTGAGGAAGACAGCGGCATTATTGATGAGATTAACCGCAACAGCCCGGATATCGTGTGGGTTGGTCTTGGCTCACCGAAACAGGACCTATGGATGTCCGAACATTATCAGAAGCTTGATGCCAAGGTCTGTATCGGTATCGGTGCGGCGTTCGATTTCCATGCAGGGCGTGTGAAACAGGCTCCCCGGTGGATGCAGCGTAGCGGGTTGGAATGGGTGTATCGGCTCTGGCAGGAGCCTACAAGACTCTGGCGAAGATATTTGGTAGGAAACCCGATGTTCGTATTCTTTCTGATACTTCAACTTCTGCGCATTCGCAAATATGAGTAACGACATAGCAATGGGCCAGTCAGCGGCCAGCGTGGGTTGGTTGCAATGTTGGTGGAAGAAGCTGAGTGGTCAGACGATTCTGTTTTACGCGCTGATATTCTGCACGGTGGCGTTCTCACGAGACTTCGCATACTTGCATCTTCGCTTGATGGCGGAGGCGCCTTTTGTTGGGCTTGGATCTAAGAGTTCCTCTTCAACCTCTTTTTTTGCCCAGGTCGAGCAAGGCGGCCTTTCTATTTATGCTACCGAGATCTTTCTCGCCCTGGTGCTCGGCGGCATTCTGATTCGGAGGCTGCGTGAGAACAACTGGGGCTTTGAGCGGACACCGCTGGACTATTGGTATGCGCTCTGGTTTCTAGTAGGTTTAGCTGAGCTGGTGAGAGGGATTGTCGGCGGAAATAACATCTTGTTGGCTTTCCGTGATTTTGGAATGATCTATTATGTCGTCTTCTATTATGTTGCTCGTGAGGTGTGTTCCACCTGGCAGCGCATTCACTGGCTCTTCCTGGTGATCAGTGTAGGGACAGCTCTGAGGATTCTAATTGCTAACTGGTACTATGTTGTTGATGAGAATTTTTTGCCAGGTGGAGAAATCCATTGGCCTGACTATAGCCGATTTATGTCTGGCATAAATGGTGCCTACATTCTTGTCGCAGTGATCACGGGCATGTCGTTGTGGCAGTGGGCACCGCTAAAGCGACGATGGATACTTTTCCTATACATCTCTTTGGCCGCATTTACACTGGTTTTGACCCAACAGCGAAGTCTTATGATTGCGCTTTTAATTGGAGTGGGAGTCGTTACTGTTGGAGGAAAGCTCTTAGGGACATTAAAACCAGTAAATCCGGCATGGCTTCTTGCGGGAGTGGTTTTGGTAGGAGCGTTAATGTGGATGGTCCGAGTCAGTGTCGGTCCGCCGGGCCATGCAGCATTCCTCGGTCCTATCAATTATTTTGTCCTGAAGACGGTATGTACGGCTGATTTCACCGAGCCGGCAGTTTGCCAGCATTATAAGGTCGAAGCAACGGAATCTAAAGATACGGCGAGTTTTCGGAAGGATGCGTGGGAGGAAGCATGGCGTCGGTTTATGAAAAATCCTTTCCTTGGAGAAGGGCTTGGAAAGCCCTTTATCTTCTATGATTCCGTACAGAAGAGGTCGTGGACCGAGGATGTCAGGCCGCATAATACTTATATGACAGTTCTTTATAAGATGGGGCTAGTGGGACTGGCCGTGTTTATTGTCATCCATGTTGTCTTTTACCTAGCGGTGTGGCAAAGGTTGCGCCGTGAGCTGCCTTCAATGAAAACATATCTTTGGGGATTGACCGCCGCAACAATAGGGCTCCAGGTTTATGGGTTCTTAAACTTGCTTTTGGAGAGCCCGTTTCTTTCACTGTTCTACTGGTCATTGGTGGGCTTGATTATTACTCCTGTCAAGTTTCCGGAAGTCGAAGATCTCAGAGCTTGATACACTCAACCACTCGTTGTTCAGGTGCTAGTGGCTACAATAGAGGATTGGTGCTCTATTGGCTGATAACATTTAAGACATTTAGACTATAAGTATTGATGAAGATGGCGTCATCTTTTGGACGTGAGCACGTAATGACGGAGAAGCCCCCGACCGCGCTGAAAATAGCAGCAAGCAGTGGTAGCTTTTATCGTTCGATAACGATGTTGACCCAAACGGTTCTAGATTTCTGTACCGTGCTTGCCGCCAATGCACTTGCATACGGAGTTTATCTTGAACTGGGTCTTGGTAAGCAGCACGTTGATCCCCAGCTGTATTGGCAGTTGAACATTGTAACGAGTCTCGTGGCTGTTCTGGTTTTCTGGGGATTTGGGCTATATAAGGAAACAGTGGGCATCCTCAGCATCGAAGAAACCCGCCGTTTAATTAGGGGCTCATTTTATGCCACCTTGGGGGTGCTGGTGGCGTCTTTTCTCGTCAGGGAGTACTCATTTTCGCGAATTACAGCGGTACTTGCGTTGCCGTTCGGCCTGATTTTTCTTGTTACGCAACGATGGATAATTTCCTACGCTCATGCGGCCGCACACCGCTTAGGGTGGGGGGTCAGACGATTCCTCATCTATGGAAGTGGCGAGGCCGTTACTGCCATAGCGAAGCGACTCTTGCAGAATAGTCAACTTGGTTGGGTACCCATTGGGTTTCTTGCTGGTGACACGTCAGGTGTTGGCGATACTTTCCGGGTCACTCCCGGTCCGGACGGACGCCAGCTCCAGGTGCTAGGTCTCTGGCAAGATCTGGAAAGATTAGCACGGGATCATGAGGTGAGCGATGTCGTGCTTGTGGTATCGAAGAACGAAAAAGATGAATTTGTGGAGCATGCGCTGTTGAACTGCAGGGAACTAGGTATCCAGTGCCATATCAACTATTCTGGCTCTCACCATCTTCTGACTAGGTTCGAACTTCACAATATAGATGGCATTCCGCTGGTTTCTCCGAAGGAAAACGACGTCGTTTATTATGACATTCTCAAGCGCGCTATTGATCTTTGTGCCTCTTTGGTGGCCGTTGTTGCGCTGTTACCGCTGTATCTTGGAATAGTTCTCTTGATCAAATTTGATTCGCCAGGTCCAGTGTTCTTTCGGCAGAAACGGATCGGGCTGCACGGTCAAGGATTCACGATTTACAAATTACGAACCATGTATGTCGATACTCCTGTACAGATGCTGACACCTAATAGTGCGGATGATCCACGTATTACGCGAGTTGGGCGGTTCCTCAGGCGGACGAGCCTCGATGAGCTGCCGCAGCTTCTGAATGTTCTCAAAGGAGACATGAGCCTGATTGGTCCTCGGCCTGAAATGCCTTTCATCGTCGAAACATATACTGAGTATCAGCGCCATAGGTTGACGGTTTTACCTGGGATTACTGGCCTCTGGCAGATCAGCGGAGATCGTGCCTTGCAGATTCATGAGAACCTGGAATACGACCTCTACTATATTGCGAACCGTTCTCTCTCTCTCGATCTAGCGATTCTCTTCCAGACAGCATTTAGCGTCATCCGTGGAACTGGAGCATGGTAAGAAGTTAGCTCTGACCATAACTTCTTCTGAGTGATCGCTCAAAGACAATTAGGATAGCCGAGCGAGACGGGCGGGACGGGCACAGAAGTTCTGAGTTCTGGGTTCAGAGTTCTGAGTTAGAGGTCGAAGGAAAGAGCGAGATGGGTTGATCTGGTTTATCTGGTTTGTTTTGTTCATCTGGTTGGTCTAGTTCAACCAAACAATCCAAACAGACCAGATAAACAATGGA
>Ga0315276_10003956_pt1 | contig 13608 bp, 7 predicted proteins | sample YL17G05_0_MG_FD_204542 | JGI IMG/M metagenome (GOLD analysis project Ga0315276, IMG submission 204542) | Sediment microbial communities from Yellowstone Lake, YNP, Wyoming, USA - YL17G05_0 | ecosystem: Environmental > Aquatic > Freshwater > Lake > Sediment | place: USA: Wyoming | collected...
TGCTGCTGCTGCCGCCCCGCCCGCCATGCGCGCCCGCCGGCGGCGCGGCGAGGACGAGGATGGCTGAGGAGATGAGGAGGAGGAGGAGGAGGAGGAGGAGGAGGAGGAGGACGAGGACGAGGAAGGCGGCCGCCGCTCCCGGTCGCCCGACGACGACGCGTACACGGGGTCCGATGACGACGATGAGGACGACGACGGCGACGGCGGCTCCTCGGAGGAGGACTCGGACTGGTCCGGCGGCGGGCGGCGGCGGGCCAAGGCGGCCCCAGGCAAGCGCGGGCGGCCTGGGTCGGCGGAGGGTAGAAAGGGCGGCGGGTCCGCGGGGCGGGCCGCCCGGGCCGCCCGCCGGGGGTCGGGCGGGCGCGAGTTCAGCGCCGACGACTTTGAGGACTGAATGGGAAATGGAGACTCTGTATGCACCTTGATTTTTTGCGACGCACAACTAGGGCGTGCGTTCGGGGAGGCGAAAGAGGTGTTGTTGTTGCAGAGACGACGCCCCCACACTCCTTTCCCTCCTCCTCCACTTTCCAACGAAGCACACGCATTCACCACCGCACCCGGCGCGCCCCTCCTTCTCCTCCCCCTCACACATCCGCGATCGTGACCTCCACGTCGACGCCAGGCTCGATGGAGATGGACGTGATCTGTTTGACGACGTCCGCGGGCGAGTGCAGGTCGATGAGGCGCTTGTGGACGCGCAGCTCAAACCTGTCCCACGTGTTGGTGCCCTCGCCGCACGGCGACTTGCGGGTGGTAATGTGGAGGACCTTGGTGGGCAGGCGGACGGGGCCCTTGACCTTCAGGCCCTTGTCCTTGGCGCCCCGGACCAGGTCGGCGCACACCTTCTCCAGCGCGCGCACGTGGCGGGCGGTGAGTGTGATGCGGATGCGGTGGACGGGCGCGCCGCCGCCCGCGTCGGCGGCGTCGACCTTGCCGATCTTGGGGACGTACTTGCCGGGGGCGGCGGTGTCGGCGGCGGTGGTGGCCATCCTTTTTTGTTGTTGTGTGTGTAGCGGCTGGAGAGAGGACGAGGGGAGAGAGGCGGACTGTGAGAGAGCGTGAAGACAGAGAGGGCGCGGCGGCAGCGGCGGCAGGAGAGGGGCCGGGAAAAAAGAGGTCCCGCCCCTGGAGGGGCTGATTCATGACTCAGCAGCCAAGACCCGTGCACCGCGTCAATGCCCCTCAAACAAGAGTCTGGGCGGGGTCAGGGCAGGGAGCACGCGTCCCCTGGTGGGTGGTGTGGGGGGGAGAGAAGCGCTAGAGGCCGATCGGCCGCCGCCGGCCGCTCGGCGTCTCGCTTTTTGCCCGCCACCGGCGGCTGAAGTTCTTTCAAACGTCCTGCCAATGGGGCCAAAGGATACACACGCGGCCGATGCATACTCTAGGAGGGCAGGTATGGGCTGGGCCTGTGGCTTGAGAGCACACACGCGGCCCGTGGAGGCTGCGATCGAGCGGGGCCCTGCACGGAAACGGCAACTCTCCCCACAGTTGGCGAGCCCACCCCCGAAGGCGCGCTGCTCTCGCCCCTAAGCCTACGCCTGGGGGACACCCTGATGGCATGGCCTTGACTCACCTTGCAGAGGGGGGACAGGGGGACACGAGTCGGTGGACTGACGCGTAAAAGGAACGCTTGAAGTGGACCGAAGCAACGTGTGAAGAGCGAAGAGGGGCTTTTCTCTCAGCCGTCCTCGCACACACCTCCAACCGCGTGCCACTCCCCTTTCGCCGCGATGGTGTCGGCCATGTCGCCCCTCCTCCACCCGCGCGCCTGGCTCCACCCGCGCGTCTGGTGGGTCTCGGGCGACCACTCGGAGCTGCTGCGCTCGCTGGCCGTGGGCTGCGTGTTTATGGTCGTGGGCCTGCTGGTGAGAGAGAAATGATAGAGCGAGCGGGTGGGGGTGGGGGGGGGTGGCGGGCGGGCGGCGCGTGGGTGGAAGCCCCCTTATCCCGGGACCGCGCGCGCACGCTGCCGCCGCTCCCATCCTCCATCTCACCCGTCCAAGGCATACGTGGCTGAGCCCACTACCTGTGGGTGGGGTGGGTGGTGCCTCCCTCGGCCCCCCGTGGGCGCGCGGGGGCCCCGCGGCAGCGAGTGCATTCTTTGCGCTCTCACAACTCTCTCCCCCACTCCCTTCCGGGGCACCCCCTTCCCCCGCCCTACCCCACAGCTCCCCCGCCCCAAATTCATGGAGACACGCGCGGGACTTGCTTACACAGCGACTGGGCTGGCGGTGCAGGTGAGAGGAGGAGAGATAAGAGGGGGCGAGACGGCGAGGAGAACATTTCCAGTCGCGGCTCGGCACGCTGGAGCGAGCGCGACGTTGACTTTCCGCCACGCGCGCACCCTGCCCTTCCGTGCCGCCCGCGGACCCATCCGCATCCGGTAGGACTGCGTGAACATCTGCTCTCCCTGATCCGGGTATTGGGCGGGACAAAAGGGGACGCACGTGCGCGCGCGCGAGGCGCTTCTTCCAAACCCGCGGCGCTCACCTGTTTTTCCTTCTTCTTTTTCCGCTTCTTCCGACACCCCCCCTCACCCACAGCGCTTCGCTCTCGGGCTGCACGGCCTGGCGATCCTGCGCGAGCTTTGGTGCGCTTGCACCCGTCCGGGCACGGCGGCGGCCCTGACCCGCGCCTGCGGCCGTTTCTGCGCGGGGCAGGGGTGGAGCCTGAGCCTGCCTCCCGCGCCGCGCCCTCTGAAGGGGCGCGGGCGGGGCGCCCGCGCCAGCCCGGCCCTGTCGTCCGGCCCCAAGCCGAGCAGAGATGGGACCGGCGCGGGGGCGGACCTGGACTGGTGAGCACAGAGGCATAGAGGGAGGCGCGGGTGGAGTAGAGAGAGCGGGGAGCGAAGGGGGAAAAAAAAAAACGGATGCTGCTGCCCCACGGCGGCACCTGCGCCCAACCTTCACGCGCTCTCTGGTGAGACCCTAAGACCACCACATTCTCACCATTTCTCCTCCATCTTTCCACCCTCTGACCGCCCCCTCTCCCTCCCTCCAGGTACATCACCCCCGCCGACCTGGCCCACTTCCACGCATCCGTCGAACCGGACGGCGAGGAGGCCGCCCGCGCCGACCCGACCGCGGGCGGCCGGTGGGAGCTCATGATGCCGCTGCGCTCCTTTGGGCGCCAGGCCTGCCCTGACACGTCCGTCTCCTACGCCGCCTGGCGCCGCCCCCTGGCGGACGGCAAGACCGAGTACAAGTCCACCACGCTCGCCACCGGCATCTCCGCCCGCGAATTCACGGACTTTTACCTGGACGACCGGACCCGGTCGGTGTGGGACGGGATGGTGGTGGAGCAGTGCGCGGTCGAGGCGGCGCCGGCCGCCGCGAGCGCGGCGGCCGGCGGCGCGGCCGCCCACCGCGCCCTGGTCGTCCGCTGGCTGCGGTCCTTCCCCTTCTCCTTCATCTCCGACCGGGAGTACGTCATCGCCCGCCGGGTGTGGGCGGACCCCGGGCGGGCGGGCGCCTTCTACACGGCCACGCGCGCGCTGCCCGACCACCCGGCCGTGCCCCGCCGGCCGGGCGTGGTGCGCATGGAGACCTTCTACTCGGTGTGGCGGTGCCGGGACATCCCGCACCCGGGCGGTGGGCCCGCCCCCGCGTGCGAGGTCACCCTCCTGCACCGGGAGGATTTCCAGATTCCGGAGCGCCTCGCCCGCTTTGCGGTGCGGGCCGGGATGGCCGGCTTTGTGGCCAAGCTGCCGCCCGCGATCGGGGCGTTCGTGGCCGCCCGCCGCGCCCGGGGCGTGGGGCCGGACGAGGCCGACCCGGCCGCGTACGGCGTCGGGTCGGGCGACGGCGACGAGAGCCCGGCGGGGGGCACCCCGACGGCCGGCGGCGCGGGGTCCGGCGCCGCCTCCCCGCGCGCGGCCGTCGTGTCCTTTGCGCCCGCCGACACCCGGGAGGCGGCCCGCCTGCGCGTCGTCGCGTCCACGCCCGCCCTGGCGGCCGTGCTGGGCGGGGTGGAGGAGGAGGAGGAAGAGGAGGAAAAGGGCGGCGGTGGTGGTGGGGGTGGCCGGGCAGTGCCGGCCCCCCCGGCGTCTGGGCGCGGGGGGTGGTGCGAGGCCGCCGCCGGCCTGCCCCCTCGCGCCCGCCCGCGCCTGCCCGCCACCAAGTCCGCCCCGCTCCTGTCCTCCCTGCTCACCCGGGTCGGCTCCTTTGCGGGGCTGGCACCCACGCCGGCGGGGTCGCCGCCGCGGTCGCCCCGTGCCGAGGCGGCGGGCGGGGCCGAGGCGGCGGTGCCGGCCGCCCCCGCGCTGGAGCCTGCCGCCCCCGCGCCGCCTGCCGCCGCCACCCCGCGCCGCCGCCGCCCTTCCACGGCGGCCGTCCTCCTCCGGGCGGTTGTCGTCACCGCCGTCGCCGTCGCCCTGGCCGGGCGGGTGGGTGGCGGCAAAAAGGAGGAGTACGGCCACGGCCGCGGCCGCGGCCGCGACCACCATCGCCGGCGGCCCAGGGCGGCTGCCCCGCCGGTGCCGCCCCGCCCCACCCCGACCGTGCCCACGGACGATGAGGGCGGCGTCAGCGATGGTGTCGTGTCGTACCCCCTGGCGGAGCTGTGAAAGAGAAAGAAAAAGAGAGGAGAGCAGGGGGGAGGCCCTAGGCGCCTCCTGCCCCCATTTTTGAACCCACCCCCCCCACCCCCATTTTTGCCCCCCCCCCTCCCCCTTTTTACTTGCCCCGACCACCCCGCGCGCCCACGCGCCTATACTGTGTGAATTTGTTCGTCCTGTGGAATATGTGTGCACTCCTCTATTGCAAAAGAATGCGAGCCCCTTCATATTTTTGCGGGAAAAAAGAAGAAGAAGAAGAAAAAAACAGAAAAAAAATGCCTCTAGCGGCGCAAACCCATCTCTCTCTCTCCACAGCACGCACGCGCACGCCACGCGCCCCGGCCCTCCTATAGAGACCAGGCGCGCGCGCGCGCGCCCCTACCCGCCACCCCTCCCCATCTCCCGCAGCCCCCCCACGAACGAGGACACGACCCCCACAAATTCTGCCGGCGCCTCCTCGTGCGGGGTGTGGCCGCGCCGGGGCAAGAGCGCGACGCTCACCAGGCCGCCGACATTGCGGTCTCCACCGCCCGCACCGCCCCCTCTCCCCCCGCGCAGCTGGTCGGCCAGGCGCAGGGAGTTGGAGGGCGGGACCAGCATGTCGCGGGACCCGTGGATGATGAGGACGGGCAGGCCGGTGGCCCCGACGACGGCCGCCAGGCGGGCGGCGGCAGAGGCCGGGGCGGGGGCGGCGCCGAGGCTGCCCCCGCGGCCGCCCGCCACCGCCGCGGCCGCCGCCGCCCGCAGCACCGCCAGCGGGCCCGGGCCCAGCGGGATGCGGGCCGCACAGAAGCGGAGCAGGCCCCGCTCCCACCCTACCAAGAGTTGGGGGGCCCGGTAGGCGTCCGTCAGCCAGCCCGGCGGCGCCCCGTCGTCGCCCCACGCCGCGCCCAGGCCGCGCTCCCAGAAGGCCCGGGACCGGACGGCGGCGCGGAGGAGGGCCACCAGCAGGGGCGCCGCGGCCAGGATGGCCAGGCGGGCGGCCAGGCCGGCCGCGAGGCGGGCGGACGCGGCCACCGCGGCCAGGGCGGCCGCGACCCACACCGCCAGGGAGGTGGCCGCCCCTGGCGCCGCCTCCGGCTGGGCCGCCCTCGCACCAGCCCCCTTTGACGCGCTGCTGGAGGACGCGGCCACGATGGCGGGCGCGATGAGGACCAGGGCGTCCACCCGACCGGGGTCGCGGACGGCCTCGGCGGCCGCGCACACCGCGCCCAGCGAGTGGCCGACCAGGACGCGCAGGGGGCCGCCGGCGCCGCGGCGGGCTGCTCGGGCGGCGACCGCGTCGGCGACGGAGCATGGCGGCGGCAGGGGCGGGGCGGTGGGGAGGGGCGGCGTGCCCGCTGACGTGGCAGGCGCCGCGCAGAGCAGCAGCTCCAAGTCCAGCACGGACGCCCCGACCCTGCCGTTGAACGACAGGGAGTAGGGCTCCAAGCCGCCTGCCACGTCAGCATGGGCGCCGCCCGTGCCCCGCCCCCGCCGCCCCCGCCCAGCCCAGCCCGCCCAGCCCGCCCCGGGGCGGTCGGTCAGGCCAAAGCCGGGCATGTCGTGCTTCGTCACGAGCGCGGAGCAGGCGGCCGCGAGCGGGCGGTGCACGAACGCCCAGGAGAAGGCGCCCGCGCCGAAGCCGTGGTAGAGGGCGAGGGCGACAGGCGGGGCGGCTGGAGGAGGGGGCGCGCTGCCAGCCGCGTCGCTGCCCGGCGGTGGCGGGCGGGCGGCCTTGTAGTGGACGGCGAGGCCGGCGACGGACGCAAAGCGCGAGTCTGGGTCGGCCAGGTCGGCCGCGACCGCGGCGGTCGAGGCCCGGCACGCCTCCAGGGCCGCGGACCGGCAGGCCAGGCCGGCGGCGAGGCCGGCGAGGAGGGCCGCCACCCAGGCCGGCGCGGGCCAGCCCAGGATGGTCCAGGCCGCGGCGGCGGCAGTGGCGGGCGCGGGCGGGGCGGCCGTGGCGAGGAGGGCGCCCCCGACTGCTCGGAATGTGAGCACCGCGGCCAGCGCCGCCGCGGCCAGCGCTCCCGCCGCGCTGCTGGTGGACAGGCTGGGCTGCTCATCCAGGCGGGCCGTCCAGGCCGCGACCGCCTGGGCGGCCGCCGCGGCGGCGCCCGTGGGTGCAGGCGTGTAGGACGGGTCGGGTGCCGGCCCGCCGGCGGCGGTTGCGTCAGGCGGCGCCGCCGCGACCGCCACGCTCTTGCCGCCACCGCCACCCCACTTTGCCCAGGGCGGGATTGATGAACCCGAACCCGACCTGGATAGCGATGGCGATGGCCGAGGTGTGGCCGAGGGGGCCTGGAGAGGGAAGGGAGGGTGCGTCGGAGATGTCGGAGATGGTGCAGGGATGAGGAAAAAAAAAAAGGGTAGGGGCGAGCTGAGAGGGACGCGAGCGGAATGCTTCTCCCCCTTCTCAATGCGCCCGCCGCCCGCCTGCTTCTCACCTTCTTCCGCCTCTCCAGCAGCGCGGCCCGCCAAGTAGGCAGCTTGACGGCATGCCGCATGACAGCCGCCGCGCCCAACAGCTCGGCCTGGCCGGACCAGCCGCCCAATAGGCTAGCGGGCGGCTGCGCGCCGGCCTTTTTGGAGGGCGCGCTTGTGCCGTTGCCGCCGCCGCCACCCCCAGCAGCGGGCGGTGCGAGGCGCATCAGGGAGGGGGGCGTGCCTTGGTGGTGGGTTGTGCCCAGTGCGGCTTTCGCCGCAAAGGCGCCGCAAAGGCGCGCAAAAAAAAGAGCTTGTGGTTGGGGAGAGCTTCTCCTCTCCCCCGATGGCTCGTCCCCATTTTCCCATTTTTCTGCCTGGTGGGTGGTCAAGCACACGCCCACGCAAACATATGCCGCGCCACCGCCTGCCTAAAGCGTACGGCCCCCTCCACATCGGTCCAGGCTCTCCCGGTAGAGCTCTAGCCCGGGCGGAAGCCCTGGACATGGTGCGCAAAGAGGAAAGAGAGAGGGGAGCAGACAAAGCGGTGCGCGCGCCGGGTTGTGGGGAAGAGGGAGAGACTTCCTCTCTCTCAACCCCACCCCACCCCTATCCCTGTCATTTCACGCGCACAGGCCGCCTTCGGCTCGGCCACCTCGCCCGACCTGCCCCGCCGCACGCCTGCGGTGGCCATCGAGGAGTGCGCAGACAGCGTGGCCGACCGCCCGGGCGACCTCGCCGGCCCGGCCGCCCCTGACGGCGCATCCTTGCGGGCTTCCCTGGCCGCAGACGCGGCCGCGCTCAAGCTCTCCCTGCACCACGCCGCCGCCTCACCACCGCCCGCCCTCCTCCTCCTCGTGCCGCCCGGGGCGGAGGGGTGGGCGGGGCCCGCCCTCAAGGCCCGCCTGGTGCGGGTGGCGGGGGGTGCCACCAACACGGGCCGGTGGGCCCTGCCCGCCCCGGGCCGCGCCGCCATCAGCAGCGGCGGCGGCCGGGCAGGGGGGGGCGGCGCCGCCGCGGCCGCGGCCGCGGTCGCCTCGCTCATCGCCGCCCTTGCGGCCGACCCTGCCGCGTCGCCCGACACGGCGGCCGCCTGGCTGGCAGCCTCCACACGCGGACGCGGCGGCGGCGGCAGCGGTGAGGGGCCGCCACCACCAGCCCCACCACCCAGCCCCCTCCCCGCTGCTGCTGCCTGGCCACGCCGCTGGCGGGATGGCGGGGCGGGCCCCCTGGCGGCGTCCCTCACCCTGGCAGCGGGCGCTCTGTGTGCCGCCCTCCCGCCCGGCCCCGCCGCGGCCGCCGCCGCCGCCCTGTGGAACGCGGCCGCGGGCGTGGCAGGCGCGGCAGTGGCGGCGGCGGAGGGGGTCGCCGCCCGGCTGACCACCCGCAACGCGGCGCTGGAGGCCCGGGCGGCAACGGGGCGGGCAGCCGCGGCCGCGGCGGCCGCGGCACGCGCGGCCGCCGTGGCAGCGCGCACCGACGCGCGCACCGCCCGCACCGCCGCGGCCGTCGCGGCCACCTCTGACGCCGCCACGGCCGCGGCGGCGACCGCCGTCACCAAGCGGGTGACAGCCGCCACGGCGGCCGCCCGGTGGCGGTATGCTGGCGCGGTGGTCGTGGCCCGGGGCGGGGGGCAGGCGGGCGGCGCCGGTGGGAGGCTCCCCTCCCTCGGCACGCGGGCGGCGGCGGTGGTGGCGGCCCGCGGTGGCCCGCCGCCGCCGCCGCCCACGCCCGCCACCGCTGTGCGTGCCCTGGCCGCGTCGGTGGACGTGCTCATGACCACCGCCGCCGCGGCCGCCGCCGCAGGGATGGCGTCCCGCCTGACCGGGCGCCGCGCTCTGACGGCCGGCATCGCACGGGGCCGCCTGCGCCACGCGGCGGCCGGGCCGGACGGCGAGGGCCCGGAGGGCGGGGGGTGGGAGGGCGTGCTTGAGGGCGCCGGCATCATCGCGCTGTCGCCCACGCCCACGCCCACCACGCCCGGCCCGGTAGCCTGCGGCTACTTCCTGCCCCCGGCCGCCTGTGCCGCCGCCCTGCTCGCCAACCCGGCCCGCCTGGCCCTGGTGATGGAAGGCCTCCCCCCCCCTCTCCGGGCCGCGGTCGCCCTGGCCGCCCCGCCACCGGTCCGGGCGGCCGCCCTGGCCCGCCTGTCTGACACCGACGCAGCAGGCGCGCTGGCGCACATGGGCGACACCGCCCGGGCGCGGGCGCTGGGCGGGTTGAGGGGCGCCGACCCGGCCGCCGCGGCGGCGGCCGGCGCCGCCCTGCGAGGTGACGCGGGCGCAGCGGGCGCCTGGCTCGGGGCGGCGGCCGGCCTGGACGCCCGGGTGGCGCGGCTGGCAAAGATTGCGCCCGCCGCCCGGGGTGGGGCATTGGTGGGAGGGCTGAGCCCCCTCGATGCGGCCGCGCTGCTCGGGGCGCTGCCGGCGCCTGGCGGCGCCCCGCCCCCCCACGCCCTCACGCCGCCGGCCATCCTGTCCACCGCCCCGCCCGACATGGCCGCGGCTGTGCTGGCGTGCGCCCCGCCCTGGATGTCGGCGGCCTGGCTCACAGAGATCGCGGCTGAGGCGCCGGAGGTGGCGGCCGGCGTGGTGGCGGCCGCGGAGGTGGGCGGGCCGGGCGGCGGCCTCGGCGCCGCCCTGTGGGGAGGGTGGGGCAAGGGTGCCGCCTGTTCCGTGGCGGCCGCCCTGCCCCTGGCCGCTGCGGCTGCCTTTGCCGCCGCCTTGCCGGACGACGGCCCCACCACCGCGGCCGTCCGGGCGGGTGTGGCCAGCCGGGCGGGCGCGGAAGCGGTGGGCAGTGGCGGCGGGGAGGGTGAGGGTGAGGAGGGAGGGGAGCCGCCCCTGATCGGCCTCGCCGCCCTCGAGGCCGCGGCGTCCAGGGCGACCGCGACGACCGCCGCCCGGTCGGCCTTGACCGGCCTGTCCCCTGCTGCCGCGGCACGGGTGCTTGTGGAGGTCGCGGCGCGGGACCCGGCGCTCGCGGCGGGCCTGTTGTTTGGGGGTGGGGGTGGGGGGTCGCCTGGTGCTGCGGCGGCGGCGCCCGCTTTGCCGCCTGCTTCCGCGGGCGCGCTGCTGGCCGGCCTGCCGGGTGAGGCGCTGGCCCGAGTAGTGGGCGTGTTGCGGGGTGGGGGTGCTGGCGTTGGTGGCACCGCCCGGGCGGAAGGGGTGGCGGCCGCGGTGGAGGCGGCTGCGGGCGGGTTCTTCCCACCACCACCTCAACCTCAGCCCCCTTCCCGCCGGGCGTCTGTGCTGCCGGGATCGCCCCTCGCCCCCGGCGGGGGCGCCACCACTCCACACCGGCGAGCGTCCGTGGCGGTGCCGGCGGCCAGGCGGGCTTCAGTTGCGGCCGGGAGCGCAACAAGCCGACCACCCCCCATCCTTCCTCAGCCTACGCCCGCCACCACCCTGCCAGACGCGCTCTCCGCGTTCGTCCTTGCCCGTCTGGACGCGTGGACGGCCCTGTGCCGCGGGGCCGGGCCGGTGGAAGCTGGGCGCGGGCTGCTGGTGGCCAGCCCGGCCAGCCCACTGGCGTCGATATCGTCGTCGCTGCCGTCGCCGTTCGCGGGAGAGGGCGGCGGCGGCGGTGCTGCCTCAAAACCCGCCACCCGCCGGCCTAGCCTCGTTTCTCACGCCTCCTCCGCCCGCCGCTCTGCCGTCTCCTTTGCCTCCGACAGCGACGACGCCGCCTCGTCTGGCTCTGGCACTGCTAGCTCTTCCGGCCCCGTGTCGTTGGACCGGGGCCCCCTCCGCGTCGGCAAGGACGGTGTCGCCGTCATGAGCCGGCGGGCGAGCGCCGCGCTTGTGGCGGCCGCCCAGGCGCAGGCGCGGCGGGGCAGCAGCGTGGGGCCGGCGGGCCGGCGAGTGTCCTTGATCCCCGGGGCCCGCCCGTTCCCATTCGTGGCGCCGCCGCCCGTGCCGGAAGAGGAAGCGAAGGGGGTTGTGGGGCCGTAAAGCGAATTAATATCGCGAGTGTTTTGTTAACCGGGTTCCTTCTCTACTAAAACAAAATGCCTCCATCTCTCTCCCTTCAATTCTCTCTCTCAAACGTCCGCCCCCGGCACGGACGGCGGCGCCCGCACGCCCGCAAAGAGGGCGGACAGGTCAACATCGTTCCCCGCCACCAGGGGCGGGGGCGGCAGGTCGCCCTCCTCCCCTCCCACCCCCGCCGGCACGCCCGTCACGCGCAGCGTCAGCGGGCCGTGCGTGCCCGGGCCGGCCCCGGGGGGGCGCACGACGGCCGCGCGCGCGTCCACGCACAGGGCCAGCTCCAGTGCGTCCCGGCCCACGTGCTCCGCCGCGGCGTCGAAGCGGGCGTCCAGGGCGGCCACAGCCTCGCCCGCCGCCGCCGCGTTCCCGCCCGCCAGGGCCAGCAGGGCGGCCCGGGCCAGGGCGTGCGCCAGGCGGGTCAGGCGGGCCGGGGTCACGCCCTCGGCCGTGCTGAAGGCTAGGCCCGCCACGTCCGCGTGCAGGGCGGACGCCGCCGCGGACTCGATAGCCAGGACAAAGCCCGGGCCGGCGCCGCCGCCGCCCGACCCGGGCGGCCCCGCGGCGGCGGGGGCAAAGGAGACGCGGGCGACGTCGCCCAAGGCCGCGAGCACGCCGGCGGCCGTCTGGGCGAGGCGGACCGCCGAGGCGGGGTCGCGCGGCCCGCTCGCGGCCCCGCTCGGCCCGCCCACGCCCAGGAGCTCGGCCAGGGCGGCCTCGTCCAGGCGGACCCGGGCGCGCAGGCCGTCGACAGCGAGGGTGCCCAGGGAGGCGGGCACGTGCGGGGCGCCCGGGGCGGCGGCGGCCGCGTCCTCCACAAACCAGCCGAGCGCGGGTTCCGAGAAGAGGGCGCTTCCGCTGGGCAGCGCCCTCGTCACGCCCGGCGCCACCCCGCGCGGGCGGGCGGGCGGGGACGCCACCGCCGACCGGGCCGCCTCCACAAACCGCCGCACGGTCGTGGACGCCGGGTCCGGCAGCGGTACCGTGAAGGAGAAGGCGTCCGGGTCGGCCGCGGCCGCGGCGGCGAGGGCTGAGGAGCCGCCACAAGCCGCGGCGGCGGGGGCGGGGGCGGAGATCGGGACGCGAATGTGGAGGGGGCCCACATACCTCGCCGCCTCCGCGCCCACACTCGCCCCGCGCGCGTCCGCGGACGCGACGAGGCGGGCCGACGCCCCTCGGAAGGTGGCCTTGAAGGAGCGCAGCTGGGATTGGACGTAGGCGTGCCAGGCTTCGAGGGCGGAGAGCGCGGCGTCGAGGGAGGGCGGGGGGGGCGGGGGCGGGCGCGTCGTTCCCGCCGTGGCCGTCGCCTGGGTGGCCCCCCTCCCACCGCCCTGGACCGCCAGCTCCCGGGCCTGGCGCTCAAAGTAGGTGCGCAGGGAGGAGATGGCCGCATCCACGCACGCCCCCACGTCCGCGTGGGTGAGGGTGAGGAGGACGCGGACGGGCTTGCGGGCCAGGCCCGCCGCGGCGCCCGCCGCCAGCTCGCTGAACGGCGTGGGCGGCGGGGGCACCCCCCGCCCCGCCGCCAGCGCCCGGAGCGCCGTGTCCCACACCGCGCACGCCCCGATCCACAGGGCCGGGTGCCTGGCGTACCGCTTGTGCAGGGACGCCAGCACCGCCAGCGTGGCGGGGCGGGGGTCGCCCGTCAGGGCGGTGGCCGGGGACGCCAGCAACGCCTCCACCAGCCCGGCCTGGCCCGGGGTGAGCCTTAGCGCCGCCCGGGCCTCCGCCGCCGCGGACGCCGCCCGCGCCGCCGACGCCGCATCCTTGGGCGGCGGGTCGCCCGGGGCGGGGGCGGTGCCCGGCGGCGGCGTCGCCAGCCGCGCGTCCAGCGCGGAGAGGGCGGGCCCCACGATGGCCACCTCCCCACCCATCCGCACGCCCACCCCGCCCGCCCGCCCCGCCTCCGCGATGTACTCACCCAGCTCCGGCGGCAGCGCCCCCGTCAGCAGGCGCTGAAAGACGGGGGGCAGCACGGCCGACACGATGAGGCGGAGCAGGGCCTTGGGTACGGGCACGGACGCGCCGCGCACGGACCGGGAGACGCGGGCGACCTCGATCGCGCACCGCCCGTGCGGTTCCCAGGCGCCCGTCCGCCCATCCCACCGCGCGCCCAGGCGGCCGTGCAGCTCGAATTCCACCGTCAGCTCCGCCACGGACAGGCTGGGGCACTTGGACCCGCGCTCGCCGACGAGGGCGACGTCGGTGACGCGGAGGACGACCAGCAGGCCCCGGCGGGAGGGGGCGCGGGAGGGGTGGGGGTGGGCGCCGCCGCCGCCGCTCGACCCGCCCGCGGCGGACGGCGGGCCGCCGGCCGGCGGTCGCCCCTCCTTCCTCGCCCGGGGCGCCTGCGGGGCGTCCGCGCCGATGCCGGCCGCGTCCACAGGGCCGGCGCCCAGGTGGCCCCAGTCGCGCGGGGTGGCGGCGCGCCCCCCCCGGCCGCGGCCCTCCCCGCCGTCCTCGTCCTCCTCCTCGTCGCTTGGGCCGAGCACTGGCTGGCCTAGGGAAGGAGGCGGGGCGGCGGCGGGCGCGGCGCCCGCCAGGGAGGTCGCCGTCACCGCCAGGTCCAGCATGGACGCCGCGGGCGGCAGGTCGCCCAGGTCGGCGTCCCCGCCCGCCGCCGCGTCCACGTCAGCCTGAGCGTCAGAGAGGCCCAGGCTG
>Ga0315276_10003958_pt1 | contig 13606 bp, 15 predicted proteins | sample YL17G05_0_MG_FD_204542 | JGI IMG/M metagenome (GOLD analysis project Ga0315276, IMG submission 204542) | Sediment microbial communities from Yellowstone Lake, YNP, Wyoming, USA - YL17G05_0 | ecosystem: Environmental > Aquatic > Freshwater > Lake > Sediment | place: USA: Wyoming | collected...
TATTCTTTCTTCTTCAGGACTTATACATGAATGCAGTTCAACAACTCCATCAATATTTTTTGACATATTGCTATAATAATAAAGGGCTATAAAAAGATGATTATACTACAATATTTAAATTTGAGGAATAATTGCAGCAGATTCTTCAACCTTTTTAACTGTTAATTTTTGCTGAGATAGATAATGATTTACTGCTTTGTCTCCAATAATAAGGTAAACATGAGGTTCACTATCATAAGTTGTAGAGCCGCCGATAGGCAGTTGACTGAAATCAGTTATTATTGGGCTGGATATTCCTATTCTTAATCCTTCTGGCTCTGGAATAAAATGGGGTTGAACTGGAGTGCTTTTTGCTAATGCTTCTAATAACACTTTGGCTGCATCAGCCATTGGAGATTGTTTCATGTTTACGAATTCAAATAAAAATCCAGATAAAGAAATTTTTCCATCATATTTTTTCCATCCTTGATTATTCACAAATCTTCTTTTTTGAAGCGCGTTTGCCAATAGCCCTCTTTCAGGATAAATAACTTGATAAGCAGGAGTGAGCAATCTTGCTAATTCAATTGACCTTTCATTTCTCCCACTGTTCATTCTTCCATCAACAATCTGGGTGCTTGTCCAGTCATTTCCTTCGTAATTAATAAGAAGCGATTGGCCTGCATATTTCTTTATTTCATCAAAAAATGCTTTTACTTGGGGAAATTTTTCTTTCATTTCAGTTCCATAATGAAAAAAGCAAAAGTCCTTTAATTCATCATCGATTACTTCCCCTTTATACATTCTTCCCTGGATTTTCCTGGCTGATTCATTCAACTTTTCTTTTTTATGAGCTAATTTTTGTGATTCTGCATTTATAGATGCTAGTTTAGACTCATTCAGTTCTATTTCTTTGGTAATGATCTCTACTTTATTTGACAAGTTCATAAGATTACAATAGTTTATTCGTTTATAAGCATTATTGCATTATGGAACACATAGGACGTATACTTTTTAGTATAGATTTATTTATAAACTGATTTCTGCATTTCTAGTCATGGCTGGAATGGGGACTGGAATTTTGGAAAGAAGAATTCAGGGGCATGATGTGGTTATTGATGGAAGAGAAGCTACTATTTCTGCTGAAGTTCCGGAAAATGTTGCTCATGAGGATGATTCTTCTTCTCAGGAGGAGATAATATACACTAATCCTGCGAGATTGCTTAGAAATGGGGCAACACCCTCTTTTTCTATTATAAGATTTGCAAAAGTTAAAAATTTTATTGATGGGGTTCATTCTGCTGTTGAGTTTAGAGTTAATGAAAAGGGGCATAGACTTTCAAGGGGAGATTTTTTAGATGTTTTGGAAAAAGAATTAAGCGGTGATGCAAAGACTTATGTAAATAATGCTGTTTCTGGAAATACAAACAATGATGTTGGATTATCTCTTCCTCAAGGATTTTATGATTGGAATTCCCAGCTGAGAAAAGCTTATAGGCAGATTAAAGTTTGCGGGGTAAGACCTGGTTTCTTTTTTGGAGACGAGTCCGACGATTCTGTTAATGGAAAAGTTATGGGCAAAATCAGAGAAGCAATTAACGGAAATGCTCAATTGGGGGAGCAGTTTAACTCTATTACAGAATTATACGCTAAGATGACTAACAAGCCAGATAATGTTCCTTGCTTGTTTCCTGCCGCAATTCTGCCTGACCAGGAATATTTTAAGAATTTATCTTTTGCAAGGCAAGGAGATGATTTACCTGAAGGATTAGGAAAGGTTTTAGTTGAGGCAGTTAGAGACGGGAGGGTAAGCTTTGTTCCGGACGAAAAATCAGGATTATACATTTGGCAGATGAATGAGATTACCCCTTTAGTAAAAAGAGACACTAGAGAGTTTGAAAAATATACAACCAATGAGCAATATAACAAGATTCTTGAAAATGAATTTATTTCTCAGTGGGTTGGAACGAGGCATACTCATGTAGGGCATACAGATTTTAGAGATACGCTGTGCACTTGTTGTGTTCAGGATACTCCCATAGAGATACCAATATTTCCTGAACTGGAAGTTGAACCTTTTTCTACAAGCTATTCAAGAATGCAGAGAAGTGTTGAATTTTTGGAGCAAGTTGTAAAGGCAAATGTTCCTGAAGTTTTTGACAGAAAAAGGCTGATGGGACAGGAGGAGATAAGCAAAAAAACAATAGGAGAAGAATTTGAAGAAATGAAATTATTGCTTAAGGGACTTGAATTGATTTCTTTAGATTCTCTTCACATTCCTTACAGAATAATTTCAACTGAAGATAATGAGGCAGTTGATTCTGCGAGAAAGTGGATGAAGAATGCGAGCAGTGATTCTGATATAGACAGAAACTGCGCAATTTTTGTTCCGATTATAAGAACGGCTGATAGAAGCAGGTTTGTTTCCTATATTGATGCCGGATTTAAGACGTTTGGTGTTAGCACGAGTTACGCAGATAAACCTCAAGTTAAGATTAATTCTCCAAAAAGAGAGATAGGATTTCTTAGAGGAGGAGTATATCCTTTTTTCTCGTCAAAAGAGTATACTTTTCCCGCATTAGTTCATAGAGAGGTTAGAGTTCCATATAACCAACTTATTAACGATTCAAGATTTAGAGGTATGTTAAAATCAGAATTTTCAGAAAGAGATTTAGATGCTGCTGTTAAGAGATTAGAAAGTTAATTTTCTTCAGTAATTTAGTCACAGCAATTTATTTTGATGGGAAAACATTTTTATAGTGGTGATTTAACAGATTATTAAGAGGGGTCAGCCCAGACTGTTTCTGGAATTAACATGAAGGCAAAGGAAGCGCGTGAGACATTACAAGAGGCTGTGAAAAATCCTAAATTAGTTTCCAGCAATAAATATATTGATGCGAGACTTTCTTATCCAGATTTGTATGCAGTTGTTTTTCAGGTTGGTCCGAAATGTAACTTATCTTGCGCGCATTGTTATGGGAGTTATGGGCCGGACAGAGAGGGAGTTCCTAAAATTCCGGTGGTTAAGAGGGTGCTGCAGCAGTCTCTCGAACTGGGGATGAGTCATCTAACTCTAACTGATGGGGAACCGATGATGCCAGAGAATATAGGGCTGATGAAGCTTGTATCTGAGAGTTCTGACAGATTTCCTGCGCAAATAATCACCAACGGAAAATTTGCTGAAAATATAGAGTCTGCTCGTGATTGGATGAGTTTTTTGAAAGAAAGTGGATTTGATTTGAGGAGCAGAGGGAATATGATAAGAGTGAGCGCTGGACAAACTTACAATATTTCTTCGGAGACTTATGCAAATCTTGTTAAAGCTGCGTCGGAAGTTTATGGGGGAATCTCTTTTGATAATCATCTTGGATTTTATTTTTTAGAAATAGACCAACCTAAAAAAGATAGAAAGTGCCTAGTGAACTTGATGAAGGCAGTTGATTCTGTTCTTGCGCCAAAAACTGAATCCGTTTTGAAAGTGGTTAAAGATGATAGAAATGAGAGAACTAGGGTTTATGCTTATTATCCAGTTAAGGGGAAGAAAGGATTTGTTCCGTTCATTACAATGAAGTGTGTGTCTGAAGGGCGAGCTCAGGGAATTCCTTCGGTTGTGGATACTAATCCTTCAATGCCTGTGGATGTGGAGGGCATCGGATTTAATCCAAATAGGGATATGAGCTTGTGTGTGGATTATAAAGGCAATGTGGGATTTGGGATAGCTCAGGCATCTTTATTTGGAAAGGGAGTTTATGGAAATATTATGTCTGAGAAACTCTTGGAGATTATGACTAATATCTTTAGGGATCCTATCTATCAGGCAAATCATCTTGGAGGGGTGAGATTCTTGTATCATCTTGCTCAGGAAGAAAATCCACAATTCAGAATCAGCGCTGTTCAATATTTGGATTTTTCTCAGAGTTTGTTTGAAAAAAGAGAGTTAATTGAATCAGTTAGGAAAAAGATTAGAAAAATGAAGCTGATTCCGGCATATAAAGATTATTTGAGGCAGAGAGGAATACCTAAGCTGGGTTAGCTTTCACTATTTTCTTCTTCATTTTTCTGATAATCTTTTCTGCCTCACACTTCACTCGTTGTTCTCAGAATTATTTTTCTCTCGTAAAGATGTTCGGGAGGGACATTCCGGATTATAGCAGAACTTCCAGGGGCGTTTGGCTTTTCTTATTGCTAGCAATAGTGGGAACTGGCATTCTTTGCAGAATTCCTGCTTGTCTTCATTATCTCTGCTTGGCTTGATTAAGCTGTTTGGAGGAAGAGAGAAGGTTGTTTTGCATTCGGGATATGCCGAACAGGCAACAAAATATCTCCTCATTGCTTTGTTATATAATATTCTCAATTTTCCTTTTCCGCATTTTGGACATATTTGAAGCTCGTTGGCTTGTCTTTCCTGTTCTCTCAGAGTTTGGTTTGCTTCTATGAGCTCTTTTCCAATTTCTTTTTCTTTTTTTCTGAATTCTTCTGATATTTTTGTAATTGTTGTTTTTGCTTCTGATAATATTTTATCTTCTTTTAGGAGCAAATCTTTTTTTGCTTCCTGAATGCTGTCCATTTCTTTTTCAAATTTTCTTGTTAGCTGTTCATCAATGATTATTGGGGAGTGTTTTTCCAAGCTTGAGATTAGAGCCATTCCAATTGAAGTGGCTTGAATTGATTGGTCTTTTATATACCCTCTGGAGTAAAGGGTTTCTACTATGCTTGACCTGGTGGCTTTGGTTCCAAGATTTCTTTTTTCCAATTCTCGGACTATTGACGCGGGTGTGTATCTTCTCGGAGGCTGTGTTTCTTTTTCTTCTATTCTCGAATCTTCAATTATGTAATTTCCATTTAAGTCTGGCAGGTCTTTTTCCTGAAGCTTTGTTTTGTATACATCCATCCAAGCTTTTTTTATTACTTCAAGTCCTTTTGCAATAAATTTGTAGCTTTCATATAACGCGGTAATTGTTTTATTTGCCACAATGGCATCTTCGCAGAAACATGAAAGAAATCTTCTGACAATTAAGTCGTATATCTTTTTATCTTCGCCTTCTAAACTTGAGAACTCGCCTGTTGGATAGATGGATGGATGGGCGGGATCGGACTTTGAGCCTTCGACTGGCTTTGAATTTTTACAGAGTTTTATATCATAAACTTTTCCTAATCTTTTTATTATTGATAGGGGATTAATTGATTCTGGAATTTTTTGGCTGGAGGTTCTTGGATAGGAAATTAATCCGGCTAAATACAAACTTTGAGCTATCTGCAATGTTCTTGAAGGAGTTATTCCAAAGAATTTGTATGCTTCTGTCTGAAGAGTTGTTAAGTCAAATGGGGCTGGAGGTTTTATATTCTGCTCTGATTTTTCTGTGGAAACTTGAACTTGCTTTCCTTTAAGTTTCTGGAATGGAACTAAATCATCCTTGTTTGTTATATCTTTGTTGTATCTTAGTTCAACCCCTTCAACTATAATAAAAACTTGCCAGTATGGTTCGGGTTTGAAAGCTAAAATTTCTCTCTCTCTTTGAACTATCATATTTAATGCCGGACCCTGAACTCTTCCTATGGACATTATTTTGAAACTTCCTGCTGATTTTATTGCTTCCATCAGAGCTCTTGAGAAGTTAATTCCGTACATCCAGTCTAGATAATGGCGTGTTTCACCTGCAATTGCCTGCCCCCAATTTAAAGTTGGAGAAACATTGTCATATGCATCTTCAAGCTCTTTTACTGTTAAAGATGAGAACTTCATTCTTTTTGCATCTGCCTGCTTTGCTATGAATCTTATAATATTCAATCCAATTACCTCTCCCTCTATGTCATAGTCAGTTGCCACGATGAATTCACTGGCGTTTCTCACTAACTTTGCAAGGAGATTATAATATTTTTTTATCCAAGGGGTTTTTTCAAATCCTGGAACCCATTCAATGTTAAAAATAGGCCAGCCTTTTTCTCCCTTTTTTTGCTTTAATCCGAATAAATGTCCGACTGCGCATGCTACAACTATTTTTTTATTATTCCTTTCTAATTCGTAGTATGGAACGGTGTTTTCCACTAGCTTTCTTGCATTTCCCAGGGCGCTTGCAATCTTTAATGCTGCTTGCGGTTTTTCTGTTATAATCAGAATGTATCCTTCTCCCGGCTTAAGCTTGGACTTTCTGACTTTCTCAATTTTTTCTATTCCTGTTCCTTCGTCTATTTTTCTCGGTTTGAGCTTGGAAAACTTTTTCATTTTTCCGGGTTTTTCAATTCTGATTATCTGGGATTCTGGAATCTGTTTAACTGGAACTTCTACAGTCATTCTTGCGTCTTCAGGTTTGACAGGAATATACTCGCTTGAGATTCTTTCCTGCTCGGACTGCTTTTTTTGTTTTACCATGTCGGAGATATATTTAGCGGGCTTTTTATACTTTTTAGTTGGGGGCGGGGATAGTATCAAGATATCTTTGGAGCACAATAATCTTTAAATAGAGAATTTTTTTGATTTTGAGATATGGCAAAAAGTAAAAGAATAAGAAAGCATTATGAGCCGGGAAAATCTGTATATTCTCTGGCTTATGAGAAAATTTGTGAGCTTTATGAAAGTGAAAATTATGTTCCTCTAGCTGCGGGGCGAGTGCAGGAATTATTTGAATCTACTCCTGAGATTTGTTTTGCTGCTGGAACTACTTTGGATGAAGCTTTGGGAAGACTTTCAACATGGAAATTAATTTTCAGAGGAAAAATTTCTGGATTAGAGGGAGAAAGAGTAATTCCATTAAAAGGTTAAGATTAAATTTCTATGATTTTTCCCTTTCTGCCTACGTTAATAACTCTTGTTTTTCCTATTTTTTCTTCTATTCCTTCCAATTCGTGAATATGCCCTGAGATGAATAAATCTGGCTGGAACTTGTCAATAGCTTTTCTTATTGCTGTACTTCCTGGAAATCCGGATGCTTCTGATTTTGTTCCGGCGGCGTGCAAGTGAGTAACTAGAATCTTTTTCTCAAGCTCTTTTACTTTATCAAAATTCTTTTCTAGTTTCTTGAAAGCTTCTCTTTCATTTAAAGTGAGTTGGCCTGCGTTGCCCAATCCAAAAATACCAACATTTCCCCTTTTTACATAATAATTATCCAGGTTTTTTATTCCGTAGAGCTCAGATAGAACATCAGCTGTGTCTTCTGAATCCCAGTTTCCTGGAACGAAAACAACTTTTTCTTTTCTGTCTGTGAATGGTTTGATTAAATTCCTAGTGTCTATTAATCCTGTAATATCTCCTGTGAGAATTACTAAATCTACATTTTCCTTTTCCGCTCTTTTAGCAAGCCTTTCTGCAAGTTTTGTATCCCCGTGCATGTCTCCTGCAGCTAAGATTCTCATTTTTTTAGTTTTCTCTGCCATATTTAATTGAGATTATTTAGGTTTTTATATCTATTTCTCATGGTTTTTCTATTGCGACTATTGAATTCTTTAAGAAGTATAATCCCCTAACTTCTTTGCCTACTAGTTCTGAACTATCTTTTACCTGAAAATCTCCGTATAATTGGGCTATTGGGGATGGAGAATCTTTTTGCGAAGGTATTTCATCGAATTCTGGAGGTTCGTGAGTAAAATGAAGAATTCCTTCAAGTGAATCTGATTCTCTTTGAATCACAAGAGTTAATCCCGGTTCACTTTTTTTATAGAGAGCTCTTATAATCTTTGCAGTATGTGTAGTTATTTCTTCTGGGTCTATCGTCATCAGGCTAGATTTCCAATGAGTTATCTTTTTTTGCATTGTTTTATTTTTTATATTAATGAGACGAGATGCATGATTGTTCCCGCAACTAGAGGAATTATAATGTTATCATCGACTTCCTGCTCTGCCATTCGCATTCCCATGAGTTCGGCTATCATTCCGAATAGGCTCCCTATGAATGCGAGCCATAACGGAACGAAAAAGTTTGCGAAAAATGTTCCGAATAAGATTCCTGTTAAAGTGCCTTCAACTTTCTTTTTTTTGTTCAGAGAGCTTGATATTTTTCCAAAATTCTTGCCTATAAAGTGGGATGTTGGATCTGAAAATGTAAGAATTATTATTGAGGCAAGCGCAATATTTGTTTCAAAAAGCTGAATTGATAGAAGCGCGCCTGCAAAGAAGAATAAAACTCCTTTTCCCGGAAGACTTTTGTTGCATTTTCTTTCAAATAAACAGAGAGATTTGTGAATTAGCGGGAGTTTGTATTGGGTTGAGAGAAAGCTTAGGAGCATCCCTACTAAAAGTATTGAGAATAGAATATAGTTTGGAAATGGGAGAAATAAAATTATCATGATTATTGAGATTCCAACCAGCATGTGGAAAATTCCCCGCTTGATTTCTAAATTGTTTATGTGGTTCATTTGAAATTACACCTAATTTGCCCAGAAGAAGACTACTTTTTGCTTGCTCTGATTTCTTTAAAACCAGTATATTTCCACAGAGCTTTTGGAATTGTTATGCTTCCATCTTTCTGCTGATTATTTTCAATTAAGCATACTAATATTCTGGAAGTTGCTAATGCGGTGTCATTTAAAGTATGCAAAACTCTTCTATTTCCTTGATTATCTGAACATTTTATGTCTAATTTTCTTGCTTGGTAGTCTGCGCAATTTGAAAGAGACATTACTTCTCCGTATTCTTTTGTTGTTATTCTATAAACTTCCAAGTCTGCGCTTCTGTATTTCCAGTCAGCTAAATCTCCTGCGCATAATTCTATAACATGATATGGAAGTTCTAGGGCTTCGAGTATTTCTACTGAATTATTTAACAACTCTTGATACAATTTTGGAGAATCTTCAGGCTTGCAGAAAATAAACTGCTCTACTTTGTTAAACTGATGAGTTCTCCATAATCCCTTTTCATTTATTCCGTGAGCTCCGACTTCTTTTCTGAAGCACATGGAGTATGAGAAATACTTTTTAGGAAGCTCTGATTCTGGAATAACTTGTCCTGAGTGCATTGCAAGAATTGCCTGTTCTGACGTGCCTATTAGACCCAAATCTTCGCCTTCAATTTTATAAACTGATTGTTCTATTGCGGACTTGTCCATAGAAGCATAAATTGATTTTGAGTTAAGCATTAATGGCGGCTCGATGTATTCATATCCTTTTTCATGCATAAAGTCTATTGCAAATCTGATTAAAGCTTGATTTAACAAAGCCAACTGGTTTTTTAGATAGTAAAATCCGTTTCCAGAAACTTTTGAAGAGGCATCAAAATCTGCAAGTTTTAAATTTTCCAGCAATTCAACGTGAGATTTTGGAGTGAATGTGAATTTTGGAATTTTTCCGCCTTTTTTTATTTCAACGTTTTCACTTGCGTCTTTTCCGCTTGGTGTTTCTTTTGAAATTATGTTTGGAATCTGAAGCATGATTTCTCTGATTTCCTTTTCCAATTTTGCTTCTTTTTCTTCTGCTTCCTGAATTTTTCCAGGAAGCTCTCCCGCTCTTTTAATCATCTCTTTTGCTTTCTTTTCATCTTTGGCTTTTTTAGCTTGATTGATTTGTTCAGAAACCTTGTTCCTCTCTGCCCTTAACGAATCAGCTTTTCCCTTTACTTTTCTCCATTCTTCATCCAGTTTCTTAACTTTGTCAACTAGGGGGAGCTTTTGGTTTTGCAGCTTTCTTTTTATGTTTGCCTTTACCAATTCTGGACTTTCTCTTATCAGCTTGATGTCTATCATGGGTTCATTAGAAAGGGGGTTTATTTAAAGTTTGCGAAGTCATATACACAGGAGTTTTGCCTGTCTTATGTTTTTAATTTCTGCAAAACTCCTGCTAAATTGAGATATTTAAAGATTTCTAATGAGAAATCTTTAGTGTTTAAAAAGGTTTATTAATTGAAGAATCTGTAATGTTCTAAGAAAAATGAGGAAGATTACTATTGGTTTAATAATCGGGGTATTGCTTATTACAGCTTTTTTAGTTATTGCTTTTTTGTTTTTGGTTTTGGGGAAGCCGAGGTATGACAAGCAAGAACTGCAGAACCCTTTAACCAATGCTGGAACTGGAGATTTTGTTGTTTCTGAGAGCCATGTGAAATATCTGCTTAATGAGATTGGGGCTTATCAGCTTCACACTCAGCCAATGTCTTCTGAAAATCCGCTTATTGAGGTTGCAGTTGATGATTTTGTTTTTTTCTTTGAAATTGAGAGAGGAACAATGCTCTTTAGGAGTGAGAAAACTTATGAGCCTGATATAAAAATAATTTCTACGAAACAGGAAGTTAAGAGCATATTAAGCTCTGGAAATATTAAAGAAGGAATGAAAAATTCGGTTTCTGCCGGGAATACTCATCTTGAATTGGTTTCAGGATATACTGAGCTGTTTTTTAAGGGATATTTGCAGATTTATAAAGATTTGACAGGGAAGAGTTTTACTGGTTCTGTTGTTAGAATTTTTGAACAGGGCTAGGGATTTTTTTACTACCGATTAGTTGAGTTTTTTTACAGAAAGGTTTAAAAGCCACTCCAATAATCAATATATAGTTTTGAAAGTATACTTTCGCATAGGTATGCTTTGAAACCACAATACCATGAAAGACAATTTAGACATTTTTTTCAGGAGAAAACCTGCTTTAATGCTGATTGCTTTGAAGAAGCTTTCTAGGGCTAGATATGGAAGCATATTGGCTAAGGAAGTTGATTGCACTTATTCTCATGCTGTTAAGATTCTGCAGACTTTAGAAAAGCTTGACCTTGTAACATTTGAGAAGCAGGGAAGAATTAAGCTGATTAAGCTTACAAAGAGAGGGCAGGAAATCGCAGACAATCTTGATAATATTAAGAGAGTAATTGCCTAAGCTTCTGAGACCAAATTAATTTAAAGAAAACCTATTAAATATTTACCTCTATAAATTTTATAAGTTAAGATTAACATTAACTTTAATATTGTGATTAGGTTATATTTTTTTAGAATAATCAATTTATGGCCCCGAGGGGATTTGAACCCCCGACACCCGGATATCTCCAAATTGTAAGAGTCCGGTGCTCTGACCAGGCTGAGCTACGGAACCATGATTATATTGAGAATATGCGGTTTAAAAGTTTAATGTTTGAGAATAACTGAAATAGGTTACTTCTTCTTTCGCACTAGTTGGATAGTTGGTTTTTCCTCGGGTTCTTCGGGCATGCTAGAATACTGGCAATCTGATGGATGCCAGGATTTTTCTCCCTCTGCCATATCAATAAGAATCCATCCTCTTGCTCGGGATTTGCAAAAATCAATACTCCAGTATTCCGGCATTAGTGATGCAATTCGCTGCGCATACTCGGTTAGTGTGGCTATTTCTTCTGGGCTTTCGTTATTCATATCTTTTGCTAACTGTCTCCAGTTTTGAGGGATTTTGTCTTCTCTTGTTCCCTGAGCAACAGCCTCTTCTATCCAGTAAGGGTGATGGCATTCGACTTTTCCATCTCTGATAAAGTATCTCCTTTCTGGATTGACAGGCATCTCTCCCCTAAATGCTGTGAATCTTGAGTCCATTGGAATAAACTCGCGAACAACTATTGCCTGCAGCGGCAGGGCTCCGAAAAAGTCAACAGACATACTTTCTTCTATTAGTCTCGCAAGATTAGTTTCTAGATTATCTAAATTATCGAGGAAGCAGGTTTTCTTCCATGAGTGCTTGCCTGAATATTCGTCTGTTCTTAGGAATACTGGAAGCTGAAACATTTCCTGGATTACTTTTCTAACTTGTTCATTTAGCCTTGGAAAATAAATAGAGTCCCCCCCACATTTGAGATATGCCTGGGTTTCTTCAGAGGTTAGTGAAACTATCTCTGTTTTCGGAATGGGAATTTCTAACCCTGCAATTTTTGGAAACCAGTACGTGAGGCTTGACTTGTTCATGGGTTTTAGTTAGAGCAGCAGTTAATAATCTTTACTGTTTGATATAGACTATTGTTAAGCCTTTGTAACGTAGACAATATTGATTTCTTCTGTTGCTTGCCCAATTCCTTCTAAAGCAAGCAGAGTGCTTCCGGAAGGATAAAGGTTTATTTCCGCTACTTTGTAGGGCGGCGGTCCAAGCTTTTTTTCTGTTGATTTTATCATTAATTCCTGCGTTCTTTTTTTCCTGGCATCTTGAAGCGTTTGAGGATTAATGAATACTACTTGGTCCCCTACTTTAACTTCTATACTTGCTCCCTGGGGACAACTCAAATTAATAAATTCTAGGGTTTTTTTCATTTAATTTATCAATTAATTGTTTTTATAAACATCACTACAGCCTGACATGCCTTATTTCTTGGCAAGTTTCTAAAAAACCTGACATGGAAAGATTTAAATATTCATACATTTATGTATGAAAAGGTGTACTAAAATGTATGAAGATAAATATAAGAATCCACACTTAACTGGTTTAGAAGATTTGCACAATTTTCTTAATCTGATTGCTGAGTATGATTATAAATTTAAGCATCTGGAGACAGAATATGACAAGTGCAAAGCTAATTAAGTCTCTTGAAAAAAAAGGATTTTTTCTTGAATTTCCTAGTTATGCGTCTGAGGAAGAGATAATTACTGAGATATTAAAAGAAAATAACGCGAGAATAAATTTAAGTCTGCCTCTTTTTTTGGATTTTTCTTTTGATTATAAAAAAATAATCTCTTCCTTGAACAGTTCACAGAAAAAAGATTTTAATCAAATAATCTTGATTAGTGATAAAATTTATAAAAAAGAATCAATAAAAAATAATTTATGCAGGACTATAAAAAATAATAAGATAAAAGAAAAGTTTTTAGACAGCGAATTTAACGAGTTTTATTCCTCTTTTAAAGAGAGTTTGTTTAATCAGGATAGAAAAGAACAGAAAATTATTGAAAAACAATCTAAGCTAAGGTTAAATCTTGACTTGAATAAGGATATTGAAACTTTATTTTCTCCTGCAAAGATTAGAATAATGAAAAAGATATTTAATCATGAAACGCTGACAAATACAGAATTAAAATATTATTATCGGGCGATTTCGAAAATAAATAAAGCAGTTTTGAATCCTGGTTTGCAAGATTATTTGAGAATAATAGAGATAAGCAAGAAGGAAGTTATGAAATCTTAGGGGTTTTGCTTTTGGCTGTAGATATTCTCTGCTCGAGCATTGATGATTAGATACTACAAATTTGGTTCAGCGATACTCTCTGCTCGAACACAGGTTCGTAAATATTATACAAATAAGCTTACCTATATTCTCTGCTCAAATATCGCTGATTAGATAGTACAAATTTAGTATCAGCGATATTCTCGCCACGTATGCTGGCACTTTTTGCATCTGAAGAATCTGGTTTCTGATTCATCTGCGCTTCTTGTTTGACTTGACCAGAAATATGCTTCCTTGTTCCTGCATTTTGGGCATAGGGCTGTTGTGACTGGAAATACATCTATTTCCTTTTCACTTACAACGCCAATTCTTTCTTTTTCCTGGTGTTTTTCAGAAGCTTCAATTTTGACTTTTCCTTTGGCAGTATACCCGCATCTTGCGCAACCAAAGTTTTTTCTCTTTTCTACAAGAACTGAACCGCATTTGGGACAAAATTCCATGTGAGACGTGGTTATTGCATGTTTATAAAGTTTTCCTAACAAATAGCTTTGCGTATTAATTAACTCTTTCTGAGAATAACATAAACTTTTCTTCCAAGTAAA
>Ga0315276_10003962_pt1 | contig 13601 bp, 10 predicted proteins | sample YL17G05_0_MG_FD_204542 | JGI IMG/M metagenome (GOLD analysis project Ga0315276, IMG submission 204542) | Sediment microbial communities from Yellowstone Lake, YNP, Wyoming, USA - YL17G05_0 | ecosystem: Environmental > Aquatic > Freshwater > Lake > Sediment | place: USA: Wyoming | collected...
CTTGGGAGGAGTTGGAGGGACTTCATTTTGCCTGCTGACTTGCGAAAGGGAAATCGAGATCGCCGACGACAGGGTTGGGCCGCCAGGCAACGCTCGCTTCACGAAGTTCGCAGCAAGCCAACGCCCATGTTGAGCATCCGGCGAGCCGCCTGTCACGAGCGATAGCGCCCGGCCATCAAGCGTCGCTGGCCACGGGCCGCTTTCTGGACGCCTGCGTTGCAGCTGCGCCCCCGCCAAGTTTGCTGCGATCGAACGGTCGGTCAACGCGCGCCAACGGCTATTCCCAGGACGTATCGGGGTCCAAGTGCTGCGCCAATTCCATGGCGTCGTGAAGTACCCGACCGACCACGAGCAGGGCGGGCTCAAAGCGGTAAACCAGGAAGTGGCGCGGCCGGCGGACTACCTGCGCACCGGTACCCACGTGATCCCGGCTCAACCGCAGGTGCCGCGATCGAACACCCGCGCCGAGTTCGGGCCGCGCGATACTGCCCGGCCGGTCCGGCTGTGTCGCCACGTCGCGAAGCGCCGCGACGATCAGGCTCTCATAGCGCAGCCGGGCGGCCTGGCCGAATTGCTCGTGCGTCCAGGCAAGGATGTTGATCACATCTGCCTGGGCGGCGTCCGACAGCCGATAGCGAAGCATCAGCTCGCCGTCTTGGCCATCTGGGCGGCACGGCGACCCAACTGCCCAACGAAGTCCTCAAGCTGATCATCGGCAACATCGGCGTACCGCCCCGCGGCGACATCCGCCCAGCCCTGGCGGGCCGCTTGCTTGAGGGCCTTGAGCTTGGCTTGCCCAATGCGCTCGCGCTCCTCGATGAGGCGCAGTCCTTCTCGCAGGACCTCGCTGGCGTTCTGGTAGCGACCGGACTGCACCAGGGTCTCTACCAGCTCGTGTTGATGTTCGCTCAGAACTACGTTGCGTGTAGGCATGTTGTCGGCTCCGAAAGTGCGAGAACAGGCTGGCCAGACCAGGACTGGCAGATTATGCCAATGCCTTGGCGGTTCAGGTGCAGAAACTCCTTCGGCTGCCATCTCCACGACTTCCAATGCAGGGTTGTGGCCACGAACCCGGTTGCAATCACGCAGATGACCCAACCGCAACGGCCGGCCCAACGACAGGTACTGCGCGATCAAATCGACCGGACGTAGGTCAGCAACGGGTCGCCAGGGGCCGCTCGCCTCACCAAGTTCACTGCCAGAAAGCCGACTCCCAAGTTGAGCAGCCGGCGAGCCGCCTGTCACGCCAGGCAGTGGATGGCCAGTTGCTGACGTTCGCAGCGGGCTGCATGCAAGCGTGGAGCAGGGGCAGGTGGCCCGGGGCACGTTCTCCGGCCCACGCTCGCGGGGCACCGTTCTCGGTTCGCAGGCGTCGAGCCATCAACACGGTTTGTTCGTGCGACGGTCGCGGCCACCGCGAATCGGGCCTGCGCCCGTGCCCCAAGCCACCTGCCCGGGCACCGGGGTGGCAGGCGCAGGCGTGGCACACCACCCCGGATGCATCAGGGCGGTGGTGGTGCCCCCGGGCGCAGGCTCCATTCGCGGTCGCCCCCCAGATTTGCAGGGCACTGCGGTGTTGATGCGGCTGCGCGATGCAGGCCGCGACGGCCGCCCGCGAGCGTGGGCCGGAGAACGGGGGCACCGCCGCCGCCCTGCCGCCACGACGTCGGCAGGCTGACCGTGCACGGACAGACCGATGTGCGTCGGCAGCCGCCGCTCGCCGACGAACAGGCCCTGATGCGAAGCTTCACGCTGAAGCCGCCGCTTGTGAGCTTCGACGCCAAGGCCTCCGACAACGACATTGCAAGTGCGACCGAGAGCATTGACGACTCGCTGGAGCAGCCCGCCGCTGCCCATCCGTGCGAGGGCCACCGCCGTCAATAAGGCCAGTTCCAGTTCGCCACTTCGGGCATGTCGGTGCCGCGCTGCACGATGGTCTCGGCGTGCTCGACAAGTTTGTCGCGCACGCGCTGCTTGATGTAGGCGCGGATCGGCGCGAGCTGCGGCACGCGTTCGACGACGTCGGCCACCAGGTGGAAGCGGTCGAGGTCGTTGCGCACCACCATGTCGAACGGCGTGCTGGTCGTGCCTTCTTCCTTGTAGCCGCGCACGTGCAGGTTCGGATGATTCGTGCGCCGGTAGGTGAGGCGGTGGATGAGCCAGGGGTAGCCGTGGTAGGCGAAGATGATCGGCCGATCGGCCGTGAACAGCGCGTCGAAATCCTTGTTCGACAGACCGTGCGGGTGTTCCTCCTTCGGCTGCAACGTCATCAGGTCGACGACGTTGACCACGCGCACCTTCAGGTCCGGCACCCATTGGCGCAGCAGGTCGACGGCGGCGAGCGTTTCGAGCGTCGGGATGTCACCGGCGCAGGCCATCACGACGTCGGGTTCGGCACCGTAATCGTTGCTCGCCCATTCCCAGACGCCGATGCCGCTGAAGCAATGCTTGATCGCCTGCTCCATCGTCAGCCACACCTGCTGCAGCTGTTTGCCGGCGACCACCACGTTGACGAGGTTGCGGCTGCGCAGGCAGACATCGGTCACGACGAGCAGCGTGTTGGCGTCGGGCGGCAGGTAGACGCGGATCACGTCGGCCTTCTTGTTCACGACATGGTCGATGAAGCCCGGGTCCTGGTGCGAGAAGCCGTTGTGGTCTTGGCGCCAGACATGCGACGTGAGCAGGTAGTTGAGCGATGCGACCGGCCGGCGCCAGGCGATCTCCTTCGCCGTCACCTTGAGCCACTTCGCGTGCTGGTTGAACATCGAATCGATCAGATGGATGAACGCCTCGTAGCACGAGAAGAAGCCGTGGCGGCCCGTCAGCAGATAGCCTTCGAGCCAGCCCTGGCAGGTGTGCTCCGACAGCATCTCCATGATCCGGCCCTCGGGCGCGAGGTGATCGTCGCTTTCAAGCCGTTGCGCCATCCAGACGCGGTTCGTGACTTCGAACAGCGCACCCCAGCGGTTCGATGCCAACTCGTCGGGGCTGACGACGCGGAAGTTGCGGTGGTCGGCGTTCTGCTTCACCACGTCGCGCAGAAAGCTGCCCATCACGCGCGTCGCCTCGGCCATCTCGGCGCCGGGTGATTTCACGTTCACCGCGTAGGCGCGGAAGTCGGGCAGCCGCAAGTCCTTCAACAGCACGCCGCCGTTCGCATGCGGGTTCGCGCCCATGCGGCGCGCGCCCGCCGGCGCGAGGGCGCGCAATTCGGGCCGCAGTCCGCCGTTGGCGTCGAACAGTTCCTCGGGCCGGTAGCTCTTCATCCACTGTTCGAGGATCTGCACATGCCCGGGCTTGCTCGCCATCTCCGACAACGGCACCTGGTGCGAGCGCCAGGAGCCTTCGGTTTGCTGGCCGTCGACGCTCTTCGGCCCGGTCCAGCCCTTGGGCGTGCGCAGGATGATGAGGGGCCAGCGCGGCCGCTTCGTCTGGCCCTGGGTGCGCGCTGCGTGCTGGATTGCCTGGATCTTGCCGATCGCGGTGTCGAGTGCCCTGGCCATCAGCTCGTGCATCTTCATCGGCTGGTCGCCTTCGACGAACAGCGGTTCGTGGCCGTAGCCGATGAACAGCGCCTCGAGTTCCTCGTGCGGCAGGCGCGCGAGCAGCGCCGGGTTCGCGATCTTGTAGCCGTTCAGGTGCAGGATCGGCAGCACCGCACCGTCGGTCGCGGGATTGAGGAACTTGTTGGAGTGCCACGCAGTGGCGAGTGGGCCGGTCTCGGCTTCGCCGTCGCCGACGACGCAGGCGACGATCAGCTCCGGGTTGTCGAACGCCGCGCCATAGGCGTGTGACACGGCATATCCGAGTTCGCCGCCTTCATGGATCGAACCCGGCGTTTCGGGCGCCACGTGGCTCGGTATGCCGCCGGGGAACGAGAACTGGCGGAAGAGCTTTTTCAGGCCCTCGGCATCGGGCGTGATGTCGGGGTAGAACTCGGTATAGGTGCCTTCGAGGTAGGTGTTGGCCACCATCGCCGGCCCGCCATGGCCCGGCCCGCAGATGTAGAGCATGTTCAGGTCGTCGCGCTTGATCACTCGGTTCAGGTGCGCGTAGATGAAGTTGAGCCCCGGCGACGTGCCCCAGTGGCCGAGCAGCCTCGGCTTCACGTGCTCGATCGCGAGCGGCGTTTGCAGCAACGGGTTGTCGAGCAGGTAGATCTGGCCGACCGACAGGTAGTTCGCTGCGCGCCAGTAGGCGTCGATGCTCGCGAGTTCCTGCGGCGCCGGCGCGGCGCGGTCTGTGCGGGGTTGCATCGTTGTGATCTCCGGGTGTGGGTGGGGCGCCGCGCTCAGCAGAAGTAGGCCTTGCGCACGTACTGGTCGACCATGCGTTCGGTGTTGAAGAACGACCCGTTGAGCGCGATCGCGTGTCGCATGACGTCGATGAACCGGTCCTGGTCGCGGTAGTACAGCGGCAGGATCACCGTTTCGAGCTTGTTGTAGAGCGACTGCGCATCCAGCGCGCGATCGTCGGCGGCCTCGTTGCCGTTGCTCGCCGCTTCGCCGATCGCCCAGCCGGTGATGCCTTCGATGCAGCCTTCGATCCACCAGCCGTCCAACATCGAGAGTTGCGGCACGCCGTTGATCGCGGCCTTCATTCCGCTCGTGCCCGATGCCTCGAGCGGCGGCTGCGGCGTGTTCAGCCACAGGTCGACGCCGGCGACCATCTGCCGCGCCAGCGCCATGTCGTAGTCTTCGAGGTAGGCGATCGCGATCTGGCCCTTCAGCGCGCCGATGTGCTCGAAGATGCGCCGGATCAGATCCTTGCCGCCCTCGTCGTGCGGATGCGCCTTGCCGCTGTAGACGATCTGGATCGGCCCGGCGCTGCGATGCAACGCCAGCAGCCGCTGGATGTCGTGAAACAGCAGGTCGGCGCGCTTGTACGGCGTGGCGCGGCGCGCGTAGCCGAGCGTGAACACGTTCGCGAACATGGCTGCGCCGCTGCGTTGATTGACGCGCCGGATCAGGTCTTCCTTCGCTTTCTGGTGCGCTGCCCACAGTTCGTGGCGCGCAATTCCCAGCGCGTAGCGAAGGCTGGCATTGTCGGCGCGCCAGGCGCTGATGTGGTGGTCGAACAGGGCCTGGATCGCGGGCGCGGTCCAGAAGCCGGCGTGCACCCCGTTCGTGATCGAGTCGACCTTGTACTGCGCGAACATGTGGCGCGAGATTTCGCCATGGCGCTTGGCCACGCCGTTGATGTAGGTGCTGTTGTCAAGCGCGAGGTAGGTCATGTTCAGGATGTTGTTCAGGCAGAACTCGACCGCACGCTCGTTGAACGCGCCGCCATACCCCGTGATCACTTCGCGCACCATCGTCAGCGAGAACTGGTCGTGCCCTGCCGGCACCGGCGTGTGCGTGGTGAACACGCACAGCGGCTTCACGGCCTGCGCGATTTCGCGCGTCACCGTCGTCGCGCCGCGCCGCTTCATCTCTTCGTGCCCGAGTTCCAGCACCAGCAGCGCAGCGTGCCCTTCGTTCATGTGAAAACGCTCCAGCTCGGTATATCCCAGCGCGCGCAGCATGCGCACGCCGCCGATGCCAAGGATCACTTCCTGCCGCAGCCGGTAGAGTTCGTCGCCGCCGTACAGATGGTCGGTGATGCGGCGATCTTCGTCGCTGTTTTCAGGCAGGTCGGTGTCGAGCAGGAGCACCGGCACCGTCTCCGCGCCGACACCGGGCACGTCGTACTGCCAGGCGCGCAGCGCCACGTCGCGGCCCGACATGTTCAGCAGCACCCGCGCCGGCAGTTCGGTCAACTCCTCGGCTGGAGCCCAAGCCACCGGCGCTTCGGACTGCGTGCCGTCGGCGGCCAGATGCTGGCGGAAATAGCCCTTGCGGTGCACCAGCGTCACTGCCACCAGCGGCACGCCGCCGTCGGCGGCGGAGCGGATCGTATCGCCGGCCAACACGCCCAGGCCGCCGCTGTAGGTGGGCAATGCGTCGGCGAGGCCGATCTCCATCGAGAAATAAGCGATCTTGGTCGGTCGGCTCATGCTGAAACCCTCCCCAGGTCGTCCGGCCAGGATGCGCCGCGACGAACCGGGTGCCCACTGTAGGCGGGTTGCGCGGGTTTGGCCTGATCGAGATCAATCGGGTAGCGTCGACCTGCCGCAGGGCGGGCTTGCCTGGCTGCAGGTCTGTGGCCTACTTGGTGCGAGGGGTTGAAAATGAAATCGAAAGTGCTTGCGTTTTTCCTTCTGGCCCTCACGGCACTGGCCGGCTGCGGCGGAGGGGATGGTGGTGCCTACACCGGCGGCAGCGGCGCGCTGCTGCCCGCGCTCGATGCCACCTACCGCGCCAGCGGCAAGGCCGCGGCCGGCGACGTCTTCGTGCACCTGTTCGAGTGGCGCTGGGCCGACATCGCGCGCGAGTGCGAGCAGTTCCTCGGGCCCGCGGGCTATGCCGCGGTGCAGATCTCGCCGCCGAGCGAACACGCGGTGCTCGCGCGCGCCACGAGCGGCGCCGCCTATCCCTGGTGGCAACGCTACCAGCCGGCCAGCTACAGGCTCGATGCGTCGCGCTCCGGCACGCTCGCCGAGCTGCGCGAGATGGTGGCCCGCTGCCGCGCGGTGGGCGTGAAGATCTATGCCGACGCCGTCATCAACCACATGACGGCGGGCGGCGGCGCCGGCAGCGCCGGAAGCGCCGGCAGCGCGTACAGCAAGACCGACTATCCGGCGGTGCCGTGGAGCGCGGCCAACTTCCACACCGGTTGCAGCGTCAACGACTACGGCAATGCAGCCAACGTGCAGCTCTGCGAACTCGTCGGCCTGGCCGATCTGCGCACCGAGGACGATGCGGTGCGCCAGCGCATTGCCGACTACCTGATCGCGCTGCACGCCGAGGGCGTGGCCGGGTTCCGCATCGATGCTGCGAAGCACATGCAGCCGCGCGATGTCGACGCCATCGTCGCCCGCGTCGATGCCGCAGCCTCTGCGGCCGGCCGGGCGCGGCCCTACTACTTTCTCGAGGTCATCAACAACGCCGGCGAGGCGGTCACCGCCCAGCAATACTTCGGCGTCGGCTACGCCTCCGGTGGCGCCGCCGACATCACCGACTTCCAGTACGGCTACCGCGTCACCGACGCGTTCTTGGGCCGCAACGGGGCAACGCTGGCGTCGCTGCAATCGCTGGGCGCCGCCTCGCTGCCCAGCAACAAGGCCGTCGTCTTCGTCGACAACCACGACAACCAGCGCGCCGAGAATCTGTATTACGCGTCCACGTTCAGCACGGTCCCGGTGTACGAGCTGGCAGTGATCTTCATGCTCGCGTATCCGCAGGGCGCACCGAGCGTGATGTCGAGCTACGGCCTGGACCGCGCCACGGCCGCCGGGCGCGACGCCGGGCCGCCATCCAGCGCCAGTGGCGTGACGCAGTCCAGCTTCGACGCGAACGGCAACTCGCGTTGCACCGCGGCGCTGGGCAGCGCCCAGGTCGGCAGCTGGATTTGCGAGCACCGGCGCAATGCGATCGCGCAGATGGTGGCGTTCCGCCGCGTCACGGCCGGCGCGCCGCTGGTGGGCTTCCAGACGGTCGATGCCGACAGCAACCGGATCGCCTTCGCGCGCGAAGGCAAGGGCTTCGTCGCGCTCAGCCGCAGCCTCGCTGCGATCTTCGTTGCCGCGACGACGCTGCCCGACGGCGACTACTGCAACGTGGCGTTGTATCGCTACACGGCGGCGAGCGGAGCGGCGCGCGCGAGCTGCTCAGGGCCCCCGATCGGTGTCGCGGCGGGCGCGGCCTTGATCAACCTGCCGGCCTATGGCGCCGTGGTGCTGCACATCGGCGCCAGGCTTTGAGGCGCAGCGCGGCATCAGCCCGGCAGCAGGCGCAGCGCCTCTGCGACAACGCAGAGCGTCGAGCCGCCCCTCTTATACTTCCAGCCCATGACCGGCGCGCAGATCATCGTTCTGGCGACCCCCGTCTTCCTGCTGCTGATCGCGCTCGAGTTTGCGGTGGGCCTGGCCCGCGGCCGCAACACCTATCGACTCAACGACAGTCTGAACAGCATCGGCCTGGGCGTGATGAGCCAGGTCACCGGGGTCTTCGGCAAGCTGCTGCGCATCGGCGTCTACACGCTGGTGTTCGAGCACGTGGCCATCGGCCGCTTGCCGGCCGACGCGCTGTGGGTCTGGGTCTTTGCGCTCCTGTTTTACGACTTCTGCTACTACTGGCTGCACCGCGCCGGCCACCGCGTGGCATTGCTGTGGGCCGCGCATGCCGTGCATCATCAGAGCGAGGACTACAACCTGGGCACCGCGTTGCGCCAGACCAGCAGCGGCTTTGTGTTGGGCTGGCTGTTCTACCTGCCGATGGCCCTGGCCGGAGTGCCGCCGCTGGTGTTCGGCACGGTGGCGCTGATCGATCTGCTCTACCAGTACTGGGTGCATACGCAGCAGATCGGCAAGCTCGGCTGGTTCGACCGCTGGTTCTGCAGCCCCAGCAACCACCGCGTGCACCACGCCGTGAATGACCGGTATCTCGACAAGAACTACGGCGGCATCCTGATCCTCTGGGACCGCATCTTCGGCAGCTTCGAGGAAGAAGACGACAGCGTGCCCATCGTCTACGGCACGCGCGCGCCATTGCGCAGTTGGAACCCGCTTTGGGCCAACCTGCAGGTGTACCGGGATCTGGCGCTGGACGCGTGGCGCGCCGGCTCCTGGGCCGACAAGCTGCGGGTGTGGGTCAAGCCCCCGGGCTGGCGCCCAGCCGATGTGGCGCGGCGATGGCCCAAGCCGGCCTTTGATCTGGCCGCGATGCAGCGCTACGACCCGGCGCTGAGTCGCAGCGCGGCGTGGGCGGCTGCGGCGTTGTTCATCGCGGTGCTGGGCGCCACCAGCGTATTCCTGTGGGTCGCGCACACGCTGTCGCTGCCGCAGCAGGCGCTCGGCGTTGCGGGCATCGTGGCGCTGCTGTGCCTGATCGGCACGCTGACGCGGCCGCGTGCGGCGGCACTCTCTTCGGTGCAGGCCGCGGCATGAAGGCAGCGGCGCTGTAGGCGCAGCAGGTGCGGCTGCTTCTTCCCGGGGAGCTTCGGAACCAGCGTTCAGCCCCGCTCGGTGCGCGCGTTCATCGACGGGTCCTTGACCCTGGAAACCGCAGTTGACCGCCTCCCTGCGCTGGCTACACCGCATGAACACTGAGGTCTCTACCCATGTCCACCAGCATTCGGGTGAGAGCGCTACGCGCCCGATTGAGCCGCGCTGCGGCACGCGGGCTCCACGCGGTCGCTCCCGCAGCCGGATTCAGATCTTCGCGCCCCGGATCAGCGCGATCACGCTCGCCATCGTCGTCGCATCATCGTCGAAGCCGCCGTGCGTGGTGCTCTTCGACTGCGCCCCCGGCGCGGCCCATGCCTGCACGTTGGGCAGGTCTTTCACCGCCTCGAAGTATTTCTGCATGCCCAGGATCGGCGTCTCGACGCCGCCCTCGAACGAGCGCGAAACCAGATACAACAGCGAGCGGCCATAGCCGAGGATCGGCTTGCAGGTCGGGTCCTTCTGCTCGATGTCGTCGCTCAGATGGAACTGGTTCAGCCGCTTCACCTTGCCGTTGCGCAGCGCCGGCGCGACGCAGTCCTGGAACACATCCACGCGCACCGCAGGCGCCATGAAATTCACGCTCTCGAAACTCCAGCCGCGCTTGCACAGCGTCTTCACGATGTAGCTGTGCGCGATCGATCCTGCAGAGTGGCCGATCAGGTGCAGGCGCACCCGCGACGCGTCGGCGAAGAAGGGCGACCTGCTGCACGCCTCGTGAAGCTTGATGGCGCCGCTGTGCGGCGTGCCGGAGATGGCCTGGCCGTTTTGCTTCATCTCGCCCCAGAACATGGTTCCCGGGTGCGCGAGCAGCTTCTCCAGGCGCTCGTTCCACCACTTCCTGGCGACATCGAGCAGGCCGCCCGCCATGCGCGGCTCGCCCTGCAGCACGTTCTCGAGGCGGTCCTTGAGCGTGGACATCAGGTCCGTCTCCCACATCAGGAAGATCGGGAAGATCCGGTTGTCGTAGAGGGCCGGGATCCATTTCGCCGCGGTCGCCGCCGCTTCGCCTTCCGAAGTCAGCCCGCCGTGCGCGTAGATGGCGATGTCCACCGCGTCGTTCTCGGCCAGGCCCCAGGCGTTGCGCGCGATGCCGAGTTGCTGCGTCACAAGCGCCTCGATGTCGGCGTCGCTGGTGTGAAAGTCGCCGGTGTTGCTCAAGCGGCCGTCGTTCTCCATGTCGATGATGTAGGGGCTGATCTCGCGCGTTCGCAGCGTCGGCTCGGTGGCGATGTGCACCTTGCCCTGGCGCGTGCGCAGGCCCGACGTGCGCGCGATCTGCCGATGCAACTCGGTCACGACGCCCAGCTGCGCCACCCAGCAGTCCATCGCGTTGTCGATCCAGTCCTCGTACTGCAGCACCGCGCGGCCCGCCGTGCCCCACTGCGTGCCCCAGGAGTTCTGGATGATGAAACCGTCGCGGTTGTAGCCGACGATGACGAATGCATGGCCGCCGTCGGCAGGAGTCGCCTTCTGCGGCGGGATGTTCCACCAGCCTTGCGTCTGCACGCCCAGGCCCGTCTCCCAGCCGCTGTGGCAGGCCGCGCTGGCGTAGAGGATGCCGATCTCGTTCAGCGCCACGTGCATGTCGGTCACTGAGCGCGGGTCGACCCGGTAATAGGCCCCGAGCGGCCGGCGCACCGCGTCGAGCCACCAGTCGTCCTGTGCGCGCGCTGCCGCCTTGGGCATCTCTTCGGTGGCCCAGAGGCGCTGCTCGCAGGCGCCGTACTTGAACCAGCCCTTCATCGCCCCGCGCGCGCTCGAGCCGGTGTCGACATCCGGTCTTCCGGGAAACTCGTCGTAGCGCCGCGCCATCGAGTACAGCATGAAGGGCGAAACGCTGCACTCGGCAGGCTCGTGTTTCGCCGCGAGCTGCAGGTGATAGACCACGCTCGCGAGGGCGAAGCCGGTGCAGGCGTTGGTCTGCCCCTGGTCGAGCACCGGAACGTCGATCCGCGGCGCCAGCTCGTATGCCGGAATCACCGCCACCGGCGGCATGTAGGAGCGGTCGCGCAGGTCGAGCCGATCGGGCACGACATTGCGGGCGAATCCGGGAAGCCGTTGCGCGCCCTTGCTGGTTGCTCTTGCCATGATGAACTCCAGGTCATGTCCCGCAGGCAATTGAAGCGCAGCCGCGCCTGCTTGCCAACCCGCAACCGGCGCGAGCGGCGAAGGAGTATCGCGCCCGGCGTCTTCCGGCGGCGCGCGCCGCTTGCACGCTGGCGTCTTCGAGACCACCGAACCGGCGCTGCGTAAGCGTTCAGCGTTCGACTCCCCCGCTGTCCTGGCTATCAGTTCCCGACGTGCGGCGCAAGACCCACAGGACGTGGGCCCCGAAGACGAGCGTACAGATCGCGAACAAGACGAACTGGGTCGTCGCCGACAGGGCCGGGAAGAGCGCGAACAGCACGGCGAACGGCGCCGCGCCCAGCGCCGTGGAGACGACGTTCTCGGTCAACGTGGTGCTGCGGCTGAACATTCCCAGCGCATAGGAGAGCACATCCACCGGAAACGTCATGCGCAGCATGATCAACGACGCGAGGCGATGGCGCGGATGGATCAGACGGTCGATGTTCGCGTGGCGCTTCGCCGACGGGAAGTGGCGCAGGATGAAGCGGCCTGCATAGCGCCCCAGCACGAACGAGAGGGCGGCTCCGGCGACCCAGCCTGACAGCAGCAGCGAAGCGGTCCACGCCGGCCCCCAGGCGAGCACGGCGAGCGGCACCAGTGGCAGGTTGGTCAGAAAAGGTACCAGCACCGCCACCACCGACGTGACGATGAAGACCACGATCGCCAGGCGCGGGTGCGCCTGCAGCACGGCCTGGATCGGCGCCGAATACTCGCGCGCCAGCAGCACCGCAGCGGTGAAGAGCGAGACCACCCAGCCGCCCGCCAGGATCGACGGCAGCAGCTCCGCCCAGGTCAGGGCCTTGCGCAGCGCAGTAGGAGGTGCGGACATTCGACCCTGCCGTCGTGAGCTTAGAAGCGGGTCTGGCAGTACAGCCGCGCCGAGGCAATGAGAGCCTTGCTCGCGGCACCCTGCGTGGCGAATTCGATCGGCGCTGCCTTCATGCCACCGCAAACCGAGGCATCATCTTCGAATCCATGAGTCGCTCCTTCAGCATGTGGTTGCCGCGCTACGCCTCGCGCAGACAGTCGACGATCTTCAACCGCCCCGCGCGCCAGGCCGGTATGAAGCCGCCGACGAACCCCATGCACAGCGCAAACACCAGCGTCTGCAGCGCGATCTGCGGCGTCAGCCGGAACTGAAACGCGAGTTCGGCGAAGGTCTGGAAGTTGGTGGTCGAGATGTCCACCGCCTGCATGAACGAGGCTGCGGCCAAGCCCACCAGCCCGCCCGCCAGCGACAGCAGCAGCGATTCGAGCAGAAACGCGGCGAGCACCGCGCTGCGCCGGAACCCGAGCGCGCGCAGCGTGCCGATCTCGCCGATGCGCGAGGCGACCGCGGCGAACATCGTGATCATCGCGCCGACGATCGCGCCGATCGAGAAGATCACCGACAGCGTGGTGCCCAGGATGCTGATGAACTTGGCGAGCGCCTCGCTCTGCTCCTCATAGAAGCGCACCTCGCGCTTGGCCTCGAGCGTGAGCCGCGGGTCGCTTTCGAGGCCGGCCTTGACGGCGTCGAACGCATCCGCATCGGCAAGCCGGAACACCACGCTCGAGAACGCGGTGCGGCGAAACGCCTGCATCATCTGCTCGGAATCGCCCCAGAGTTCCGAATCGAAACCGGTGCGCCCGCCGTCGAACACACCGACCACGGTCCAGTCGCGGCCGGCAAAGCGCATCGATTCGCCGAGCGACGCGCCCTGAAATCCCTTCGTCACCGCCTGGCCGGCGATGATCTCCGAGCTGCCGGCGCGGAACATCCGGCCCTCGATCAGCTTCACCTGCGGGCGCAGCTCGAGCCCGACCTCCGAGGTGCCGCGCACCGTCACGTTGCTCGGTTTTCCGCTGCCGCGCTTGGGCAGGTTGTTCAGCACCACGGGTTCCTTGCTCAGCAGGCGCCGGCCGAGCGCGTCGGTGGCGATCGCGGGCAGCGAGTCGACGATCGCCGCCTGCTCGCGCGCGATGCCGCTGTTGATCTCGGCACCCGCGCCGCGCCGCAACACCATCACGTTGTTGGGCTGGCCGGTCGCCACCAGCGTCGCGCGGATGCCTTCGCTCATCATCAACACGGTGGCGAAGACGTAGACGACGAGCGCCATGCCGGCGGCGGTGAGCAGCGTGGTCACGCGCCGCACCCAGAGGTTGCGCGCGATGTAGCTCAGCGGCAGTCCTCTCATGCCCGCCACCGCCGTTCAGCCCAAATGGCGCGGCTGCTGGAACCATCACCATGACCGGCAAGACCGCTCACGCCCGGCACCGCACGTTCAGCCCACATGGCGCAGCCCTTGCACGATGTCGATGCGCGACATGCGCCACGCCGGCCACGCGGCGGCCACCATGCCGACGACGAGCGCTGCCGAGAGTTGCAGCGCCATCGTCAAGTCCGACACCTGGAACACCGGGAACAGCGTGCCCACCGCCTTGCGGA
>Ga0315276_10003964_pt1 | contig 13594 bp, 12 predicted proteins | sample YL17G05_0_MG_FD_204542 | JGI IMG/M metagenome (GOLD analysis project Ga0315276, IMG submission 204542) | Sediment microbial communities from Yellowstone Lake, YNP, Wyoming, USA - YL17G05_0 | ecosystem: Environmental > Aquatic > Freshwater > Lake > Sediment | place: USA: Wyoming | collected...
TTAGCCATTTATTACAGCTCTGACCCCGTTGTTCTCGTTGTTCTCCGGGGATTGGCACCGGCCCGGGAGTCGTGGTATAACCCCGGCTAACCTAAGGCAAGGCTTGATGAAGCGAACCGTACCAATTGTTTTTGCGGGGATATCCCTGCTTTTCGCCGCCCTGACGGCGACGGCGCAGGGATCCGTCGCGCTGGATGCGAGCAAGTTGAAGCTCGCGTCCGCGAACGTGCTCGTCCTCGACGCTGTCTCGCATCAGCCGATCTACGCGAAGGCCGCCGATGACGTGACGCCGATCGCGTCGCTGACCAAGCTGATGACGGCGATCGTGACCATCGACGGTGCCCAATCGCTCGACGACCCGATCGCGATCGACATGGACGACTTCGATTTCCTGAAGGGGTCGCATTCGCGGCTGCGCCTGGGCGCGGAGCTGTCGCGGCGCGAAATGCTCCGGCTCGCCCTGATGGCCTCGGAGAACCGTGCGGCGTCGAGTCTCGCGCGGCACTATCCGGGCGGCATGCCCGCGTTCGTCGAGGCGATGAACGCCAAGGCCGCGGCGCTCGGCATGGGCCGCACGCGCTTCTCGGATCCGACCGGGCTCTCGGCGCGCAATGTTTCCACCGCCAGCGATCTCGCCACGCTGGTCGCGGCCGCGGCGCAATATCCGCTGATCCGCGAATTCAGCACGACGCCGAGTCATTATGTCGAAGTGCAGCCGAGTGGCCAGTTCCTCGGCTTCAACAACACCAACGCGCTGGTGAAGAGCGCGGAATGGGACATCCAGGTCAGCAAGACCGGCTTCATCCGCGAAGCCGGCAAGTGCCTCGTGATGATGGCGACGATCTCGAGCCGGCCGGTGGTCATCGTGCTGCTCGATTCGCTCGGGCGCTACACGCGGATCGGGGACGCCATGCGGGTCAAGTACTGGCTCGAGACCGGGCAGTCGATGCCGATACGCAGGGCCCCGGTCGTCAAGGCCGCGAAAGCGACATCGAAGAAGGCAACCGCCAAGAGCAGCGGGCCGGCCAAGGTCGCGCAGAACACCCGGGTCCCGGTCAAGGGCAAGTCCCGCGGCGCCTGAATCGACGGCATGCCGATTTCACGGCCGCCCGGAGATTCCCCGGCGGCCGTTGTCATTGGCGGGACAGGTTCGTAAGTTCGTGCGGGGCCGCCCGACCAATGCCATGCCACACTCACTGGAGCATGCGATGAATCGACGTCATTTCCTGACCCGCGCGGCGGGCGTCCTCGCCGGCACGACCGCGTTCGCGGGCGCTCGCGCCGCGGATGCGCAAACGCCAGCGATCGTCAGAGTGGTCAAGACCGAGGCGGAGTGGCGGAAGCAGCTGACGCCCGCGCAGTTTTCGGTGCTGCGGCAGGAGGGCACCGAGCGGCCGTTCTCGAGCCCGTTGAACGACGAGAAGCGCAAGGGCACGTTCGTCTGCGCGGGGTGCGACCTGCCGCTCTTCGAATCTCGCACCAAGTTTGACAGCGGCACCGGGTGGCCGAGCTTCTACGACCCCATCAAGGGCGCGGTCGGGACGAGCGTGGACACCAAGCTTTTCATGCAGCGCACCGAGTACCATTGCGCCCGCTGCGAAGGGCATCAGGGCCACGTGTTCGACGACGGACCCAAGCCGACCGGGCTGCGGTATTGCAACAACGGGGTGGCGTTGAAGTTCGTGCCGGCGTGATCGGGTAAATCGTAAATCGGGGACAGACCACGGTTTGGTGGTCTGTCCCCGATTTACCCGGCGCGCCGCGCCTGCGCCAGCAATTCCTTCGCATGCGCGCGCGTCCTGGGCGTGACCTCGCTGCCGGCGTGCATGCGCGCCAGCTCCTCGACGCGCGCCGCAGCCGAAAGTGCGTCCACGTCGGTGCGGACGGTGTCGTCATCGCCGCGCTTGGTGACGCGGAAATGGGTGTCGGCGAACGCGGCGACCTGCGGCAGGTGGGTGACGCACATCACCTGTCGCCGCGTGGCGAGTGCCTGCAGTAGCCGGCCGACGGTCGCGGCCACCGTCCCGCCGATCCCGACATCGACCTCGTCGAAGATCAGCGTGGGCACGGTCATCACTTCGCTGGTCACGACCGCGATCGCGAGCGCGAGACGCGACAGCTCGCCGCCCGAGGCGACCCGCGCGAGCGGTCCGAGCGGCTGTTTCGCATGGCTCGCGACGCGGAACTCGATCTGTTCATGGCCGTAACTCGCCGGAACCGCGAGCCGTTCGAGCGCCACCTCGAAGCGGCCACCCGCCATCGCCAGTTCCTGCATCGTCGCGGTGACCCGATGCCTGAGCTCGCTCGCCGCGAACTGGCGCTTCTTCGTCAGTTCATCGGCAATGGCGCGCAGCGCGGTCCCGGTCTCGACCGCGCGCTTCTCCAGCGCGGCGACATCCGCCGATTCCGCGATCGCCGCGAGCCGTGCCTGTGTTTCCGCGAGCAATTGCGGCAGGTCATCGGGACGCACGCGGTACCGGCGCGCGGTGTCGTGAATGGCGGTCAGCCGTCCCTCGACGCGCGCGAGCTCGCCGGGGTCGAGATCGAGCCGCTGCCGATAGTTGCGCAGGGCGCGCGCCGCCTCGTCGAGCTGGATGCGCGCGGGTTCGAGCAGGGCGACGATCGCGCCCAGCGCAGGGTCGTGCGCCGATCCCGCCTGCAGCCGGGAGATCACGGTGCCGACGCGCCGCACGATGGCGGCATCGCTGTCGGCCAGCTCGTCTTCCCCGGCCGCGGCCGCTTCCAGCAGCGCCGCCGCATGCGCGAGCCGCGATTGGGCCTGGCCCAGCGAAGACCACTCGTCGGCGGTGACGTTGAGCGCTTCGAGCTCGCGCCGTCGCGTTTCGAGGAGCTCGCGTTCGGCGGCAAACGCCTGTGCTGCCCCAGTGGCGGCATCGCGCAGTGCAACCGCGTCGCGCCATGCCCGCCACGCCGCGCCCACCGCGCGGGAGAGCGCCGTGAAGCCGCCGAAGCCGTCGACCAGGGCCCGCTGCGCGTCCGCGAGCACGAGCGACTGGTGCGCCTGCTGCCCGTGCAGGTCGACCAGTGCCGCGCCGATCTCGGCGAGTTGCGCGAGCGTGGCCGGCCGGCCGTTGATCCACGCGCGGCTCTTGCCCTGCGCGTCGAGGGTGCGCCGCAGCAGCAGCGTGCCCGCATCCGCGCGGTCGGCTGCCGCCAATCCCTCTTCGACCAGCCATGCGGTAACGCCCGGCAGGTCCTCGATGTCGAAGGAGGCGGCAAGCTCGGCGCGGTCCGCGCCCGGTTTCAGCTGCCGCTGCTCGAAGCGGTCGCCGACGAGGAGCGCGAGCGCGTCGAGCAGGATCGACTTGCCGGCGCCCGTCTCGCCGGTCAGGACGGTGAAGCCGCGGTCGAGCTCGAGATCGAGCGCTTCGACGACGACGAAATTGCGGATCGACAGGAGCCGAAGCATCAGGTCGTCTGCGGCGCGCTCAACCCGTGGGCCCCAATTTTTCGGGTGTCTCGCCCCAGTGCAGCTTTTGCCGCAGCATCGCGAAGTGGTCGTGGTCGGCGGGGTGGAGGAGCCGCACCGCATAGGGAGCGCGCCGGATCGTGATGCGGTCGCGCTCGCTCAGCGGGAAATTGTTTTGGCCGTCGCAGTGAACCACCGCATCCTTGCCCTTCAGCAGCGTGACCGTGATCGCCACCGAATCGCTGACCGCGATCGGGCGATTGGACAGCGCGTGCGGGGCGACCGGCACGAGCACCACGGCCGGCACCTGCGGGTGCATGATCGGACCCTGCGCCGACAGCGCGTACGCGGTGGACCCGGTCGGCGTCGCGACGATCAGGCCATCAGCCCGCATCGCGTAGACGAAGCAGCCGTCGATCTCGACGGCGATGTCGACCATGCCGCCGAGGGTGCCGCGGCTGACCACGACATCGTTGAGCGCGAGGGCCGCGTTGCGGGTGCCGTCGGCGTGATCTACCCGCGCCTCGAGCATCGTGCGCCGCTCCTCGACGTTGTGCCCGGCGAAGATCGCGGCCAGGGCGTCCTCCGTGTGCGTCAGCGGAACGTCGGTGAGGAACCCCAGGCGCCCCTGGTTGATGCCGATCAGCGGGACATCGAAGCGGGCGAGCTCGCGGGCGACCGACAGCATCGTGCCATCGCCGCCGATCACGATCGCCACGTCCACGCGCGTGCCGAGGGCGGCGAGCGCGACCTTCGGGTAACCGTTGATCGGGATGTACTTGGCCGTTTCGGCGCACAGCACCACCTCGTGCCCGGAGGACGTGAGGAACGCGGCAAGCGCCGACAGCGGCTCGGCGATGCCGGGGCTGCCATGGCGGCCGATCAGCGCCACCCGGTGGAAGGCAATGGACGGCGCGGTGGCGGGCGTGGGGGGCGGCATGGGCGGATTAAAACACAGGCGGCTCCGCGGCCAAAGCCGTCGAATGGCCGAAGGCGCAACCCGTTCCGACGTAGCCCGCCATTGAGCGAAGGCGAAACCCGGGGCCGGCGCTTCGTGGCGACGCCAACCCCGGGTTTCGCGTTCGCTCAACGCCAACCCCGGGTTTCGCGTTCGCTCAACGCCAACCCCGGGTTTCGCGTTCGCTCAACGCCAACCCGGGGTTTCGCGTTCGCTCAACCCGGGCTGCGCAGTGCAACGCCCAGCACAGTAGAATGCTACGCATGCTGGACCACCGCGCCCAATACCTGCTGAAATCGCTGATCGAGCGCTACATCGCCGAAGGGCAGCCGGTCGGCTCGCGCGTGCTGTCGCGGCAGACGGGGCTGGAGCTGTCGCCGGCGACGATCCGCAACGTGATGGCCGACCTCGAGGAGCTGGGCTACATCGCGAGCCCGCACACGTCGGCGGGGCGCGTGCCGACGCCGAAGGGCTACCGGTTCTTCGTCGACACCCTGATGGTGATGATGCCCCTCGACCGCCTCGAAATCGAGCGGCTCGAAGGCGAGCTGACGGCCGACCGGCCGCAGCAGCTCGTCAATGCCGCGGCCCAGCTTGTCTCGCAGCTCACGCAATTCGCCGGCGTGGTGGTGACGCCGAAACGGCGCGAGCCGTCGTTCCGGCATCTCGAGTTCCTGCGCCTTTCCGACCGGCGCGTGCTGCTGATCATCGTCACGCCCGAGGGCGACGTGCAGAACCGGATCCTGCACACGGACCGGTCGTACACCCAGGCGCAGCTCATCGAAGCGACCAATTTTTTCAATCAGCACTACGCCGGCCAGCCGTTCGGCAACCTGCGCGCGCTGCTGGCGGATGAGCTGAACTCGTTGCGCGAGGACATCGTCGGTCTGATGACCGCGGCGGTGGAAGTCGGTGGCGCCGCACTGCACGAAGGCGAGTCGCTGGTGGTCACCGGAGAGAAGAACCTGCTCAATGCCGGCGACCTCACGTCGGACATGAACCGGTTGCGGCGCCTGTTCGACCTGTTCGAGCAGAAGACCTCGCTGCTGCATCTGCTCGACGCTTCGCAGAAAGCGCACGGCGTGCAGCTCTACATCGGCGAGGAATCGGGGCTCGTCCCGCTCGACGAATGCAGCGTGGTCACCGCGTCCTACGAGGTGGACGGCAAGGTGATCGGCACGCTCGGGGTGATCGGGCCGACGCGGATGGCCTACGAGCGCGTCATCCCCATCGTCGACATCACTGCGAAACTGCTGTCGAACGCGCTGACTGCGCAACTCAACGAGGCCTGACGCGATGCCAACCGAAACTGCAACGCACGTGGCGCTGATCCAGGCGTTCTACGCCGCGCTGGGACGGCGCGACGCCGACGCGATGATCGCCTGTTACGCGCCCGACGTCCGCTTTTCCGACCCGGTGTTCACGGACCTCGATGCCGCCGGCGCCGCCGCGATGTGGCGCATGCTGTGCAGTCGCGGCAAGGATCTTGCGGTGGTCGCTTCCGGCATCAGCGCGGACGCGACGACCGGCCGCGCGCACTGGGTCGCGACGTACACCTATTCGGCGACCGGGAACCCCGTGGTCAACCGGATCGACGCCACGTTCGCGTTTCGCGACGGCCGCATCGTGCGCCACCAGGACAGCTTCGACCTGTACCGCTGGGCGCGGCAGGCGCTCGGCCTCAAGGGCGCGCTGCTCGGCTGGCTGCCGCCGGTGCAGAACGCGATTCGCCGGCAGGCGGCGGGCACACTGGCCGCGTGGCGAAAGGATGGAGTCAGGACCTGACCCCACCTTTTCGCCACAGCCGCGCGCCATGTCCGCCTTTCGTCCTTCCCCTGCGTTCACGCACGATCGCCCGTCGCGGATCGGCGTGCTGTTGCTGAATCTCGGTACGCCGGATGCGCCGACCGCGGCCGCGGTGCGCCGTTACCTGGCCGAGTTCCTCTCCGATCCGCGCGTCGTCGAGATTCCGCCCGCGGTGTGGAAGCCGATCCTGCACGGAGTCATCCTCCGGGTGCGGCCCGCGAAATCGGCGCGCAAGTACGCGGCAATCTGGAGCAACGACGGCTCGCCGCTGCTCGTCCACAGCATGCGGCAGCGCGCGCTGCTCCTGGGTTACCTCGGCGAGCGGCTGAAGGCGATGGGGCTGCCGTCCGACATCGCGCCGGTCGAGCTTGGGATGCGCTACGGCAACCCGACGGTGGCCGGCGCGATGGACCGGCTGGCGGCGGCAGGCTGCGACCGCATCCTCGTCGTGCCGCTCTATCCGCAGTACGCGGCGAGCACGACCGCGTCGGCGATGGATGCCGTCTACGCGTACACGCGCGAGTCGCGGCGAATGCCGGCGCTGCGCGCGGTCGATTGCTTTCACGACGACCCCGGCTACATCAAGGCACTCGCGCAGACGGTCAACGATGACTGGGTGAAACACGGCCGGCCGGACCGGCTGGTGCTGAGTTTCCACGGCTTGCCGCGGCGCTCGCTCGACCTGGGGGACCCCTACCATTGCCATTGTCGCAAGACGGCGCGGCTGCTGGCGACTGAACTGGGCCTGGATGCCACGCAGTATGTCGTCACTTTTCAGTCCCGGTTCGGCAAGGCCGAGTGGCTGAAGCCCTACACGGCGGAAGTGCTCGGGAGCCTCGCGCGGGAAGGGGTCGGCCGGGTCGATGTCTTCTGTCCGGGGTTTGTCAGCGATTGCCTCGAAACGCTCGAGGAAATCGGCATGGAGGGCCGGCAGGCGTTTCTTGCGGCCGGAGGGCGGGATTTCCACCTCATTCCCTGCCTCAACGAGCATCCGCAGTGGATCGCGGCGCTCACGGCGATTGTGCTGCGCAACCTGCAGGGGTGGCTGGTCGCGCCGCCGGATGCCGAAGCCCGGGCAGCGACGCTGGCGCGGGCCGTGACGCTGGGGGCGAAGGCGTAGGAATCGGGGACAGACCACGGTTTGCGGGTTGAAACCCCAAAAAATGTCCCCACTATGCGAAGGGCCCCTGTCACAGACCCAACACCCGAGGCCGATCCGAAGCCGTGATGAGCATGCCCAACGACACCCAATCGCCGCTGGCCGAGGCCGGCGCGCCACCCTCGCCGATGAATCCCGAAACGTCCACCCCGGACGTCCTTTCCGGAGCGCAGCCCGCCGACCCCGCGCCGGATCTCGCCGCGCTGCTCAAGAAAGCCGAAGACGAGGCGCTTGAGATGAAGGACGCCTGGCTGCGCTCCCGCGCCGAAATCGAGAACGTGCGCAGGCAGGGGCAGAACGACGTCAGCAAGGCCTACAAGTACGCGATCGAGAAATTCGCCCAGGAGCTGCTCGGCGTCAAGGACTCGCTCGAATTGACGCTCGTGGCGGACAGCGCGTCGCCGGAGGCGCTCAAGGCCGGAGTTGATTTGACGCTGAAGCAGCTCGCCGCCGCCTTCGACAAGGCGCAGATCAAGGAAACCTCCCCGCTGGACGCCAGGTTCGACCCCCATCAGCACCAGGCGATGGCGATGGTCGACAGCGACAAGCCGGCGAACACGGTCGTCACCGTGTTCCAGAAGGGCTACCTGTTGAACGACCGCGTGTTGCGGCCGGCGCTGGTGGCGGTGGCCAAGGCCGCGGAGGCGAAGGGCTGAATCCGCGGCGCGTTGCCTTGAACGTGCCGTCCCGCGACTCCATCTTGAGACTAACGTCTTTCACCACCGGAACATCAGCGCGCATCGGCGCCGAGGCAGCCTTGGCGGCCGCCCGGCGATCGAATCCGCAGCGCGTGCTGATGCCGCGGTGGTCTGATTATCCGGGCTAAGAGAGGAACCAACATGGGCAAGATCATCGGCATCGACCTCGGCACCACCAACAGCTGCGTGGCCATCATGGAAGGCGGCGTTTCCAAGGTCATCGAGAACTCCGAAGGCGGGCGCACCACCCCGTCGGTCGTCGCGTACCAGGAAGACGGCGAAATCCTGTGCGGCGCTCCGGCGAAGCGGCAGGCGGTCACCAACGCCCGGAACACGCTGTTCGCCGTCAAGCGGCTGATCGGGCGGCGCTTCGACGAGAAGGAAGTGCAGAAGGACATCAACCTGATGCCCTACCGGATCGTCAAGCACGACAACAACGACGCGTGGGTCGAGGTCCGCGGCAAGAAGATCGCGCCGTCGCAGGTGTCGGCCGAAGTGCTGCGCAAGATGAAGAAGACGGCCGAAGACTATCTCGGCGAGGAAGTCACCGAGGCCGTGATCACGGTCCCGGCGTACTTCAACGACTCGCAGCGGCAGGCGACCAAGGACGCCGGCCGCATCGCCGGCCTCGACGTCAAGCGCATCATCAACGAGCCCACCGCGGCCGCGCTCGCCTTCGGCATGGACAAGAAGGAAGGCGACCGCAAGATCGCGGTGTACGACCTCGGCGGCGGCACCTTCGACATCTCGATCATCGAGATCGCCGAGATCGAGGGCGAGCACCAGTTCGAGGTGCTGTCGACCAACGGCGACACCTTCCTCGGCGGCGAGGATTTCGACCAGCGCCTGATCGACTACGTCGTCACCGAATTCAAGAAGGACCAGGGCGTCGACTTGAAGACCGACGTGCTCGCGCTGCAGCGGCTGAAGGAATCCGCCGAAAAGGCGAAGATCGAGCTGTCGTCGTCGCAGCAGACCGAGATCAACCTGCCCTACATCACGGCCGACCAGAACGGGCCGAAGCACCTGTCGCTCAAGATCACGCGGGCCAAGTTCGAGGCGCTGGTCGAGGACCTGATCGAGCGCACGATCGAGCCCTGCCGCATCGCGATCAAGGATGCCGGCGTCAAGCTGTCCGACATCGGCGACGTGATCCTCGTCGGCGGGATGACGCGGATGCCGAAGGTGCAGGACAAGGTGAAGGAATTCTTCGGCAAGGAACCGCGCAAGGACGTCAACCCCGACGAGGCGGTCGCGGTCGGCGCGGCCATCCAGGGCGGCGTGCTCAAGGGCGACGTCAAGGACGTCCTGCTGCTCGACGTGACCCCGCTGTCGCTGGGCATCGAGACGCTGGGCGGCGTGATGACCAAGCTGATCCAGAAGAACACCACGATCCCGACCAAGGCGCAGCAGGTGTTCTCGACCGCCGACGACAACCAGTCGGCGGTGACGATCCACGTGCTGCAGGGCGAACGCGACGTCGCGAGCGGCAACAAGAGCCTCGGCCAGTTCAACCTGGAAGGCATCCCGCCGTCGCCGCGCGGCATGCCGCAGATCGAGGTGGCGTTCGACATCGACGCCAACGGCATCCTGCACGTGTCGGCGAAGGACAAGGCGACCGGCAAGGAGAACACGATCAAGATCAAGGCGAGCTCGGGACTGTCCGAGGCCGAGATCCAGAAGATGGTCAAGGACGCCGAGGAGCACGCCGAAGACGACAAGAAGCAGCTCGAGGTGGTGCAGGCCAGGAATGCGCTCGACACGCTGGTGCACAGCGTCAAGAAGTCGATTGCGGAGTACGGCGACAAGATCGGCGCCGACGAAACGGCCAAGATCGAGGCGGCGGTGAAGGACGCCGAAGAGCTGCTGAAGCAGAAGGACGCCGGCAAGGACGCGCTGGAGGCCAAGGCCACCGCGCTGTCGGCTGCCGCGCAGAAGCTGGGCGAGCTGATGTACGCGCAGGCGCAGGCGGAGGCGGGCGAGGCCGGCGGCGCGGGTGGTCCGGGGCCGGGCGGCGGCGGGGCGCAGGGCGGTGAAGGCGGCAAGCACGACGAGAAGGTCGTCGATGCCGAGTACACCGAAGTGAAGGACAAGAAGTGATATTGCGTCGCGGGTGAGGTGTCGTGCTACCGGTCGACGCCGGCGCGCGACGGACTATCTGGCCGGATTCGAGCGTGCGCCTGACGGCGACGCTCAATCCGGCCGTTTGTGTGTTGGGGATGGCCGGATTACGCGTGTTGCGCGTGTCGAGAATTGAGCGACGAAAACATGTCAAAAAAACGCGACTACTACACGGTACTCGGCGTCAACCGCGACGTATCCGAAGAGGACATCAAGAAGGCCTATCGGAAGCTCGCGATGAAGCATCACCCGGACCGCGCGCCGGATGACAAGGGCGCCGAGGACAAATTCAAGGAAGCGAAAGAGGCCTACGAGATTCTCTCCGACGCCAAGAAGCGTGCGGCGTACGACCAGTTCGGGCATGCGGGAGTCGACCACGGCGCGGGCGGCGGCGGTGCGCGCGGCGGCGAGGGATTCGGCGGATTTTCCGACGCGTTCGGCGACATCTTCGGCGAGATCTTCGGCGCGCAGCGCGGCGGGCGCGGGTCGGGCGTCTATCGCGGCGCCGATCTGCGGTACAACCTCGAGCTGGCCCTCGAGGAGGCGGCGCGTGGCACCGAGGCGAAGATCCGGATCCCGGCCATGGAGGGCTGCGAGACCTGCCACGGCACCGGCGCGAAACCGGGAACGCAGCCCAAGACCTGCCAGTCGTGCGCGGGGCGCGGCGAGGTGCGCGTGTCGCAGGGCTTCTTCTCGATCCAGCAGCCGTGCCCGACCTGCCACGGCACCGGCAAGGTGATTGCCGACCCGTGCACGCACTGCCACGGCGCGGGCCGGCTCAAGAAGCACAAGACGCTGTCGGTAAAGATCCCCGCCGGCGTCGACCAGGACGACCGCATCCGTCTTTCCGGCGAAGGCGAGGCCGGCGTGAACGGCGGCCCGCCCGGCGACCTGTACGTCGTCGTCAACCTCAAGCCGCATGCTGTGTTCCAGCGGGAGGGCGCCGATCTGCATTGCGAGATGCCGATCAGCTTCGCCACCGCGGCGCTCGGCGGCGAGATCGAGATCCCGACCCTCGACGGCCACGCCAAGATCAAGATCCCGGTCGAGACGCAGACCGGGCAGGTGTTCCGGCTGCGCGGCAAGGGCATCAAGCAGGTGCGCGGCACGCAGCACGGCGATCTCTTCTGCCATGTGGCGATCGAAACGCCGGTCAAGCTCACGTCGCGGCAGAAGGAGTTGCTGCACGAGTTCGAAGCGATCAACGAGAAGGACCCCGGCGCGCACAATCCCCGGGCGAAGTCGTTCATGGAGAAGGTGCGCGAATTCTTCGGGCCGTAGGATTGCGTACCCCGCCTGCGTGGCCCGAATGCGTAGACATATCAGCCCGGCGGTGAGCGGAGCGAAATCCGGGGCAATCGTGGCCATTGCCACAACCACCCGGGTTTCGCTCCGCTCAACGCCGGGCTACGATGCGTCCCTGCGATTCACCCTTCGTTGAAGGAGTCTGCCGTGTCCTCGCGCCTCGCCCTTGCCGTCCTCGCGCTGTCGGTTTCGGTCGCCGCCGCGGCCCAGGTCAAGGTCGGCCTGATGGTGTCGGCCACCGGCCCGACGTCCGCCATCGGCCTGCCCCAGAAGAACACCGGCGATCTCCTGCCGAAAAAGGTCGGCGACACGACGATCGAGTACATCCAGTACGACGACGGCGGCGACACCACGCGCGCTGTGCAGAACGCCAAGAAACTGATCCAGGAGCACAATATCGACGCGCTGATCGGCCCGTCGACCACGCCGAACGCGCTGGCGATCCTCGACATCATCAGCGAGGGCAAGGTGCCGCTGATGGCCACGGTCGGCACCTCGATCGTCGTCGAGCCCCTCGACGCGAAGAAGCGGTGGGTGTTCAAGACCACGCAGAACGACGACCTGATCGCCGCGGCGCTGGTGAAGCACATGATGAAGACCGGCGTGAAGAACGTCGGCTTCATCGGTTTCAAGGATCCCTACGGCGAGAACTGGCACAAGGTGTTTTCGACGATCGCCGACAAGGCCGGGATCAAGCTGATCGCGACGGAATACTATCTGCGCACCGACGCGAGCGTGACGGGGCAGGCGCTGAAGCTCATCGCGGCGAAGCCCGATGCGGTCCTCATCGCGGGCGTCGGCGGTCCGGGCGTGCTGCCGCAGACGACGCTGCGCGACCAGGGCTACAAGGGCACGATCTACCAGACGCACGGGGTGGCGACCGACGACTTCATCCGGCTCGGCAAGGAAAAAGTCGAGGGCACCGTGCTCGCGGCAGGCCCCATGCTCGTGATCGACGAGATCCCGGGCTCGAATCCGATCAAGGCGGTCGCGACCAACTACATCGGCGCTTACGAAAAGCAGTTCGGCCAGAAGCCGGCGACCTTCGGCGCCAATACGTGGGACTCCGGCCTCATCCTGCAGCGCGCGATTCCCGTCGCGCTGAAGGCGGGCAAGCCGGGGACCGAAGCCTTCCGCGGCGCGCTGCGCGACGCGATCGAGCAGGAGCGCGAGGTCGTCGGGTGCCAGGGGGTCTTCAACATGTCGCCGACCAACCACAACGGGATGGACGACCGGGCGCGCGTGCTGGTCATCGTCAAGGACGGCAAGTTCCGCCTGCTGCCCGAGTGACGCGAAGAATAGGGTCTGACCCTGATTTCCTCGAACAGCCGTCTCTTGTCCCTGATCCGTCCGGGAAATTGGGGTCAGACCCTATTTTGCCGATAGTCGGCATCCTGCTCGCGGCGGGTCGCAGCGAGCGTTTTGGCGGCGACAAGCTGCTGGCCCAGTTGAACGCCGATCCCCTGGCCGAGGGCATCGGCGTGGTCGCATGCCGTAACCTCCTCGCGGCGATCCCGAATGTCGTGGCGGTCGTCCGGCCCGGCGATGCGCGGCTTGCCGCGGCGCTTGCTTCCGCCGGCGCGCGCATTGTCCGGTGCGCCAACGCGGCCGATGGCATGGGCGCCAGTCTCGCCTGCGGCGTTCGCGCGGCGCGCGATGCCAAGGGCTGGGTCGTCGCGCTCGCCGACATGCCGTGGCTGCGCGCCGAAACGATCGCCGAGGTCGCCGCCGCGATCGAGTGTGGCGCAACGGTCGCGGCGCCGTTTTTCCGCGACCAGCGCGGGCATCCCGTCGGCTTCGGTCAGGCGTGCGGCGCGGCACTCGCGGCGCTTGCCGCCGATGACGGCGCCAAGACGGTGGTCGCCTCTCACCGGGACGTCATGGTGCGGATCGACGTCGATGATCCTGGAGTATTGCGCGACGTCGATACGCCGGACGATCTCGCGTAATTCGGTAAGGTAATTGGGGTCAGAGCTGTAATAATCCCATGCAGTAATTGGGGTCAGAGCTGTAATAATCCCATGCAAGCGAGAAGGCTAGTAATTGGAGTAATTGGGAGTAATTGGGGTCAGAGCTGTAATAATCCCATGCAAGCGGAAAGGCTCGCTTGCATGGGA
>Ga0315276_10003965_pt1 | contig 13590 bp, 22 predicted proteins | sample YL17G05_0_MG_FD_204542 | JGI IMG/M metagenome (GOLD analysis project Ga0315276, IMG submission 204542) | Sediment microbial communities from Yellowstone Lake, YNP, Wyoming, USA - YL17G05_0 | ecosystem: Environmental > Aquatic > Freshwater > Lake > Sediment | place: USA: Wyoming | collected...
AGTAGGCGAACCCTCCCGTGGGCGACGATGGGCTGGCCTGGCCCGCCAATGGATAGGAGCCTATCCAGGAGTTGTGCCCCAGGAACGTGCCCCTGAGGCTCTGGGAGTTCCACATGATGAGCGAGAACATGTTGATGTTCGCCAGCAGGGCGGCTATCAGGATGACGGGGATGTTGGACGCGTAGATGAGCCTGATGGGGTATCGGCCGCGCGCGCCGCGGACCTTGCCGTGGGCGAGCGGCAGCTCGATGCGGCAGGACTCCGCGTAGGACACGATGATGAACACCAAGATGGTGCCCAGCATCGCGATGACGGGGTTGGGCGGGTTGATGAAGACCATCTGGAACCCGCCCCGCGTCATGTCGGACGTGGACATGTGCGAGAGCGCGTACCACACGCGGGGGATGGTGCCGGCGGGGAGGTTGGGGGAGCCGCCCACGTTGAAGCCGAGGGGCTTGCCCGGCTGCTGCCCCTCCCAGTTGACGGTGCCGGTGAAGATCTGCTCCGCGACGCCCGCCGCGATGAACAGCGAAATGCCCGAGCCCATGCCCCACTTGGAGACGAGCTCGTCCATCAGGAACACCAAGTAGGAGCCGACGCACAGCTGGAAGATGATGATGGATCGGGACCAGCCCAGCCCCACGTTGTCCGTGAGCGTGGTCGACGGCGTCAGGTAGCCGAACACCTGGGGCACGGCCTCGACGACGATCATGATGACGACGAGGACCTTCTGCGTGCCCTGGTAGATGGCCTTGTCCTCGGTCTCCTTCAAGTCGAGCTTGATTATCTTGGCGCCCGTGAACAGCTGCATGATGATGGAGCCTGTCACGATGGGGCCGATGCCGAGGTGCAGGATCGAGCCCTGCGCGCCGGCGAGGATGGCGCGGAACGATGCGAACAGGTCTATAGTGTTCTCACGGGACAGGCCGTAGATGAACACGTTCGTCATGATGTAGTAGAAGACCAGGATGGCGATGGTCCAGTACATCTTGGTCCTGAAGGGGACGTGCCCGTCAGGCTTCGAGACCGCGGGCATCCGGTCAATGATCGGCTTGAGCTTGAAAAGGAGGCTCTTCTTCTCCTCTGCCATGCCTGGACCCACCCGCCTGCTCCTTCTTCCTTCCTACGTTCTCGTTCGCAAGTCCCGTGCTGTCTGTCGATCGCTTCCCGCTCACGCCTTGGGCTTCGTTCCCTTGTCCGCTGGCTTCTCGACCGACGCCTTGGGCTTCTCCGCCGGCTTGCCCTCGGGCTTCTTCGCTGGTTTCCCCTCCGGCTTGGCCTCGGGTTTGCCTGCGGGCTTGCCCTCGGCCTTGCTTGCGGACTTCCCCTCAGGCTTCGGCGCCTGCGCGGGCTTGGCGGCCGCGCCGGGCTTGCCCGCCGGCTTGGCGGCCGGCTTGGGGACCTTGGGCTTGCCTGTCAGGGTGACCTTGCCGCCCGCGGTCTTGACCTTGTCGAGCGCGCTGCCCGAGGCGAACTCCACGGTTATCTCCCAGGCGCGGTCGGGGCTGCCCGAGCCGAGCAGCTTGTCGAAGCCCAGCGCGCCCAGGTCGATGGCCTTGGCGCCCTTGGCGATCGCGCCCTCGCGCTCGAGTCGCTCGGTCACGCGCTTGAGCTCGCCCACGTTGACCGTCAGGGGCTGGGCCACGACGGACAGCGGCCGCACGAAGCCCTTGCCCTTCGACCCGAAATGGTCGCGGTCGTACTTGAGCGTGTAGATCCAGTGGTGCTTGTGGCCCCCTGCGTTGCCGTGGCCGCCGCGCTTGCCCTTGCCGCGGCCGCCCTTGTGGCCGCGGCCGCAGGTGCGCGAGCCCCGGTGCTTGCTGGTCTTGGTCTTTCCCATGGGTGCCACCTCATAGCATCTTCCCGATGAGCGCGTTGATCTCCGCACCGCGGTTGCCGAGCGCGCCGCCCGCCTGCCATGAGCGCTTCATGCCCTCATGGCCCTTGCGCGGCGGGTGCAGCCGGAACACGGGGACCGTGCCCTCGACCTTTCCCCACTCGGCCTTGCCGTCGGCGACCGCATGGGCCAGCTCCTCCACGCTCTTGAAGGTGCCCATCGCACTCACGGCCGCGTCGTCGATGGGGGTGCCGCCCACGAGCCGGCCCCGCGCCTTGATGAGCCTCGCGGCCGTCTCGCGGTCTATGGTCCCCCAGGTGATGTAGTCCTTGGTCTTCTGGAGCATGCCGAGGTACTGTGGCGACTCCTTGATGAGAACGCAGTGGTTGACGCGGTTGATCCTCAGCATCGCCAGCGTATCGCGAATGTCGTAATTAATCTTTACAGTGCCGCGCATGCGGACGACGGCGATGGTCATACGCCCACGCTCCCCTCTTGGATGTTGAAGGCCGTCTTCTGGCCATCCTTCACGCGGACGGCCGAGAGCTGCTCGAGCGCGTTGTAGACCGCCTTGGCGTAGTTGACCGTGGTGCGTGTCTGGCCGCGCGTGTAGGCCCACACGTCCGTGAAGCCCGCGAGCCTCAGGATGCTCTTGGCGACCTTGCCCGTCGCGAGGCTGGTGCCCCGGGGGGCGGGCTTGAGGGTGACCTGCACCGAGGACGACTTGCCCGTGACCTGGTAGGGCAGCGAGTGGGCCGTGCCGCAACCGCACTCCCACGAGCCGCAGCCGCGCTTGACCTCCACGAGGTTGAGCTTGGCGTTGTCGATGGCCTTCCGGATGGAGGGCCCGACCTCCTTGCCCTTGAACTGCCCGAGCCCGATGTAGCCGTCCCGGTTGCCCACCGCGACGGTGATGGAGAACTTGACGCGACGGCCCGAGTCGGTCATGCGCTGGACCATGTTGACGTCGAGGACCTCGTCCTCCATGTCGGGCAGGAGGATGTCGACGATCTCGGCCTCCCGCAGGGGCAGCCCTGACCGCAGTGCCTGGCCTATGGTCGTGATCTCGCCCTTCTTGACGAGCTCGCCGAGCCTGGTCTTGGGGACCCATTCCCCTCTACCGTTCATTGCGCACCCTCCTTCATGATCTTGTCCTTGACCTTGTCGAAAAGCTCGGGGACGCCCTTGCCGAGGTGCTCGCCCCTGAGCCGCTCCTCGGCCGGGATGACCTCCTCACCGTGGGGGACCTCGAGCCCCCCGTCGACGGCACCCTGCATCGCGGAGAAGATCCTTCCGCCCCTGGTGGGCTTGCCAAGCCCCGCGTCGAGCACGGCGGTCCCGAGGCCGGCCGCGATGGCCCTCTTGCCCAGGAGCAAGCCTGTGAGGTAGGCGGCCGGGACGGTCGCCGTCGAGGTGGTCCAGCCGAGCTTGGTCAGCTCGTCGGAGGTCGCCTGGGCACGGATGCGGTCGCCCTCGGGGCTGTACTCCGCCACCTGCACGATGATCTTGGTGTTCGTCTTGCGGACGACCAGCCGCGGCTCCTCCATGTGCAGCAGTCGCAGCCTGTACCTGTAGTCCGTCTTGCCCTCGCGCCGGCGGCGGAAGTGCACGGAGTACCTGGCATTCTTTGCCATGCTCACTCCTCCTTGGCGGCCTTGGTGGCCTTGGTGGCCTTGGCGGCCTTGGCGGGCTTCTCGGTCCCCTCGGCCTTATTGGCCTTATTGGCCTTCTTGGCCTCGTCGGCCATATCGGCAACCTTCTTCTTGGCGGACTCGGCCTTGGCCCCGGCCTCAGTGTCCTTGACACTCTTGGTCTCGTCGGCCTTGCGCTTGACGAGCTCGCGGGCCTTGGCGGCCTTCTTGCGGCGCAGCGTGCCCTCGTCCCGCAGCTTCTTGACGCGGGCGTGCTCGCGCTTCACCGGGCCCTCCTTGATGATTCCGCTCGCCTGGAGCTGGCTGAGGAGGTGGTTGCGGCTGTGGAACATGCCGCCCCTCGCCTTCTTGTAGTAGACGCGGTAGGTGGTCGCGTCGAGCTTGCCCTCCTCCCTGAGGCGGCGCAGCTCCTCCCGGAGGGGCCTGATCTTGAGGATCCACGCGCGCTTGCGGGGCGTGCGCGCGTACTTGGCGCCCTTGCGGGAGCCCGGGCCGCGGCGGCGCCCCTTGAGCTTCTTGACGGTCAGTGCGCGGGCGCGCCCCCTCGACACGCCCTTCCTGGGATGGGCCTGGATGACCCTGTAGCAGATGAGCCTGCGGATGTCCTTCTTGGTGACGGCCTCCGAGACCTCGTCGATTTGCTTGGGGTCGATCCAGACGCGGGCCTTCCCGCACTTGAGCAGCTGCGAGGCCATCCTGCGCTGGTAAGCGATGTCGACCATGTCTACCACCTGTTGAGGACGCGGATGCCGAGCTCGTCGGCCCTCTCTTGGATCTTCTGGCGCTTCCGGCCTCCGACGCTGTGGCCGATCCTGATGGCCTGGCGCTTGGGGTCGACGGCCTCGAGGCCCTGATCGTTCCAGACGAGCACCTCCACGAAGCCCGATGGGTGCAGCCCCCTTGCGGCCTTGGGGCCGCGGTAGCCGATGCGCGCCATCGGGGACCTATAGCCCCAGTGCTTGCGCATCTTGGAGTGCATGCCGCGCGGCCGGCGGTAGCCCGTCTTCCCGAGCCGCGCGTAGCGGAACCACTCCTGGCGGCGGAAGGTCGGCTCCCTGCTCTTCTTGTCGGCGCGGAGCGCCATGGCCCTCTTCGTGGCGATGTCGAGGACCGGGCGGATCTTGGGGACCTTCTTGGCCACCTTCTCCTCCTCGGCCTCCTCCTTCTCGATCTCGCCCTCGACGATCTCGAGCTTCTCGCCCTTGGCCTCCTTCTTCTCGGCCTTGGGCTTCGCCTCTGCCAGGGGCTTCTCCTCGGCCTTTGGCTTGGCCGCCATCTTGGGCTTGGCCTCCGCCTTCGGCTCGGCCTTCGTCTCGACCTTGTGGGCGGCCTTCGGCTCGGCCTTGGCCTCCGCCTTCGGCACGGCCTTCGTCTCGACCTTGTGGGCGGCCTTCGGCTCGGCCTTCGTCTCGACCTTGTGGACGGCCTTCGGCTCGGCCTTGGCCTCCACCTTCGGCTCGGCCTTCGCCACGACCTTGTGGGCGGGCTCGTGCTTGGCCTCGGGCTTGTGCTCGGGCTTCACCTCGACCTTGTGCTCGGTCTTCGGCTCCGCCTTGTGCTCGCCCTTAGTCGCGGCCTTGGCCACGGGCTTCGCCTTCGGCTTGGCCTGCTCCTTCTCGTCGGCCATCTGGCTCACCCCTTCCTCACGATGTAGATGCCGTCCTGGAAGACCCTGGGGTCGAACCCCCTGATCCTCGTGGCCAGCTCGATGTTGGCGGCCGTCTGGCCGACCGTCTCCCGGTCGACGCCCGTGACCAGGACCTGGTCGCCCTTGGTCGCGACCTTGACCCCGGGCATGATCCGGGAGGTCCTCGGGTAGCGCTCGCCCAGGAAGTTCTCGATGATGAACTCGTCGCCCTTCGCGCCCGCCTTGATGGGGAAGTGCGCGTAGACGATCTTGAGCTCGTACTCGAACCCCGACGTGACCCCCTTGAGCATGTTCCTGATGTGGGCGGACCACGTCCCGCACAGCGCCTTCTGCTTGATGGAGGGCAGCCGGCAGTGGACCTGCATCTTGTTGCCCTCGACCTTCAGCTGGACGCGGTTGTGCGTGAACGTCCGCTTTATCTCGCCCTTGGGACCCTTGATCACGAGGGTGTCGCCCTGCTTGGTGACCTTCGCGTCCTTGGGGACGGGGATGTCGTCTTTGTACTCGACTAGGACAGCCATGTTGTTCCCTCCTGGTCACCTCAGTAGACGAAGGCGAGCAGCTTGCCGCCCACGTTATGCTCCTTTGCCTGCTTGTGGCTGAGGACGCCCTTGGTGGTCGTCATGATGAGCACCCCGAAGTTCTGGGCCGGCAGGAACCGCTTCTCCCACTTCTCGAGGTCGTCCTTCTTGGCGGAGAACCGCGGCTTGATGGCGCCGCACCTGTTGATCTGGCCGAGCAGGTTCACCTTGAAGATGCCGGCCTTGCCGTCCTCGACGAACTCGAAGGCGCCTATGTACCCGTGCTCCTGCATCACCCTCAGGACGTGCCCGATGAGCTTCGACGAGGGCCTGATGGTGCATGCCATGTGCCCCGTGAGCTCCGCGTTCTTGATGAGGGTCAATGCATCGGCCAATGGATCGTGCTGCATGATGCTCCATCCTCCTACGAGTACTTCTTGAACCCCACCTCTGGGGCAACCTCGCGGAAGCACTGGCGGCACAGGTGCATGCCGTAGCGGCGGACGATTCCGCGCTTGCGGCCGCACCTCACGCAGCCCTTCTTCCTGCCGAAGACCTTCCTGGTCTTCTCCTCGCCGGTCACTCTACCACCTCGATGCCGTACTTCTCCCGCAAGAAGGCCTTGGCCTCCTTGGGGTTGATGCGGTGCGTCTCGGGGATGCGTCGCGCGGCCCGGCGGCGGGTATGCACCCGCTTGCCAGGTCTCGTGAATGACACCGAGAGGGACATTCCGAAGATGCCGATCTCGGGGTCGTACCTCTGGTTGGGGAAGTCCGTGTAGTCGGCCACGCCGAACGAGCAGTTGCCGTCCTGGTCGAAGCTGTAGTCCGCGATGCGGTTCCCGCGCACCCACATGGCGGTCTTGAAGAAGTCCTCGGCGGCCTTCCTCCGCAGCGTCACCTTCTGGCCGATGGGCATGCCCTTGCGGATGCCCAGGTCCTTGTTGGTGGTCTTGCTGAGCGTCTGAACGGACGTGCGGCCCGTGATCATCTTGAGCACCGAGCTGGCCTTGACCATCCGCTCGCCGGCCTCGCCGACGCCGATGTTCACGACGACCTTCTCGATGCGGAACGCGCGGTTCGGGTTGCCGACCTTGGCCTTGGTGTGGGTGCCGGTCGGCGTGCCGTCCTTCGTGCCGTCCTTGGGGGCGGACTTGGCGCTCCCCGTGCCCTTGCCCTTCTCGGCGCCGCTCACAGGATCACCTCGGGCACGACGACCTCGGCCCTGCCGGAGCCCACCACGAAGATGTGGCTGCGGATGGTCCTGAAGCCGCCCTCGAGCTCGATGAGGTCCTCCGACGACCCCTTCTTGGGGATGCGGTGGTCGACCTGGGCCATGTTGCCCGTGTGCGACCCGCCGATGACCATGGCGGTGGCGCCCTTGGCCAGGGGGTGGTGGGCGAGGATCTTCTGCGAGGGGAGCTCGATCTTTACGGTGTCGCCGGTCTTGTAGACGTCCTTCTCGACGAGCACGTTGCGCCCGTCGTGGAGGTTGAGCTGGTGCAACCCGCCCTTGAGGGTCGTCTTGCCCTCGACGCGGCAGAGCTTCCACGCCGCCTCCTTCTCCTCGATGTGGGTCAGCTGCAACCGGCCCTTCTTGTCCAAAAGGACGCGGTAGTTCTCCTTGGTCTTTGGGATGGAGACCGTGTCCATCAGCCCGAGGGGGAGCTTGTGGTCGCGCACCACGCGCTGGTCGACCATGACCTCGCGCGAGCCTATGATGTACCGGGCCTCCTTGGCGGAGTCCACGACCTTGAGCCTGTCGCGCACGGCGGTGAGCAGCGTGATGCTGCGGGCCGCGGGATGGGGCCCCGGCGAGGGTGCGGCCATCCACGTCTTGCCCTTCTTCGGTATCGCCACGACGTTGCTGGCGGACATGCGCTTCTGGTGCTTGGGCATCTGCTCACCTCTACTTGGACCTCTTCTCCAGCTTCTCCTTCCTCCAGGGGTCGGAGAGCTCCAGCTTCGTCACGAGGACGTTGCTGGGGTGGATGGGCCTCGGCTTCTCCTTGCCGTCGGCCTTGATGGACGTGACCTTCTCTATGTACAGGCGGCGGTTCTTGGTGTCCACGTTGGAGATCTTCCCCACGTGGCCCCGGTAGCCGCCGCGCATGACCTTCACCGTGTCGCCCGTGCGCACCGCGATGTTGCGTGCGTTGTACTTCACGAGCAGCTCGTCGTCGAGGTGGGCGCGGATGGAGTGCTTCTTCTGGTGCAGCGGCGCATCGTAGTAGGCCTTGCGGACCTTCCTCGGCTGCGACGCGACCTTGTTCTTCGGGTTGGTTGCCATCGTCCATCACCTCACACGATCATGGCCGCCTTGGCGGCTATCTGGGCCCACCGCTCCGCCGCCTCGCGGGCAACGGGCCCCTTGATGTCGGTCCCCTTGATGTCGCCGTTCGGGGCGGTGATGACCACCGCGTTGTCCTCGAACTCGACCATGGTGCCGTCCGGCCTTCGGAAGGGCCGCCTCTGCCTGATGATGACGGCGTTGAACAGCTGCTTGCGGAGCTCGGGCGTGCCCTTCTTCACGGTGACGACCAGCATGTCGCCCACGCCCCCCGCTGGCAAGCGGTGGCGCACCCCGTGGTACTTGAGGACCGCCACGACCTCGACGATCTTGGCGCCGGTGTTGTCGGCGCAAATCAGACGCGCGCCCTTCGGCAGGCCGCGCGTGACCCTCCCAGGTATGCCCTTCATCTTGACCGCCTCCTCGCCACCCTACTGCCCCTCGTGGACCTTGACGACCACGAACTTGACGGTCTTCGAGAGCGGCCGGCACTCGGCGATGGTGACCTTCGCGCCCTCCATCACCGGCATGCACGGCGGGCTGTGGGCCGAGTACTTGTGGGTCGTTCGCTTGAACCGCTCGTACTTCGGCACGTAGACCCTGCGCTCGCGCTGGACCACGATGGTCCCCATCATCTTGGCGCCCTTGACGACGCCTTCGATCACCGTGCCCCTCACGGGCAGCTCGCCGTGGAAGGGGCACTTTGCGTCGCTGCATGCCTTCGCCGGCGGTTCGATGTCGAGCCCGATGTCGCGGGCCTTCGGCGCGTCCTTGGCCTCCTTGGCCTTTGCCATTGCACTCCACTCCTTGTCTCGTGATCGTGAACTTGAGCTTGATGTCGGGGGCGCGCGCGGGCGCCCCACGCGTTTCAGTCGCTTCCGCTTGCTTGCCTGCCGTCGCCGGGGCGCCGCGTCGCGCGCTTCGTCCGGTCCTCCGGACGGAACGCCAGACCGTCGCCCTCGAGGACCGTGGTCGTCCCGTCCGGGAGGCGTGCCTCGAAGGCCGCGCCCCTCTTGGGGACCGTGACATGGCCCGTGCTGCCTTCGCGCTCGATGCGCAGCGTCTGTCGGGTCTCGTCGACCACTGTCCCTTCCATGCCTACCATGCTCCTGTCTTGCGCTCGCACGATCCTCAGCCGCAGGCCGATGAGCTCGTGCTGGTGCAGGTTGTCCCGGGTCCTCATTTCCCCTCGACGTTGAAGCCCATCTCGTTGAGCACCTTGATGACCTTGCGCTTGTGGTCGCCCTGCAGCTCGATGCGGTCCTCCTTGACCGTGCCACCGGATGCGCAGGCGGTCTTGAGCTTCTTCGCGAGGTCGACGAGGTCGATGTCGCTGCTGTCGATCCCCTCGACTATGGTGACCAGCTTCCCGTACCGCCTGGAGACGGTGTAGATGTTGATCTCCTGCTGCTCCCTCGCGATCTCCTCGCAGACGCACAACTCCATGGGCAGCCCGCACACGTTGCAGATCTCCACCATTAAGCCTCGCCTTCCTCCTCCTTAGTTATCGTCAGGTACCTCGAGATGGAGCGCCGCAGCTTCCGGATCTTGCCCGGGCTCGACGGCGCGCCGCCCATGGCGGCCATGCCGCGCTCGCGCATGAGCTCGTCCTGCAGCTCGTGGATGCGCTTCTGGCGATCCTCCGGAGCCATCTCACGGATCTCCTTTGCCTTGGCAAGCGCCATCCCAATCAGGCCTCCTTCCTCTCGGCCGGGGCTTCGGGGGCGGGCGCTGGCCCGGTCGCGGGCGCCGTCTCGGCGGGCGGCGCGGACTTCGCGGCGGCGCTGGCGTCGGCATCAGCTGCGGCGGCGGCGTCAGCGGCCGGCGCGGCTGCCGGCGCGGCTGCCGGCGCGGCCTCCCCGCCCTCCTTCTTCTTGGGCTTCCTGGGGGCCCTGGGCTTGCTCGACTTGGCCTTGGGCTTCTTCTCGCCCTCGGCGGCGGCGGCGGTCGCCTTCAGCTCGCCCTCGATCTTGAGATCCTCCCCGGCCGTGCCAGCCAGGTCGGCCTCGACCAGCTTGTCGAGCTCGTCGAGGTCCGCCTCGGTCGCGGCCAGGTCGGCGCCCTCGACCTTCTTGGGCGCGTACTCGTCCATGATCTCGGTGAGCTGCTCCGGGGGCAGCAGCTCGATCTCGTCGGGCATCCTCGCCTCGGGGCCCATGATCATGACCCGCAGGCCCATCGTGCCGGTCTTGCGCTCGGCGCGGCCGATGGAGATTCGCATCCACTGGAACTTGGGCTCGCCGCAGTACTTGATGTGGCCCTGACGGAACTTGACGCGGCGGTGGCGGTCGCCCGTGAGCTTGCCGGCGATCTCGACCTGGCAGCCCCTGGCGCCCGCCTCCATGATGCGCATGACCGTGCTGTGGCCCGCGCGGCGGAAGTGCCAGCCCTTCTCGAGGGCCACGGCGAGCTTCTGCACCATGATGTGGGGGTTGAGCGCGGGCACGTCCGCCTCCTGCACCTCGATCTGGGGGTTGTCGAACCCGAACTTGGTGTTGACCTCCTCGGTGAGGCGGTTGATGGTCGCGCCGCGGCGGCCGATGACCATGCCCGGGCGCTCCGCGATGAGCGTGATGTGGGTCCCCAGCGGGGTCCTCGCCACGTCCAGCCCGCCGAAGCCCGCGCGCTGGGTCTCCTGGTGCAGGTACTCCTTGAGCAGATGGCGCCTGATGTTCTCCCTTATGAACTTGCGCTCTGAGGACATGCTCACTCCCCCTTCGTCTTCGTCTCGCGGAGTATGACCTCGACGTTCACCGACTCGCGCCTCTTCGGCGTCGAGCGGCCCCTGGCGCGCCGGAAGTAGCTCTCGTAGGAGCGGCCGGGGTTGGCCGAGATGTGCATGATGACCATGCCCTCGATCGAGAGGCCCTTGTACTCCGCGTTGGCCTCCGCGCCCTCGAGGAGCCGCAGGATGTAGCCAGCGGCCTTCTTGGGGAAGCGCCCGGGGCCGACCTTCCCCTTGCGGTGGGAGCAGCCCTTGTAGCGCGTGTCCGGCACGGCCGACTTGAGCACGACGACGTCCGCGAGGTAGTTCTTGGCCTTCTCCAGCTTCCACCCGCGGATCTGCTTGCATATCATCTCCGAGTGCCTCGGCGAGATGGGGAGGTCGCGGCCGATGGCGCGCGCCGTCGTCTCGGGGTTCGATTCCATGCTGTATCCTGGCATAATGTGACCTCCTCCATCACTTGAGCGGCAGGTACTTGGACGAGCGCGTGGCGCCCACGCCCGGGCCGGTGTGCTTGACCTCGTGCCGGGTCAGGGCGAACTCGCCCAGGAAGTGCCCGAGCATCTCGGGCTGGATGAGGACCTCCTGGAACACCCTGCCGTTGTGGATCGCGATCCTCTTGCCCACGAGCATCGGGATGATGACCGCGTCGCGCTCGTGGGTCTTGAAGACGTCGTGCTTGCTGTTGCGCACGTCGTCGTAGAGCTTCTGCTGCCCGTCGGTCCAGCCGCGCTCGATGCTCCTGCGGGCGCGGGAGGGGACCAGGGCGGCGAACTCGGAGATCGGCATCGCCTGGAGCGCCTCGAGGGATTGGCCCATGTAGGCGAACTCCTTCTTGGCGCGCGAGAGGATGGTTGACTTCCGCTTCCGTGTGCGCCTCCTTGCGGCCTTGGCCGACGCGAAGTGCTTCTTGGCCATCTGTCTACCTCCTTCTCCAGTGGTGCTTGGTGTCCTTCTTCTTGGACGAGAGGCGGCCCACCTTCCTGCCGGGCGGGGCCCTCGAGGACACCGTCGACGGGCGGCCCACGTGCTGGTGGGAGCCGCCGCCGTGGGGGTGGTCCACGGGGTTCATGGCCACGCCGCGGACGCGCGGGTAGCGCTTGGACGTGGAGCGCCATGCATGGAACTTCTTGCCGGCCTTGTACAAGGGCGCGGCGTCGGCGCCCGAGCCCGCCGTGCGGCCGATGGTCGCGCGGCAGTCTGGCTCGAAGCTACGGAACTGGCCCGAGGGCAGCTGCACCACGGGCCTCTCGCCTGCGGAGACTAGCGTGCCAGCCTGGCCGGCCGCGCGGGCGAACTTGCCGCCGTCGCCGGGGCGCGACTCGATGTTGAACACCTGCGCGCCGATGGGGATGGACCGCAGCGGCAGGACCGAGCCGAGCTCGACCTTGGCGCCCTCGCCAAGCGAGACCGACTGGCCGACCCTGAGCCCCTCGGCGGGGATCATGAGCAGGTGCTTGCCGTCCTGGAGCTCCACCGTGGCCAGCGGGGTCGTCCTACCGGGGGCGTGCATGAGCCCGATGACCGTGCCCGTCGCACTGGGGACCGGCGGATACCTGATCTCCCCGCGGTGCCTGTGCGTCGGACCGAGCGACTTCCTCGCGCCACGCCGCTGCTGGGTTAGACGTTTTCCCATCTACACCACCTCAGAAGACTCCTATGCGCGTCGCGAGGTCCTCGACCTTGGTCTCCTTCGAGAACTTCACGATCGCGTGCTTGCCCAGCTTGTCGTGGAAGGTGTTGACCTGCACGACCTTGGCGCCGAGCAGGGCCTCGACGGCCCTCTTCACGGTGGGCTTGTCGGCCCACCGCACCACGATGAACTCGAGCTTGTTCTCGTCGAGCAGGTTCATCGTCTTCTCTGTGACGAACGGGTGCCGGATGATGTTGTAGGGGTTCATCTCACCACCCCATCATGCTCTCGAGCGCCTGGACGGATATGACCGTGAGCCGACCTGGTGCACCGCCGGGCGCTAGCCGCTCGATGGACAGCTGGCCCGGGCTCGCGAGCTCGACGCCGGGGAGGTTGCGCACGAACGGGCGGACGCTCTCTACGTCGGAGACGACGATGAGCAGGCTCATGGGTGTCCTGAAGCGCCGGCCGCGGAGCTTGCCCTTGCCCGAGCGCTCGTGGCGGCCCTCACTGGCCCTCTCGACGTCGATGTAGACGCCGATCTTGCCGAGGGTCTCGATCATGGAGCTGGTGAAGTTCTCCTTGACATCGTCTTGCATGCGCTCGAAGTCCTCCTCGACGACGACGGGGAGCGTCAGCTCCTCGAGGAACCTGTGGCCGCGGGCCTTGACGATCGCCGCGTCCTTGGAGGCCGACAGCGCGCTCATGCGCGCCAGGCGGCGCTCCTTGGAGTTCATCTTGCGATCCCACACCTTGTTGAGGGTGGGGGGATGGGCCCTGCGGCCGCCCATGTTGTTGGGCGACTGGGCGCCCCTGCGCTCGCCCTTCACGCGCATCACGCGGGCGACGCCGTGGCCCTTGCCCCACTGCTCGACCGAGTGGCGCTGGCCGCTCCGGGGGTTGGGGCCGTAGATCTGGCGGCGGTTGGCGCGGGAGCGGGTGACGGCGGCCTGGATGAGGTCGGTCCGCAGCGGGGTGTCGAAGGCGCGCGGCAGGGCGACCTTGCCCTTCGCCTTGCCGTCGAGGCCGTAGACGTTGACCTTCACGGACGAGGTCGGGCCGGTCCACGCGGGCCGCTTCTCCTCCTTCTTCTTGGGCTTCCCGGCGTGCTCCTTGGCCTCGTGCTTCTCGCCCTTCGCGTGCTCGTGCTTGCCCTCCTCGGCCTTCGTCTCCTCGGCCTTCTTGCCCCCTTCCTTCTTCTCATCGGGCCTCTTGGCCTCGGCCGCGGGCCTCTCCTTCTTCTCGGCGTGGGCGGGGGCGGCCTTGTCCTTGGCCTCGTGGGCCG
>Ga0315276_10003967_pt1 | contig 13589 bp, 12 predicted proteins | sample YL17G05_0_MG_FD_204542 | JGI IMG/M metagenome (GOLD analysis project Ga0315276, IMG submission 204542) | Sediment microbial communities from Yellowstone Lake, YNP, Wyoming, USA - YL17G05_0 | ecosystem: Environmental > Aquatic > Freshwater > Lake > Sediment | place: USA: Wyoming | collected...
GGATCGCGGCCCACCATTCCATGTCTGTGTACACCTCGCTCTTTTACTCGGTGCCACACTTTTCAACCGCCGCTATACCGCCGCACTTTTCAACCGGCGTTTACAAACGCATGGCTACGGCTGCAAGTTCCCGCGGTGCTTCTTTCGCCACTTCAAGCGCAGGCTGTACCGTGTCGGTCAGTACCTTGCCGATCACTTCCAGAGCTGTTGCCCCGGTGAATGGCGGCCGACCTGTGAGAATCTCATACAGCACCGCGCCCAGGCTCCAGACGTCGCTGCGCTCATCGATGTCCTCGATCCGCCCGTCGGCCTGCTCGGGTGGCATGTACGACGGCGTGCCGATCGGCTTGCCTGCCACCGTATCGCTGGCCCCTGCCTCCTTCAGCATCCGCACCTCGTCGGCCAGCTTCTCCGCCCCCTCGTCCGCCTGGCCCTTGACCTTGGCCAGTCCCCAGTCCAGCAGCACCGTCTCGCCAAACTCTCCCACCATCACGTTCTGCGGCTTGATGTCGCGGTGGATCACTCCTCGCGAATGCGCATAGGCAATCGCATGACACAGATCCAGGTAATGCGGCAACAGCTTCAGCCTGTCGGCAATGCCGCGGCAGGCCTTGAGCTTGTCGGCGAGCGTCTGCCCGCGCACCAGCTTCATCGTGTAATAGACGGTGCCGTCAGTATGCCGGCCCAGCTCGTAGACCGGCACGATGCCGGGGTGCTCCAGCTGGCCGGTTATCCGTGCTTCGCGAAGGAAGCGTGCAGTGGCCGCTGCGCTCTTGCGCATCGGACTGGCCTCAGGAGGTTGTATCGAAGCGGTTGCATCTGGAATCAGTTCTTTCAGCGCGATCTCGCGGTGGATGTGCTCGTCGTAGGCGATCAGCACCCGCGCCATCCCGCCGCGCCCCTGCTCGCCGCGCAGCGTATAGTGCCCCGGCTGCTCGCTGGTGATCATCAACGGGTCACTCAGCGCCTGGTCCGCCGCGGTGCCAGCCATTCCTCCGGCTCTGGGAGCCGGGCTCGCCTGCAGCGACTCGTAGTGCACGCTTCTATCGCTGGGATGCACGACCAGCGACCCAGCGAAACTCTGCGCCACCGCCGCATCCCCGCCGTACAGCTCGTACACCTTTGAAGCGTCACCACCATGCAGGGCCACCTGCTCGCCTATGAGCTCGTGTATCATCAGCTGCTGCTTGGGCGTGAGCACACGCTGCTCAACCAGTATTGCTCCTAGTTCGCGCTCCTGCGCCGTGGCCCATACCGCTCCCGCAGCGACCAGCTGCTGCGCCGTCGCCAGCCGAAGCTGCACCGCCAGGATGCCGAAAAGCAGATTCGTTTCCCGCGTCCCCATACCGCGCCTCTCTTTGGGCAATACTTGCAGTAATCATATCGCTCATTTCAGTTTGCTGCATGAGTGCACTGCGAAGTTGCTTGTCAGCGGGTAATAGCCGTGCAGCTGCCATCTGCCGCTAGTGATCACACGAGCTGTAAGGCGGGATACCGGCCACGGTTATGGTACTAGCACGAGCTCGCTCTTCAGCACCTTAGCCATGCTACAATTGCTCAAGCAGAAATAACTGCAGGCGGTTTGCGCCATGAAAAACATTACGCTGATCCTGCCGCTACTGCTGTCGGTATCACTGATTTACTTGCTGTGCTGCACGCCGACACTAGTGTCCACCAGCCCATTCTACAAGTCCAAGGACGTCGTGTTCGATCCTGCGCTGCTGGGGGAGTGGGTAACAGAGGATCCGTCTGAAGTGCTAGCGCGCTGGGAGTTCACCGAATCCGGCGAAGACCACTACCTGCTGCGCTACGAAGATGTCGCCTCGAACAACGCCAGCAGCGGCCTGCCGCACTTGTTTACGGCGCACCTGTTCACGCTGGGCGAGCAGACCTATCTCGACATCCTGCCTGTTTTCGAGGATGACAGCAGCGAGTCCAGTCCCGAGGTTGGTCTGCCACCACAGAGTTCGATGATGGAATACCACACTATCGTAGGCCACACGCTGTGGAAAGTGCAGCAGTTTGACCAGGCGCTGCAGCTCAGCCTGCTTAATTACGAGAAACTGGAGCGCTACGCCGAGCTGCATCCTGGCGCTGTGCAGTTCGGCAAATCGGGAAACGATGGTGAATCGGATAGCCTTGAAGGCTACGTCACCACGATGCCGACAAAGGACCTGCAGCGGCTCGTACTGGAATATCGGGAGTGGGAGGGGGCCTTCAGCGATGAGCCCGAAGATCTCATCCGCCCGGCCAATTCGGTGCATCTGGGCCAGGCGGCTACGCCGCCTGTGCCCGAGAGTGCTGGCCAATAGGCTGTGAACAGCCTGTGGCAGATCGGTGTGATGGCGCTTGTAGCCGTGGCAGGCTTCGGCTACTGGCTGCGCCATTTCGGCCGTTACGCGCTGAAGCATGAAGTGCTTGCCTTACTGCTGAGCGTAGGTATGCTGCTTGCTATAGCGGGGGGCCACCTGGCCTACATGGTGGCGCACCGCGTGAGCGGGCAAGCAGCGTGCTACTTTCTGTTCACACTGCCGGGATGGCGTTATGGCTACCTGTCGATCGGCTTGTTGCTGGGCTATGCTCTGACTGTATTCATTGCTGCTCGAGCATTCCGCTATCCTTTCCGCTACCTGGCGGATCTGACAGCACCAACAGTATTCAGCACCGCTGTGATCTGGCGCCTCAATTGCTTTTTCCATGGCTGCTGCTATGGCGTCACCACTTCACTGCCCTGGGGAGTTTCATTCCCGGATGCCGGCGAGCTGCTGCTGCGCACTCCACCAGTACATCCTACGCAGCTGTACGAATTGGTGCTTTGCATGACACTGTTTACGCTAACCCCGCTGGCGATGCACTGGTTGGTCACGCGCCCGGGTGAAGGCCTGCTCTCATTGGCTTGCTTAGGTGCGTACGCGATGGTGCGACTGTTTGTTGACCATTTCCGCGTTGGCGCGTCGATGGAACCTTTGGTCGCCGGCCTCTCCGCTTCGCAGCTGCTTGCCGGCGGGATAGCGCTGCTGTGTGTCGTGGCGATGGCAGTAGTGATCCGCAAGCGTATTAGATCCGTCCCGTCTCTCTAGCGCGCAATGGAGAGCGAATCATCCTGCATCTATAGTCGAGTTGCGAGTTGGGTTTGCGCTGCAGGAACTGTCTTTCACCCCCGCCGGGAATCGAACCTGGATCGACCGCTTAGGAGGCGGTTGCACTGTCCATTGTGCTACGGGGGCGCGGCGATAGATTATACAGGTGCCGGCTGCCAGCGCGTGCAGCTGGCTGGCTGGCGTGTTCCCGAATAGAAATGTAGTTCGCGGTATTGAGATTCGGTGTTAGAATCTCTCATCTTCATTCAGGAGGTGAGGCAGGTGCGGCAGTATTTCCCGCGTGCCGGCAGCGGCAAGACCTGACGCAGCGCGCCAGCGCGCCAGTGTGGCGCCGCGGTATCCGCTGACCGCCGTCCTGCGCTCACCGGCCTCGATCGCGCTGCGTAGCTAAGCCTCGCGCAGCCGCACTTCGCAGGCCCCCCCGCATGATGGCGGCCGATGTGCTGTCACTAATCTCACAGGGGTCTGTCATGTCCACTTACGAAACGCTGTGGGCCGGTCTGGGGCTTGATCTAAAGCGCCACGACGAACTGCTCGAGCTGCTCGGCCAGTTCTACACCGGCCTGTACCTAAGCCAGCCCAATCGCCCGGCCGGCATGGGCTACTTCGACTTCGTCATCAGCGAGGTCCATGGCCTGCGCGTTCAGGAGCTGCAGGAGCACAAGGCGCGCGGCGGCAAGGTCGTCGGCACCTTCTGCCTCTACGTGCCCGAGGAGCTGATCCTCGCCGCGGGCGGCGTGTGCGTCGGCCTGTGCGCGGGCACGGACTTCCCGGCCGCCGACGCCGAGGCGATCCTGCCGCGCAATATCTGCCCGCTGATCAAGTCCGCCGTCGGCTTCAAGCTGGCGCGCCTCTGCCCGTATGTCGAGTCCTGCGATCTGGTCGTCGGCGAAACAACCTGCGACGGCAAGAAGAAGACCTGGGAAATCTTCGGCCAGCACGTGCCGATGCACGTGATGGAGCTGCCGCAGATGGCCGCCGGCCGCCAGGACGGCCTGTGGCTGGGCCAGGTGCGCGACTTCAAGGGGCGCATGGAGACGCTGGCCGGCCGCACGATCACTGAGGACGATATCGCGCGCGGCATCCGGCTGGTCAACGCCAAGCGGCGCGCGCTGGCGCGGCTCTACGCGCTGCGTCAGAACGCGAACGTGCCGATCAGCGGCAAGGACGCGCTGCTGATTTCGCAGATCGCCTTCTACGATGACATCGAGCGCTACACGGCGAAGGTCAACGAGCTGTGCGACGAGCTGGTGGCACGCGTGACGCGCGGCGAGGGCGTGCTGCTGGGCGCCAAGCGCCTGCTGATCACCGGCACGCCGATGGCGATTCCCAACTGGAAGCTGCACCATATCCTCGAGGAGAACGGCGGTGTCGTGGTCTGCGAGGAAAGCTGCACCGGCACGCGCTACTTCACCAACACGGTGGACGAGAGCGCGAAGGGCATGGACGCGCAGCTGGAAGCGATCGCCGAGCGCTACGTGCACATCCCCTGCGCCTGCTTCTCGCCAAACACCGAGCGGCTGGACAACGTGGTGCGCTACGCGCGCGAATGGCAGGCGGACGGCGTGATCGACTACACGCTGGCGTTCTGCCACTGCTACAACGTGGAGCACGAGCTGCTCAGGCAGCGGCTGCAGGCTGAGGGCATCCCGCTGCTGCACATCGAGACGGACTACTCGATGGGTGACATGGGGCAGCTGACGACGCGGGCGCGGGCGTTCATGGAGACGCTGGCCTGATGGATGCCGATGAGCTGTACCTGGGCGTGGACGCCGGCTCGACGGCGGTCAAGGCAGTGGCCATTGACTCCCAAGGGGGGATGGTGGCCGAGCACCTGGCGTCCGTGAGCGGGGACTACGCGGCGGACATCGAGCGGATGGTGGCGGCGATGGGCGGGGCGGGACGCTTCCGTAGCGTCGTCGCCACCGGCTACGCGCAGGACCTGGTGGGGCAGGCCGCCGGCTTGCCTGATGTTTCGCCGGCGAGCCGCCTGCGCCACAGCACGCTGAGCGAGATCAGCTGCCACGCGCGCGGCGTGCACCACCTGCTGCCTGACGCCGGGCTGGTGATTGACATCGGCGGGCAGGACATGAAGGCCATCCGCATCGGGCCTGGCGGCAAGCCCACAGCCTTCCAGATGAATGACAAGTGCGCCGCGGGCACCGGCCGCTTCCTGGAAGTGATGGCGCGGGCGCTGGGCGTCGAGGTGGCAAGCATGGGCGAGCTGGCCGCTGCCGCCGCCGACCCCGCGCGCATCTCCAGCATGTGCGCTGTATTCGCCGAGTCGGAAGTGGTGACGCTGGTGGCACGCGGGCGAAGGTGCGCCGACATCGCCGCGGGCCTGCTGGACAGCGTGGCGGAGCGCGTATTCGCCCTGGCCGCGCGAGTAGGGTTCGACGGCAGCGTGATCGCAGTCACGGGTGGCGTGGCACGTAACGCCGAGCTGGTAGCAGCGGTGTCGCGGCGGCTGAACCGACCGGTAGTCGTGCCCGAGCAGCCGCAGTTCAGCGGCGCACTGGGCGCGGCGCTGACGGCCCGCGGCATGTGATATCACAACCAGCGGCCACCGCGGATAACAGCTACAGCGACAGCGCGAGTGGCGCATCCAGCCATGCGCGCAGAGCACGTGGCAGATGAGAAGGGCGCGTGCGCGGAAGCGTATCCAGATACTCGCTATACTTGGGTAAGAAATCCACAAGTATTTGCTGTGGGTCTGATATGAGTGATATTCAACAACCTTCTGAGCCTGCATCAGGGCCCGTCATTTACCAGCGGGGGATGTTTGCGGGGCTGTCGCGCAACGCGCTGCTGCTGGGCTGGGTCTCGTTCCTGACCGACCTGGCCAGCGAGATGGTCTACCCGATCATCCCGTTGTTCATCACCACGACGCTCGGCGCCTCCGTGCTGACGCTGGGCGTGATCGAGGGCGTGGCCGAGGGCGTGGCCAGCCTGATGAAGGCCGCCTCGGGCCTGCTGTCCGACCGCTTCCGGCGGCGCAGCCCGTTCATCGCTGCCGGCTACGGCTTGAGCGCCGTGGGCAAGATCATCCTGGCCTCGTCCACCGTCTGGTACACCGCGCTGGCCAGCCGCACGCTGGACCGCTTTGGCAAGGGGCTGCGCGGCAGCCCGCGCGACGCGTTGCTCGCCGAGTCGGTGGCGCCGGAGCACCGCGGCAAGGCATTCGGCATCCACCGCGGGATGGACACCATGGGTGCCGTGTGCGGGCCGCTGCTGGCCCTGCTGGTGCTCTCGCAGGCGCATCCCGACCTGCGCCGCGTGCTGTGGTACGCGGTGCTTCCAGCCATCGCCAGCGTGCTCGTGGCCTTCATCGTGCGCGACGTGGTGAAGCCGCGCCAGCGCGGTGAGGCCGCGGCCAAGCACCCGCCGCTCTCGCCGGTGATGAGACACTATCTCATCGGCTGGGGCGTCTTCGCCTGCGCCAATTCCAGCGACGCTTTCCTGCTGCTGCGCACAAAAGAAATGGGCTTTGCCATCCAGGGCACGATCCTGCTGTACACGGCGTACAACGTGGTCTACGCACTGGCCAGCCCGTTTCTGGGCAAGCTGTCCGACCGGGTCGGGCGCAAGGTGCTGCTGCTGGGCGGGCTGGTGGTCTTCGCCCTGGTCTACGCCAGCATCGGCCTGGCGCAGGCGCCGTGGCACCTGTGGGTCCTGTTCGCCATCTACGGCCTGTACATCGCGGCCACCGACGGCATCGGCAAAGCGCTGGCTGTGGACCTGGCCGCACCTGAGGCGCGGGCCACCGCCATCGGCTGGCTGGGCCTGGTCAGCGGGCTCGGCGCCGTCACAGCGGGTGTGCTGGGCGGCGTGCTGTGGAACTACGTCGGCTCCTGGGCGACGTTCCTGCTGGGTAGCGTAGGCGCGCTCGGCGCGCTGGCGATCCTGGCCGGGCTGCGCGTGCCGCAGCGGCAGGCAGCAGGCTAGGGGCGTGGCAGAGCAGGGGATGGTGCCGAAGGGGGGACTCGAACCCCCACGCCCTTGCGAGCACTAGGTCCTGAACCTAGCGTGTCTGCCATTCCACCACTTCGGCGAGGGGCGTAGATAATACCGCCTATCAAGCGAAGAATCAAGGCAGAATCAGGAATGGCGGCTCATGATTAACGCTTGCGCGCAACAGCATGTCATCAGCTGTTCGAGATGCGGATAGCCCCTCGTGATGCCGCTGGCCGCTGTTCTCCGCACGAGCTACCGCGTGCAAACTGCTTTCAAACCAGCTTGGCCGCCGGCGCATGGAGGGCGCTCTTACCTATCTGATCGCGTAGGGCACCGCCAGTTGCGTTCAGCCAACCGGTTGATCAGGCAGTCGCAGTTCGCATAGCTATCAACGAACAGGCTGTGCGTAACTTTTAGCGGGCAGCGAGCTGTGTTGATACTTCTAATACGTGGAGTGCTTGCGTGGTCGTTATAGTAATAGTAGTACTACATTTCAGCGAAATATAGTGTTAGTAGTACGGTACGTTATATTGTATAGTCATAAATGAAAGCGATGCGAAGCTGTGATATGTTGCCGTGGCAGGCATCTGGACTCAGTCTCTGGTCACGGACTCCTTCCTGGCTCTGGAAGCCTTGACGCGAGGATTAAGCGTGCCGTAAAGCTCTTCCCACCTCAGCCCGCGGCGGCTGCGCGCCTGGTAGACGCGCAGGCCGGTTTCGAGCTTCTGACGAAAGCCCTCCAGCTGCTCGTTCTGGGTCGGCGTGAACAGGCGGCCAAGCCGCATCAGCGCTGCCAGCGCCTGCTGCGCTACCTTCCAGGCCTCCACTTCCTCGTCCTTCGGGCTGTTTGAGATGACGCCCTTTCTGGCGCCACACTCGCGGCGCACCGCGTCCAGGGTCGAAGCGGTCCTGCCGGGATCGCTGAAGTCCGAGGTCCACCTGCCGTCCCGCGGATCCTGCACTTCCCGGCGCACGCTGGCCTCGGCTACGAACGCCGCTTTGCCGCCCAGCACGCAAGGAATCTGGCCCAATATCGCTGGCTGTACGCGCTCGATGGTTAACCACAGCCCGCCTTGCTGCGCGCTGCTGCGGTAGCTGAATCCGCCTTCCGGCTCGTCGACGAGTGCGCCTGCGATTACCAGGCGCTGTGTGCCAAGCCTTCCTCTGACCATTGCCTTCCCGCCTAACTGGTTGCATGAATTGTAGCGCAGGAAACGCCTGGGTTCTATCTAAAGCAGCCTGGAAGCTGATGCTGGACATATTGCCAGCGGTGAGTAGCACGGCGCTTCTTTAATTCGAGGAGCTAACATTGGCTACACATGCTATCAACAGCTGTGGATATGGCTTATCAACCGGCTGCGGACTGGGCATTGCTTGACGTAAGCCAGCGCGTGATAGGGCCTTCTTCCGTTGCTTGCGCCAGCGAGCGGGATGAGCAGTGCGGCGCAGGATCCGCAGCGGAGCAAGATGAAATCGGCGTATCGGCGGGCGGCGCTTCTGCCGGGCAGCTCTCAGGTGCTAGAATCGGCGCATGGAGCTGAGCTTCCTTGAAGTCTGCAGCCGCAGCATCCAGACGGCGATGTGGCTTTCAGTGCCGGTGCTGGCGATCAGCCTGATTGTCGGATTCCTGATCAGCATCTTCCAGGCCGTGACCAGCATCCAGGAGCAGACGCTGACCTTCGTGCCCAAGATCTTCGTCACCGGCCTGGCGCTGGTGCTCTTCGGCCCGTGGATGCTAGGCATGATGAACTCGTTCGCCACTGACCTGTTCGGCAACCTGCAGAACTTCGTGCGCTGAGCCCTGCCGCTGCTTAGCACGATTCGCCCCGGGGTATGAGCAAGTAGCCTGACCTTGCCTCGGGCTGTGACTTGGATTGTGGGGGATCGCAACTCATCATCGAGCCCCAGGCTGCCGTCACAGAGATCATCGCGCCATTTACTGGGCAGTTTTTCCTCGTGCCGTTCAACGAAGACAGAAACGTCGGCAACTTCATCGATGCCGCTGGTCACTTGGTTGGCTGATGGCTGAGCTGCCGTCTGAGGGTGGATGATGCCAGGCGATTCAGCGGTATTAGCCTTGAGCTGCCAACCCAGCGTGGCTGGAGCGCGGGTATAATTCAGCAGCCTGAGTCCGGCTTCAGGCGCCGCAGGGCAGGTAGGTGGAGCGTAGCTCCAAATAGCATAAGGAGTAGGCGAAATGCTGAGCAGATGCATTCCCATACTAGTTATGGCGGCGGTGCTTGCCGCGCTGGCGGGTTGCGCAGGCGGCGCGGCCAACGCCCCGGCGGCTGGCGACAGCCCGACGCTGGCGCAGCTGCAGGCGTCGCTGGACCAGGAGTTTGCGCGCCTGGGCATCGACCCGGACCGTGTCACCGCCGCGGTGCCGCATGGGCCGGAGAACGCCGTGTTCGACCTGACCGCCACGCTGGTCGATCCGGATGGCGCGGGTGGCGAGCCGGCGACGGGCGTGCTGCTCAACTTCTCTGAGCGCGCCGTCGGCGACTACGATGAGAATGGCGAGGTGAACGCCTCCGACCTGACACCGCTGGGGGTGTACTGGCGCCGCACGGTTACCTACCAGGACAGCGTCATGTTTGACGGCATCCCATATGTCCCGACTGGCGATCCGACCGACGACGGTGGCGCGGGGGAGGGCAACCTGCCAGCGCCTGGCAGTGGTGCCGAGAACTGGCGCCTGGCGCGCGTGGACGGCGACGCTAACGGCGAGATCAACATTGCCGACATCACGCCGATCGCCACGCACTGGCAGCAGCGCCTGGATGGCTACCAGGTTTACCGCAAAGGCCCGGGCGAAACGGTCTACAGCGTGCGGCCCAACGGGGAAGAGCCGCTGGCCACAGTGAGCATCATCCCACCGGCAGCCCAGCCCGGAAGGCCTGTCTTGCTGAGCTTTACCGATTATCCATCGTCCGATGGCACGTTTGAGTATTATGTCGTGCCAGCCGATATGCAGATCCCCGAAGAAGGCCCGCAATCGAACATCGCCAGCGTGGATTGGGCGGGGCCGCCGCCGCCGGTCAACGATCCGCCCACGGCTGCACTGGTAGCAACGCCGGATAACGGCGCCGCGCCGCTCGATGTCCAGCTCGATACCAGCGGCAGCACAGACACCGACGGCACGATCGTCAAGTACGAGTTCGATCCGGAGAACACCGGCACGTTTACCGATAATGGCAGCGACCCGGTTCTCAACCACACCTACACAATGGAAGGTACTTACATCGCCAGTGTCCGTGTCACTGACGACGATGACGCGACCGATACAGCAACAGCTACGGTAACTGTCACCGCACCGGGTACTGGCCACAAGGTCAGCGGCACGGTGTTCGTCCTGACGGCGGACTGGCCCCTTGGGCAGCCGCCGCAAAGAGCGCCGTTGGCGGGAGTCGTCGTCTCGGCGTATGCTTCGGATGGAGTAACCAAACTGGGCGACTCCGCACCGTCCGCTGCTAACGGCACATACACCATCAATAACGTGCCGGATCAAGCCGATTGGCTGTATGTCAGGATCGACACGCCACAAGCCGCGGTTGTTGAAATCAAGCAGCCGATGAGTGGGGAGTATCTAGTATTGCCGTTCAACGCGGACGCGATCGGCAGAGACTTCACGGATTCCGGTGGCTTCACCGTCGGAGGAACGTAGAACTGCGCTCTTAGCTAAGTGACTGAGCGACTTCAAGGGCGGGCGCCACTGGCACCCGCCTTTTGCTTTCGCTCGCCCAACTGAGGCACAGCGGCGCGGCTACCGCTACGGCGATCTTCCAACCTCTGATCAGCGTCGATGTGCGTTCAGCCGGCTCCAGCAGCCGGACGGGCTGTCTGCACGCGTTTACCTTACCGTGATGCCTCAGCACAAGCAGCTCAGTCGATTCATGTGAAGACTTAACATACGATAGTGATAGCCCCATAATAACCCTAGACGCTCAGTTTTGGTACGCTATAATTGTTTGCGAGTGGTGGCTAGGTACAAAGTCTACCCTGTGAGAGATGAAGCAGGAAAGCTGTCCAAAGCCACCGCAAGGGTTTGAGATGACGGCGGAAACGGTGAGCAGCGGGGCGGACCAGATCAGGTCCAGACACTACACCAGTGTGGACCTGAAAAGCCGCGTGCCGATGCAGCAGAATTTCCGTCAGCGCTTCGGCGCTACGGTCATCGGAGTGATGGAGCAAGGTGGGTTGAGCATTCTGAATTTAGACGAATACGAGGTGGTGGCGAGGCATGTCCTGCGCAGCACCGCATTCGATACCCCCGAGACAGCCCACCGGTTCTTTGACATGCGACTCAGGGAGTGGCGCGAGTCGTTTTTCGCCAACTCCATTGAGCTGACCTTCGACAACCAGGGGCGCGTGACCCTCCCCAAGAAGTTTCGGGAGGCGCTCGACATGCCGCTGGAGTCGGAGGTGGTGTGGATGGCCGCAGGCGGCTATGTGAAGCTGCGTCGGGCGGCGGATGTGCTAGCTATCGACTGTGCGCAGAGGGCGGGTGCCATGGGAAAGCCAACGCAAGCCGTGGCCCCGCCCGATTCTCCATCTGCGCCTAACGGGAGCCCTGGCAGGGATGGAGGAGGCCAGGGTTAGGGGTGGCGCGGCGGGCGATCCCGTCGGCAGGCGCCACCTCCCAGTACTTTGCAAACAGGTTGTGGAAAGCCTCGCTTTGGGTCCTGGGCTGGTCTTTGTTGACTGCACGTTGGGCAGCGCCGGTCACTTCAGCGCGGTGGCCAGCGCTATTTCTCCTGGTGGCACAGCTGTTGGGATAGATCGAGATGAAAGGGCGCTTGAGAGGGCCAGGGCCAAGATTGACGAGATGAGCTTGACAGGGGTTGTCGTTCACTTAGTCCACGAGGACTTTGGTGGGCTCAGGAGGGTTGTGGCGCGGTTTGGACTTGAGGGTGTCGACCGCGTGTTGTTCGACCTTGGCCTTTCGAGTGAACAGCTTGACGACCCAAAGCGAGGTTTCTCTTTTCTGCGTGATGGCCCGCTGGACATGCGCCAGGACAAGGCGGCAACGCTAACCGCGGCCGACGTGGTCAACGACTATCCCCCGCACGCGCTTGAGCGGGTGATCAGTGACTACGGCGAGGAGCGGTACGCCCGGCGCATCGTTGCGGCGATCGTTGCCCGACGGGCTGAGCAGCGCATTCAGAGCACCGCCGAGCTGGCGGAAATCATCGCCAGCGCGGTGCCGGGACGCCGCAGTGCGACGCACCCGGCGACTCGTACTTTTCAGGCGCTGCGCATCGAGGTGGGCCATGAGATGCAGAGCCTGGAGGATGGACTCCAGGCGGCAGCGGAGTTGCTGAGGCCAGGGGGCCGCATCGCCGTGATCACGTTTCACAGCCTGGAGGACCGGGCGGTGAAGCAGGTCTTAAGACCGTACGGCCGGCATGCCGGGCGCACGGACTGGCAGGTGGTACGGCTGGGCGAGGTGGTCAGGCCGGACGCCGCGGAGCTGAAAGCCAACCCGCGGAGCCGGTCGGCGAAGCTGAGGGTGTACCTGAAAGTCCTAGCTGGACTGGCGGATTCGGGAAAGTCCGTGGAGGGTTGAGATGTCGGTGCCGAGACTTGATCCGCGATCGAACGTCGACCGGATCTATCAATATGGCGAGTACCAGACGCTGTCGGCGACGTTCAAGCGCCGCAAGCCGCGGGGGATCTTCAGGTTCGTGCCTGCGCCGCTGGCCACGCGGCTGCGGCAGCGCTCCGCGGTGCGCATGCTGCCGTTCAAGCTGACGCTGGTCTGCGGCATGCTGGCAAGCCTGCTCGGGCTGGGGGCGATGGCCTACTTCAGCGCCGACAACGTGCGCCTGGCCTACGCCAAGGATGAACTGGAAACGTCGATCTCCGGCCTCAACCAGTCGATGGCCGAGGCCGTGAGCACAAATACGCAGCAACAGAACGCGGTGCTGAAGGGCAGCAAGGTCCTGCCGACCGAGGTGATGTACCCGGCGCAGACCAAGTATCTCGTGCTGACAAATATCCCTAATGCAACCGGCAGAACAATGGTGGAACAGTTGTACCCGCTGAGCCGGCGCATCATTCGCGTGCAGCCGTAGCGGGCGGACGTTGATGTGAAGATGTGATGAACAAAGCGCGGTTGAGTCATGAACCAAAGCTTGGATCTTACATAGTTTTCTCCGCCTTCCTCCTCGGGGCGGCCATTCTGGCCGCCCACCTTTTTTTTCTGCAGTTCGATCCCCAGGTCAGCGCAACCTACCGCGTGAAGGTTGAGCAGCGCTGGCACAGCTTCGAAGTCCCGCAGGGCAAGCGCGGCAACATCTACTACCGCGACGGCTCGCTGCTGGCCGGCAACCAGAAGGTGGCGCGCGTCATCATCGATCCCAAGCTGATCTGCGACCTGCCACAGCTCAGCGCGGCGCTGGCCGAGCACCTGCAGCAGCCGGCCGACGTGCTGACCAGGAAGATCAACGCCTGCAACGGGCGCTTCCTCGTGCTGGCTGACGGGCTGCCGATCGCCTCGGCGCTGGCCATTGACCGCCTCGACCTGCCGGGCGT
>Ga0315276_10003968_pt1 | contig 13588 bp, 19 predicted proteins | sample YL17G05_0_MG_FD_204542 | JGI IMG/M metagenome (GOLD analysis project Ga0315276, IMG submission 204542) | Sediment microbial communities from Yellowstone Lake, YNP, Wyoming, USA - YL17G05_0 | ecosystem: Environmental > Aquatic > Freshwater > Lake > Sediment | place: USA: Wyoming | collected...
GGCCTCGATCTCGCCGTCCACGTCCCCGTCGACTAGTCCGTCGATGTCGCCGTCGACCTCGCCCTCGACGTCGCCGTCCAGGTCGCCCTCGGCCTCGATCTCGCCGTCCATGTCGCCGTCGGCCTCGACCTCGCCCTCGACCAGTCCCTCGACCTCGCCGTCCGCGTCTGAGTCGCCGTCCTCGTCGGCCTCGCCGTCTATCCCTTCAGCTATTTTGACGATCGAGTTGCGCCAAGGCGCAACGCTGATTACGACGTGGGATCTCGATCCGACCGATACCGAAGCGGACTGGAGCCAGGATCTGTCCGGCGCCGAAGTCGCCAGCGTCACGGATTGGGGCGACCTGCGCTACATCATGACGGCGACCGGTTACGATGTGTCGCTCGTCACGTACCGTCTCACCCTCAGCGCGGTTCAGAGTGCGTCGGTCTCCCCGAGCGCCAGCGAGAGTCCCTCCGTTTCGCCGTCCGCTTCGGTGTCTCCGTCCGCCTCGGAATCTCCCTCGACGTCACCTTCCACGTCGCGGTCGCCGTCCGCCTCGGAATCCCCAAGTCTGAGCCCCTCGGCGTCGACCTCGCCGTCGGTCAGTCCGTCGGCGTCGGTCAGTCCCTCGGCGTCCGAATCCCCCTCGGTCAGTCCCTCGGCGTCAGCAAGCCCATCGGCGAGTGAGTCCCCGTCCACAAGTCCGTCCGCGTCGGCGAGCCCCTCGGCGTCCGAGAGTCCGAGCGTCAGTCCGAGCGCCTCTCGGAGTCCGAGTGCCTCCGAATCGCCGTCGCGGTCGCCGTCCGCCAGTGAGAGCCCGTCGGTCAGCCCGAGTGCGAGTCAGTCCCCCTCGGTCTCCCCGTCGGCCTCCGAGTCGCCCAGCGTCTCGCCGTCGGTGTCGGTCAGTCCGTCCGCGTCCGAGAGCCCCTCGGTCTCCCCGTCGGCGTCTGAGTCGCCCAGCGCGAGTGAGAGCCCGAGCGTCAGTCCGTCCGCGTCGGCGTCGCCCTCGGCGTCCGAGTCGCCGTCGGTTAGCCCGAGCGCCAGTGAATCGCCCTCCCGTAGTCCGTCCGCGTCGGAGTCCCCCTCGATCAGCCCGTCGGCGTCCATCAGCCCGAGCGCCTCCGAGTCCCCGTCGGTCAGTCCGTCGGCCAGTGAGTCCCCCAGCCGGTCGCCGTCGGCATCCGAATCGCCCTCTCTCTCGCCCTCGGCGAGCCAGTCGCCCAGTGTCAGTCCGTCGGCGTCACAGAGTCCGTCCGCGTCGGAGAGTCCGTCGCGGAGTCCGAGCGCCTCGGCGTCGCCGTCGGTCTCTCCGTCCGCCTCTGAGTCGCCGTCCGTCAGCCCGAGTGCGAGTCAGAGTCCTTCCGTCTCGCCGTCGGCCAGCCTGAGTCCGTCCGCGTCCGAATCGCCGTCCACGAGTCCGTCGGCCTCCGAGTCGCCCTCTCTCAGTCCGTCCACCTCGGCGTCGCCATCCGCGTCCGAGTCGCCGTCGATCAGTCCGAGTGCGTCCCAGTCGCCCTCGGTCTCCCCGAGCGCCAGTGTGAGCCCGTCCGCGTCCGCGTCGCCCTCGGTCAGCCCCTCGGCCTCGGAGTCTCCGTCTATCAGTCCGTCGTCCTCGGTCAGTCCGTCGGCGTCGATGTCGCCGTCGACTAGCCCGTCGGCGTCACAAAGTCCTTCGATCTCGCCGTCAAGCTCCGCGTCGCCATCGGCCTCACAGAGTCCGTCGGTCAGTCCGTCGGCGAGTCAAAGTCCGTCCGTATCCCCGTCGGCCTCGGCCAGTCCGTCGGCCTCACAGAGTCCATCCGCGAGCCAGTCGCCGTCGGTTAGCCCGTCCGCGTCCGAGTCGCCCTCGGTCAGCCCTAGTTCCAGTGTCAGTCCGTCGGCTTCGGTCAGCCCCTCGGCCAGCCAGAGTCCGTCGGTCTCGCCCTCCGCCAGTCAGTCGCCGTCGACGTCCCCCTCCGCGTCGATGTCGCCCTCGAATTCGCCGTCGCCCAGCCCAGGCGCGGTGCCCTGGTATTTGGCGTCGTCCTTGGCGCTGACAGACGGGGCCATCGTCTCCGGCACGCTGGAAGACACCTACTCCGACAACGGCGTCGAGTTGGTGCTCTCGGAACTGGGCACGGCGCCCGGGTTCGCCTACGACTTTACGTTCGGCGAAGACAATGCCGTCCCCGATGACACCCTGACCGTCACGATCAAGGGCTGGTACAGCGGATCGCTGTCCCATCTGGTCCGGCTCCAGATGTACCGCTACACCGGCGGCGTCTGGGTCAACGTCGCTGGCGCCACCTTCCCGGACCAGACCAGCGAACAGACCTACGTCTGGACACTGAACGAGCCGATCGCGCAGTACCACTCGGGCGGCCAGATCCGGTTACGGATCGTTCACGCCGCCGCCGGCGACACGGGACATCAGTTCCACATTGACGAGATGTTCCTGTCGCACACGGTCTCGCCGAGCTCATCGGCGTCGCCGTCCGCGTCGGTCTCGCCGTCCGCGTCGGTAAGTCCTTCCGCCAGTGAATCCCCCTCGGTGTCCCCGTCGGCCTCCGAGTCGCCCAGCGTCTCGCCGTCGGTGTCGCCCAGTGCGAGTCAGTCGCCGTCGGCGAGCCCGTCGGCCAGTGCGAGTCCGTCCGCCTCCGAGTCGCCGAGTGTCAGTCCCAGCGCCAGTGAGTCGCCCAGCCGCAGTCCGTCGGCATCGGAGTCCCCCAGTCGCAGTCCCTCGGCCTCCGAGTCGCCCTCGGCGAGTCCGTCGGCGTCGGTCAGCCCCAGTGCGTCCGCGTCCCCGTCGGTCAGCCCGTCGGCGAGTGCGTCGCCCAGTCTGTCCCCCTCGGCGTCCGAGTCGCCCTCCATCTCGCCCTCGGCCAGTCAGTCGCCGAGTGTCAGCCCCTCCGCGTCGGTCAGTCCGTCCGCCTCGGAGTCGCCGTCACGCAGCCCGTCGGCCAGCGAGTCGCCCAGTCTCAGCCCCTCCGCGTCGGTCAGCCCGTCGACCTCGGAGTCGCCGTCGCGCAGCCCGTCGGCCAGCGAGTCGCCGAGCGTCTCGCCATCAGCGAGTCAGTCGCCGTCCGCGAGTCCGAGCGCCTCCCAGTCGCCCTCGATTAGCCCAAGTGCGTCGGTCAGCCCCTCGGCGTCGCTGTCGCCGTCCGTGTCGCCCAGTGCCAGTGAGAGTCCCTCCGAGAGCCCCAGCGCCTCCCAGTCGCCCTCGATCTCGCCGTCCGCGTCGACCAGCCCCAGTGCCTCTATCAGCCCGTCGGCCGGATCGGCGTCCGAGTCGCCGTCGGCCAGTCAGTCGCCCTCAGTCAGCCCATCGGCCTCTCGTTCGCCGTCCGCGTCCGAGAGTCCCAGCGAGAGCCCGAGCGCCTCCGAGTCGCCCAGTGTCAGCCCCTCGGCGTCCGAGTCCCCCTCCCAGTCACCCTCGGCCAGCGAGTCCCCGTCCGTCTCGCCGAGCGCCAGTCAGTCGCCCAGTGTCAGCCCGTCCGCCAGTCAGTCGCCGTCGGTCTCCCCCTCGGCGTCCGTCAGTCCCAGTGCCAGCGAGTCCCCCTCGCGGAGTCCGTCCGCGTCGGAATCGCCCAGTCTGAGCCCGTCGGCCAGTGAGTCGCCCTCCGTCTCGCCGTCGGCGTCCCAGTCGCCGTCCATCAGTCCGTCGGCCTCGGCCAGTCCGAGTGCGTCCGAGAGCCCCTCGGTCAGTCCGTCCGCGTCGCAGAGTCCCTCAACCAGCCCGTCGGCGTCGCTGTCCCCGTCCGTGTCGCCCTCGGCCAGTGAATCGCCCTCGGCGTCCCCGTCCGCCAGTGTGAGTCCGTCGGCGAGTCAGTCGCCGTCCCGAAGCCCCTCGGCGTCCCAGTCGCCGTCGGCCAGTCCCTCCGCCAGTCAGTCGCCGTCGCGGAGCCCGTCGGCCTCAGAGAGTCCCTCGGTCAGCCCGAGTGCCTCTCAGTCCCCGTCCGTGAGCCCGTCGGCGTCCCTGAGCCCCAGCACGAGCCCGTCGGCCTCTCAGTCGCCGTCCGTCAGCCCATCGGCGTCTGCCTCCCCCTCGGGAGCCGAAGGGCCGTCTCCGTCGCCCTCGGCCTCCGAGTCGCCCTCGGTCAGCCCGAGCGCCTCCGAGTCGCCGTCAGCGTCCGCGTCGCCCAGTCCCGCCTACACAGGCGGCTGGCCGACGCGCTACCCGGTGCCGCCTCCGCGGGTGCCCAAGGTCCCAGCCGAGCCCCCAGCCGAGCCCCCAGCCAAGTCCAGGGCGCCTCGAAAGGTCACGCCGCCGCCGATCATTGACGTCCTCGAGCCGCTTTGGCAGCCGCCACCGCCACCAGCGGCCCCCATTGAGGTCGTGCTGCCGGCGCCGGTGGTCCTCACGGGGCGAGTCCTGGTCACCGCCAGCACCCACGGGCAGGTATCCGGAGAGGGCTGGGTGTCCTCCGCCGGGACGATCCGGTTGGCCGCTTCCGCAGCCGACGTGCGGATGTCCGGCACCATCTCTGTTACGGGTCGTGGCACAGTCGTGCCCCACGATCTCCCGCGGCGCACGGCCGCCAAGCCACACGTGGTCGGGCGGGGCGCCAGTGCGCCCGTGCGGCCGCCGACGGCGCTGGAGCGCCAAATCGAAGAAGAGGATGACCTCATCGCATGGCTGTAAGAGTGGTTTGCAACGGACTCGGCAGTTTGCCAGGATACGCGCATGAAAACCTACAAGGTGAGCAAGCGCGACATGGTCAAGGAACACCAGCATCTGATTCCGCTGTTGAAGCGGGCCGGGTTGAAATCGGATGCCGCCAAGCAGAGCCGAGAGTTGAAGCAGATCAAGAAGAAATGACACGACGCGTCACGCCTCCCGCGACCGATTCCCCTCGTTATCCAAAGGAAGTCTGAGTTATGCCTGGAGACATCACCCTCACCTCAACCACGAACACCGAAGCGGAAATTCGTGAAGCCCTTGGCGTCGAGCCGGCGCCGCCGGCCGCCAAAGTTCTGCCGGCCGCCGAGACGCCGGCCCCCGCCGCCGCGGCTGCACCGGTCGACGAGACCCCGGCGGAAGAAGCGGCAGAGGCCGATGACGTCGACGGCAACAAGCCCCCCGTCGACCCGGAAGTCTCGGAAGCGGCCTCCACGCTCTCGAAACGCAAGGGCCGCTTGCAAGCCCGTCTGGACGATCTGACCCGGGAGAAATACGACAGCCAACGCGCCAAGGACGAAGCCCTGGCGGAAGTGGCCCAACTACGGGCCCGCCTCGAAGAGCTCGAACGCCGCAAGGGAGAGCCTGCTGAGGTTGAGGACGAGACCGAGGAGCGTCAAGCGGCTCCCCCCGAAGAACCCGTCGAGGAGACGGTCGACCCCAACATCCCCCCCAAGCCCATCGAAGACAACTTCGCCACCTACACCGAATTCATCGACGCCTTGACGGACTGGAAAGCGGACCGGCGTGATGAAGCGCGGTCTAAGCGCGATCTCGAGGTCCAACAGCAGCGCCAGCGGGAGGCCTACGAACACACCCAGCGGTCGGAATGGGAAGTCAAGCTCGCGGCCGCCAAGGTCAAGCACCAGGACTTCGACGCGGTGACTCAGGCCAGCGCCACGGTGCCGCTCTCCTTGCCCGTCCGGGACATGCTGTTGATGTCCGACCACGGGGCCGAGCTGCTCTACTACCTCGCCACCCATCCGGCGGAAGCGGTGGCGCTCTCGTCCATGCACCCGGTCAAGGCGCTGTCCAAGCTCGGCCGGCTGGAGGCGCAGATCGAGTCCGAGATGGGCCTGCCGGCCGCGGCGGAGGAGGAGTCTCGGGAGCCGACGCGCGTGCCGGTCAGTCGAGCCCCCAAGCCCTTGCCGCGCGTGGGGGGCGGGGGCGGGACCCCCTTCACGAAGGACCCGTCGACGATGGACCACGCCGAGTTCAAGGCGTGGCGGGAAGCCAATATCCGTGCCAAAAGCGGGCGGTAAGGCCCCGGCCGTCACGAGTGACGTGACGGCCGGAATCTTTCTGGGTAGGATTTGGAATGTAAGGCGCTTCGCGGCCTCATCCGCCGCGCTTGTGGTTCGAGAGCCCACGCGCCACATGCTCTCGCCTCTGCCGCTTCATAAGGGTCGCATCGGCAGCGACTGACGTGAACTCGTGTTTCTGAGCAGAGGTATCCCATGCGTGCATATCTGTGTGCGCGGACGTTCAAGCAGTACCTGCTGGACGGACTGTCCGCGATCGTCGCGATCCTCGTCGTCTTCCTCGCCGGCGGCTTCAACGCCTCCAGCGGTCCCTTGATGGCCGGCAATACGTTGCTGACCATCGCCATGATCACGCGCGAAGCCTTGCGCGTGCTCGAGAACAACCTCACGTTCACCAAGCAGGTGAACCGTCAGTTAACCGTCGTCTAGGCTGACGTAAAATGCTTCTAACTCGGGGAACCCCTACCGGCCGGCCGACAACCGAGCCCATGGCAATCCCGAGCGAAGGCGGAATGATGACCAAAACCTGCACGACCTGCGGCGAGACGCAACCCGAGACTGCCTTCTATTGGCGGGAACGGGATCGTGCGTCCATGTCGCAGTGCAAGGTCTGTATCCGGGCCAAGTCGGCCAAGTGGCGTCAGGTCAACATGACTGACGACCGCAAGGCTTCGTGGAATGGCTACCTCAGAGACCGTCGTGCGGGTATCAAGGATGCCGTATTCGCTGCGTATGGCGGATATCAGTGTGCGTGTTGTGGCGAAACCGAGAAGGCGTTCCTGACGATTGACCATATCGCGAACGACGGTGCGTCGTTCCGACGTGAGCAGTTCCCCAGGAAGAGCCAAAGCCATGGCGCGGGACACTGGACCTATAGCTGGATCGTGCGCCATCAGTTCCCGGAGGGCTTCCAAGTCCTCTGTATGAACTGCAACTTTGGGAAGCGCATGAACGGTGGCATCTGCCCTCATTCCGCAACGTGTAACGACCAGGCGAGAGCCGTAGGGTCAAGCGACCCGAAATGGAGTGCATCCGGCCTAACGCGCGTGGCTGGGTGAAGAGATGGTCTGATCTGCGGACGAAAGCCGCAGCAGTCGATGGACGGACGATGGTCCAAAGACGGGTTCAGGGTTGCGACCTGGGCTGAACATAGAATGTTGACGACAAGTTCGGGGTGGACGGCGCCAAGATCGGCACCGTGGTCAACGTCCGCAAACCGCCCCGGTATGTGACCCGCACCGGGCAGGCGTTGGACCTGCAGGATGCGACCGAGACCCAGGTGCCCGTGACGTTGGACACCCAGGCCGGCGTCGACCTGGCGTTCACGTCGCAGGATCTGGCCCTGTCGATCGACGACTTCTCCTCGCGCTTCATCGAACCGGCCATCGCGGCGGTGGCGAACCGCATCGACCAGACCGGTTTGGCGCTCTACAAGAGCATCTACCAGTCGGTGGGCACGGCGGGCACCACGCCCAACACGCTCCTGACCTACCTGCTCGCGGGCGTCAAACTGAACGACTCGGCGGCCCCACTCGACGGGCAGCGGTCGTTGATCGTGACTCCGCTTATGGAAGCCACGATCGTGGACGCCCTCAAAGGCCTGTTTCATCAGTCCACGCAGATCGCGGACCAGTACATGAAGGGCCAGATGGGTCGCGCGGCGGGGTTCGTGTGGTACATGGACCAGAACGTGTCCACGCACACGTATGGCGCCGGCACGGGGTCGCCGGCGATTGATGGCGTGCCGTCGGAAGGCGCGACATCCATCCTGACGAAGAACTGGACCAACGCCATCGCGACCCGTCTCAAGCACGGCGACATCTTCACGATCGCCACGGTATACGGCGTGAACCCGCAGTCCCGGCAGTCGACCGGCGCTCTCCAGCAGTTTGTGGCGCTGGCGGACGTGGACTCGACCGCGGGTGGCGCGGCGACGATTCCGATCGCGCCAGCACTTGTGACCACGGGCGCCGGCCAGACGGTCACCAACATGCCGCTCGACAGCGGCCTGATCACGGTGCTGGGCACGAGTGGGCAGGTGACGCCGCAGGGGATCGCGATGCACAAGGACGCGTTCACGCTCGTGACGGCGGATCTGCCGCTGCCGCGGGGGGTGGACATGGCCGCGCGAGTCTCCGACAAGCAGCTCGGCATCTCGATCCGCATGGTGCGGGCCTACGACATCAACCTGGACCGCTTCCCCTGCCGCCTGGACATCCTGTTCGGCTGGTCGGTGCTGAGGCCCGAGTTGGCGTGCAGAATCGCAGCTTGATGTAAGCAAAGGAGTTATGGCCGTGTTCGTGTATCTCATCCACAACCGAATGACTGGGATGTGTTACGTGGGCACGACCATCGCTTCTGTGCGGCGTCGCTTTCGTGAACATGTCTCTTGCGCTCTGACTCAACATCGACCCCAGGCACTCTATGTGGCGATACGCGAGTACGGCGCGGAGGCGTTCACCGTTGAGACGCTGCATACCGTGGATACCTACGATGAGATGCTCGCCCGCGAGATCGACGAGATCGCGGCGCGTCAGACGCTCCAGCCACACGGCTACAACACCGTCAAGGGTGGCCGCGGCAACTTCGGTTGGAAGATGCGTGACGAGACGAAGCGGAAGATCGCCGCGAAGGCGACCGGCCGGCGAGCGTGGAATAAGGGGATCCCGAATTCAGTCGAGGCTCGGGCGAAGATGAGTGCGGTCCGGAAGGGCCGACCAGCGACGCCAGCCCAACTCATTGCACGAAGTAACAACTTACGTCTTGCACAAGACGCTCGTAGGGGCCGACGATCAATCCCAGTCACACAACGATCGACCCCAACCACGCAAAGCAAGACAGGTCGTCGACTAGAGCGAGCAGGGGAGTTGGCGAAGATACGTTTTCGCCAATGGATTTTGCTCTCTAGGGACGAACGTGCAAAGCAGTTAGCGCAGCTGACTCAGGCCAAGATGGTCTCAGCTAAAACTCATGCGCTGGCTCGTCACGCAGAAGACGGCGTGATCCACTGAAGTGGTAGGGATCTTTTTTTAGGAGACTTGAACGATGAATGCGACCACACTGAACGGCGCGATCAACTCGACCCAGACGACCGTCACGCTCACGATCGGAACCGGCGTTGTCGTTGGCAACTTCCTGAAGGTTGACAGCGAATTCATGAAGGTGCTGGACATCACGACCACGCCGCTCATCCGCGTGTCGCGTGGGCAGAACAGCACCTTGGCTGTTGCGCACAACACGCTGGCCTCGGTGGCGTCGGGCACGGCGGCGGAGCATCCGTTGACGGGGCAGTTCCCGTCAGGGGACGGCTCAGCGTTGCCGGACCGCACGTACACCTACGGCGCCTCCGGGGCGCTGACGGTGGCGCCCGGCCTGCACATCCTGAAGGGGCCGTCGGGCTCGGTCACGATGACGCTGGCGGCGCCGACGGCGGCGCAGAACGGCATCCGCATGACGATCACCGCGGCGACCGCGCAGGCCTACACGGTGACGTGTACGCCGAACACGGCCGGCTTCGGCGCCGGCGGCGGATCGCTGGACGTGGGCACCTACAACGCCATTGGCGACACCCTGGTCATCCAGGCCGTCAACGGCGTGTGGAACATCATCGGCAACGTGGGCGTGGTCATCAGCTAAGTGGTCTGGGCGGGCGCGGCTCAATAGGGAGTCGCGCCCGACTGGGCCCTGCACCGGCTCCGGCCGGGGCGAAGGAGCATCCCCATGTCGATGACAGTCACGTCTCTCAACGGCGCCGTGGCCTCCACGGATCGGTATGTGCGGTTGGCGAGCGGCACCGGGGCCGTCATTGGCGATCTGATCAAAGTGGACAGCGAGTTCATGCAGATCCTCGCCATCAAGGCCAGTCCGTACTTCCTGGTCCAGCGCGGCGTCAACGGCACAACCGGCTTGGCGCATGGCACGTTGGCGACGGCGATCTTCGGACCGACCGACGACTTCGGGCCGACGTCCCCGCTGTCGATGCGCAACCTGGGCTTCGGCCCGGACCGCACCTACACCTACGGCACGTCCGGCGCCCTGCTCCACAAACCCGGCCTGCACATCCTCAAGAACCCGGCGACCGACGTCAGCATGACGTTGACTACGCCGGCGTCCCATGAGAATGGGCTGCGGCTGGTCATTACCTCGGCGACGGCCGAGAGCGTCACGCTGAACCTGACGCACGATGTCGGGATCGGCGGGTCGATCACGCGGGACGAGATCGTGTTTGCCGCGATTGGCAACACGGTCACGTTGCAAGCCGTCAATGGGGTCTGGCAGTCGGTGGCCGAAGAGCTCGGGGTCACGGTCCAGGAAGGCGTCTCGCCGTCCTCGTCCGAATCGCCCTCGAACTCGGAGTCCCCGTCGGTGTCACCGTCCTAGTCCACGCGGCCTAGGGGCAGCGGAAAGGTTCGGTGAGGCATGGCACTTCAAACGACGTCTTTGGCTCGGGCGATCTCGAGCACCGAGACTCTCCTACAGGTGGCCTCGCAAACCGGGATCGCGCCAGGTCTGATCCTCAAGATCGACAGCGAATATCTTGCGGTGCAGGATCTGGCGTTGACCTCGCATGTGCGAGTGCAACGCGGCGTGTTGAGCACCGTGGGCGTGCCCCACGATGTCCAGAGCGCCGTCATCTGCGGACAGGCCTGGGAATTCCCCATCTACACCGGCCGGATGGGCGCCACGATCGACGCGGCGGTCTATTCCTATAGCGGCGGCGGGATTCTGCCCGTCGTGCCGGGGCTCCACATCTTGAGCGGCACGGCCGCGACCTACAGCCTGGCCGCGCCCACCGGGGCGCAGACGGGTCTGGAACTGCTGATCACGTCAGCGGCGCCGCGAGCGTATACGGTGACCATTGGCGGGGGGATCGGCGGCGTGGATCTCTCGGTCGCCTTTGCGGCGATTGGCGATGCGGTGTCGCTCATCGCCGTCGACGGGGTCTGGCATCTGCTCCAGAGCGCGGGCACGACGTTCCCGTCGTCGTCCGTGAGCCCGTCGGCCTCGGAGAGTCCGTCGGAGAGTCCGTCGGTCTCGATCTCGCCGTCGGCCAGTCAGTCGCCGTCCCGGAGTCCGTCGGCGTCGAATAGCCCGTCGAATTCGCCGTCCCGGAGTCCGTCGGCGTCCAACAGTCCGTCAAGGTCGCCGTCCTCGTCGGAATCGCCGTCGAATTCGGAATCGCCGTCGACCAGCCCGTCGGCGTCGACCAGTCCGTCGGCGTCGATGAGTCCGTCGCCGTCCCCATAGGACGGATCGATCTGCACGCCGGCGTGGGGGCATCGCCCACGTCGGCGTGATCGGTGTGTCGATCGGAGGTCTGTGCGTGGCCGAACCTGTGATGCGCTATTACCCGTCCTGCCGCTACGCGGCCGGCGGGAAGACCTGTCGGGTGGACACGCCTGAAGAGGATGTCCAGCTCGGGGCGGGTTGGTACAAGAGTCCTGCGGACGTGCCGCGGCCTGTGACCGCCGCACCGCCGGCCGTCAAGAAGTCCCATCGCAAGAAGGCGTCACCACCCGTGGCGTTGTAGGAGGGATATGTGGCCCGATCCGCTCGGCGACCTCTACTTTCGACGGCCTCCCCCCATTCGCCTGAGTCGCTGTCGGAGCGGATGGGGCGGGTCGAAGTCTCGGTCGAGAACCTCCATGACGACTTCGCACGGGTGGGGGAGGCGGTCGAACTCCTGTCGGTCAATCTTAATCGTGGCAAAGAGACCAACTGGACTTTGGTCTTTTCTGCGGTCATGTTGGTCGGCGCTCTGTACGCCGCGGCTATCAGTCCGATCCAGAAAGACCTCGAACGGCAGGCCCAAGATGATCTGAAGATCGTCCAAGCCGACGAGAAGTTGCACGACGAACTCGATCTGGTTGCGGAACGTCAAGTCGATGTCCGCACCCGGCTCCAGATGCTCGAAGCTCTGGTCGAGCGCCTCCAGAGTACAACAGGGGGACCCAAATGATCCGGCCCGGAACGGCCCGTAGCGGGCAGGCCCAAGTCGGGGACGTGATCACGGATAGCGACGGGCAGTTACGGATCGTGGTCCAACTGCGCAGCGCGGGCCCGACGATTGAGGCGGATCGCGCGCGGGAGATGACGGAGATGAAGTTGCTGGTCACCCGCGATAGCTCGCTGGCGGCCGTGGCCGGCTACGGCGTGGCGACGTTCCACGAACGGCGCGATCGGCAAGAAGCCGTCGCGCGGATGTCCAAACCGGTGCGGCGTCTCAGGCCGCAGGTCAGGGGGGTGTGATGCACGACTTCTTTGCGATGCCATGGGTACATGGGGCGGCGATCGGACTGGCGTCTGCCGTCGGAATTGATCTCGTCATTCTCAAGGCGGCGCACGATTGGGCCGACTTCCTCGCCAAGTACGACTGGAAGATCGCCAGTTTCCGCTATTTTCAAGGTTTGCTCTTCGGGGCGTTGGCCGAGGCGGGACTGAGTGCGTTCTTTGGTCTCTAACGGCGTCGCGATGAAGACGGTGCGGTTGGTCTTGACGGTGTTCGGCCCGACGCTGTTGATCGCCGTGCTGTTACTGATGGCGTCGGCCCGATCGTGTGGGCCAGCAACTGCGAAGGTGGTGGAGTCATGGGTGTGAAGAACGTGTTCAAGAAGATTTGGGTTGGGTTGCAGGTGGCGGCGCCCTTCATTGAAGGGGCCGCGAGTCTGCTGCCGGGCGGGTCGCCCGCCGTGCTGGCGATTCATGCGCTGTCCTCGTTGATCTCACGGGCGGAAGTGCTCTTCCCGAAACAGGGGACTGGGGTCGAGAAGGCGCAGTTCTTCACCGTTCAGGGCATGAAGGTCATGGAGATCCTGACGGGCAAGAACTTCGACAGCCCCGAAGGCCGGGCGCTCGTGGCGCGGTATGGCACAGCGGAAGTGGCGGTGCGCAATGCCACCGTCGAGTTGCAGGCGTGTATCCATGCCGTGCAGGACTACCTGGACTCGGTCAAGGCCCCCGCGAAGGACGATACCCTGCTGGGCCCCCAGGAGTAACCGATGGCGATGAATCCGTTCGGCATTTGGAAGGCGGCGGGACAGGCGGCCACGGGCCGACTGAAGTCGACGGGGGCCAAGAAAACCGCGATCCAGCCGGCCCAGCCGGGAGCCATGGTGACCCGTCAGTCCAAGTTTGCGCCGCGGAGTCCGGCCCCGAATACCCTGGGCAGTCTCGCGCAAGACTTGACCGGTACGCCGGCGCCGATGGTGCCGCCGCCAAGCGGGGGGACGGGACAGCCGATACCCTACGGCCAGGCCCCCTGGATGCCCACTACGCGAGACACGCCATCCCTGCCACCTCTGCCTCCTGGGATGGAACGATCTGGGCCATACCTGCCGCCTGGCATGGGACAGCCGATGCCGCCGATGACCACGCAACCGGTCGGCCCGGGGATCTCGGCGCCGGGCAGTCAGCCATCGTTCGGCAACCCGCCGCCGCAAGGGTTTGAGTCCTGGGAGGCGTACTACGCTTCGCTCAACGTCCCGGGTGGGCAGTTCCCGGGCGCGTCTGGGCCGGCGTCTCAAGTAACGCCCTATCCGCTCTCCTCGAGTTGGGGCCCGTCGTCGACGATCGGCCAGATGTCGGGCTATGCGCCGATGAATCGTGGATTCTACGGAGGTTGAGATTATGAGACGCGGCGGATGGGTGGCGGTAGCGTTCGGCGTGATGGTCGCGATCGGCCGCACAG
>Ga0315276_10003970_pt1 | contig 13585 bp, 15 predicted proteins | sample YL17G05_0_MG_FD_204542 | JGI IMG/M metagenome (GOLD analysis project Ga0315276, IMG submission 204542) | Sediment microbial communities from Yellowstone Lake, YNP, Wyoming, USA - YL17G05_0 | ecosystem: Environmental > Aquatic > Freshwater > Lake > Sediment | place: USA: Wyoming | collected...
TGTCAGCCGCAAGGAATCTTACGAGCTCCTTGTTTATCGTCTGCGTGAGCTGCTTCAGCTGCTCCTTGCTGATTGAATACGGGTCCAGAGCCTGCGGCGGGTAGATGTACGGCTTCTTCGGTATTATCTGCCTGTCCTTCCACAGCTGGAACTCCAGCGGCATAAGTATCGTGTGCTGCTTGTCGCACATTATCACATTCCCCTTAGAGAACATCTCGTATACCAGGACGAAGTCGTCAGTCTCTATTTCAAGTATCCTCTCGAACTCGTGCTGCCTGATGTCTATTATCTTCTGCCCGGACAGCCTTTTCCTGAGAAACATGCAGAATGATTCCGGTGTCTGCGGGGCCACTCTTTTGTATTTGCTTATGAATATCCTGTTGGGCTCGTAGATTATCTCGGATATCCCCGACTGTGGCGTGTACACTTCTATTCTTAGAAGTTTCCCTTTCTGGTGGACCTTCTGTATCCTTCCGTCAACCAGACTCTTGAGATCCTTTGTCACGAACATCAGGTCTAGGCTGCTCAGCTCCTGTCGCAATGCTCTCTCCCCCTACTATTTTATCGAAGAATTTCTTGAGATCTTCGGTGTTCTCGAGCCCGAAATAATTGGCAAATTCCTTTGTCGCCACGAGCGCCTTTGTTCTGCCGCTTTTGACTGTGTTGATCAGTCCTCTCCCCTCGAGTTTTTTCACATACTCGTATGCTCTGTTTCCGAGGGCCTTGACTATGTTTGACTGCGTTATCGGCTGCTTGTATGCCACCATTGCTAGAACCTTAAGGAGACCTCTGCTCAGGTCATTGTACGGCGTCAGCGGCCTGACCATCTGCACATAATCCGGCTTGACCTTCATCTGGAATCCCTGCGACGTCTCTATCACGTTCATGCCTCTCTCGGGCCTCTCCATCTCTGATTTGATCTCCTGCATAGCCTTTGTGATAGCTTCAGGCTTCCTGCCTGTCAGCTTGCATATATGATTGAGCGTGATCGGCTCGTTCGACATGAATAGGGCCGCCTCGACCTTAGCTTTTAATGAATCGTCCATCTCTTTAGCCATGCTTCTTCATCCCCACGTAGATTTCCTTGAACAGCTCTTTCTGGTCTATAGATATCTTGCCTTCCTGTGATAAATGTAACAATGGCAGCAGTATCTTTACTATATTCTTCCTCTCCCATTTGCTCACGAGCCTTGAAAATTCTATGCTGCTGTCTATCTCCTTCATCGCATCCTGTATCTGGCTCAGCACAGCATCTATCCTTTTCGTTATGTCGTCTGCCTCGGCCTGCGGAAGGATCTTGTCTATGTTCTTCTTGATTCTCCATTTCTTCTCTGTCCTTCTGTCCTCCACTTCAAAGGCTTTTCTCAATGCGCCGACCAGCTCGTCAAGGGCCACGCTCTTCAGCGGTATCCTGTTGACCGGCGCCTGCAGAGGCGGTATCTTGGCTAGCATTTGAATCAGTTCGCTCTGCTTGTCCTTGCTGAGTTCATTGTCGATAATCATCCTCTGCCTCTTCTCGGCGAATATATCCGATTTCATCCTTACGAGTATCGCCGCTATGAGTATGAACCTCGCCGGTATCCTCAGATCCGTCTGGTCCATCTTGGCGACATAGTCGCTGAACGCGTCGGCCAGCTTCACTATATCGATGTTCCACGGGTCCATCTGCTCCTCGGCTACTATCTTTACAATAACGTCTTCCCAGCTCGGTTCGTTTATCATGAGGTTTATCAGTTCTTGGTCGTTCATCATAAAAATCAGCTCGGCATCTTTATCCCCAGCAATTTGCTCTCTCCCTCTTCCATGGACACTCCGTAAACGCAGCTTGCCGCCTGTATTGTACCGTCATTATGGCTAATGACTATGAACTGGTTGTCTTTCGAGTACTTGGTGAGGAACTCTGTGACCTTCTTTGTGTTCGGCTTGTCCAACGCAGCGTCGATTTCATCCAGCACATAGAACGGCGCAGGCTTGAACTTCTGTATCGCGAACAAAAATGCCATGGCTGTCATCGTCTTCTCCCCTCCTGACATCAGGTCCATGTTCAGCACTTTTCTTCCAGGCGGGCTGGCTTTGATCAGAAGTCCTGATTCTATATTGTCCGGTTCTTCCAGAGTCAGCGTTCCGATTCCGCTGGTCAGGTCGCTGTAGACTTCAGAGAACATCCTCGTTACTTCCACTAATGTCCTTTCGAACGTTGTCTTCCTCCTCTCCTCGACCTCAGTCATCATCTTGAACACCCTTTCCCTCTCTTCGGCGAGCTTGTCCACTTTAACTTTCATCTCGGAGTAGAAGTCTTTTATCTGCCCGTATTCTTCCAGGGCTTTCATGTTTATCGGCCCGAGAGAGTTTATCTCGATGAGCGTGTCCCTTATTTTCGGATCCAGCTGCTGCAGAGGCATGTCGTATGTCTCTGCGTTGTTGTAGTTCTGGAACTCGGCCTTGATGTTGTCCAGCTCGGCTTCCAGCTTCGCTTTCCTTATTCCCCACTGGTGCTTGTCGTCTTGCAGCGTGACCTTCTTGTCGTAGAAATCTTTCCTCTTCAGCCTCGCGGTGTCTATTCTCCTCTGGATGTCCAGAGTCTTGCTCTGTATGTCATCGATGTCGGTCGGGTCTTTCTCTGTCTTCTGTTCGAATTCCACCAGCTTTTTGCTCAGGATTATGATGTCTTCCTGGTCTATTCTTATCTCTCTTTCAAGCTCCTTCTTCCTGTCGGAGTATTTCTTTATTTCGGTCTTGTCGAAGAGCATCCCCTTGTCTTTCCTGTAGTAGAATCCTCCGATTATCGCCCCCGATTTCTCGGCCATGTCTCCGTCGAGCGTGACGAATCTCGCCCTTCCGATGCCTATCTTCCTGGCGACGTCTATGTTCTCAACAATCACAGTGTCTCCGAGGACGAACGAGAAAGCATTGTAGTATTTCTTGTCGTAGCTTACCAGATCCAGCGCTATGCCGACTACTCCTGATTCTTTCAGAAGTTTGTTCGCTTCTCTGGGGTCCCTCGGGTTTATTTTGTCCAATGGTAAGAACGTGGCTCTTCCGAGCTTCTCCTTCTTCAGATGTTTGACGCAGTCTATCGCGATGTCCTTATCAGATACTATGATGTCATGCAGATGGCCCCCGGCCGCGACTTCTATGGCTGTCTGGTACTCGCTCGGAACGTTCGACAGGTTCGCGACAGTTCCGTAGACTCCTGTCCTTCCTAGCTTCATTATCTCTTGGACAGCTCTCCCTGACGACTCTTCCATGCTCCTCTGCTGCAGTATTTCTAGTCTCTTTATCGCCTCGTCCAGTCTGTCCATCTCAGCCTGTGAAAAGCCGATTCTGTCTTTCTTCTTTGAGAGTTCGGTTCTTATCTGCTCGAGATCTTTTATCAGTCCGATGTTCTTCGACTGGTCGAAGAGTTTTTGTGAGATGCCCTTCATGTCGTTCTCAGCGAGGTCTAGCTCTTTGTCAATTTTCGCTATCTCTTTGTCCAGCTCTTCTGTGCTGCTCTCCTTTATTTTATTGTCCATGCTCTGCATCGCTTTCTCGGCTTCCAGCAGCTTTATTTTTGCAGATGAAGCCCTCAGCTTGTCGAGCTCCTTTGTGAGTATCTTGTACTTCTCAGCGGAGATCTTCTCCATCTCCAGTTTCTGTAGGGAGCCGTATCTTTCAGTCAGAAGTATGCCGTTTTCCTTGAGCCTGTCTTCGACGATAGCCAGCTCTTTCTGTGCCTTCTCCCTCTTCTGGTCGAACTCTGATATCCCAGATATCTCGTCGATTATCGCCCTTCTCTCATCTGGGGACATCTCTATGATCTCTGTGACGTCTCCTTGTAGTATGATGTTGTGCCCGTCTGGGTGGACATGTGCTGATCTCATGACCTCCAGCACAGTCTCCCTGGTGACGGTTTTTCCGTTTATCTTGTATATCGAAACGCCCCTTCTGTTGACGTTCCTCGATATTATGACGCTGTCATCTTCGACTGGGAATCCTTTGTCGGTGTTGTCGAAGTGCAGCGCTACTTTGGCAAATTCTGCCGGAGTCTTCGTCGCGCCGCCGTTGTAGATCATCTCTAGCATCTTGTCGGCTCTTAGGCTCTTCGCTGATGTCCTGCCTAAAACGAAGCATATCGCATCCAGCACATTGGATTTTCCAGAGCCATTCGGCCCGCATATGACTGAGAAATTAGATGGAAATGACAGTAGCGTCTTCTTCGAGAACGACTTGAATCCCTGCATCTCCAGTTTTTCTATCCTAGGCATGACCGTCACCTATAGCTTTCTTTAATTCATTATCTATTTTAAATATATTCGATAGCGCTATGAATGTTTTAGAATCTTTGTTTATTTCACAGAGCTTCATGGGTCCTCTGAACCCAGTTTTTATCAGGTTGTCTTTTTCGAGTTCAGCCATGACTTTTGATATTAGCGATTTGTCTATGTCCAGCTTTCTAGAAAGTTCAGCTATGCTGAAGTCTCTATGGCTTTCAAATATCATAGTTCTGAGTATTGCTCTCTTTGTTTTTGAGTCGAGATATTTTTCAAGGATGCTCAATGAAACCACCATTTGTTGACTATTTGTCTACATACATTGATTATTTATATGCTATTTAAAGATTTTGGTGCTATGGCGAATAGATAAATTGGATGATATTCCTATCATTATCATGAAGCGTCCTGTTATAGGCTACATCTGCGACAGCGTCGGGCTCGAGCGTGAGGATAAACTCTTCGTCAAGGTTGCGAAGGAGATGGGTATAGACATAGTTTTCTTCAACGCCTCGGAGTACATCGATGAAAAGGAGCTGGAGAAGAAGGCGAAGCTCTGTGACATAATTTTCAACGACACCAGCATGTACATAACCATCGAGATGACAAAAACATTGGAAGAGCTCGGCAGCAGGGTCATCGACCCGTCAAAGGTATATTATTACACCGAGGACAAATGGCTGTTCTACCTGAAATGCAAGAAGAACGGCATTCCTACTCCAGAGACCATACTTCTTCCGGACAAGCTTGATGTTGTGAGAACTGAACTGGGAAAATTTGGGCATTGGCCGGTGATTCTCAAGAGGGTGTACGGCGAGCGCGGGGAGTTTGTCAGAAAGGCGGATAATGTCGACGAGGCTATTATGAAGATAAAGGAGCTCTGGGAAAAAGGTGACGAGCGGCTTCCTATAATAGCCCAGGAGTACATAAAATCAGATTCTTACAGAGTGACGGTAATCGGCGACAAGATAGTGCAGACAGCCGTTAAAAAAAGCCATGGCTGGAAGGCCACAGGATGCTATGCGAGACGCTTCAGGAAGTTTGATGTCGATGACAATCTGAAGAAGATGGTCGATAAGATGCTCAAAGCCAGCGGGATAAGCATCTGCGGCATAGACCTTCTGAAGAAGGATGATCAATGGTTGATGCTAGAGATAAACGCCGAGCCGTCGTTCAACTTCTTCAACTGCGACAGAGAAAGTTTGGTGAAAGATGTCCTAACGTTCTTGAAAGATCAGATTTAGATTTTCTTCCTGTAGAGCTTCTTGAATTTCTTCAGTTCTTTGAGGTTCACTTTGGAGATTATTATACCTTCTTTATTGAGTATCTCCTTGAGGATGGTATGCGGCGCAGCTATCGCTGAATATGATATCAGGTCTGTCCTTGATGTGACGGGATTGCATAATGCTACAAAAAACAGATTTTCGAACGCCCTTGACCTCAGCATGCCCTTCAGCAGCTTGAGCTCGGCTTTCTTGTGGCCCATCTTGTGCGCCGTCCTCTCGTAGCACCATTTTGCCGGGCAGAACACTATCTCCGCCCCTTTCTTCTTCATCCTTCTGAATATCTCAGGGAACGCCAGATCCCAGCATATCGCTATGCTGATCTTTCCGAAGTCCGTCTTGAACACTTTGACTACCCTTCCCGCCTTGACGTAGTCGTCATAGAGGTTGATTTTCTTGTACTTGCCGGCTATCTTTCCCTCCCTGTTTATGAGCAGAGCCGTCTTGTACGGCTTTCCTTTCTCCAGGAAGCTGTCTGTGACTATGCACCATATGGAGTTTTCTCTGCACGCTTCCCGTATCTCTTTCATGAGCTCGTCGGAAAACGTCATGTAGTCTGTCTTGTGTATGCATGTCTCCGGGAAGCATATTATGTCAGCGCCCCTCTTCTTCGCCAGCTTTATGTACTTTGTTATCTTGCTGACGTTGTGCTTTTCATTGGTGTCAAAGTAGACTATCTGCGCTAGCGCTATCGTCGGCTTCTTCATAAAAGGAATGAATATGGCTAGCTTAAATAAATTGACAAGGCAAATATTTTCATGGATAATTCATTCATTTTGAAGCTGCAGAAGGACGATATCAAGCCGAGAACGGATAAGAAGCTGGCTAGAGTCGCTTCGGCTTTCATAAAGCTCTTCAATTCCCATAACAGGTTCTTCAAGATCAAGTTCAAGAACGACAAATGGAATAGGTTCTTCGGTATAGCTCATTCAGAAAAATATGATTCTGCTGAGAACACGCTCAAGGACAACATGTTGTGCATGGAGCAGGCCATTAACATATACCATCTGCTTAGTCAGACCCTGGCCGCAGGCGTTCCTGGCGACGTGGTTGAGCTTGGGTGCTTCAAAGGCACAACTTCTTTATTGATTCAGATGACCCTCGATCAGAACAAGTCTGAAAAGAGGCTGCATGTCTACGATTCCTTCGAGGGGCTTCCTGAGCTGTCGGAGAAGGATATCAGCGTCCAGACTGGAAAGGGCAGCATGAAGACCACGGAAGATTCCCTGGTGGAGAACTTTGCAACGTATAATGTCAGGCTACCCGAGATACATGCCGGCTGGTTCAAGGACACGCTGCCGTCAGGCCTTCCGCAGCAGATAAGCTTCGCCCATCTTGACGGCGACCTCTACTCTTCGATAATGGAGAGCTTAATGAATGTCTATCCGAAGCTGTCAAAGGGCGCTGTTGTTGTCATTGATGATTATTGTGACCCTTACGTGTATGAGATGAACCATCTCTATCCTGGGGTGAAGAAGGCATGCGACGAGTTCTTTGCCGACAAGCCTGAGAAGGTTAATGTATTGATTGCCGGATGCAAAACGCACGGTTATTTCAGAAAAGAATAGAATTAGCAGTTTTGGTATTTCGCAGGGTTCCATCTTTTCAGAGCTTTCGCCAAAGACTTCTGTTGCGTGTTTCCTCTTAGCATTATCATTCTCATGTTGTAGTTTTCCCTTTCTTTTATGCCGTTTACTATAGACATTTCTGCTTCAGTTGGCTCTTTGTATATTGGTTCCGTTTTCTGTTGCTTAGGTTCGGGTGTTTCCGCAGGCATATAGGCCATCTCTTGTATATTCTTTTTCTCTTCCTCGAATTTTTCGTCAACAGTCTTAGCTTTTTTCTCTTCTGTATATTTTGGCTTTTCAACAGTCTTCTCAAGAAGAGAGTCTATGTCTTCCATGCTTTGCAGCTTATAGAATAAAGAACCCCTGTTTTTAGAATCTACATTCAGATTTACCATATAACTCACCTAAACATAATTGGAAACGAAGGTTTAAATACTTACTGGTTAGGGGTGAATTTATAGTAGGTGTTTGGCTAGCAGCAGCAGTTTCGGGTTCTTCATCAGTATCTTCGCCAGTCCTGACACCTTTGAGCCTCTTGCCATCTTCAGCAGGTCCTCTCCTGAGAGGCTGCTGACGAGCATGTTCATGTCATCGTCAGTGAGCTTGTCGAAGAACTGCCTAAGGTGCTCGACTTTCTTTAGTTTATTTCCTCTGGCTTCCCACCAGAGCGTGTTGTATTCAGACAGGGTCTTCTGAGAAACATCATTGTTTTTTATCGCCTTGGCGACCACATCGGCCAGGATCTTCCCGGCGCTCGTCGCCTCGTGCATACCGCCGCCGTGTATCGGGTTGACCTGGTGCGCAGCGTCCCCGACAGCCGCGAATCCGTTCCCTACCATATTGTCCAAGAACCCTCCGACAGGTATCCCTCCGGAGTTCACTTCTATTATGCTAGCGTTCTTGAAAATATCCGGCCTCGACGCTATCCATTTCTCGAGGTAGTATCTCGCCGGCTTGTCCGCTAGTGCTATTCCTATGCCGACATTGGCGACATCGCTCCCTTTTGGGAATATCCACGTGTATCCTCTCGGCGCGAGCTCTTTTCCGAAGAACAGCTCCAGCTTCTTCTGGTCTCTTATCTTCACGCCGACCATCTCGAATTGGAATCCTGAGTCAATATCAATCAGGCCTATGGCGGTCTCTAGCCCGGCCTTCCTCGCTATAGTGGATTCGACGCCGTCAGCAGCTATGAGCATTTTGCATTTTATGTCCTGTTCCTGGCCCTCGTACACGGCCTTTACTCCTGTGACAAATCCGTTCTCTTTGTAAACTTCGGTCACTTCTGTCTTCGCCTGCACATACGCTCCAGCCCTTCCGGCCTGCATTGCTAGCCACTTGTCAAGTGCTTTTCTTTCTGCGACCCACCCTGCGAGGTTCCCCATTTCCACAACTATCTCTTTTCCGTTGGGAGCGTAGCATATCGCGCCGTTTATTTCTTGCCTCACGCAGAAGCTCGGCACGCCCATGGATACTATTTCCTCGGCTGTCAATGGCAGTCCTTCTCCGCACCTCTTCGGGGCCCCTATTTCCTGTCTCTTCTCAAGAAGAGCGACTTTTAGCCCGTGCTTTGCCAGGTGCATCGCTGTCACAGATCCGCCAGGTCCGGCTCCTACAACGACTACATCATAATTGTTTTCAAGCATCTTTTTCCACCTTTATCGCGGCCACCGGGCACACCTTCTGGCATATCCCGCAGAGTATGCATTTCTTCCTGTCATTCTTAGGGCCTGATTCGTCAAGCTCCAGAGCCAGCTTCGGACATACTGCTACGCATGCGCCGCATCTAAGACATTTTCCCCTGTTGACGTTCCACATAAAATCACTTTTTTATCAGTAAAATAATTTACTCAGCTTCAGATATTTAAGCCTTTTGGATAAAGTTCCAGCATCTGTTCGCTGAATCCGCGCACATCGTCCCGCCTGATCCAAAGGCTTTCGTGTCCGTCCCTACAATATAGAGCCCGTCTATGTCTGTCTTCTGCTCAGGCAGGTTCCACATCGAGTTGTAGGCTTTTTGCAGCGTCTTCTCCGCCCTGCATATCTGCACATGCTCCATGTCGACGTGCTTCTCATAATCAGGTATCATCTTCTCTATGGTCTTCTTCATCTCCTTCACCAGCTCTTTCTCGTCGCCGTGCGTTATCGCGCTGATGCCAAACAGCTGGTGGCCATCGGGCGCAAGAGACGGATCGAAATCCGTGAAGAACATCCCCCAGTGCGGCGAGCTCAGGTCGTTCCTGCAGTACACTCTGGATTCTTTCTGCCAGTCAGCCACCTTCTCTTTGAATCCCAGCCATATCGTCGTTGCCTTATACTCGTCGGCCTGCGGCACCTTTCCCAAATATTTCCCTCCGACCAGGATCTTGCTCAGGTCCTTCACGAGGCCGTCGTATATGACCATATCAGTCTCTATGATTTTGCTGCCGACTTTCACCGCTGTGACCTTGTTGTCTTTGATTATTATCTCCTTGACTTCGCTGTTCAGATGAACATCAATGCCCTGCTCCACGAAATATTCCGGCACCATCTTAAGGCCTCCGACTGGATACCAGTCGCCCTCGCTTGCGTTCGATCTCGGGCCGACGTGCTTCAGAATGTATGACAGCGAGAGCTTCCTGTCCCTGACGAACGTGTCGACGAATCTTGCCAGCGCGCCCTCCTTTATCGAGCATCCTGTGCTCATCCAGCAGAATGCGTTCAGCAGCGTTAGTAAATCATCAGAGCTCACATATTTCTTCACATAATCATACGAGACTGTGTTCGGATATTTCTCGGTCCCTGCCCTTCCTATCATCAGGAAGTTCATGAACATTCTAAGAAACGATATCCTGTCTTTCATCGGAAGTATTTTGAATTTTAACAGCGATGAGAGGTTCATAGGCAGCGGAGAGCCTTTGTCGTTGATGTGGAACTTGTAGTGGCTCTGCAGGACGAACTTTTTCTGGAATATCTCGGGGTCTATGTACTTCTTCATCAGCATCGGAAGCTCGCCAGTCTTCCCGCGCGTGAGCATGTGTAGCCCTGTGTCCACCTGGTATTGTCCAACCTTGTATGACCAGAACGAGCCGCCGTAGTGGTCCTGTTTTTCAAATACAATCGGGTCATAGCCGTTCTTCTTGAGAATCAGGGCTATCGATAGCCCGCCCATTCCAGAACCTATAACAACCGGTCGCATAGCAATCATCCTACGGCGTGAGCCTCTCAGGCGTCCTCGGGAACAGCACAGCCTCTTGCACATTCGGCAGGTCCAGCAGCTGCTGCACAATCCTGTCCACACCTACTCCGCATCCGCCGTGCGGCGGCATCCCGTATCTGAATGCGTTGATGTAGAATACTATCTTCTTGGTGTCGACTTTCATTTCCTTTGCCTGCTTCATCAGGACATCATGCCTGTGCTCCCTTTGCGTCACCGTGGATATCTCCAGCCCTTTGTAGAGCAGGTCGCATCTTTCTGCCACATCAGGCTTCTTGTCGCTCTGCCTGTGGTAGAACTTGGCCTGCGACCACGGGAACTCCGTTAAGAATACAAAGTCATGACCGTATTTCTCTTTGACTATTTCTCCCAATGCTTTCTCCCCGGCGGAGTCCAGCTCATCTTCAGGGCTGTATTTCATGCCTTTTTTCGCCAGAAGTTTCTTCGCCTCGTCCATGGTCACCCTTGGGAAAGGCAGTGCCGGTATCTTGATCTCTTTGTTCAGCACACCGAGCGCGTGCTTCTCGTTTTCAGAGACGAACTTGCATATGCTTGCCATCATCTTCTCCACAGCGGACATAACGTCCTCCACAGAGTTGATGAAGGCCATCTCCATGTCCAGCATGAGTATCTCAGAGATGTGCCTTGTTGTATGGGATTTCTCAGCCCTGAACACCGGCGCCATCTCATACACTTTGTCAAATCCTGCAGCCATCATCATCTGCTTGTAGAACTGCGGGCTCTGCGCAAGGTAAGCCTCCCTATCATAGTATTTTACCTTGAATACCTCCGATCCGCCCTCGCTCGCCTCGGCTATGATCTTCGGCGTGTGTATCTCTATGAAACTGTTGCTTTCCAGGTAGTTTCTGACAGCCGTCGTGACGGCGTCCTTCACAGAGAATATGGCCGCTATCTCAGGCTTCCTGAGGTCCATGAATCTTGAATCAATCCTTGTTGGAAATTCAGCCGGCGTTTTTTTAGTTATTATCTCCAATGGAAGCGGCGTCTCAGCCACGCTCAGTATCTTTAGTTCCTGTGGTATTATCTCGAATCCGCCCGGAGCCTCTTTGTTTGCTTTGACAGTCCCTTTGACTGCAATAACATCCTCTCTGTTGAGGCCCTCTATTTTAGCCATAAGAGTCGGTTTGACGTCGCCTGCCTTCGCCAGTATCTGCACTGTGCCGTCGCGGTCGGCCAGTTGTATGAACTTGAGCTTCCCGCTTCCCCTTATTGCCCGTGTCCAGCCCATAGCTATGACCGTAGAATTATCCATATCAGGGGTAATCTCCTTGCTGTAATGAGTTCTCTTCCAGTCTCCTATGTTGTCCACCATATTATACACCCCCGTTTTGATAAGAAAATAATTCCAGCTGATGATTAATAAATCAGCTGTTTACAGGTTGTAGATTATCAGCCAGACAGCCAGCCATGTGAAGAAGTATATGCTTCCACCGTTCGAGAAGAACCACTTTAATTGCTCTTTCATTCCGAACACCCTCTTCAGGAGGTCTGTCATTATCACAAAGACCAGCGTCGCTATACCCAATGAGGTCCAGTTGTCGTTGATCAGTGTGCTGGCATATCCCATAGCTATTCCCACTATCATGAACGCTATCAGCGATATGTTCTCATTCTTCATAGTATCTAATTGGCACGAATCGACTTAAATGTATGACTTTACTTCTGGTAAAAGAAGCTCTAATCTAATTCTACAACAAACTGGCCCCAGTCAGAGTTGTATCTTAGTTTGATGTTGATATTTTTACACTGCCCTTTGCTCACAATGACATCTCTTCTGAGGGGCACTATCATCCTGGGCGTTATGCTTTCCTTTGGCTTGAGTATCACTCCCTTTGCGGTTTCCACATAGCTTGTGATTAAAGCTGCATTGACAGTGCCGGATTTCAGCATTTCAGTCTTGATATCGACTTCTTTATACAGATCGTTTTCCCTGTCAAAGACTATTTTGTCATAGACCAGATGTTTGGAGAAAGTTTTTATCGGCTCCATGTCGTCTTTCCAGTACAGCAGGGGCCATCTTAGCTGAACGCCGTAAGTGTTGAATTTGAAGTTGATCAGTTGTACCGTGGATTTTATGGATGAGGGTATGAAAATCCCGTCTTTCTTCAGTATGTGCTTTATCGCATGATTGAAGGCCGGAATCTGCTCTTCCAGAATGCAGGCTGTGTTTATCATCTCCCCTATGACCACATCTGCTTTCTCCTTCAGCTTGAAGTTGTATATGTTGCCTTTGACGACCTTCGCATTATTACTGCCCGAGAGGTTCCTTCTGGCCATTTTCACCATCTTGGGGTCCGCCTCGATGGCATAGACTTTCCCGGCTCCGGCATCCGCCGCCAGCTTTGCCAGTATCCCGCTGCCTGTTCCGAGGTCGACCACTATAGACCCTTTTTTCACGCATTTGTCTATAGCCTCCTTGTATTTGAGGACCCTTTCTTTGTCAGCTAGCATGCATCCTTGAAAAATCTCGGAGAATGCTGTCTTCTCCGGCAGGTTTTCCCAAAGTTTTTTCATGATATCATTTGCTCTTGAACTCTTTTAAAGATTTTTGCTCTTTTTTCTCCATCAGCTCTTCTACAGTCGCCCATGAGAATCTGATATATTCTAAATGCTTCTTCTCCTTCAGAGCCTTCTTCAGGAAGTCTATCGTCTTCTCGTCGTGCGGGTATCCCACTCCGACATTATACCCAACCTTTTTTGCTATCTCATCCACTTCCCAGTCCCTCTCCACCTTGGCTATTATCGACGCGGCTGAGCACGCCGGATGATTGACGTCAGCGTAGTTCTCGCAAACGATCTTGGTCTTCGTCTTTGACAGCGATTCGAGCATGATTCTATACTTGTCCACAGAGACCTGCGGGGCGTCTATTATCGCCTTGTCGGCCTTCATTATCTTGATTATTTCGGCGGTTTTCACCGCTTCAATCTTGTTCAGGTTGATTGTCTTCCTCAGCTCGTCGATCTCTTTGGCGGTGATTTTTATGACGACATGGTCTTTGATCATTTTAAGAATCTCAGGGTAAAGCCTCTCGCGCTGCACCCTTGTCAGAAGCTTGCTGTCCTTGACGCCCAGTTTCTTCAAGGCGGGCTCGTCCTTTTCATCAATCTTTATCCCCGCTATGACCAGCGGCCCTATTACCGCTCCGCGGCCTGCTTCATCGACTCCGAGAAGTGTTGTCATAAATTGTTACCTCATATGCACTGTTTTGTCAAGGTTGTATTTTGGCTTCCTGCCGTAGAATGATATCCCCATATGGCTGTACCGTT
>Ga0315276_10003974_pt1 | contig 13580 bp, 10 predicted proteins | sample YL17G05_0_MG_FD_204542 | JGI IMG/M metagenome (GOLD analysis project Ga0315276, IMG submission 204542) | Sediment microbial communities from Yellowstone Lake, YNP, Wyoming, USA - YL17G05_0 | ecosystem: Environmental > Aquatic > Freshwater > Lake > Sediment | place: USA: Wyoming | collected...
ACGAGGCGGTGCACCCCGCGCTCGGCCCGCAGCCAGCCGTAGGCCCGCCGTCCGCCGACCTCGACCGTCACGCTCTTGAGGCCCGTCTGCTCGCCCTCGGTCTGGTCCACGATCTCGGTCTTGAAGCGATGCCGCTCCGCCCAGCGGAGGTACATCCGGAGGAGCATCTCCGCCCAGTCGGTCGCCTCGGTGCCTCCGGCTCCGGCGCTGATCGAGATGATCGCGCCGCCGCCGTCGTACTCCCCCGAGAAGAGGAGCGCCGTCCGCTCCTGCTCGAAGGTGGACCGCAGGGCCTGCGCGTCGCGCCCGATCTCGGCAAGCATCTCGGCGTCGTCGGCCTCGCTGGCGAGATCGAAGAGCTCGTCCAGGCTGGTGGCCCGGGATTCCAGGTCCCGCCAGAGCTGCACATCCGTCCGCAACCCGTCGGCCTCGCGAAGGATGCGCTGCGCCGCCCGCTGGTCGTCCCAGAAGCCGGGCGCGCCGGTCAGCGCGTCGAGATCGGCGAGGCGAGATTCCCGGGCGGAAAGGTCAAAGACGCCCCGAGGTCGCGCGGATCCGCTCGACGAGGTCGCGCAGGTCGGCTCGATCCACTAGATCCGACCTCGGGCGTCCTGGAGCAGGATCGGCCGGAGCTCGATCAGCCGCAAGGCCGTCTTGCTGCGGGCGACGACGGGGTTCACGCACGGACAGTACGCGTTGTGCGGGCAGACGCCGCAGTTGCCATCGCAGTCGAGCGCGGCAGCGTAGCTGCAGGAACGGCAATCGCGCTCGCACGCGATGAGATCGACGAAGGTGGCGTCCTCGATCTGCTTCACCACTCCCTCGCTGCGGCCGGTTGGGGCGTATGGCAACGTGGCGGCCCGACGTCTGGGGTCACCGGGTGCGCTCGCCGTGTGCGTGCGCAGCATCAGGCGGAGTATATGCGGCGAACGCGGAGCGGCCAAGAGGGAGTTTTCAGCGCGTGTCGAGGGACGGCGAGCGCCCGGCACCACGGCGAGCCGCGCCCCGGCTGACCCCTCAGGAGCCGCTCGCCTCCGCCTCCGGGGCGGGGCGTCCCACCAGCGCGTACCACGCCAGCGCCCCGAGCTCGTGGAGGGTGGCGTCCACCCGGCGCCCGATCGTCGCGTCCATCGGGGAGTCGGGGGCCGGCGACCCGTACGCCTTGATCCCGAGGTCACGCGCCATCCGCATCACGCGCAGCATGTGGCTCCGGTCCGAGACGAAGACGGCCGACTCGAGCGACTCTGCTTCGAGGATCGTCGCGACCGCGCGCAGGGACTCGAGTGTCGAGCGGCCCTCGTCCTCCATCCTGATCGAGGCCGCCGGGACGCCCTGTCCGATCGCGTAGTCGCGGGCGGTCGCGGCCTCCGTCGTCCGGTCGCCCTCCCGCCCGCCGCCGGTCATCACCAGGAGCGGCGCCCGTCCCTCGCGCCAGAGCGCGATCGCGTGATCCAGCCGTGCCCGGAAGACCGGCGAGGGGCGGCCGTCGTACTGGGCGGCTCCCAGGACGACGATCGCGTCGGCCGTTCCCATGTGGGGCGCGTCGTCCACGTCGCCGCCCTGCCAGATCCGGAACGTGGCGTACACGGTGACGGCGACGGCGCCCGCGAGACCGACGAGGACGACCACGGCGAGCGTTCGACCGACCAGGCGGCGGTCGGCGACGCTCAGCGCCCGTGGCATTTCTTGTATTTGAGCCCCGAGCCGCAGTGACAGGGATCGTTGCGGCCCAGCTTCGCTCCCGGCCCCGCCCCCTGCGCGGGCGCAGCGGCGCGGTCGCCCACCTGCTGCTGCATGGCCCGGATCGCCGGCCCCGTCGGGAGGCCGCGGGCCACGCCGCCGCGGGCCAGGGCGACCTCCGGTGCGTTCGAGCTCCGTTGCGCGCGTGGGGCGTGCGAGGCGTGTGGCGCGCTCGCCATCGCCGCCGCGCCCGCCGCCAGGCTGGCCGCGAGCTGCGTCTCGTCGGGCGTCGGGGCGGGCGGTTGCTTCACGACCTGGACCCGGAAGATCGTGGTCGCCACCTGGTGCCGGACAAGCCCCTGCAGCTGGTCGTAGAGGCTGAACGCCTCCTTCTTGAACTCGTTGAGCGGGTCCTGCTGAGCGTAGCCGCGGAGGCCGATCCCGCGCCGCATGTCGTCGAGCTCGGTCAGGTGCTCCACCCACAGGGAGTCGATCGTGCGGAGCAGGACCAGCCGCTCGACCATCGCCCAGTCGGTCTCGCCGACCTCGGCCTCCTTCGCCGCGAGCCGGGCGTCGGCCAGCTCACGGAGGTGCCCGGCGAGCCCCTCGCGGCCGCCCGCCTCCCAGAGCTCGTCTTCGCTCGTCCCGGGCCCGTCGAGGCCCATGGCGTGCAGGGCCACCGAGAGCGCCTCCATGCCCCAGTCGTCGGGGTGCTCGCCGACGCAGTGCTGGTCGACCAGCGCCTCGAGATCCTCGTCGAGGAAGGCGCGCACGGTGTCGGTCAGGTCCTCGTTGTGGAGGACCTTGTCCCGCTCCGCGTAGATCGTCTCGCGTTGCTTGTTGATGACATCGTCGAACTCGACGACGCGCTTGCGGATGTCGAAGTTGAAGCCTTCGACCCGACTCTGGGCGCTCTCGATCGTCTTGCTGACGAGGCGCGACTCGATCGCCACGTCGTCCTCGAGGCCCAGGCGCTCCATGAGGCCGGCCACGCGGTCCGAGGCGAACCGTTTCATGAGGTCGTCCTCGAGGGAGAGGTAGAAGCGCGACGAGCCGGGGTCGCCCTGGCGGCCGGCGCGGCCGCGGAGCTGGTTGTCGATCCGGCGGCTGTCGTGGCGCTCCGTCCCGATGATGTGGAGCCCGCCCGCGGCCACGACGACGTCGTGCTCGGCGTCGCAGCGTGCCTTTGCGTCGCGGAAGACCTCGTCGTAGGTGGCCTTGTCCACCTCGGCCGGGTTGAGGCCCCGCTGGTGGAGCATCTCCGAGGTGAGGCCCGCGGGGTTGCCGCCGAGGACGATGTCGGTCCCGCGGCCGGCCATGTTCGTGGCGATCGTCACGGCCGCCGTTCGCCCGGCCTGGGCGACGATCCCGGCCTCCTTCTCGTGGAACTTGGCGTTGAGGACCTCGTGCTTGATCCCGCGCCGGCGGAGCAGCTCGCCGAGGATCTCCGACTTCTCCACCGAGACCGTGCCCACGAGGATGGGCCGGCCCGCCTCGGTCATCTCCTCGATCTCGTCGATCACCGCGCTGAACTTGCCGTTCTCGTTGCGAAAGACCAGGTCGGCGTCGTCGCTGCGGATCATCGGCTGGTTCGTGGGGATGGCGACGACTTCGAGCTTGTAGATCTTGTGGAACTCCTCGCCCTCCGTCATCGCCGTACCGGTCATGCCGGCCAGCTTGTCGTAGAGGCGGAAGTAGTTCTGGAACGTGATCGTCGCGAGGGTCACCGACTCGCGCTGGACCCGCAGGCCCTCCTTCGCCTCGATCGCCTGGTGGAGTCCCTCGCTCCAGCGGCGGCCGGGCATCTGGCGACCCGTGAACTCGTCGACGATGATGATCTCGCCGTCCTTGACGAGGTAGTCCTTGTCGCGCCGGTAGAGGGCGTGGGCGCGGAGCGCCTGCTCGAAATGGCGGGCGAGGCGCGGGTCGGCGTCGTAGAGGTTCTCGACGCCGACGAGCCTCTCCATCTTGTCCACGCCGTCCTCGGTGGGCGAGACGGCCTTGTCCTTGAGGTCGACGAAGTAGTCGCCGCCCTCCTCGGCGCCCTCGGGGCGCGGCTGCAGCTTCGGGACCAGGCGGGCGAAGGTGTAGTAGAGGTCGGCCGACTCCTCGGCCTGGCCGCTGATGATGAGCGGCGTCCGGGCCTCGTCGATGAGGATGTTGTCCACCTCGTCGACGATCCCGAAGAAGCGCTCGCGCTGGACCCGCTGATCCAGCTCCGTGACCATGTTGTCGCGGAGGTAGTCGAAACCGAACTCGTTGTTCGTGCCGTAGGTGACGTCGGCGGCGTACGCCTCGCGCCGGGTGACCGGGCGCAGGTTGATGAGCCGCTCGTCGGTGGTCGGGTAGCCGGGCTCGAAGACGTAGGCCGTGTCGTGGACGATGATCCCGACCGAGAGGCCGAGGAAGTGGAAGACCGGGCCCATCCACTGGGGGTCGCGCCGGGCGAGGTAGTCGTTGACCGTGACGACGTGGACGCCGCGTCCCGTGAGCCCGTTGAGGATCGCGGCGAGCGGGGCGACGAGCGTCTTGCCCTCGCCGGTCCGCATCTCGGCGATCTTCCCCTGGTGGAGGACGGCCCCGCCGATCAGCTGGACGTCGAAATGGCGCATCCCGAGCGTGCGCCTCATCGCCTCGCGGGCGCAGGCGAACACCTCGGGGAGGACGTCGTCGAGGGCTGCCTGGAGCCGATCGTTCTCTTTCTTCCGGCGCGCCTTCTCCATATCCCGGCGGCGCTCCGGGTCGTGCTGGTCGTGCTCGTCCTGCGTCGGGCCGAAGTCGGCCTGCAGCTCGGCGAGCTCGGCGCGGATCCCGGCCGCGCGAGCCCGGATCTCCGCGTCGGACTCCCGCTCGAGCTGTGGCTCGAGCGGGTTGGCGGCATCGACGAGGGGCAGGATCCGCTTGACCTCGCGGTCGTTGGAATCGACGAAACGGGAAAGGAAACCCATGACCATGGTCGGGCCAGTATACGGGCGGGTCCGTTCGACGGCCGCCGGCGGGTCCGGCGTCAGGCGGGGCCGGCTCGGGCCCCGCGTCGGCGCGCCGCGCGCCGGCTACTTCCAGAAGCCCGAGCCGTACCCCACGAGCAGGAGGACGAACGTCAGCGCCGCGAGGCCGAGCCAGAAGAGCACGGCGACCGACGTCCGCGTCGGGTTCATCTCCGGGTTTTCGAGCGGCGGCGCGTTCCAGCGCGGCGATTCGAGCTGGTCGCGCCAGTCCTTCGGGGTCTCCGTCTGCGGCTCGAGGCCGCCCTGGCCGTCCGGCCGGTGGAGCTGGAGGGTCATCGTTCACCCGGCGTGCTGGCCGGCCCGATGCCGGCGGCGGGGGCGGCGGGGACGGCCCGCTCGTCGGCGGGGAGCCGGGCCTGCCGCGACGCGAGGTGGGCCGTCTCCAGGCCGGCGCCGGTTCGGGCGTCGATCGTGTGCTCCACGCCATCCTCCCAGAGGATCATCTCCTGGGTGAGCGTCACCTCCGACGAGAAGAGCGCCCCGACCGACTCGCCGCGATGGATCCGCCGGATCGCCTCGCCGATGAGCGGGGCGACGGAGAGCGTGGTGATCTGGGGGAGGCGCTTTTCCGGGGGCAGCGGGATGGAGTCGGTCAGGACCACCTCGCGGATCCCGGACGTGGCGATCCGGTCGATCGCGTGCTCGGACAGGACACCGTGCGTGGCGCAGGCGTAGATCTCCTCGACGCCCTCGCGCTGGAGCGCGCGGACCACCTCGATGAGCGTGCCGGCCGTGTCGATCTCGTCGTCGACGAAGATCGCCCGACGGTCGCGGACCTCGCCGATCACGTTCATGACCTCGGCCCGGTCCAGGTTGCCGACGCGGCGCTTCTCGATGATGGCGAGGGGCGCGTCGAGGAGCTCGGCGAACGTCCGGGCCCGCTTGGCGTACCCGAGGTCGGTGACGACGACCAGGTCCTGGAGCTTCTTCTGGCGGATGTAGTTCGACAGGAGGTGGACGGCGGTCAGCTCGTCGACCGGGATGTTGAAGAAGCCCTGGATCTGGCCCTGGTGGAGGTCCATCGAGAGGACTCGGTCGGCGCCTGCCACGGTGATCATGTCGGCGACCAGGCGGGCCGTGATCGGGACCCGGGGCTGATCCTTCTTGTCCGAGCGGCCGTAGGCGTAGTACGGGATCACGGCCGTGATCCGGCCCGCGCTCGCCCGCTTGAACGCGTCGATCATGATCAGGAGCTCCATGATCGACTGGTTGACCGGTCGGCAGGTCGGCTGGATCAGGAAGACGTCCTTCTCCCGGACGTTGTCGAGGATCTTCACGAAGATGTTCTCGTTGGCGAACGAGAAGACCTCCGCCTGGCCCAGCGGCATGCCGAGGTAGCGGCAGATCTTGCGGGCCAGGCCCGGGTTGGCATTCCCGGTGTAGACGTCGAACGAGTCGGAGTACACGGTCGCCTCCTCCGCGCCGAAGCCCCTCATGCGGGCAACAAGCCGCTCCCGGAGCCCGGCCCCGCCTCGGGGTCGTCATTGTCGCCCATGCCCCCGCGCTCCGCCAGCCCTTCCCGGAATGCGGCGATCCCCGCGACCCTGTCGCTCCCGTTGAGGCGCATCGTGATGACGCCGCGCGCGCCGGACGAGTAGCGGTTGATCGTGTTGGTCTGGGTCCGGACAACCTGGCCGCCCGCGCTGATGAGGAGGAGCTCCTCGTCGGCGTCGGTGACCTGCTGCACGGCCGCCACGCGTCCCGTCTTGCGCCCCTCGAGCGGGATCAGCATCACGCCCTGGCCGCCGCGGTGCTTGCGCCGGAACTCGGAGAGCGCCACCCGCTTGCCGTAGCCCGTCTCGGTGAGAACCAGGAGGTCGCGCTCGGGCTGGACCACGCTCATCGAGACGACCTCGTCGCCGGCCCGGGCGAGGCGGATCCCGATCACCCCGGCCGCGTCGCGCCCCATGGCCCGGACCTCCGTCTCGGCGAAGCGGGCGAGCTTGCCGAGCGCGGTCGCGATGATCACGTCGTCGTGGCCGGCCGCGACGTCCACCCAGGCCAGCTCGTCGCCGTCCGCCAGCGTGATCGCGCGGATCCCCGAGGAGCGGACCTTCTCGAACTGCTCGAGCGGGGTCTTCTTGACCACCCCGCGGCGAGTCGCCATCACGAGGTATCGGCCGGCCTGGAAATCGGGCACGACGAGCGTCGCCGTGGGCGCCTCGCCGGCCTCCACCTGGACGCCGGGCAGGTTGATGATCGGGATCCCCTTCGCCTGGCGGCTGGCGTCGGGGACCGAGTGGACCTTGGCCGAAAAGACCCGGCCGCGGTTCGTGAAGAAGAGCGCCCAGTCGTGGGTGTTGGCCACGAGGAGGCTGTCGACCGCGTCCTCCTCGCGCGTGACGTGGCCGATGATCCCCTTCCCGCCGCGGCCCTGGCGGCGGTAGGTTGCGACCGGCTGGCGCTTGATGTAGCCGCGCTGGCTGATGGTGACGACGACGTCCTCGTCGGCGATCAGGTCCTCGTCGGTCATCTCGCGGCTGGAATCGTCCACGACCCGCGTCCGCCGCTCCCCGGCGTATCTTCGCTTCAGCTCGGTGAGCTCGTCCTTGATGATGGCCAGGACGCGCGACGGGTTGGCGAGGATGTCCTCGAGCTCCGCGATGAGCTGGATGACGGCGAGGTACTCGTCCTCGATCTTCTTGCGCTCGAGCGCCGCCAGGCGGGCCAGGCGCATGTCGAGGATCGCCTGGGCCTGGATCTCGGAGAGCTCGAACCGCGCGATGAGGTTGTTGCGGGCGGTCTCGACGTCGGCCGACTCGCGGATCGTCCGGATCACCTCGTCGAGGTGGTCGAGGGCGATCTTGAGGCCCTCGAGGACGTGGGCCCGATCGCGCGCCTTGCCGAGGTCGTACTCGGTCCGGCGCCGAACGATCTCGCGGCGGTGGTCGATGTGGTGGGCGATGACCGACTTGAGAGGGAGCGTCTGCGGCTGCCCCTCCACGAGGGCCAGCATGTTGAGGTTGAAGGCCAGCTGCATCGCCGTGTGCTTGAACAGGTTGTTCAGCACCGTGTGCGGGTTGGCGTCGTTCTTGATCTCGATGTAGATCCGCATCCCGTCCCGGTCGGACTCGTCGCGGAGGTCGGCGATCCCCTCGATCCGCTTGTCCTTCACGAGGTCCGCCATCTTCTCGAGCAGGGTCGCCTTGTTGACCTGGTACGGCAGCTCGCTGACGATGATCGCCACCCGGTCGCGCCGGGCCTCCTCGAAGGCGACCTGGGCCCGCATGACCACCCGCCCGTGGCCGTGGGCGTACATCTGGCGGATGGCGTCCACGGTCTCCGTGGCGCCCGTGATGGCGTTCTTCTGCTGCTCGTAGCGGAAGATGGATCCGCCGGTCGGGAAGTCTGGGCCCTTCACGTAGGCGCACAGGTCGTCGGAGGTGAGCTCGGGGTCGTCGATCAGGGCGATCTCCGCGTCCACGATCTCGCCGAGGTGGTGCGGCGGGATGTTGGTGGCCATCCCGACGGCGATCCCGGTGGAGCCGTTGATGAGCAGGTTCGGCAGCTTCGCCGGGAGGATCGTCGGCTCACGGTGCTGGCCGTCGTAGTTTTCGGCGAAGTCGACCGTCGCCCGGTCGATGTCGGCGAGCATCTCGGCCGCGATCGCGGTCAGGCGCGCCTCCGTGTAGCGCATCGCCGCGGCCGAGTCGCCGTCCACGGAGCCGAAGTTGCCCTGCCCGTCGATGAGCGGGTAGCGCATCGAGAAGTCCTGCGCGAGGCGGACGAGGGCGTCGTAGATGGCCGAGTCGCCGTGGGGGTGGAGCTTCCCCATCGTTTCGCCGACGATCGCGGCGCACTTCCGGAAGGAGCTGGTGGACGAAAGCCCCATCTCCCCCATCGTGTAGAGGATCCGGCGGTGGACCGGCTTGAGCCCGTCGCGGACGTCCGGCAGGGCGCGCGCCACGATCACGCTCATCGCGTAGTCGAGGTAGGACGTCCGCATCTCGTCCTCGATGCGGATGGAGCGGACGTCGCCCAGGTTGTCGGTCACGGTCGCGTTCTCCGGTCGCAGGCGGCGGGACGGCGGGTCGCGGGACGGCGGGTCATGGCGGCGGCGCTCCCGCGAGCGGGCGGCCCGGGCTCGCGGAGAGGAAGTCGGCGGCCGCGGCGGCTGCGCTCGACGTGGAGGGGGCCCCCGGCGTCCGCCGGACGCCGGCGAGCATCGCCCGGATCGCGTCGGCTTCGGCGGCGGGGAGCTTCGCCAGCGCGTCCCGCAGCACCCACGCCCGGTTGCCGTCCGCGGCCGCCGCGGCGTCGCTCGCCTGGGCTCGGCAGAAGGCGGCGACCGGTGCGGGATCGACCTTGGCCAGCTCGCGCAGCGCCCACGAGAGCGCCTTCTGCACGTCGGGCGCGGCATCGCCGATCAGCTGCCCGACGAGGGCCAGGCCGCGCGCGATCACCGTCGCGGAACGCCCGGATGGGTGGTCGCGGTGCGGGATGGTGGCGATCGTCGAGCCGACGAGCCGGCGTTCCCAGCGGCTGGGGCTGTAGACGAGCTGCTCCAGCTCCGCCCAGCGGTACGGCTCGTGCAGGATCCCGACGGCCGTCACGCCGGCCAGCGTGTCGACCGTGATCCAGTCGTCGGCGTCGCGCCCGATCCGGCGGATCACCTGCCAGGCTCGCTCGGGGTCGGCGACGACGATCCAGCCGAGGACGTGGATCGCCAGCCAGCGCAGCTCGCGGAACTCGTCGCCCGCGAGCGTCTCGGCCACCACGAGGAGCCGCGCCGGGCCGATTCCCCGGACCTCCCGCCGGAGGCCGGCCGCCACCGCGTTGAGAAGTGGGGTCCGGATCCCGAGCGTGGGGCCGATCCCCGGTGCGACCAGGCGCTGGCCCGCGAGACACGCCGGGTCGGCGATCGTCGCGAGGCCCGTGCGCGCGGCGCCGACGAACGCCCCCGGGTCGTCGAGGTGGTCGGCGAGGGCCCGGCCCAGGGCGCGCGCCGCCGGCAGGTGCTCGGCGACGAACGCGCGGGCGACCGCGCTGGTCTCGCTCGGCGCACGGATCGCGGCGCCGGCGCCGGCGCCGGCACCGGCGGCGGCCGGGGCGGCGGCGATGGCCACGGTCGCGGCCACGGCGGCGGCCGTCACGGGGCTTCCCCGGGGACGGCGTCCTCCGGCACGAGCCGGAAGCCGTAGCGTGCCTTCAGCGCCTCGCGCTGCGCCTCGGGCGCGGCCACGTAGAGGCCTTCCGCCGTGGCGTAGACCGCCCCCGTCGCCGGGTCCACGAGGCGGGCGCTCGTCGTGAGCAGGCGCCGCCGCCGTTCGATCACCCGGCCCTCGCCGCGGACCCGCACCCCCACCGGGACGGGGCGCCGGTACTCGATCGACATCTTCGCGGTGTATCCCCAGGCGTCTGCGCTCGCGAGCGCCCAGCCCATCACCTCGTCGAGGACCGTGGCCACGATCCCGCCGTGGGCGATCCCCTCCCAGCCACAGAGATCGGGGCGGAGGGTGAGCTCCGTCCAGCAGGTGTCGCCGGCGACGTGGAGGACGAGATGGAGGCCGTGCGCGTTGAGCGCGCCGCAGGCGAAGCAGGCGTGCGGCGAGACCTCGTAGCGGCCGACCGCCGTCACGACCTCAGACGTCAAGGTTGCGGACCTTGCGCGCCTCGGACTTGATGAAGTCCTTGCGCGGCGCCACCTTCTCGCCCATCAGCATGGTGAAGATCTCGTCGGCCTCGACCCTGTCTTCGACCTCTGCCCGCAGGAGCGTCCGCGTCTCCGGGTTCATCGTGGTCTCCCAGAGCTGGTCGGCGTTCATCTCGCCGAGGCCCTTGAAGCGCTGGACGCTGACGTTCCTGGCGTTGAGCTTCTTCAGCGCCGCCTCGCGCTCCTTCTCGGTCTGCGCATAGAGCGTCTGCTTGCCGGTGCTGACCCGGTAGAGCGGCGGCTGGGCGATGTACAGGTGGCCATTCTCGATCACCTGCGGCATGTGGCGATAGAAGAACGTCAAGAGAAGCGTCCGGATGTGAGCTCCGTCCACGTCGGCGTCGGTCATGATGATCACGCGGTGGTAGCGCAGCTTGGCGAGGTCGAAGGTCTCGCCGATGCCGGCGCCGAGGGCGATGATCAGGGGCCGCACGTTCTCGCTCGAGAGGACCTTGTCGAGCCGCGCCTTTTCGACGTTGAGGACCTTGCCCCGCAGCGGGAGGACGGCCTGGAACCGGCGGTCGCGTCCCATCTTCGCCGAGCCGCCCGCCGAGTCGCCCTCGACGAGGTAGAGCTCGCTCCTCGCCGGGTCGCGCTCCTGGCAATCGGCGAGCTTGCCCGGCAGCGACATCCCCTCGAGGGCGCCCTTGCGGATGACGAGGTCGCGAGCCTTGCGCGCGGCCTCCCGTGCCCGCGCCGCCGTCAGGCTCTTCTCGACGATCCGCCGGCCGTCGGAGGGGTTCTCGTCGAGGTGCTGGGCGATCCCCTCGGCGACCGCCGCCTGGACCTGGCCCTTGACCTCGGCGTTGCCGAGCTTCGCCTTGGTCTGGCCCTCGAACTGCGGCTCCATGAGCTTCACGGAGACCACCGCGGTGAGACCCTCGCGGACGTCATCGCCGGAGAGGTTGGCGTCATTGTCCTTGAGGATCGCGGCGCGCCGAGCCCAGTCGTTGAGCGAGCTCGTGAGGGCGGCCCGGAAACCCGTGATGTGCGTCCCGCCGTCGACCGTGTTGATGTTGTTGGCGAAGGCGAAGACGTTCTCCGTGAACGAGTCGTTGTACTGGAGGGCGACCTCGATCGTCGTGGAGCCGTCGCGCCGCTCCACCGCGATCGGCCGCGCGTGGAGGACCTCCTTGTGGCGGTTCAGGTGGCGCACGAAGGAGACGAGGCCACCCTCGAAGTAGAACGATCGCTCCCGGTCGGCCCGCTCGTCGACGAATTCGATCCACAGGCCCTTGTTGAGGTACGCCGACTCGCGAAGACGCTGGGCGATCGTCTCGAAGCTGAACTCGGCGTCCGCGAACATCTCCGGATCGGCCCGGAAGGTGGTTCGGGTCCCCTTTCGATTCCCCTGCGGCCCGACCTTGACGACCGGGGTCGTCGGCTTGCCGCGCACATATTCCTGGGCCCAGACGTGTCCGTCGCGCGCGGACTCGACCCGCATCCACTCGGAGAGCGCGTTGACCACGCTGACGCCCACCCCGTGGAGGCCGCCCGACACCCTGTAGCCACCACCTCCGAACTTGCCCCCGGCGTGGAGGACGGTGTGGACGACCTCGAGCGCGTCCTTGCCGGTCGCGTGCTTCCCGACCGGGACGCCGCGTCCGTCGTCGGTCACGATGACCGTCGCATCGGAGAGGATCCGCACCTCGATCCGCGCGGCATGCCCGGCCATCGCCTCGTCGATGGAGTTGTCGACGACCTCCCAGACGAGGTGATGGAGCCCTCGCGCGTCGGTCGAGCCGATGTACATGCCGGGCCGGCGCCGCACGGCCTCGAGCCCCTCGAGGACCTGGATGCTGGCTGCCGTGTACTCGCCGGCGCCCACGCCGCGGCGGGCCCGCCCGCCGCCCGACGACGCGGCCCCGGAACTCGCTGGAGCCCGATCCGTCACCCGTTCCCTCCGGTCAACCGCTCGTAGAGCCGTCCCAGCTCCTCGTCGCTGTACCACTCGATGATGATCCGCCCGCCGCGCCGCGACCGCGCAAGGCGCACCTTGGTCCCGAGCGCCCGCCGGAGGTCGTCCTCGACGCGCTCGATCTCCGCGTCCGCCGGCCGGCCCGCCCCCGTCCTCCGTGCCGGCCCGCCGCCATCGCGCAGTCGCCGGGCGAGCTCCTCGACCTGCCGCACCGAGAGGCCCCGGGCGACGGTCAGGCCGAGGATCTCGCGCTGCGCCGGCGGGACGAGGCCGAGCAGCGCGCGGCCGTGGCCCTCGCCGATCCTCCCCGCGGCGATGGCGTCCTGGACCTCGGGCTCGAGATCGAGGAGGCGCATGGTGTTGGAGACGGTCGGCCGGGCCTTACCTATGCGATCGGCGATCGCTTCGTTCGTCATGCCGAACAGATCGCGCAACTGCCGGTACGCCCGCGCCGCGTCCATCGCATTGAGGTCCGTCCGCTGGAGGTTCTCCACGAGCGCGAGCTCGAGCTGATCCTGCTCGCCGGCCTGCCGGATGACGGCCGGTATCCGCTCCAGCCCCGCCATCTGGGCCGCCCGGAGGCGCCGTTCGCCCGCGACCAGGCGGTATCCGTCCAGCGTCTCCGTCACGAGGACGGGCTGAAGGACGCCGTGGGCCGCGATGCTCGCGGCAAGCTCGGCCAGCGCCTCCTCCGCGAAGGAGGTCCGCGGCTGGTACGGGTTGCGCTCGATCCGGTCGATCGGGATCTCCGCGGGGCCGGGTGTCGATGAGACGGCCTGGGGAATCAGCGCCGAGAGCCCACGACCGAGGGACGCGGTCCGCGGCCGGGCGCTCACGTTGCGCCTCCGACCGCGTGACGGGCGCCGCGCCCGTGCAGCTCGGTGGCCAGGGCGCGGTAGGCGGCCGCGCCGCGACTCTCCGGGGCGTACTGCGCGATGGGCCGGCCGTGGCTCGGCGCCTCGGCGAGGCGGACGCTTCGCGGGACGACCGTCTGGTAGACGGCGTCCGCCAGGTGGCGCCGGACCTCGGCGGCCACCTCCGCCGAGAGGTTTGTCCGTGCGTCGAACATCGTCAGGACCACCCCGTTGACGGCCAGGGCGGGGTTCAGGTGATCGCGGACGAGGTGAATCGTGGCAATCAGCTGGCTGAGGCCCTCCAGCGCGTAGTACTCGCACTGGAGCGGCACGAGGACCGCGTCGGCCGCCGTCAGCGCGTTCACCGTCAGCAGGCCCAGCGACGGGGGGCAGTCCACGAAGATGTAGTCGTAGGCCTGGGCAACCGGCGGCAGGAGCCGGGCGAGGCGCCGCTCGCGCTGGGGGAC